>Ga0105049_10010037_pt1 | contig 10873 bp, 6 predicted proteins | sample MAT06_FD_78087 | JGI IMG/M metagenome (GOLD analysis project Ga0105049, IMG submission 78087) | Freshwater microbial communities from Lake Fryxell liftoff mats and glacier meltwater in Antarctica - MAT-06 | ecosystem: Environmental > Aquatic > Freshwater > Ice > Liftoff microbial mat | place... | reverse complement strand
TTCTAAACTCTAAAATAAATGCAAAAGCCTTTCTTGATTTTGTTGTCGAAATTATTGTTATGTTATTCGTTTCAATAGTTTCAACTATTATACTTTCAATTTTTTTGGCAAAATTTAAACATCATATAAAGTTCATTCCAATTATTATTTCTATTGTTTTGATATATGCAATTTCAAAAGTTTTTCATCTTCCATCCTTAATTTTTGTGTTACTATTTGGCATCACTCTAAGCAATTTAGATCAACTAAAAAAGTATAAAATTATTGAAAGAATAAATCCAGAAGTGTTAGAAGTAGAAATTCACAAATTTGCATTTATCACCACTGAATTTGCATTTTTAGTGAGGGCATTATTTTTTCTTCTGTTTGGATTTTTAGCCGAAGTTGATGATGTTATTAATCTAGAAACATTGCCTTGGGCACTTGGGACCGTTTTGGGAATATTTTTAATTAGATTTGTATTTCTAAAACTTTTTAAACTTCCAACGTCACCACTACTTTTTATTGCACCAAGAGGTTTAATTACAATTTTATTATTTCTTTCAATACCAGCAGAACAAAAATTTAATTTGGTAAATAATTCTTTACTTATTCAAACAATATTAATTTGTGCTTTAGTAATGATGTTTGGAATGATGACGACAAAAAAAGCAAAAAATGAAGTTGAAGTTGTTGACGAATCAACAGATTTATTCTAAAAAACCGCTCAATTAATTTAATTGTATTTTTTATAAATAATAGCTTTAACAATTTATAGATTTAATTTCGATTTATTTTTTTATTTTCTTTAAATCTATATATTTGGGTATTCTAAAATGAATTCAAAAAGATTATTTATTTTTATTTGCACAGTATTTTTTTCTATCTACGGTTTTTCTCAAGAGCTCCCGCAAGGTGGCAAAGACCAACAAAACAACATAGAACAAAATATTGAGAACATTATTGAAAATACTGATAATCCAGATTTAGATTATACAAACTTGATTGATGTATTAAATAATTTTAAAACAAATCCCATCAATTTAAATAGAACAACACCAGAGGAATTAAAAGAACTTGGTTTGTTATCGGATATTCAAATTAACAATTTCTTATTGCACATAAAAAAAAATGGAAATCTTTTAGTGATTTATGAACTTCAATCAATTAATGGATTTAGTTTGGATGTGATAGAAAAAATAGTTCCTTACATTTATGTAAACGATAATTTTCAAAACTTCAATATCACATTTAAAGAATTATTTAAAAGAGGAAAAAGTAGTATTGATTTAAGAACTCAAAGAATACTAGAAAATCAAGTTGGATATTCTGCTGCTAGTGATTCTTTATTGTCGGTTAAACCAAATAGCAGATACATAGGAAATCCATATAGAAACTTTGCTAGGTATAGATTTAATTATGGAAACAAAGTGCAGTGGGGGTTCACAGGTGAAAAAGATCAGGGTGAAGAATTTTTTAAAGGTTCACAAAAACAAGGATTTGATTTTTACAGTGGATACGTTTACTTAAAAAACATAAACAAATTTAAAGCAATTACTGTTGGAGATTTTAGAGCTCAATTTGGACAAGGATTAGTGTTGTGGACAGATTTGGCGTTTGCAAAAACTACTGACATTATTCAATTTAAAAGAAGTGCAAAAGGAATTAGAGGATATAATTCTATTAATGAAAATCAATTTTTAAGAGGAGTGGGAATTACGTATGAACTCTTTAAAAAAGTTGAAGCCACACTAATTGCTTCTCAAAAATATAGAGATGCAAATGTTCCTGCTGGAAGTGATACTCTAAATCTTTTGTCGGCAGATGAATTTACAGCTTTTCAGTTAACAGGATTTCATAGAACGCCAGGAGAATTGCAGGACAGAAGAAGTTTAAAAGAAACACTTATTGGCGGAAATGTATCCTATAAATCAAGGCGTTTTACTGCTGGTATAACTGCAGTTACAATAAATTACAATCGAAATTTCTTAGCAAGTACACAGCTTTTTAATATTTATAATTTCGCAGGAAATCAAAGCACAAATGTTGGACTTGATTTTAATTACGTATACAAAAACGTTAATTGGTATGGCGAAGTTGCTCAAAGTCAAAATGGTGCTAGAGCTTTAGTTTCTGGTGCACTTGTTACTTTGGATCCAAAGTTTTTTATTCACATGGTTTATAGAAACTATGACAAAGAATATCAAGCAATTTATACAAGAGGCTTTGGCGAAACAATTGGAACCCAGAATGAAAAAGGTTTTATAACTGGATTTAATTTCAAACCCATTCAATCTGTTACAATTTCTGGATATCTTGATAGATTTGAATTTCCTTATTTAAGATACAGAGTAGATGCTCCAACTCAAGGCTACGACTGGCTTATTCTTGTAGACTGGACACCTAGTAAAAAAGTTCAACTAAATGCTAGGTACAGAAAAAGAGTTAAGCCAAGAAATACTCCAGGAACTAACGAATTAAGCATTGACGAACAGTTTTCGGTTTCGCAAGAAAATATTAGAATTAATTTTGTTTATACACTTACACCCAACATTAGATTAAAAAACAGACTAGAATTTAATAGTGTTTTTCCTGGAGACGTAAAGGCCAGAGCATTTTTGTTTTACCAAGATGTAAATTTCAAAAAACAAGGAAGTAAAATTTCAGGAAGCCTTAGGTATGCAATTTTTGATGCTCCAGATTTTGATGCAAGAGTATTTATGTTAGAAACAGATGTTCCGTATTCGTTTTCGTTTCCTTCGTTAATAGGCAAAGGTCAGCGTTTCTATTTTTTAATTAATTACGATGTTTCTAGGAACATTGAAATTTGGTTAAGGTATTCTCAAACATATTATCAAGGAACAACAGTTCTTAATGCTGGCACTTTAAATGAAAGTAATGGTCCAATAAGAAGTGAAGCTAAAATACACTTTAGGTATAAGTTTTAATTTGTAATTTCTTAAAATGAAATTCAAACTTTACTTACCCATAATCAACTCCAATTTCTGCAATCTCTTTTCTAAATCTTTAAAAGCATTGTTTTCATTTTTACTTTTTTCTTCTAGATTGCCAGTAATTCTTGTTTCTACTTCCCACACTTCAAAAATTTCTTGAGCATCAATAGTATAAGGTGGATACTCTTCGTCGTTATCAGAAACTGCGGTGTAGTGAAAACCTAATTTTGATAGTCTTTTTACAACAATACTCCCATCGTTTAACACAACAACATATACATTTCCGCTTTTTATATTCAACAGACTTTCCTTTTTACTACATACTACAATATCTTTTCCAAATAGAGTTGGAATCATTGAGTTTCCTTTAACCTCAAAAGCTCTAAAACTATTACCATAATAGCCAGGCAATCTAAAAGTTGGCATAGTTTCTAAAAATTCTGACGACTGCCTCACTCCTTGTAAATATCCAGCAGCAGCTTTAGCTTCAACCAAAATAATATTGTCTTTTACTTCGTAATTATTCTTTTTGATAGATGCCTGAAATGTATCAGGATTTTCTTCACTCAAAAACATTTTTCCTAAACCAGTTAGTAACCAGTTTGGATTTAAATCAAATTCTTCCATACATTTTTTTAGTACCTGAAACGAAATAGAATTTCTCCCTCTTTCGATGTCGCTATATGATCCTTGTTTGATTCCCAATCGTTGGCAGAACTCACCTTGCTGAATATTTAAGTGATTTCTAAAGTTTTTTAATCGAGTGTTTTCAGTTTCCATGCATCAAAAATAAGTTTTTTACTTAAATAAATAAAGTATTAAACTAAATTATTCTCAATTAATAGTTTTTTGCGATAAAAATTAAGTCTTTATTCAAACAAAGCACTTTTACAGTTAATAAAAACTAATAGCATGTTTCAATATTAGTTTAAATCATCAACTATTTACTATTTAAACTATTTTTGAGGAATTATGAATTCTAAAGAAATAAATTCGCAGCTTCCTTTGGGCAGGAATTTAGCAATTCTCACAAAAAATTATTATGGCGCTTTAAGCAAAAGATTAGAACATTTAGAAATAGATAAACATTATTCTGTATTGGTTTTTATATCGCAGAGTAAAATAAAATGCACACAACAATTTATCTCAGACAATTTAAAAATAGATAAAACATCAATGGTTAGCGTCATTGATTACTTTGTTAAGAAAAACTTTTTAAAACGAATTGTAAATCCCGATGACAGACGAGAACATTGGATTGAGCTTACAAAGAAAGCTGAGAAAATTTTGCCTGAATTATTTTTCGAAATTAATAAGCTTAATGAAGAAGCTTTAGATGGTTTAACACAGAAAGAAAAAGAAACTTTTGAAAAAGCAGTTTGTTCTATAAGCAATAATTTAAGCAAAATGCCTTCTACAAGAATTCTAATTAATTATAAAAAAGCCAAAAAATAAATAAATGAAAGCTAAAAATATTCTAATTATTATTTTAATTATTGCAGCACTTGCATTTATCAAAATAAAGTTTTTTGTAAATAATAACGATAAAAAACCAATGAGTAAAGATGGGAAACCTCCAGCCATACCCATAGGTGTTTATGTTGTAAAATATGAAGAATTAAAAAATGAGCTTTATGTTTCTGGAACTTTAATAGCAAATGAATCTGCAATTTTATATCCCGAAATAAGTGGAAAAATAACAAAGCTGTTTTTACGAGAAGGAGAAACCGTTAAAAAGGGAGAATTAATTGCAAAAATTAATGATAGTGATTTGCAAGTGCAATTAAAAAAAATAAATTTACAGACAGCTCTTTTAAAAGAAAAATTAGAAAGAATAAAATCTCTTCAAAAGATAGGCGGCACTAGTCAAGAAGAACTAGATAACGCCAGCAATGTTCTGGAAATAAATTTAGCTGAAGCAGACATTGTTAAAACACAAATTAAAAAAACAGAAATTTTAGCACCCTTTGATGGCACATTAGGTTTTAAAAATATAAGCGAAGGCTCCATAGCAAATACGAGTACGGTTATCGCAGAAATTCAACAATTAAATCCAATAAAAATTGAGTTTTCAATTCCAGAAAAATATTCAAATTTGATAAGTAAAAATGACAAAGTCTTTTTTAAAATAAATGAAAATCCTCAAGCCTTTGAAGCTAGAGTAATAGCAATAGATCCAAAAATAAATACACTTGAAAGAACGCTTCAAATAAGAGCAATTGCAGATAACTCTAAATTATTTTTTATACCAGGAAGTTTTGCAAAAATAAATTTACCTCTCAAAAAAATAGAAAATGCTTTGATGATTCCAACCGAATCGATAATTCCAATTTTAAAAGGTAAAAAAGTATTTGTTTGCAAAAATGGAAAAGCTGTTGAAGCATTAGTAACAACTGGTATAAGAAATTCTGATAAAATTCAAATTATTGAAGGAATTAGTGATGGAGACAGTATTGTTACAATGGGAATGGTTCAACTAAAACAAGGTTCAGAAGTAAGAATTGTAAAAACTAACTACCAAATACCAACAAAAAAATGAGTTTATCATCCATAAGTATTAAACGACCAGTTTTGGCTTTGGTAATGTCTATTATCATAGTTTTATTTGGACTAATAGGCTACAGTTATTTAGGTGTTAGAGAATTTCCTTCTATTGACCCACCTGTGATAACCGTTAGAACAAGTTATACGGGAGCTAATGCTGATATTATTGAATCTCAAGTAACAGAACCTTTAGAAAAAGCATTAAATGGAATAGAAGGAATTCGTTCAATATCCTCTTCCAGCAACCAAGGAAATAGTCAGATCACTGTAGAATTTAATTTAGATGCAAACCTAGAAGCTGCTGCAAATGACGTAAGAGATAAAGTTGCACAATCTATCAGGCAGTTGCCCCAAGATATTGATGGGTTGCCAACTGTTACAAAATCAGATGCAAATTCGGATGCTATACTTTCTTTAACGCTTCAGTCAGATTCAAAAAATCAATTACAAATTAGTGATTATGCAGAAAATGTAATTGCAGAAAGGCTTCAAACAATTCCTGGAGTAAGTACAATTCAAATTTGGGGTCAAAAAAAATATGCAATGAGAATTTGGATGGACCCCGTTAAACTATCTTCGTATGCCTTAACTCCGTTAGACGTTAAACAAGCTTTAGATAAAGAAAACGTTGAATTGCCAGCAGGAAAAATTGCAGGTAATACAACAGAGTTAAGCGTTAAAACAATAGGAAGATTTAGCGATGAAGAAAGTTTTAATAATTTAATTATTAGATCAGAAGGAGACAAAGTAGTAAAACTAAAAGACATTGGATATGCTCAACTAGGTTCGGAAAATGAAGAAACAACATTAAAACTATCAGGGACACCTATGATTGGTCTTGGAATTGTTCCTCAACCTGGAGCTAACTATTTAGATATTGCCGAAGAGTTTTATAAGAGATACGAACAAATAAAAAAAGACACTCCTAAAGATTACAAATTAAACATTGCCTTAGATAATACGAGGTTTATTAAATTATCTGTTTCAGAAGTTAAGGAGACTCTTATAATTGCAATAATATTAGTAATACTTATTATTTTCCTTTTCTTTAGAGATTGGTTAGTAGCATTTAGACCTCTAATTGACATACCAGTTTCCTTGATAGGTGCTTTTTTTATAATGTATTTGATGGGATTCTCAATAAATATACTCACGCTTTTGGCAATAGTATTAGCTACAGGATTAGTTGTGGATGATGGTATAGTTGTAACAGAAAATATCTTTAAAAAAATTGAAAAAGGATTAAAGCCAGTAGATGCAGCAATTGAAGGCTCCAATGAAATTTTCTTTGCAGTAATTTCAACCTCAGTAACATTGGCGGCAGTTTTTTTACCTGTAATTTTCCTTCAAGGATTTGTTGGAAGATTGTTTAGAGAATTTGGAGTAGTGATTGCAGGAGCAGTTTTAATTTCGGCTTTTGTTTCACTTACATTAACGCCAATGCTAAATGCATATTTAGTAAGAAAAAATCCAAACAAACGTTCAAACTTTTACAATAAAACTGAGCCATTTTTTGTGAACATGGTAAATACTTATGGAAAACATTTAAGTAATTTTTTAAATAAAAGATGGTGGTCATTTGTCATTCTTGGAGTTTCGTTTGGGTTAATATTTTTGTTTATTAAAATTATACCATCAGAATTATCACCACTTGAAGATAGAAGCTGGATGAGACTAACTGTAACAGCTCCTGAAGGTTCATCCTTTGAATATACGGATAAGTTTATGGATAAATTATCCACTTTTGTTACAGATTCTATTCCTGAAAAAAGATTTTGCTTAACAGTATCAGCGCCAGGATTTGCAGGAAGTGGAGCAGTTAATACTGGCTTTGTTAGACTTGCTTTGGTTGAACCAAACGAAAGAAAAAGATCTCAAAATGATATTGCAACTTATGTAAGTAAAATAACCAAGCAATTTCCCGAAGCAAAAACTTTTGTAATTCAACAGCAAACAATTTCATCAAGTGGCGGAGGAGCAGGTGTAGGATTGCCGGTTCAATTTGTTTTGCAAGCACCAAATTTTGAAAAATTAAAAGATGTAGTTCCAAAGTTTTTTGAGGAAGCAAACAAAAGCCCATATTTTCAGATGGTAGATTGTAATTTAAAGTTTAATAAGCCCGAACTAAATATTTCAATAAATAGAGATAAGGCCAGAAATTTAGGATTAAACGTGATTGATATTGCTCAAACACTTCAGCTTTCATTAAGTGGACAGCGATTTAACTATTTTACAATGAATGGAAAACAATATCAAGTAATTGGTCAGTTTAATAGAGAAAATAGAGATGAACCACTTGATTTAAAATCTATTTATGTAAGAAATAACAGAGGAAGTTTAATTCAATTAGACAACGTTGTTGAGATGTACGAAGAAAGCAATCCGCCACAACTTTATCATTACAACAGGTATAAATCTGCAACATTTTCGGCAGCAATGGTAGAAGGAAAAACTATTGGAGAAGGTATAAAGGAAATGAATAGAATTTCTAAACTTGTTTTGGACGATAGTTTTAGCACATCCTTAACTGGTGCATCTAGAGATTTTTCTGAGAGTTCGTCAAATACATTATTTGCATTTATTTTTGCTCTAATTCTTATTTACTTAATTCTAGCAGCACAATTCGAAAGTTTTATTGACCCACTAGTAATTATGTTCACAGTTCCACTTGCTTTGGCCGGTGCATTGTTAAGTTTATGGTATTTTAATGAAACCTTAAATATTTTTAGTCAAATTGGAATAATCATGCTGATTGGATTGGTAACCAAAAACGGAATTTTAATTGTTGAGTTTGCCAATCAATTAAAAGAACAAGGATTAAGTATTAGGGAATCGATTAAACAAGCCGCAGAGGCAAGATTGAGACCAATTTTAATGACAAGTTTGGCAACAGCATTAGGTGCTCTGCCAATTGCTTTGGCTTTGGGAGCTGGAGCAAAAAGTAGAATGGGTATGGGAATTGTGATAATAGGAGGATTAATGTTTTCGTTAATGCTTACTCTTTTTGTTATTCCAGGAATGTATTCTTACTTATCAAAAGAAAAAAAGAGAGATGAAAAACATTAAAATTATTATAACGTTTATATTATTTCCATTGCAAATTATTGCACAAGAAAAATTGAGTCTTTCGGATGCAATTCAGTTGGCTTTAAAAAGTAATTTACAAATAAGTATTGCAAAAAATAGTAGTATAATCACTAAACAAAACAATACTTATGGCAATGCAGGTTTTATGCCAACGGTAACACTTAATGCTGCTGGAAGCAGAAGCAGCAACAATACCAAGCAAGAATTTAACACAGGCAACTCTGTTAATAGAAATGGTGCAGCAAGCAATTTTATAACTTCGGGTATTGCATTAAATTACATAATTTTTGATGGGTTTGGGATGTTTGCAGAAAAGGAACGATTAGAAGAATTAGAAGAAAAAGAGAATTTTAATTTAAAAGAAGAAATAGAAAATGTAATAGTAAATACAGTTACAAACTATTATACAATTGTTAAACAACTACAGCTTATAAAAACAACGGAAGAAGGAATTAAAATTTATGAAGAAAGAATAAAAATTATTAGTAATAAAATAGAAACAGGATCTGGTTCTAGGCAAGAATTACTGCAAGCAAAAATTGATTTAAACTTGCAAAAATCTTTGTTACTAAAATATGAAAATGAATTAAATAAAAGCAAAGTAAATTTATCAATATTGTTAAATCAAGATTTACAAAAAAATTATATAACGGAAAATGATTTTTTTGTAGATTCTACTTTACAAATTAATGAACTTGCAAGTTCTATTCTTAAAGAAAATAAAAAGTTATTATGGACTCAAAAAAATGTTGAATTGGCAAAAATAAATATAAAGTCATTCAATAGTTTCTCTATGCCAATAGTAAATTTAACAGCCAATTATAATTTTAATCAAACTAAAAACGAAGTAGGTTTAATATTATTAAATCAAAACTTAGGAATAAATACAGGAATAAATGCAAGTTGGAATTTATTCAATGGATTTAAAAATAAGACGAAAATAAGTGAAGCAAAAATAAATTTACTTCAATCGAAATTGGTGTTAGAACAAACTCAAAAAGAGATTTCAAATACATTGTATTCAGCCTATTTTTCGTATCAAAATAATTTAAAGATTTTAAGACTTGAAACAGAAAATTTAAATTTAGTAAAGGAAAATATTACTATTGCATTAGAAAGATATAAAATAGGATTATCAGGTTCGTTTGAGTTAATGACTGCACAAAAAAGTTTAGAAGATGCCCAACTAAGATTAATAACTGCAAAGTATGATTCTAAATTTTCTGAAACCGAATTATTAAAATTGACTGGGAAAATTTTAAGGTAATTTGTTGGTAGATTATCCTAAACTCTTTAAAGGCGAATTAATTAATTAAAGTGTCTTCATTTTTTGAGTCTAAAATCTCCTTTACCTCTTTAACCGAAATTCTGTTCTTGCCTTTAAAACCAACAATAAAAGCATCTTTAAACCCTATTTCTCTTATTTTATTTTGCTCCTTTGTAGCCTCCTGAAAATCGGCAAACTTACCTACAGAATATTTGTATTGATTATTCTTAGTTTTGAATTCTACAATTTCTTTTAGTTTTTTAAACTTAGCATCATTTGGTTTTAATTTAAGTTGAGAATTTAAGATTTGAATACTATAAAAAACATCTTCTTCAACTTTTTTTGAATTACCTGCATATTTTTTTACTTCCTGTTTTTCAACTTTAGGTAAACTAGTTTTATTTATATTAGTATCTATTTCCAAAGAAATTATCGAATCTTTTTTCTCCACAATAACTTCATGATCATTCTGAATAGGAGCATTTACATCACAACCAACTCTTTTCTCCAATTCATCATCATAGGTTTTTTTAATTGCTTTTAATTCATCTTTATATTTTCTAAAAGCCAAAAACATAGATAAAGCCATGTAATCTTGCCCTTCCTTTGAGCCCAAAAACTTTTCTTCTTTAGGGTTTGTTAAAAATCCTGTTTCGGTAAGTAAACTTGGCATACTTGTTTTCCATAACACAAGAAATCCAGCTTGCTTAACTCCCTTATCATGCCTACATGCTTTTGCACCATAATATTCTTGAATTTTTGACGCTAGACTCAAACTTTTTTCTAGAAATAAATTCTGATAAATAGAAAAAATAATGTTTGCTTCATCAGAATTAGGATCAAAATTATCGTAATTTTTCTTGTAATTATCCTCTAACAAAATTGCAGCGTTTTCTCGTCTGGCCACATCTAAATTTCCTTTACTTTTGTGCAAACCCATAGCATAAGTTTCACTCCCAAAAACTTCCTTTTTTGTAGATGCATTGCAGTGAATACATAAAAATAAGTCGGCATTATTATCGTTTGCAATTTTAGCCCTTTC
>Ga0105049_10010035_pt1 | contig 10874 bp, 12 predicted proteins | sample MAT06_FD_78087 | JGI IMG/M metagenome (GOLD analysis project Ga0105049, IMG submission 78087) | Freshwater microbial communities from Lake Fryxell liftoff mats and glacier meltwater in Antarctica - MAT-06 | ecosystem: Environmental > Aquatic > Freshwater > Ice > Liftoff microbial mat | place... | reverse complement strand
GGGAATGTCGGTACGACCCATCGGATTCACCGAAGGTCGCCGAACGAGTTGCGTCAGGTATTCGAGTGGAGTAGACATGCTATTATGGTACGAACCGCGTCTACACCTAGATCATATGTTCGCCGCCGTGTTTGGGGTTGCCGATCAGGCGTTGGCCGCGCGGGTCGACGATCCAGTCCATCAGTTCGAGTGGTACTTGCCCGATTGCGATCGAAAATTCGTTGGGTATCTCGGCAACATCGCTAATGCAATCGCGACCTTGTACGCTCAACCGAACCGCACGGAAAACCGGCATAAAATCACGAAGTCGTCCGCGTAACGCGCCATTTCGATCCCCCGCTTCGCCATCATATGGTCCAGCGGGTTCAAATAAATGTTGCTCAACAACGGACTTAAAACCGCGCCTTGCGGTGCCCTCGCCGCGATTGGCGATCCCGTCGAACGCCTTATCGTCGAACATGTGTTGGCCTTCGCCCGCGAGCTCAAAGCCACCGCCGACGGCTTACCCGATGGACGCGGGCGGTGTCATGAGGAAACGCCGCGTCAACAACCAGCAGACTCGGCGAATCGAATCGGAGTACGAGCGGAACGGTGCGTTGAAATACCTGGCGGCGTGGGATGTGCGTCGGGGCATCGTGGTCGGTCGATGTGAAAAGAAGACCGGTATCAAGCCGTTAGGCTATCGACGCCGAATGACTTCGCGACGCGGGAGGCAGTCCGGGTTCAGCTGCGGCTTTACGAGGACTGAGCAACCGAACACCGCGACCGTTTGCGTGGAAGTTTGCTCGACAGGACATTTAGGATTGGCTATAACTCGCGTAGCCGCATTTTTTAGCAGTGTCCACTGTGCAGTGAAAAGAACTGGCTGACAACGACGTTATTTGTGAACCGGACCACTCAGTGCCCTGTCCGGACGAAACTTTCGAGAAGAGCTGTTTTGCTGGTGCCGATACTCAGTGCCAACCGCCGCTTACGCAACTCAAAAATTAAGCGTGGTCTGAGCACAAGATGAATATCGTTTACTCTTCGCCGCGCATGAGCTTTGAGAGCTTTTGTGCGAGTTCTTCGTCTGCAGTGGGACTCCAAGTGAATTCGGGTGGCGGTTTGAAGCCGCCCTCGGCGTTGAATGCGGCCATCGGTACGGGGTTCAACGACGCTACCGAGAGGAGTTTTTTGCGGTAGCGTAACTCGAATGCGGTGACGCTCCGGAGCATCGCTTCGTCGAACATCCCTGGTGCGAACAGCGATGGGCCATCGGTGATTAATACCAATCCCGTGAGTTCGAGTGGCGGATGTTGCGTACTACCGGTGGATTGGGCGACGGCACGCAAATCGATCCAGCCAGCCATTCCCAATTGATAGCTGTTTAGCACGAAACAGGGGCCGATGCGAACCACCTCGCCGGGCGTTTGCGGTGGAAATCGCATCGTTCGCATTTGGCCGAGTCGATCCTCAAATGCGTAACGACTGGCCGACACGCGCAGTGACTCCGCGAACTGGGACAACGTCACCGCGACGTAATCGACACTCGCGAGTTTTTTCGTCCCGGCGTACCATGTAGCGGAGTAATTTCCGGACTTCCGGGGAAATTTTGGCGGCGAGACCGCAAACATCGCTTCCTTGAAGGAGAGTTGCGAACTCGTCAGTGTCACCGGGATGTCGTATTCGGTAGCGGTGCGATCCGAATGGAACGTGACGTGGAGTCCGAGTTCGGCGAGCGGTGCAAGCGTTGTGGGGCTTTTGATCACAGCCATAGCCATGAGACCCCGGCACTGGGCAGCGACGAACGTTGTTGCGGCCACGGTACAATTGCCGAGTTTCACCGCAACCGTTGGGTTCGAGATTTGCAATTGCGAAAGAAACGCATCTGCCGTTAGTACGGGGATCGGTATATCGGCGATCAACCGCATCTTCCACAATAACTCTGCACGCACCGATACTTCCGGCGCGGGCAACCGGAACGTGAGGCGATAGCGCTTCGGGTCTTTGTCGTCTTTGCGGATCAGCTCGGGAAGTATCGGCGGACAGCCGGGAATGCGTAGTGCGTAGTCGTTCTTCTGCCGCATCGGCGGTGCCAAGCGTAGCAACACTTCGACGATGACCGCCTCCGCGCTCCACGGAATCGGCATTTCGTAGAACGTTCGCCCGACAGCTTCGTATCGCAAGTGGACGGCCTGATTGCCGGGCCGACCGCGTGCTGCGGGAATCAGATCATTCATGACCCAACCGAGCCAGAGCTTGATCGAGTGCCACATCGAGTTCCTCCCCGGTTGCCGTAACCGGTTCGATTGAGCAGATGAGACACGAGAGGGATTTCGGAATGCGAAAGCGGTGCGTACGGAACGCTTGGTCGAAGACGCCAGGTACTTGTTGCAAAGTCAATAGCATCGACGTCCAATCGTGAGGCTCGAGGAGTGCGAGCGTCACGATTGCGTGAAGTCCGGCAATGGTGGCGATACTCGCGCGAGACGCAGGAATGCGCGTTTCGGCCACGGCAGCGTTCGGTTGCGAATAATCCGCAGGCGGCGCAATTGGTGTATCGCTCGGACCGCTACGCTTCAAGTAGCTTGCCACACAACCGTAACAGGGGCCATCACTCGCGAAGCGATGCACCCAGCCGCCAATACCACCGGAGAGCACTTCGCCGAGCGTCCACGGTTTGACATTCGCTCGCATCAGCCGATCGAAGTGGAACTTTGCTTCCTCATTGTCGGCCGCACAGACACCGAGATCGCACGCAGCCACTGCCGCATTTATCCTCGTTTGGTGTGCCGGATCGGTGAGATCGACGCACAGGCTATCGATTTGCAAATCGGGCCGGCGTTCGCGCAACCACTCGGCGGCGAGTTCGACCTTTTTACGGCCGACTGCCGATGCCGGGAACAAGTGGCGATGCACGTTGTGGGCTTCGTAAACATCCGGCTCGACGAGCGTTATGCGGGTAATTTTCGGATCGCGACACACGAGATCGAGGACGACGATACCGCCGCTACCCGCACCAACTTGGAATAGATGCGCCATCGTTACTTCGCTTCCGGTAGCGGCCACTCTCCCGTATCGTGCCAGATTTCGTAACAGGCCAACCAGCGCCACGCGGCCTGCACCGCGAAGATGCACGTGAATTTGGCAGGATCCCAACGGTTCGAGGTCCGCGTCGAACCCTGACGCCACAGGCAGAGCGTTTGCCCTTCGAGCAAGTGCGGGCAGTGTTTTAGCAGAGTCTGGATGCGGGTTTCGGGGGGTACGGTGGGGTAGCTCGAAAGCAATCGCGTTTCGATCGAGTAGACGTTGTGCCCCGGCTTGAGGTTGTAGCAAAGTACGAGCGTGCTACCGACCTTCTGGATGCGGATGCGGAACTCCAGATCGCGGCCTTCGTTGTATTTCTCAATGACGGGCAAATCGACGGACAGAAGACGACGTTTGCCCGATTCGGTATCGAGTAATCCCATGAGTAGTTGTGAGTGGTGAGTGACGTGTGGTTAGTTTTCGGACGGTCTTACAACTAACCACACGTCACTCACCACTACTTAGTTAGTAATGGCACGGGACAGACTTGATCGCGTTAATGACTTCTTCGTCGGGCACCTCTTCGGCGCTCCCAGCGAAACTCGTATCTTTGCGGTCCATGAGTAGGACGCGGTTGCCATCGGCATTACCGCGTAGTGCGGTAATCAGGTGCCTACGCTCCAGTTCGTTCAGCGGTCGGAAGTCCATGACGATACCCTCCCCATTCGGGCGAACGATGAGCCGTTCCGGATGGAACAACTCGAAATTACCCTCGCAACCGAGAGTATATCAACCGCGTGCGGCCAGTTCTGCCAGTATGAGGTAGATCCCCTGGTCGGGCCGCGTTCCTGCGGGCAGATCGATCTGGAATGCATCCTCACCGACTTCGTAAAAGAACCGCACGGACTTTCCTTCAATGCACGCGCGAAGTTGGCCACTCGCAGCCAGCCCCACCAGAATGTTCAGGCTTTCGCCGATCTCGAACTGGACGTTCATCAGTTGCCGGGCGAGTCGATCGATCGCCACGGCATGATTCTCGATATCCGTCCAAATTTTGCGTAGCGGTTTCGCCAAGTCTGGACCAATGGTCAACTCGACGGGTACCGGGCGGTACTTTTTATCTCCATCGGCGAGTGTATACCAATCGAACCGCAAGTCGGCATACTGTAAAGTCTGCGGCTGCGGGTGTATTGCCACGCCGTTTTTCGGCGCATTGTCGGATACGGTGCCGATGCCGAAGATCCCTTCTCCACCACGCAAGTTCCGTACCCATTCGCGGTCGCCGCGGAAATCGCCGCCACTCGGGTGGCGGAGCGTGCCGGGGTGCGTGTGGACGACACCGAGTAAAGACAGCCGTTTGTCCGATTGCCGAACTATCCGGCTCGCAACGGCCTGCGCCTCCGCATGAAACTGCACGTGTCCTTCGCCTGCATCCCGCTCCGCTCCGGCGGGCAGCGTGACCATAACGATCGCTTCGTCTCCGTTGCGAATGCCAAGTAAGACCCAGCCCGTTTCCTCGGTGCCGCGTTCCGTTTTGCGGTGGGCGGAGTATTCGTCGAACAACATCCGCGAGACTTCGTCGGTCAGTAGCACCTTGCGAATCGGCTCATAAATCACATGGCTTACAATCGGCTTCAACGGGGCGACCGGAGCCGACACCCGATCTGCCCATTTCCGTGCCGCACGGGCCGCGTTTCGGATCGCCTCTTTCCACGCGCTGGCCATTCGCACTCATTCGATGAATAGTACCGACCCCAAGTCGCCGGTTCGTAATTCAACTATACCCCGCCTGAATAATTTTCTCTAGGGGATCGCGGATGAGATTTTTTTCCGTTATGTTAATGGCGTTCACTGATGGGAAATTACTGTTACTCGATCTTCGGAGGTATCGTTCGTGAAACGACAGTTTTTGTTGCTCGCGATGTGCAGTCTCGCCACGTGGCAATCGCCCGCATTCGCGCAATCGCCGTTGCCGCCCACCGACTTAAAAGACTACATCGACAAGCCCGAACCCGACTACGCCTGGAAGCAAGTCGACGTAAGCGAGGCCCCAGCCGGGAAGATGTATACGCTGCACCTCGTCTCGCAGAAGTGGCACGGTGAAGTCTGGGATCACGATCTCCTTGTGTTCCTACCGACCGGTGTGAAGCCGACTGCAACGATGGTGATTTACAACACGGGCGGCAAAGCGGGCGGTTCCGCGAACGCCTTGCTCGGTACGGAAATCGCCAAACGTGTGAAGGCTCCCGTGGCATTCCTGTTCGGCATTCCCAAGCAGCCGATGCCCGAAATCGGCGGCAACAAGAAGGAAGACGCCCTCATCGCCGAGACGTTCGTCCGCTATCTCGACACCAAAGATGGCACGTGGCCGTTATTGTTCCCGATGGCCAAGAGCGTCATCAAATCGATGGATGCCCTCCAGGCGTTCGCGAAAAAAGAATGGAAGCACGACGTCACTGGGTTCGTGATTACCGGCGCATCGAAACGCGGCTGGACGAGCTGGCTGACCGCGGCTTCCGGCGATAAACGCGTCAAGGCGATCGCGCCGATGGTCATCGATACGCTGAATTTCCAAAAGCAAATGCCACTGCAACTGAAGTCTTTCGGCCGCTACAGCGAGATGATCCACGACTACGAAGAACGCAAACTCCTGCCGTTGCCCGACACAACGGAAGCCCGCAAACTCTGGGCGATGGTCGACCCGTGGATTTACCGCGAAACGCTGACGTTGCCGAAAATGCTCATTCACGGCACCAACGACCCCTACTGGTCGCAAGAGTCCACCAACGTCTACTGGGACGACCTTAAGGGCGAAAAGTACCTATGCTTCGTTGCCAACGCGGGGCATAGTTTGCGCCCCGAAGAAACGCCGAACGTCGAGGGTACCAAGAAGGATGTGTTCCCGATGCAAGGCATCAGCACGCTAGCCGCGTTCAGTCGGCACATCATCCTCGAGAAAGCGATGCCGAAGCTGACGTGGAAGCATAGCGACGAGGGCGCGATGGCGAAACTCGCGGTCGAATCCGACACGAGCGCGAAAGGGGCACGCGGTTGGATCGCAACATCGGCGACACGCGATTTCCGTAAGTCGAAATGGAAAACCAGCGATATCGAAGTGATCTCGGATAAGGCGGGTACGGTGTCCGTTACGCCGAGCGCGACTGAATTCACCGCGTTCTTCATGGAGATCGATTTCGATCTCGATGGCCTGCCGTTCCAGCTCTCGACGCAGATTCGCATCCTCGAACCGAAGAAGTAACGTGGCCTGGGATTTTGCTGCGGAACTTCGCCGCTGGGGACCGGCGGGGGGCGTCTGCCCCTCGCGGAACTTCGCACGTTCCTACTGCGCCCGCGTAGCGCGATCGCACTACGAAAACTTTACGGTGACATCGTTACTGCTTCCACGGAAGCTTCTTTCACACTTTCACGCAGTTTATGCCTACTGCCGCTGGGCCGACGATCTCGCCGACGAATCGGGCGGGGGCGACACCGCGTTGTCACTGCTCGCATGGTGGCAACGCGATCTGCAAGCCTGCTACGACGGCACGCCGAAACACCCTGTGATGATCGCGCTGCAACAGACGATTCGCGCGAAAGCGATCCCGCCGGAGCCGTTTCAAAATCTGCTGGTCGCATTCCGGCAAGACCAAACGAAGCCCGTTTACGCGACTTTCGACGAGCTTTTGCAGTACTGCCAAAACTCTGCGAACCCCGTCGGGCACCTCGTGCTGCACCTTTTCGATTGCTACGATGCCGAGCGAGCCGCACTCTCGGATTATGTCTGCACGGGGCTACAACTCGCGAACTTCTGGCAAGACGTAGCACGCGATCTGACGATCGGCCGCATTTACATCCCGGAGGAAGATCGTCGCCGTTTCGGGTACTCACCAGACGAGTTGCACGCGCGAAAAATGACCCCGGAGTTTCGCGAACTGATGCGATTTGAGATCGAGCGAACCCGCGATTTCTTCCACCATGGCAAGCCGCTATTACCGCTGATCCCGCCGCGATTGCGCGTCGATATCGATCTGTTCATCCGCGGCGGCGAAGCGATCCTGAACGCCATCGAGCACATCGATCACGACATCTGGGCACACCGCCCCGAAGTGTCCAAACGCGAGAAGCTAAGGCTGTTCGCCGCTGCGATTCTGGCGAATCAAGACGCTTCGCCGTACCTTAAGTTTTCCCTCTCAACACTCTTGCGATGATTGAAAGATCAAGGTACACTTAACTCGCAAAGCTTAGGATTTCCTTCCTCCCTATTCTCTCGGGGCACTTATGATCCTCTCCATTCGGGGTCGCGCTCGTCGCGGCTTCACGCTCATCGAGCTTTTGGTCGTGATCGCGATTATCGCGATTCTTATTGGGTTGCTTCTCCCTGCCGTGCAGAAAGTCCGCGAGGCCGCCGCACGCGCCAAGTGTACGAACAACCTCAAGCAACTTGGCGTCGCGATGCACGCATTCCACGACGTGCAAGTGAAATTCCCAGCGAATCAGCAGCAGATCGGCGTCAATGTCTGGGAATCGCTCAGCGCCAGTTATTTCGTTCTGCCGTACATCGAGCAAAATAACCTCTTCGCGCAGTTCGTGATTCCCACGAATGCACCACCTCCGGGTCAAGCGATTGCCGGCGCGGGCAACGGCGCGAACTGGTCGACGAATTATGGCTTACTTAACACCAAACTTTCGGTGTTTCAGTGCCCATCCGCCCAAGCGGGCCCACAACGGGGTTCGCACCCACAAGGATGGGACGGTCCCGGTTCCAACTACGGTTGGAGCACCGGTAGCCGCATCGAAGCGATCTGGTACGGCAAGAACGGCAACGGCATGATTTCGCAGTCCGAACAGCGAAAAATGGCACAAGTGACAGACGGTCTTTCGAACACAATCCTCGCCTCGGAAATGCTCTCCGGCTCCGGGCGAACGGGCGGTTCGGGCCTGTACCCGTTCGACATTTTCTACGCGGGTGATGGTGCGTTCACCTCGGTAGCCAATCGCGATTTTCCTTCGCAATCGGAGATGGACGCGATTGGCACGGCCGCGAAGAACAGCCCCGTCGGTTACAAATCCAATAACGGCACGATGTGGGGCTGGTATGCCGCCGCGCATTCCTCGCTAACGACGTCCGCACCACCGAACTGGCAATGGCCCAGCGCGGGCGGCAATTGCTGCCCCGGTGGTTCGCACGACTGGACGTATGCCGTGCTGCCACCGCGCAGCCTGCACACGGGCGGCGTCAACGCACTGCTCGGCGACGGCTCGGTTCGCTTCTTGAAAAACACCATCGACCTGCTCACGTTCCAGCGTCTCGGTCACGCCAGCGACGGCGGCGTACTCGGCGACTTCTAAGCCACGCGGATTCTCGCAAGATGTCCCGTCCACAATTGTGGGCGGGCTTTCCTTTCCCGCATTCTCTCAGAGGCTTTTATGAATCGACGTTCTGCAATTGTTGTGGTTTGGCTGCTCGCACTCGCAACTTTCGGTTGTGGCGGTGCAACGAAACAAGAAGAAATCGAAGTCAAGCCGATCGACCCGATGGTCCAAGTGAAATCGACGTTGATGAACTACGTCAACGGAAAACAACTCGGTAGCGAAGTGACGAGTTACGAGTATATGGTGAACGAGGTCCGCAAGACAAACCCAGAAAAAGCCGACATTCTTAAGGCGGGCTTCGATGTGCTGGAAAAGATGAAAGGCAGCCCCGCCGCAAAAGCCAAGGAACTCATGAAGAAGCTCGGCATCGAAGAATCGAAGTAAGCCGCACACGAATTCCGTGCGCGGCTCGGTTCATTACAGTGCCGCGAGTACAGCGTCGCCGACGTTGTTGGTCGTTGCGGTGCCGCCGAGGTCGGGGGTTAGCGTGCGGCCTTCTTTCAGCACTTTGGCCACCGAATCGCGAATCGCTTTTGCGGCCTTGGCTAACCCGAGGTGATCGAGCATCAGCCCGGCGCTCAGGATTGCGGCCATCGGGTTCGCGATGCCTTTCCCGGCGATGTCCGGCGCGCTGCCGTGGACCGGCTCGAACATACTCGGGAACGCTTTCGTCGGGTTGATGTTCGCGCTACTTGCGAGGCCGATACTGCCCGTGACGGCGGCGGCGAGGTCGGTGAGAATGTCGCCGAACAGGTTGCTCGCAACGATCACATCGAACGATTCCGGCTTGCGTACGAGGTCCATCGCGGCGGCATCGACTAGGAGCGGGGCCGATTGCACGTCGGGATAATCCTTTCGAACCGCTTCGAAGACCTCATCCCACAACCCGAGGCTATACACCTGCGCGTTCGACTTCGTGATGCTCGTGAGTTTCTTGCGGCGCAGGCGTGCGCCTTCGAAGCCCGCACGCAGAATCCGCTCGCAACCGCGCCGCGTGAACACGTCGGTTTGCACAGCGACGGTATCAGGGGAGTTTGGGTATAACACGCCACCGACGGGAGCATATTCGCCCTCGGTGTTCTCCCGGTAAACGACGATATCGATGCTGCCAGCCGCTTTGTCCTTTAAGGGGCACGGTACGCCATCGAAAAGGTACGACGGGCGCAAATTGACGTACTGATCGTACTTGCGGCGCATCGGCAACAGCAGTTCGTGAACGGTAATTTTATCGGGGACATCGGGGCTGCCGACCGCGCCGAACAGGATCGCATCGTGCTTGGCGAGGACGTCCCAGCCATCGACGGGGAGCATCCGGCCGTGCTGTTTGTAGTAGTCGGTGGACCAGGGGAGTTTATTCCACTGGAGTTCGGCGTGGTCGTATTTCACTGCCGCCTTCTGGGCCGTGCGCATCGCATGTTCGATGACTTCCGGCCCGATGCCGTCGCCGCCGATGACCGCCACCGTGTGTACTGCCATTGCTACCGTTCTCCGTTTGGGGTATGCCCACACCGCCCGATCCGCGCATTCGTCGTTCCGCGAGCAAACGACCTGCAATCGGGCGTATTCTGGCGACATTTTCCGATGTCGACCCGACTCGACACGTCTTCCGCGTGCAAAGTGTAGGTGTATGAATTCGCTGTGCTTGATTTAGCCGCCCAGGAGGGTGGGTCAAGATGACGCTCGGGAACCGGAATCGCCGATTTGAAATCCTGCTCTGTGCGGCCGTGCTGGTCTGCGCGACCGGTTCGGGCTGTCGTTTGTTCGATCGTGCGGGTGGTAGTGGGCGAAGCAGCCTCGGCGATCGTCCGGATCCGCTGATGGGTGGCAACCGCATTCCGGCCACGAACCTGCCTACGGGCAAGGCGGACACTGCCCGTGGTGGCCGCGATCCGCTGATGACTTCGCCCGTAAGCCAAAGCAACGACCTGCCCGGTGGCGTACGCAAAGAGCCGTATCGCCCCAGCCGCGAAAGCACCGCCGCAGGCCTTGCCGCCGGTACACGCATCCCCGACGATTACCCGGACCGCCGTGCCACGGGTAAAACCGAACCCGCGGACTACGACCGCATCGCGAGCGAACTGCGCCGATTACGCGTAAAGTTCCAGGAGCCAACCCGCGAGGGTGGCGAATACGTGGTTCGCGGCGAAGTCCCCATTGGCACCGATGGCTCGATGCAACGCTACGAAGGCTCCGGCCGTACCGCAGCCGATGCAGCGAAGGAACTGCTGGAACAAATCCAATCGGGGCGGTAAATCGCCTCTCATAATTGACGTAAGTCCGAATTGTGGAGGCTCCAAAACCGTGTTTTGGGGTGTTTTTCGGGTTTTGGACTGCCAAAATGGCACTTTCTGATCGCAAATCGTTGATTTGAAAACAGTGGCTTTGCCGTATCACTAACCTCTGTCGCTATTTGCGTCGACTACCATCGATTCGACACTCGCCGTAAGTACCGACAAATTCGCGACGTCAATCGACCGTCACACGACATCGAGGCG
>Ga0105049_10010029_pt1 | contig 10877 bp, 9 predicted proteins | sample MAT06_FD_78087 | JGI IMG/M metagenome (GOLD analysis project Ga0105049, IMG submission 78087) | Freshwater microbial communities from Lake Fryxell liftoff mats and glacier meltwater in Antarctica - MAT-06 | ecosystem: Environmental > Aquatic > Freshwater > Ice > Liftoff microbial mat | place... | reverse complement strand
GCCACGGGATCAGCCAGCTCCACCCCGCGTCGTATAGCGTCCCCTTCATGGCCACCTTCGCGATCGCCCCCGTGGTCGCCGGTGCACCGGCCAACACGACTGCTGGCAAAACCATCAGCGGCCACGCCCGCTGCACATCGGACTCGAGCACGTCAGCGCTCACAAACAGTGTGCCTTTGGTCACGCCATGATGCGCGGCGAATAGCGCGATGACTGAGACGAAGTACCCGGTAATATCAGACGCGGCGAGCCCCACACCCAGCAGCACCGTGATCATGCCCATCTGACTGATGCTCGAGTAGCCGAGCACCGTGGCGGCGCGCGTCTGCATGCTGCCAATCACGGCGGCGCCGAGCGCCGAGACCAATCCGGCCACAACCAATGGCAACGCGAGCGCGGATGCGGCGACACTCCCGAGCGGGAGTGTGCACAGCCACCCAAGCACACCCGCGTTGATCATCGCGCCACCGAGCACCACGCGCACTGGTGCGGGCGCCGCCGAGTACACCGAGGGCAACAACATATGCACGCCGAACAGTGCACACTTCACGCCAAAGCCCACGACCAGGGACATCGTGATCAATACAGCGTGCGGCGATTGCGCAATCGCGTCAGGAACGGACCGCAAGGCCGTGCTCGCACCGGCCTCAGTCGCGAAGAGCAGGCCGCAGAGAATCGCCATCTCACCGAACACGGTAAACGCGAGATACACACGTCCTGCCGAGCGTGAGGTCGTCGTTCCGTCGGCAACTACGAGCGCGTACGCCGCAAACGACATGAGCGCGAATCCGCTGTAAAAGCCGCCGATATCCTGCGCGACCGCCAACCACATGTTGCCGGTGAGCGTCGCCAGCCACGGGATCACAAGTTGCGGCAAACTCGTGCGTGTACTGCGCGACGTGATGGCCAGGCACCCACCGATGCACCACATCGCCGCCATGGATGCCAACAGGATGCGACGCGTCGGATCGAGCGACCAGCTTCCGCCGAAGAGTAGCCAGTCAAACCGATACGTCGCAGCGTCGGTCACGAAGAATGCGGCCATGAGCGCCGGCAGCGGAATCATTGGCAACGTCCACCCGATCACTCGCCGTGTCTGCGGGTGCAGCGCAAGCGTGAGCGCCAGCAGTGGAACGCACACCGCCAGCACAATCAACGAATTGATCACGGGAGGTACTCCCGTCGCGCGATCAGAATCGCCCACTGCAATGGACTGAACGCGAAGTTCGCGAGCAGGCCGGCTCCAACCGTGAACACAGCCGTGACAACGGGCGGGAGTAACAACCACCCACTGGTTTCCCAGCGACCGAATGTGCGTTCGTCCGGCCACGGCGCCACCTGTGGGCGAAACCAGAGCCGATGCAGGATGGGCAGGAAATACGCGGCGTTGAGCACACTGCTGAGCACGAGCACACCCAATACCCACGGCATGCCCGCCTCGAGCGCGCCGAGGCCGAGGTACCATTTACTCACGAATCCGGCGAGCGGTGGAACGCCGATCATGCCGAACGCGCCGATACTGAACGCAATACTGGTGAGTGGCATGCGACGTCCGGCACCATCGAGTTCGCTGATGCGATGCACGCCGAGTGTTTCGGCGAAGTTTCCGGCGCAGTAAAAGAGGGTGACTTTCATGATGCCCTGATGCAGCAGGTGCACCAGTCCGCCCACGGTCCCGATCGGTCCGAACAGACTGATGCCGAGTGCGATGTACGACACCTGACTCACGGTGGAGAATGCCAGGCGCCGTTTGAGATCATCCTGCCACAGCGCACGCAGCGATCCCCACAGAATTGTGACGCTCGCAATGATCGTGAGCGGTAGTAGCAACTGCAAATCGCGCGCGAAGTCGATGCCGTACACGTCATATACGACACGCACGATACCGAACGCGCCGGCTTTGACGACGGCCACCGCATGCAGCAACGCGCTGACGGGCGCGGGTGCCACCATCGCCTGCGGAAGCCATCCGTGCAGCGGAACCAGTGCCGCTTTCACTCCAAGTCCGGCAATCAACAACCCGAACGCGACACGAAGGATGGGCCACGACGTCTCGCTGATATCCCGGAGCGAACCCATCTCGCGAAACTCGATGTCGCCAACGAGTCCGTGGAGCACCGCCACACCGAGCAGCAGGGCCGCACCACCACCGATGGTGTATGTGAGGTAGACACGACCCGCCGCCAATGCTTTCTCCGAGCCGCGATGCACCACCAGCGGGTAGGTGGAGAGCGTCAGCAACTCGTAGAACAACAGAAAGGTGATCAGGTTGCCGGAGAGCGCGACACCCATCGTGCTGGCAACGCACAGACTGAAAAAACCGAAGAAGCGGCTGCGATTGGGCGCACCTTCGAGATATCCGATCGCGTAGATCGTGGTGAAGAGCCAGAGAATCGCCGACAATCCAGCGAACAGACACGCCATGGGATCGGCGCGCAAAAGGAAGTCGGCCCCCGGTACCATCTCAAAGCGCACCTGCGAGAGCGATCCTTGAGCCACGCGCCACGTCATGAGCGCGACCAGCGCCACCTTGAGCACGGCCGCGCCGAGATTGAGACTCGTACGCAGAGCGCGCGTCGTCTCCGGCAGCAAAAAAATGATGACGGCCGGCAGGAGCGAACTGGCCAGAACCCACGCGGGCAGTGCCACCTGGTTCATGATGTCGCTCCAGCCAACGGTGCACCGATCCGCAGCACCGCCAGCGGTCCCGTGGCCACGACCCCAACCACGATGGAGCTCAACGCCAGCAGCAGCGCCACAACATCCCAGCCGAACGGTGTTGACTCAAACGTGTCGCCGGTACCTTGCTTGAACGACGCACCCAATACGCGAAAAATGTAGCCCGCCGTCAGCGCGCCACCACCGATCAATGCCACGGCCCAATGCCACTGGCCGCTCGCCAACGCACTCTGCAGTAACAACCATTTCGCGCTGAACCCACCACTCGGCGGAAGCCCCATCAGACTTACGCCCGCCAACCCAAACGCGAACAGCGCCATCGGCGTGTGGCGGCTGACGCCTGCGAGATCGGCCACTCGATAGGAGCCGACGGCCGCGATGAGTGTGCCGGCGGCGAGAAACATGGCGCTCTTGGCCAGCGCGTGTGCCACGAGCTGCAACATGAGTCCGTCCCATGCGAGTTCGGGCGCGCTGCCGCCGAGCAGCAGCGCCATACCAACGAACAAGTATCCGATCTGCGCGACGGTGGAGTGTGCCACCAGCATCTTGAGATCGGCGTGACGAAGCGCCTGCCATCCGCCCCACGCAATCGCGCCGGCTCCGAGCGCGCCGAGTCCCTGCGCGAGCGACGGTGTGACAATGGAAACACCCACATCCATCATGATGCGCAGCAGCATGACAAACGATGCTTTGACGACAAGCGCAGACATCAGCGCACTCACGGGTGAGAGCGAGACTGCGTGCGCCGGTGGCAACCACGCGTGCAGCGGAAACAGTGCGGTCTTGAGACATAAACCGGCGGTGATCAACGCCAGCGCGACATACGTGATGGTATTGGGCGTGGCCACGGCGGCGATGGAGGAAAGCGCAAGTGATCCGTAGGCCGCGTACAACAACGCGACGCCCAGGAGGTACGCGAGTGATCCCAGGAGTGCCGCGAGCAGATAACGCAGCGCCGCCGCCAGTGCATTCGCCCCACCGGAGATCGCGACGAGGCCAACGGCTGAGAGTCCCAGCAGCTCCAGTCCCACATACATGTTGAACAGGTCGGCCGCGAGCCACACCGCGTTGAGCGCCGCGCCGAACATGAAGAACAGCGGCCAGAACCAGTGCTGTGCCCCGAGCGTATCCGCGTCCATCGGTGTCCACAGACGATAGAGCGCGCAGGCTGATCCGATCACGCTCGTGAGCAGCGCCATGGTGCTGCCAAGGCCGTCGGCGCGCAGCGCGATACCGAGCGGCTCGGGCCACGCACCAAGGACATGCGTGAGCACACCGTGTCGCGACGTCTGCCACCAGAGGCCCGCGCAGATGGCCAACCAGCTCACGAGACCAGGCAGCACGAGCCACGTGGGTCGACGACGCGGACGCACGAGCGTGAGTACAGCCCAGAGAAGGGGCACCACGATCGCGAGCGGAAGCAACGTGGCGCCAACGAGTGGCTCGGTCACGCGTCGTCCTCTTCAGGAAGAGTCGTGCGTCCAGTCGCCGCGAACCAGCGGCGAAGCAGGATCAGCGCCAACGCCGTGGATGCGACGGCGACAACGATTCCAGTCAATACAAGCGCCTGAGGAATCGGATCCGGCGCACGTTCGTGCTGTGCGAGCCCGACCAGAATCAGAAAACAGCCCGTACCCATGATGTTGAAGGCCAACAAGCGTCGAAACAAATGCGTGTGCGCCATGAACGCGCCGAAGGAAACGGCCACAAGCACCACACCCACCAGCGCGTACCAGAGTTCAGTACTCATGCGCGCTTGTCAACGGGTTCAGGCGCGCTCGCGAACAGGCCGAGCAAGCTGATGCCAATGGACACGGTGAGCACCGTCTCGATCGCCACGATGATCAGGCCAGCGTATGAGAACGGCCACGCCAGCAGCGGACGGCCGAACAGCAAAGTGGACGTGGCGGCAGCAAGAAACGCCGCAAATCCGCTGAGGAGGGCAACGTGTTGCCAACGGTTCGTCGCGAACGGTCCGATGCGGCGACCGGAAACGCGCCACAGAATACCAAGCGCTGCCAGCACTGCTCCGGCTTGAAACGCACCGCCGGGCTGAAAGGCACCGGCCCACAGCAGGTACACCGCAGTCATGATCATCAGTGGCAGCAGCATCAATGTGAGCGACGCGAGCACCGGTGTCGTGATCACGCTGTCCACCATCACGGACTCGGGCGCGGCGGAATGGGCGCCCTGTGGATCGCGCAGGGCCAGTGCGACCACAACCGCGACGAGCAACACCGCGATTTCGAGCAGTGTGTCGTAGCTGCGAAACTGCAGCAGCACGGCCGTGATTGGATGTGTAACGCCACTCTGCGGAATGCCCTTGGCCAGATCCACCGCGAGATCAAACGGTGGAACCGTCCGGGTGAGCACCGCGCCGCCGAGCATCACGGCCAAGCCGACGCTCAACGCAACGGAGGTGAAGACGCGTCGGCGATTCACGAATCCTCGGTGCGCGATGTGCGTCGCAAATGACCGACAGCGTCCAGTAACAGTGCGCCCGTGAGACCGGCGCCGATCGCCGCCTCAGCCAATGCCACATCAGGGGCTTGCAGACGAATCCAGGCGAGCGCGACCAGCAGTCCGAACACAATGAAGAGCACCACCGCGCGAAATAAATCGCGCGACCAGAGCGCTCCGAGCGCGGCCACCACGAGCCCGAGCCCGAGTAGCACGTCGAACAGCAGTGTCAACATGCATCAACCATCATCGGGCGTCTCCTCGATGCCATGGAGCCAGTCCACGTGCCCGCGCCCGACGCGCCACAAGATGGCTCGAGGTTGCACTGGCCGCGAGCACCAGCAGCCAGATGAGCAACAGTTTGAGCGCCGATGCCACACTGGCGGCCGACGGGAGCAAGCCGAACACGAGCAGCCCCAGTCCGATGTTGTCGGCCTTGGTGAGCGCGTGCAGCCGCGTGAACACATCGGGAAAGCGCAGCAGCCCGATCGTGCCCACGGTGAAGAACACCACGCCGGTCACGATCAGTACGCTCTGCGCGATTTCAAGCCAGGTCATCGTCGCGGTCCTCCGGCCGTGATAATGGTGGTACGCGTCCCACAAACGCGGAGACCGTCACAATCGCCAGCAGCGCCAGTACCAGCGCCACATCGCGAAGCGCCGGTACTTCCGATCGCGTCGCGAGCACGAGCAGGATGCCCACACCCGTTGTACCGAAGAGTTGGCCGGCGAGCATCCGGTCCTCTGGCTGCGGGCCACGAAACACCCGCCACAGGCTGCCGAGCAACGTGGTCAACAACGCCAGCAGCGAGGCGTCAAGCAGCCAAACGAACGACATGCTCACGCGAGCGTGAGTCCAAACAGTGCACCAACACGGCGCTCGGCCTCGTGCACGTCGCCCTCGATGTCGGAACTCTGGTCGAGGACATGCAACGTCAACCGATCGTCGTGCAGGTCTACGCCGAGCGTGCCGGGCAGCAGGCTCAGTGTGGCGACGAGCAGAACCCGTGCCAGACCGGCAGGGAGCTGGATGCGCACGTCACGCATGGCCGGGTCGAGCGGCAGCGATGGGGACAGCGTACGGCGAGCGACGTCGATGCCCGCCAGCATCGATTGGCCGAGAAAGAACGCGGCGAAGCGAGGCACGGCGAGCCAGCGAAGCCGTGGCGGTGTGGGTCCCTCGCGGTCGCTGGGCGGCCTCGCAACGCGCACGGCGCCCAGAGCGATCAGGATCGCGAAGACGCCGAATCCGACGCCGCTCGCGACACCATCGCTGAGCACAAACCAGAGCATCGCCAGCACCGGGGCCAGCCGCAAACTGCGTGTCATGTACCTCCCTTAGCGCGAAAGAAGCGCCGCTTCGCAAGTTAGCCGGGTGTGTAGTCCGTGAGTATCTTCGGAGCGTTGGCCCGAAGTGCTCCCCACCGTACTCCATTCCCGGAGAAGCCCGCATGCGTCGTCGTCTGGCAGTGTACTCCGCAGTGTCGTTGACGTTGCCACATGTCCCGCGTCGGCGGCTCGTCAGGCTGGTCGCGGGCGCAACTGTCTTGATCGTGTTGCCTTCCATGTGGGGGCTATCCGCACAGGGGCCCGAACGCTCAACTCCGGTGCCATCGAGCACCGAAGTACGCCCCGCCCTGAAAGCCCTCTCGCTCGACGACTACGGACAGTGGCGGCGCGTGACCTCAACCGCGCTCTCACCCGATGGCGCATGGATGTCGTACGCGTACGCACCCAACGAAGGCGACGGCGTGCTGCACGTGCGCTCCCTCACCGGCGAGCGCGTGCATACGATTGCCGTAGGCAGCGCACCGGCCTTCAGCAACGACTCACGCTTTGTGGCGTACTTCGTGAATCCAACCGAAGCCGAACTGGAACGCGCGCGCCGCGCACGGACTGCGGGCGGCTCGGCGGCGGCGACGCCTGCTACACCGCGGAGATTCGAAGTACGGAACCTCGTGTCGGGCGAAATTTTTGCTGTGCCCAACGCGGCGACATTCGCGTTCTCAGAAAGCGGATCATGGGTCGCCGTACGCACGGCCAAGCCTGTGGCCTCCGCGAAGCACGATGGTGCCGATCTCATCGTGCGCGATCTGGCCACGAAGTCCACGCGCAATATCGGGAACGTCGCACAGTTCGCCTTTGACGAATCCGGCGCGCATCTGGCGTACACCGTAGACGCCGCCGAGAAGCTCGGCAACGGTGTGTATGTACTCACGCTCGCAACCGGCGAAACCCGCGCGCTCGACGGCGCGGCCGCTGACTATGCACAACTGGCGTGGAGTGACAACGGGGCGCATCTCGCGGTGCTCCGCGGGACCATACCGGAGGGCAAGCTGCAACGCGTGAACGCACTGCTTGTGTTCACCGCGTTGGGCTCAGCGCAGCAGCGCGTGCAGACAGTTGATGGCGCCGCCGCCGGCGCGCTGCCAGTCGGCCACGTGATCAGCGAGTTCGCTCCGCTGCGCTGGGCACCGGACGCCGCGTCCGTGTTACTTGGCGTGAAGGAGCAGGAAGACGCACCGAAGAAATCCGACGATCCGGTGGCGAATGTCGACGTGTGGCACTGGCGCGATGCGGAGCCGCAGTCAGTGCAGATTGTGCGATTCGCCCAGGAACGTCGCAGTACGTATCCGGCGCGACTGACCGTGGCTTCAAACACGTTGCGCGTGCTCGGCGACAGCGTGATGCGCAGCGTGCAGCCCACCGCCAATCAGCGGTGGGGCATCGGCCGCATCGACACGAGCTATCGTGGTGAGGTGGCGTGGGGCGGCAGCCGCAGCGACTACTACCGCGTGAACATGAGCACCGGCGAGCGCACTCTCATTGCGCGTTCGCTCTCACGCACGATGGGCACCTCACCCGACAGTCGCTGGTTCCTGTATCTGCAGGACGGGCGCGTGCATGCGTACGATCTCAACGCGGGACGTGATGTTACGCTTGACGCGTCCACCGACACGCGCTTTGTCGATGTGACCGATGATCACGACTATGAACTGCCCATCTACGGCGTCGCCGGCTGGAGTGCCGACGGCAAGCACGTGGTGCTCAATCAGCAGTTCGACCTCTGGCAACTGGCACTCGATGGATCACGCGCGGTAAACCTCACACGCGGGGTGGGCGAGAAGGAGCAGATCCGCTTTCGTCTGGTGCGCAACGCCGAGGGTGGTCGCCGTGGTGCTGACGAACAGGGCGTGGACCTGAGTCGGCCACTGCTGCTGAGCGCGTACGGTGAGTGGACCAAGAAGAGCGGCTACTACGAACTTGCGCCCGGCAAGTCGCCAGCATCACTCGTGTACGACGATCGCGCCATCGGCGGCTACACCGTGTCGCAGAACGGCGCGCGCATCGCGTTTACGCGGGGCAGCTTCGCCGAATATCCCGACTGGTATGTGTCTGATCGCCGCTTTGCCGCACCGCGTAAGATGACCGACGCAAATCCGCAGCTCGCGGAGTACGCGTGGGGACGCAAGGTGCTCGTGGACTACACCAACAGCAAAGGACAGAAGCTGCAGGGCACACTCACCTTGCCGGCGAACTATGAGCCTGGCAAGAAGTATCCGATGCTCGTGTACTTCTACGAGAAGATGTCGCAAAGTCATCACGCGTTCAGCATGCCCGCGTTCGATGACCGTCCGCACATCTCCACGTACGCCAGCAACGGCTATCTGGTGCTGCAGCCTGACATCGTGTACGAAATCGGCAAGCCGGGTTCCTCGGCGCTGGACTGTGTGAAGAGCGCGGTACAAAAGGTCATCGACATGGGCTACGCCGACGTCGCACGCATCGGCCTGCAGGGGCACAGCTGGAGCGGCTATCAGTCGAGTTTCATCCTCACGCAAACCGACATGTTTCGCACGGTGGTGACCGGTGCGCCGCCCACGAACCTCATGAGCTTTTACGGCACGCTTTACCGTAGCAGCGGCACGATTCAGCAGGGAATTTCCGAAGTTGGACAAGTGCGCATGGGGCGCAACGTGACACCGTGGAGTGCGAAGGAGCTCTATGAGAGCCAGTCACCCGTGCACAATGTGCAGAACATCAAGGTGCCATTCATGATCCTGCACGGCACCGAAGATGGTGCCGTGGATTGGATGCAGGGGCTCGAGCTGTACTCCGCCGCGCGGCGCAACGGGAAAGAGGTGATCCTGCTCTCGTATCCGGGCGAACCACATCACCTGGCGAAGAAAGAAAACCAGAAGGATTTCCAGGTGCGCATGCGTCAGTACTTCGATCACTACCTCAAGGATGCGCCGGCCCCCGCCTGGATGACCGACGGGGTGCCGCAGGTGCGCAAGGCGCGCTGATCAGCGCGAACCTTGTGCCACCCGTTCCACGCGCTCCATCACGCGGAGCAGATTGCCACTCCAGATCTTGGCGATCTGCTCCTCGGTGTATCTGCGGCGCACCAGTTCGAGCGTGACGTTGAACGTTTCGGTGGCGTTGCGCCACCCGTCAACACCGCCACCGCCGTCAAAGTCGGAGCTGATGCCGGCGTGATCGATGCCGATGCGCTTGACCACATAGTCGATGTGATCGGCGAAGTCTGACACCGTGGCGGCCGGATCGGCGGGATAGCGTCGTGCCGTGATGTCTTCCTGCCTGGCCAGAAATTCATTGCGGCGTGCGTCAGGCAATGCCGCAATCGCGGCGCTCACCTCGCGGTTGTTCGCGGCCGTGATGCCGAACTCTGTGCGCAAATCGGCAATCGCCGCTTCCCGCGCCGCCGTCTTGCGCGTATCGCACTTCACGTAGCTGTTGAAGGCCACGAGCTGCACCACACCACCGTTGGTTTTCAACGCGTCGAGCTGTTCGTCGTCGAGGTTGCGGCTGTGATTGCAGATCGCGCGTACGCCGGAGTGCGACGCAATGATCGGGGCCTTCGTCAGGGCGACGGTCTGCATCATGCTCGCTTTGGACGGATGCGAGATATCAATCATGATGCCAACCCGGTTCAGCTCGGCGACCACCTGTCGGCCCAACGGACTGAGGCCATTGTGCAACCAGACGTTGTCACGCTCACCGGTGTTGGAATCGGACAGCTGGCTGTGCCCGTTGTGCGACAACGACATATAGCGACCGCCCAGATCGTAGAATCGCTTGACGTTCGTGATGTCGCTGCCGATCGGAAAACCATTCTCGATACCGATGAAGATCACCTTGCGTCCGCTGGCATAAATCGCGCGCGCCTCGGCGGCCGAACGGGCGAGCCCCACGCGCGTGGGTGCGATGGTATCTGTGAAGCGACTCACCGCCTCGAACTTCTCGAGCGCCGAGGCCTTCGCGCTGGCAAAGCCCGCGTCGTCGAGACGCGGCGACTGTCCCACATATACGATGAGAAACGCGGCGTCGAGCCCGCCCTCTTCCATCTTGGCCAGATCCACCTGCGTGCGCGGCAGGCGCTGCGAGTAGTTGAGCGTGTCGGCCCGGAAGTTGGCCGGACTGATATCCACGTGCGTGTCGAGTGTCATGACCCGATCGTGAATGGCGCGCGCCCGGGCGATCATGGCTGGGTCGTCGCCGGTGCGAGGCTGGGCGGCGGCGAGGGCCGGAAACGAGAGGGAGATCGCCGTAAGGGCGGCGCCGAGGCGCAGGGAGCGGATCATGGGCAGGCCGGGCAGTGTGGGGGACGGGTGCGAAGGCACTCCCTCAGAATACGTTCCCCGGGAGAAACGCGTTGCGGGGATGACGCTTGGCCCGCCGAGCGTACCGCTGCGAATGTCCGCATATTCCGGTGC
>Ga0105049_10010028_pt1 | contig 10877 bp, 10 predicted proteins | sample MAT06_FD_78087 | JGI IMG/M metagenome (GOLD analysis project Ga0105049, IMG submission 78087) | Freshwater microbial communities from Lake Fryxell liftoff mats and glacier meltwater in Antarctica - MAT-06 | ecosystem: Environmental > Aquatic > Freshwater > Ice > Liftoff microbial mat | place... | reverse complement strand
TCGGACGCAAGGTGGCGATCAAGGTGCTGCTCCCCGAGCTGGCGCGCGATCAGGTCGCACTCTCGCGCTTCGACCGCGAGGCTCGCCTGGTCGCCGCGCTCCACAGCCAGCACGCCGTGCGCGTCTACGACCTCGGGGTCGCCGAGAGCGGCGAGCCATACCTCGTGATGGAGCTGCTCGACGGCGAGGATCTCGGCACCGTGCTCGAGCGCGGGTGCGTGGAGGTCGAGCAGGCCACGCGCTGGATCGCGGAGGCATGCGAGGCGGTCGGTGAAGCCCACGCGCTCGGGATCGTGCACCGCGATCTCAAGCCGTCGAATTTGTTTGTCACCCGGAGCCAGCGGCTCGTCGTCCTCGATTTCGGGCTCGCGAAGCTGGTCGCCGGCAGCTCGTCGGTGACCCAGCAGGGCATGGTGCTCGGATCGCCACGCTACATGTCGCCCGAACAGATCACGGGTGCGCGCGATGTCGATGCACGCGCCGACGTCTGGTCACTCGGAGCCACGCTCTATCACCTGATCACTGGCGGCTCGCCGTTTCACGCCGAGACCATCGGCGACACCTTCGCGCGTATCCTGCATGGCCCGCCACCGTCGTTCGAGCGCTTGCCGCCCGCGATCGCACCGGTGATTCGCCGCGCCCTCGAGCGCGATCCCGCGGCGCGGTACGCGAACGCGATCGAGCTCGCAACGGCGCTACGCGCACCACCGGCGGGCCTCGACGCGCGGTTCGAGATCTTCGAGCTGATCGGCGAGGGAGGCAACGGCGCGGTGTATCGAGCGCGGCCGCGGGCAGGTGGGCGCGAGGTCGCGCTCAAGGTTCTCCGCAACGTAGCCGGCGTCTCGCGCGAGCGGTTCGCGCACGAGGCGGCGTTCGTCCAGCGCCTCGAGCACCCCAACACCGTTCGCTTGCTCGACTCCGGCGTCGTCGCCGATGGCACGCCGTTCATGGCGTTCGAGCTGGTGCGCGGTCGGACACTCGCCGTGGAGATCGCGCGTGGTCCGCTGCTGCCGGCGCGAGTCGCGAGGATCGCGGTGCAAGTGCTCAAGGCCCTGGGGGAGGCGCACGCGCACGGCATCGTGCATCGCGATGTCACGCCGACGAACATCCTGCTCGTCGACTACGTCGGCGATCCGGACTTCGTGAAGCTCCTCGACTTCGGCGTCGCCGTGCATGCCGAGTCGCCCCGCCTGACATCGAACGGCCAGCCGACCGGCACGCCGCAATACATGGCGCCCGAGCAGGTGATGGCAGCCCGGATCGACGCGCGCGCGGATCTCTATGCGCTCGGCCTCGTGCTCGCAGAGGCGTTGACCGGCACGCGCGTGTTCACCGCCGAGACCGCGATGGCGATCTGCTTCGCGCAGGCATCTCCGCAGCCGGCGCCGCTGTCTCCGGCGGTGGTCACCGGGCCGCTCGGCGACGTCATCGTCAAGGCGACCGCGAAGCAGCCCAGCGAGCGCTTCGCCACCGCGCACGACATGCTCGCGATGGTCGAGCGAGGGCCGGTCGGCAACATCAGCCTGCCACCGCAACCGCCCATTCCGGTCACCGTGGCGCGCAAGAACGCGGTCGCGCCGGTGCTGATCACGCTCGCGCTCGCCGGCGTCGCGATGGGGATCGCGCTCGCGATCTGGCGACCATGGGAGTACCCAGCGGCGCCTGCGGCACACCCCGAGACTCGCACGAGCGAGCCGCTGGCCGCACAACCCAAGCCAAAACCCGTGACGCCCGGTGCGCTGGTCAACGTCGACGAATGGCGGCTTCGCCAGCGTGCCGAGAAGCTCGGCTGGACGATCAAGGAGACCACGCACACGCAGTTTCCGAGCTGCGACCAAACGCGGATCCAGCTCCAGCGCGGCGACCTCGCGAAGCAAACCTATCGGTGGGGAGAGATCTATAACCTCGACTGCATCTCGCCCGACGTCGCCGAGAGCGAGGTCAGGCGGCTACGAAGCGGATTCCCGGGCACCTGGTACATCGTCGACAACGCGCGGATCCTGTCGTTCACCACGATCCCTGAGGGCGGACACACGGCCGAAGAAGCCGCATCGAAGCAGCTGGCCGACGTGCTCCTCGTCCCGTGAGCTCGGCGCGGGTCAGAGATCGAGCCGGCTGCGCACGAAGTCCACCAGGCTGTCCACCTCGTCGACACGCACGCCGATCGTGCCGACCAGGCGGGTCCGGATGTCGTCCAGCAGCACCTGTCGTGCGGCGGCGAGCATGCGTGCGCTGGTCGCGCGGCTCTTGCCGAACGCGGTCCCGACCTGCTCGATCGTCAGCCCGGGTATCTCGAAGCAGCGGCTGACGCGAAGCGAGGTCGAAGGTCCACGGTGCGGGAACTGCACATCGACGAGCTCGCGCCGCAGGCCGACTCGAACAGCTCAGAGGCTAGGCCGTGTTGCCGATCAGGTTGAGAGAGATCATCAGGAGCAGTTGAAGGGGTTGGGTGCCACCCATACCGGGCATCGTAGTCGGCTGCGGGACCTCGGGTGTGGAGGACGTAAAGCACCCGAAGTACCCGGGAGCCCCGATGCTTTATTTCCGGAATCGTCGTCGGGACATCGCGTTTCGGACCGCATGGTTACGCGATTCGGGATGGGGACTGGCTAGCGCATGACGAGAAAGATCGCGTGCGCCGTCGCCACCGGCGTCGACCGATCCGCCTGCCACGCCTCCATCCGCAGGTTCGCCACCCGCTTGCCCTGTCGCGTGACGATGCCGCGCGCATGGGTCTCGACCGCGCCGCCGGAGCGCAGGTAGTCGATCGTCAGCGTGATCGTCTTCGGCAACACGATGGTCTCCGCGCGCCACAGCAACTCGAAGATCGCCGCCGACTCGAGCAGTGCACCGAGGGTGCCGCCGTGCAGCGCGGGCAATGCCGGGTTGCCAATCAGATGATCGCCGAACCGCATCGAGGTCACCAGCTCGTCGCCGACCAGCGCGGCGGTGAGCCCGAGGAACCGCGCGTACGGCACGGTGTCGATGAAGCGCTGATAGTCGCCGGCGGCCTTCGCGGCGGCGAGGTCGTCGACCAGGCTCACTTCGGACCCCCGCGCGTCGACACCATGAACGTACCGACCGAGTGAGCGATCGCGGAGCGCAGGGACGTTTCTTGTGATGATCCGTCGTCGTGGTAGGCCACCGCGCGCGTGAACGCGACGTGCTTCGTGATCTTGTAGCAAGTGGCGCGGGCGAGCACCGCCTGGTTCGCCTCCGCGGGTCGGAGGTAATCGATGCGGAGATCGAGCGTCGCGATCGGCACCATCTCGGTGAGCGCCGCGAACACGGCAGCTCCGGAGGCACCGTCGAGGAGTGCGGTGATCGCGCCACCGTGTAGCGTGCCGGTGTCGGGGTGCCCGACGAGCTTCTCGTCGTACGGCAGCTTGAACAGCACGGCGTCCTCGGTGAACTCGAGGATCTCGATGCCGAGCGCGCGGTTATGCGGTACCCCGGCGGCGAACGCACGGGCGAACCTGAGCTTCGCGTTGTCGGCCATCCGCGAGCCGGACCCTAACACGCGTGCGCGACCGTGCTAAGCATGCGACCGATGGCCCGGACGCCCCTACCCACCTGGTACTTCGCGCTCGTCATCGTGCGCCGTGGGCATCGCTTCCTGCTGACGCAGGAGCGCAAGTACGGGTCGTCGTGGTCGGTCCCCGGCGGTCGGGTCGAGCCCGGTGAGTCCCTGGCCGAGGCAGCGGTGCGCGAGGTGTTCGAGGAGACCGGGGTCCCGGTGCGCCTCGATGGCGTGCTGCGCGTCGAGCACACGCCCGGGAATGACGGCGTGCGCATGCGGATCATCTACATCGGGACGCCGATCGACGACACCGAGCCCAAGACGATGGCCGACGATGAATCGCTCGGCGCGGCGTGGCTGACGCTCGACGAGATCCGCAGCCGCCCACTGCGTGGCTCGGAGCTGTGCGCGTTGCTCGAGAGCGTCGAGCAGGGGCGCGCGGTCTACCCACTCGACTTGCTGGGCCACGAGCTCTCCGTGTGACGCCGGGCTGGGACGACAGCTGGGAGGCGGCGCGACTCGTCGTCGATCCCGAGGGGACGTTTGGGCCGGTGAGGATCGCCGCCGAGCATCGCGGTGCATATCATGCGCTGTGCGGCGCCGAGCTCGCGTGGGTCGAGCTCACCGGCAGGCAGTTCCACGCTGCCGCCGACAAGCGCGCCCTGCCGACCGTCGGGGACTGGGTGCTGGTCGAGCACTGGGAGCGATCCGTCGCCGGCGGCGGCGCCGCGGTGGTGCGGCATCTGCTGCCACGCCGGAGCTTGCTGGTGCGCAAGGCGGCGGGCGAGGCCACCGTGCCACAGCCACTGGCGGCGAACGTCGATGCCGGCATCGTGCTGACGTCCGCGAACAGTGACCTGTCGCCGGCGCGACTGGATCGCTATGCCGGGCTCCTGCGCGATGGCGGCATCGAGCCGGTGATCGTGGTCTCGAAGATCGATCTCGTCGCGGACGTCGAGCCGGTCCTGGTGATCGCGCGCGCGGTCGGGCCCCGGGTGATCTCGTCGTCGGCGCGTTCCGGGGTCGGGCTCGACGAGATCCGCGCGCTCGGTGGGGCGGGACGGACCTGCGTGGTGCTCGGTTCGTCAGGCGTCGGCAAGTCATCGCTGCTCAACGCGCTGTTCGGAATGACCCAGGTGACCCGCGAGATCCGCGCCGATCAACGCGGCCGCCACACCACCACGCGCCGCGAGCTGATCGTCGCCGCAGACGGTGGCTCGTGGATCGACACGCCCGGCATGCGCGAGCTCGCGCAGTGGGTGGACGACGAGGAAGAAGCTCAGGTCTTCGACGACATCGTCGAGGTCGCGGCGAACTGCAGGTTTCGCGACTGCACGCATGCGAAAGAACCTGGCTGCGCGGTGCGCGACGCGATCGGTGCCGCGCGCCTCGCGAGCTTCCACAAGCTGGTTGGCGAGCGGCACGTCGCCGCCGACAAGCAGGCCGCGGCCAGGCGCCTGGCCGAGACGCGCAAGGGCCGGAAGAAGCCTCCGCCGGTTGAATGACTGCTATAAGCCCGGACCGTGATCGCGTTCTCCTCGGTCAGCAAGCAGTACGGTGGGCAGATCCTGTTCATCGACGCCTCGTTCCAGATCAACTCCGGTGAGAAGGTCGGCCTGGTCGGCCCCAACGGCGCCGGCAAGAGCACGGTGTTCCGGCTGATCGCCGGCGAGGAGCAGCCCGATGACGGAGCCGTCGAGCGCCCGAAGAAGCTGACGCTCGGCTACTTCCGGCAGGACGTCGGCGACCTCAAGGGGCGCTCGATCCTCGCCGAGACCTGCGCAGGTGCCGGCGAGGTCGGCCAGCTCGCCGAGGAGCTCGGGAAGCTGACGGCGCAGCTCGAGACGGGTGAAGGGGATCTCGATGCCGCGGTCGAGCGGTTCGGCGAGGTCCAGGCGCGCTATCAGGATCTCGGGGGATACGAGCTCGAGGCGCGCGCGCAATCGATCCTCGCCGGCCTCGGATTTCACACCGCCCAGACCGGCGACGACGTCGGCACGCTGTCGGGTGGCTGGAAGATGCGGGTCGCACTCGCGCAGATCCTGCTCGCGAAGCCCGATCTGCTGCTGCTCGACGAGCCCACGAACTATCTCGATCTCGAATCGATCTTGTGGCTCGAGATGTTCCTCCGCGACTACGCGGGCACCGTGGTGATGACCTGCCACGATCGCGAGATCATGAACCGCGTGGTTCGCAAGATCGTCGAGATCGACGCCGGCGAGCTCAACACGTACACGGGCAACTACGACTTCTACGAGAAGATGCGCGCGCAGGAAGCCGATCGGCGCGAGGCCCAGTACGCACGCCAGCAGGCGCGGCTCGCGAAGGAGAGCCTGTTCATCGAGCGCTTCAAGACGCACGTCGCGAAGGCCGCGCAGGTGCAGAGCCGGATCAAGAAGCTCGACAAGGTCGAGAAGGTGGCCGAGCCAAAGCGCATCATCGAGAAGGACTACGACTTCAAGGTCCCGTCGCGCAGCGGCGATGACGTGATCAAGCTCGACGCGCTGACCAAGGCGTACGGCGAGCGCGTGGTCCACAGGAACCTGACGATGACGGTGGCGCGTGGTGAGCGGTGGGCGGTGATGGGCGAGAACGGCGCCGGCAAATCGACGCTGCTCAAGATGATCGCGGGCGCGCTCGTACCGGATGCCGGTGCGGCCGTGATCGGCGCATCGGTCTCGCTGGGCTACTACGCCCAGCACGTGATGGACGGCCTGACCGGCGACCTCACGATCCTCGAGGAGCTCCAGGAGCACGCACCGCTCGCGAACCAGGGCACGCTGCGCGGGCTCGCCGGCGCCTTCGGGTTCCACGACGACGACGTGTTCAAGCCGGTGCGCGTGCTCTCTGGAGGCGAGAAGGCGCGCGTCGCACTCGCGAAGCTGCTCTACGACGCTCCGAATCTGCTGGTCCTCGACGAGCCGACCAACCACCTCGACATCGTCACCAAGCGCGCGCTGGTCCGCGCCCTCGCGACCTACAGCGGCACGCTGATGTTCGTGTCGCACGATCGCCAGTTCCTGCGCGCGCTCGCGAATCGCGTGCTCGAGCTGACCACCGGCGGCGCGCCGCGGATCTACGGCGGCAACTACGACGAGTACGTGTCGTCGACCGGTCGCGAAGCGCCGGGCATGCGCGCGATCGACTAGAGCCCGTAGGCGATCAAGAACCCGAGGGCGGCTGCGAGGCCGACGCCGATGATCGCGGGCAAGACGCTGCGCGCCGCGCGATCCGGCGAGAACCGCTTGCAGACGTCGTCGAGCTCGTTCCACAGCGCCTTGATCGACGAGAACCGCTGCTTCGGCTTCTCCGCGCTCGCTCGCGCCATGACCCGCGTCAGGTCCGGCGGCAAGGACCGCTCGCCGAGGGCCTGACGAAGCGCGACCACGAATGTGGGTTGATCGTCGTCGCCGCGCTCGCGCGACGCGCGCACGACCTCGGCGACGATCTCGATCCACTGCACCAGCCGAGTCTACGCCAGTGCGCGAGTACGAGCGGCGAGCACGTGCGACACGATGGCCTCGACGCCCACGCTGCGGGTCACCTGATAGCGCCCGAGGAGCGTGCGTCCGACGACATCACACAGGATCAACGACGACGCGGCGTCGAGCGCGATGTGCGTGACCTGCGTGTACGAGATCGCGATACGGCACGATCGGATCCGGCACGATCAACGCGCAGCCGTTGCCATGCACGCGAACGTCGAGCCGCTGCCGCGACGTGCCCTTGTAGATCTTCGACGACGCCTGCGTGGTCACCAGGCCGGTCGCGCCGGCATCGATCACGACCTCGAGCGCGACATCGTCGCCATCGGCCAGCCCACCGCCGAAGCTGCTCGTCACGATCCACGCCGCCTCCCGCCGCACGTGGATTCATCAGGCGCAATGGACCTGCACTGCGCAGGCGATGGACATCACTGCGTGTCGGCCCCCGGCGGATGACCGCCGACGCGATCACTTCTTCCAGGCGGCGGCGTTGTGACATCCGCGACCCGAGAGTGGCGAGGTCGTCGCGCCGCTGGCAAGACCGGCAGACCGTGGGCGTGCCTTGCTCGCCGTGACCTTCGACGACTTCGTCGCGCGCTATTGTTTCGGCGCCGCCTCCAGGGCCTTCGTCGCCGCGTCGAGCATCGGCTTCGCGCTGACCGGCTGCTTGGTCGCGTGCTTCATCCAGACGTCCGGCAACACGGCGCCGTGGCGCGCGACGCGCGTGAACTCCGACGCGAACGTCTTCGCATCCTTCCCCGCGACGTGCTCCTCGACCTGGAACGCGATCAGGTGACCGAGCACGTAGTTGAAGAGATAGAGCGGTGACGCGATCGTGTGGCTGTAGATGCCGAGGATCGAGGTCGAGCCTTTGCCGCCGAGCACCGGCGCGTAGTACTTGTCCCAGACGGCGCGCGCGATCTTGCCGGTCGCCTCGCGGAGCTCCGCGGCCGTCGCGTCCGGATGACCGTAGAGCCAGTGCCAGACGTCGATCTCGACGAGCGAGCAGCCCGCGATCTCCCACGTGTTCCACAGGTGGTCGAGCGTCTCCAGGCGCTTCGCCTCGTCGGGCTTTCCCGAAGCTCGCCGACCGAGCAATTCGAGGTTGCGCGCCTGGAACAGAAACGCGAGTGCTTCGGTGAACGCGACGTTCGGCGTGCCGGCGAGCAGCGTGTAGTCGACCTCGTACAGCGACAGGTACTGCTCGACGTTGTGGCCGAGCTCGTGGACCGCGATGTTGTAGCCCTTGTAGTCCATCCCCTTGTCACCGACGCGTGTGCGCAGGTGCGGCTTGTCGGTGCGCCGGCGCGCTTCCATCGCGTGACCTGCGCCGCGCGAAGGATCGACCGCGATGTTCGCCGACAGCGTCTTCGCCTGGGGATCGGTGAACCCCAGCCCCTTGAGGACGCGCGGCAGGTCCTTCGCGAACGCGGCCGCCGTCGGGTACCGCTTGCGCGTCTCCTTGTCGAGCTCCGCCTCCGGCACGTCGCCGCCACCGAACTCGTACCAGATGTCCTGCGCCTCGAGCTTGCGGCCGAGCTTGGCCTCGACCTCCTTCGCGGCGCGCGCGATCAACGGCGACTCGAGCACCGCGAGCAGCAGCGAGCGTACGCGCGCCTCCGGCATCTCGGAACCCTCGAACGCGCGGGCGATGTGCGTCGGCGCGACCGGCGAGAACGGATCCGCCTTGCGATACACCGCGAGGTGATCGATCACGACCTGGAACCGCGCATCGGGCTCGCGCTCCGTCGACGGCGTCGCCGACTTTTCTTTTGGCGCGTTCGCTTCGATCTCGCCCGCCGGGGCCGCGACCACGGTGTTGGCGAACGGGTTCCAGTCGAGCTTCGGGTTATCGATCACCGCCTTCGGGATCGTCTGCGTCACGATCCGCTCCATCACCTTCACGATCGTGCGCTGCTTCTGGAGGCCGTCCTTGTCGGCGTAGTTCGCCTTCAGCTCGTCGCGCAGGTTCCAGTGGCTGATCAGCCGCTTTCCCGATGGGAACAGCCGCGCACCCTGGTCGTCGAGGATGTGGTGCATCCACAGGTTGTAGCCGGCGATGTACGCGTCGGCGGCGGCACCCGCGGCGCTGATCTGCGCGGCGATGTTACCGGGGATCCGGGTATCGAAGCGCCCCGTCAGCTTGGCCTCGGCCCACTGCCGGCGCGTCCAGCCGTCGCCGTCCTTGATCCGGTCGCTCAGCGTCGACAGCGGGAAGTTCAGCAGCGCCGCGAACGCGACCTTGGCGTTGAACAGATCTTCGACGACGTGCGCGCCCGGATCGAACGCCGCGAGCAGCGAGTCGAGCGGGATCTGCGGGCCGGTATCGACCTCGGTATCCCAGCGCAGCGAGCGCCCGAGCTCGAGCACGTGCCCGTCGACCTGCTCGAGCTGCGCCTGCAGCCGGTTGAACAGCGCATCGATCGCCTTCTGATCGGCAAGGAAATGAGCGGTGACGAAGGTCTCGAGATCGCCATCCTCCGCGCGCCACAGCGCCGCCACCTGGGTGACGCCGCGCTCGATCCGTGCACGTTGCGCCTCGCCGTGCTTCGCGATCAGCGCCTTCTTCACGGCCGCGATCGTCTCCGGCATCACCGCGACCGAGCTCGTCGTCGGCGCGGGTGCTGCCACCAGCGGCGGCCGCGCGACCGGCAACTCCGCCGGCGGCTCGGTCACCGGTGCGGGCACCGTGGGAGGTTTCGAGGGGCCGCTACACGCGGCGAACAACACGAAGGCGACGAGCTTGCGCACGCGCGGACCATGCCAGAGGAACCCCGCGAATTCCAAGGTCGACGGTCGGGGTTGCGATGGCAGCCTCGCGTGCTGGTCGGTCAGGAGGACCGCGTCGTGTTCGCCGCACACGTCGCTGCGGGGCAGCGGATCGTGGTCGTCGACCACTTCCGGCAGATCGCCGAGTACGCCGACCACCTGCCCCTGGCTCGACGCCGCCACGAACGTCACCAAGTAAGTTCGATGACGCATCGCGTGGCCATCGCGATCCGGGATCTTGCATCCCCGGTCGGTTGAACCCATGTTGGGGCGCACTCTCGCTTCGAGAGTGTCAAGGGAGGTCGAGAATTGGACATTCGGAATGTCGGTGGCACGCCCGGTGGCGGACGCACGTTTCTGCTCGGCATGATCATGGTCGTCGTCGGTGGCTACCTGCTGTTCAACCAGGTGCAAGTCCACAGCGGTAACGGGTTCTGGAACTACGGGATCGGCGGCTATGGCACCAGCTTCGGCATCACGTTGATCCCGCTGCTGTTCGGCATCGGCATCCTGTTCGCGAACGGCAAGTCGCTGATCGGCCGGGTGCTGACCGGCGGCGGTCTGCTCCTGATCCTGGTCGGCATCATCGCCAACCTCGACATTCACTTCCGCCAGACGTCGCTGCTCAACACGATCATCATGCTGACGTGTCTCGTCGGCGGCATCGGCCTGGTCGCGCGCTCGGTGATGCCCGCGCGGCAACAAGCTCCCCAGGTTCCGGAAGCCTGACTAGTCGTCGTCGGCGCTGGCATCGGCCTGGCCGCGCGTTCGGTGATCGCTCGGCGGCAACAAGTTCCGGAAGCCTGACTACTCGTCGTCGGGCTTCGGCTTCGGCTTGTTCTCTGTCTTCTTCTTCTTCTTCTTCTTCTTCGGCGGGTCGTCTTCCTCGACCGGCTTCGCCTTCTTCTTCTTCTTCTTCGGCTCTTCCGCGACGACCGGCTCGGGCTCCTTCGGCGGTGCCACCACTGGTGGCCGCACCTTCTTGAAGGGTGCGCCTGCGCCGGCCTCGTCGAACGCGAGCGACTCGTGGAGTGCGATCAGCGTCCAGCCGCTCTCGCTCTTCTCGAACACCGCGAACGCGCGCAGCGGCAGCGGCTCCTGCT
>Ga0105049_10010026_pt1 | contig 10878 bp, 9 predicted proteins | sample MAT06_FD_78087 | JGI IMG/M metagenome (GOLD analysis project Ga0105049, IMG submission 78087) | Freshwater microbial communities from Lake Fryxell liftoff mats and glacier meltwater in Antarctica - MAT-06 | ecosystem: Environmental > Aquatic > Freshwater > Ice > Liftoff microbial mat | place... | reverse complement strand
CGGTTTGTAAGGCACCCAAATGCAGGCCTGCGGGCAGAACACTTGAGCCGGACTGGGCTGTAGAAAGCCAGGATTCTAGTCGAATCACGTCATGCCAATTTGCTGTATTTTGAATCACGGCAAGCACTTGCCCGGTTTTAACCTCCTGATTATCCACCACTAAAAGTTCAGAGACCGGCCCGCTGCTTTTTGCCAGTATACGGATGGGTGGATGAGCAGTAACCAGCATGACCTTGGCTTCGATGATGTCCGGATAGCGAATGAAGTAACTCAAAGCCAATAGCATCAAAAAGAAACCCGCCATCACCATGATACCGTAGCGCATCATCCAGGAAGGCGGGTTGCCGAGCAGGTATTGAATTTGCTCGCGGTCGTTTAGGCGAAGATCAGGCGATGCCTGGGCTTGTGGCAGGGGCATAATCAGGTTTCATTTTGAATTCAGGCAATACTTCACGCATACCATAATAATCTATAGCTTTCTGCTTGAGTGGGTTGGTGCTCCACTCCTCCCACTCGCAGGTATAAGGGTTGTAGCCGCATTTGAGGGGTTTAGAGTACATGTCCTCTGGGGTTTCGATGTAGGCGCGGCAGTCGGTGCAGATGTACCGAAACTCACAATCCTTGCATACCGCGATTTGGTCTTTGGTGACATTCCAGTATTTTTTAAAATCAGGGTGATCCAAGGCTTCTTGCAGGGTGGTGTCTTTAATATTCCCGAAAGATTGGGACATGGAGGGGCAGTTTTTGATGTTGCCCTCTACGTCTATAGAGATTTTTCGGTTTAGGCAAGAGTTGTGGTGGTGTGACTCGGTGAAGGTTGGGATATTGACTGCAAACAATTGTGAGGATATCTGCCCACAGCACTGTTGATTGGTAATTGCATCACTCAAAAAACTTATAGTTCCCATATCGTTGTCAGAGATGTATACTAATTTATCTTCAGGTGCCGAATACATCAATAATTCTGAAACTCGCGGCTGTTGAAAAACAAATTTTATCAATTGTTCTTCTTGAATCTCTGCTAAGTAAGGACATATAATCTCAACTGCTACAATTCGTTTAGTGCCAATAGATATTAGTAAGCGTTCAAGCTCAGACAAATCAGTCTTGTCAAAGATTCTGAGTTGAACATGTTCACACCCCAGATTAGATAATTGTTCCCAAAGCTCAGTAGGGTGTTTAAATGCAGAATCTTTCAAATCTATTATTGCATTATTTACAAGTACAGGTTCGTGCCAGTCCATACTCATTTTAGGAAACCAATTGGGGTGATTGGTATAAAACAAGAACTCTAAAGATTCAAGTATATCAAAGTTTTCCTGAATTGTATCATCGTAACTGTTATGATGTAATTCTTTGATAGATTCCAATGACTGACCTCGGCTATTTACTAGCAAATCAGCCAGATCATTCGGGATGAAAACATAAGCATAGCGTTGTAAATCGCAAATTATGCTACGACTATGTCCTCTCACAATCTGGCAGCATTCAAAAATTAGAGGAAATTTATCTTCAGGTTTCATGCGTTAGTCAAAAGGTAGTTAAGTTCTTCGTATTTATAGAAATTAGGGACTATATGATTGTCTAGTATGATCATTGGAGTTACTTCTATACCTTTCAGCAAATTATTTCTTTGATCTACAGAAGTAATTGACACATTATCGGGACTAAGATACCATTGGTTTACATCTCGGTAAAAAGTATATATATCGTAATTTTGTCGATTCATTAATAAGGTATTAAGAAAAAGAATTTCATGCAATTCTGATTGTTTTTTTTCGGAAAACCATATCTTCAAACCATATTTTTCGGATTTTTCTACCACCTTCAGCATTTCGCATAATGCTTGATGACAATACGGGCATTTTAAACTAATCACCATTTCTAAACTAATTTCACAGTTTGAGTTTCCAAATATAAAATGTGCAGAGCCAAATTTTTCTACTGTCTGGATTGTATCCCCTAACTTAATAAGACTGCGGAACACCTCATGCTCACTTTTAAAATAAAGCAAGGTTGATTCGAACTGTTTCTGTGAAGCTGATTTCTCCAAATATTGGTAGTATAAGTCCGAAATTAATCCTGCAACTCCAATATAAAATAAGCTATATCCAGTTTCCTGTACCTCAAGAGGAGATGTAATAAGATACCGCGATAATAGCAGAGTGTGTAGTATAATAAGTGTAGAGGCGAGCAAACAGATTTTACAGAATGATCTAATAAGAAACACCTGTACTAAAATAGAAACTACAACTCCTAATAATCCGATTAAAATTAATGGCACTAACAATGATCCTGTAAACTTCATAAACCCAAACACTATCGCGCTATATAACAGTAACAATGAGCTGAAATAAACTAACCCCAACAGTTTAAAATCTAAAAAACGAGAGGAACCTAATTTATAGCTTAATATTTTATCACAGGAGGTTGTACCCTTGCAAATTTTTAAAACGATGTTTTCTTTGCCCATAAAATGATTTTGCATTAAAGAGGTAAATAGGAACACTCCGAGCATGGACATTTCCAATCCTAGTGTAATTGTGATTGATGCCGTTATCCAGAAAGCTGCAACCCCGAATACTAAAACCTTTAGGAAGAAGGCTTCACTTTCACTAAGCTTGAATCTTTGGGAAGAAGTTTCTCCATATAAAAAGTAGTTAGACTGTTTTTCAATAATAAAAAACATGTTATCATTTTCGTTAAAATATCCTTCCGCAACCCGTTGCCCTATTTTCAAACTGCCAATTTCATACGCTATGTAATCAGCTTCATTTTTTTTCTCAATCAACGCCAAATGAGGTAAGCCTTCAGAAGGCATGGTAAATGCAGGAAAAGGTAATGAGGCAATAGTCTCAGCTGGAACAGACACCCACATCCCATCATACCCAAGCATATGATAGAGGTACTTCAACCTTTTTTCAAAGTCAAAATACCGCGTAACAGAAACTAAGACATTTACTGTAAGTTTTTGATGAAATCCATTAAGTCCAAGCGACTTGAGAACCATTTGTGAAAGTTTTTTTTCGAAATAGTTCATGATCTGGAAAAATTTGCTTTTGAATTTTACGTCGCATCTGATAAACAAGGACACAAGCATTGAAACAAGTCAGCCTAACTTACCTGTTTTCTAAACCTTTCAGGATTCCTGTTACAATTTTTGAGATCGGTTTGTAAAAGGGAGTAGGAACATATTGAGTCGTTTGATAAAAATCAACCTCTAAGTAAGGTATTTTATGCCCTTCATTGGGTTGTTGAATCTTTCCTTCCGCTAAAAATTTGAAAAATAATGGCGTGTCTTTTTCATCACGCAGATTCTCGTTGGGTATTTTTTCCTTCATGATAAACAATTTGCAATCTTTTTTTCAAGGCAATAATTACAGTTAACAGATAACCAGTCAAATTGTCCCGAAGGATTGATTTCTAGAAAGACAAACTGATTAGTGTCAGAATAAATAATATCAATTGAACCTGTATTCAGGTTTAATTGAAGCATCAATAATCTGATCTTTTTCGTTATACAAATAGGTAATTTAAAAGGAATATTTCGATTGGGTTTTACTGGGTTATAGTTTCTAAAATCATACCGGGTATTTGGGTCACTTTGAGAAAAAATAGCCATCGAGTATATCTCTCCATATAGAAAAAAGGATCGTATCTCAAATTTTTTATTGACATATTCTTGAAAAAATGACACAGAATTATCATGATAATCAGATGCAATAAGTAATTCATAAACGGGGGCATATTTGAAGCCTCTGTAACTAAAAGGTGCTATATTGCTCATCGTCTTTACAAAGAACCTATCTTTTTCTATTGAAATATTTTTGTGATTTGTAGCTACCGAAAACGGTATTCGAAGCCCATTGGTACGTGCCATCAAAAGTACATTCAATTTATTCAGATTAAACTCTTGAGAAATAGATCCCAATATCTCAAACCTGTTTTCTAATAAAAAAATCAAGTATTCTTTAAAAAAATACTCTTCGCGTTTGTTAATATTATCAATCAAAGGATTGTAATGTACGCCGCCTGTGAAAATTTTTCCAGTTCTGTACCAAATCTTACAAATATCTACCCCTTTGATCAAATGTTTTTCATTTATACTGATCCTTAAGTCCGAAAGGTCGTTGAGCCATACATCAATTTGCTGTTCGTCATTAATCCGTATAAAATCAATGCCTTTTGGGAGGTGCCTGATAACCTTTTGTGAACTTATATCATTACTTTTGGTGAGTATCAGTAGCATTTTTCTTCACATTGAGCCTCTAATAGTATTTTCTCGGTATTGATCATATATTTACTCATATCTTGTTTTTCATGTTCAAATACCATCTTGGCAAAACCATATGGATAATCTTCTATCTTAGGATAGTTTGCCATTTTAATCATTCTATACCCTTCAGGAACCTTGAACTTGTATCCGCAGATAACCTGTTTCTGTGAAATGTGGAAAGAATCAAGTCCTATTGAGGCTCTATTAGTATTCACCAATTTCATTAAGCTGTCTGAATAATATACAAATGGGCGATAGGCAGCATTGTCCACTAAAAATACGGTCGTGTTCATAAAATTAAAATTTGGACGAGCAACTTTGGCGTTTTGGTTGTATATTTCACATAGTGAAGCATAGACGGATGGGTGGATGTTGCCTCGAACAAATTCTGCTTCAATCAATACTATGATCTCTTCTCTAATCAAGTCAGACAACATGAAATGCCAGAGTAAGAAATTGATTACATTTGTCCATTGCAGGTCTTTATCATACAAAATCCCCGTTTTTTCTTCGGATGGAAACCCTGATTCAATACACAATTGTATAAAACGACGAGCATTATCAATATCGATGCTATCTCTTATATGATAGACTCGTTTGTTTATTTCTTTATCCTTCATATCGAAGGGTTGATAATCTCGCGCTTTTTGATCAGTTACAAACATATCATGAATGTCCTGTTGAATTTTACTCATACTTTTTTTATTAATATGATATCTATTCTGTAGCTTGTATATGAGTTTCAGGTTGACATCGTTAAATACCCTTCGCGGCAATTCTGCAAATAAAACGGAGGTGTCCATCCTTTTTTCCACCATTAGCATTTTCAGATAAGGTTCATTCTTTTGAAATTGAGAATTCTTTAAGTTCACAAGCATGTAGTTTTTGATATCTACAAAGAACGGGCTTTTTTTGCAGGCAAATGCCGAATCATAATAAGTAGAAGCCAAACTAAATTCATTGTGATATATCTCTCGACTAGCCAGATTTACAAATTTGAAGTATTTCATTAATATGGGATCAGGTTTAATGGGTAAGTCCCCACCTTTGTGTAAAGCTGACGACAAAAGATACCCGTTGCCACAGTTGCCTATGTTGGCACTTAATAAGCATATGCCGTAAATAGAACAAAAAACAAATGCCTTCATGGTGAGTGATGGTGAAGTAATGACTTATTCAGTTATATAATAAGGATACCCATTCCAAACAAATCGGAAGGGTATCCCTATTCTATAAAATGTACTATCAATAGTAATTAGCAGCACGAAGGACCGCCACATGTGTCTGGGCCAAAGGCACTATTTGTGATATCACAGTAAGCCGTCGTGCCAGCACCATCTGTAACATCCCTACCATAGGTGAAGGAATTCAAAAATACCTGATGGGTACCTCCACCAGTAGCTGCGCCACCTTTCAGCTTTTTGGAGTTGTGTACTTGAAAGTTTTTAAAGTCTTTAAGCTTTAGCATTGTAAAAAAATTAATCTTTTATGCCCTCTTTTTAATCGCCTTTTCCCAACAGATTCAGGCCGGGTAGGTATGACTCCCGACTCCTCAACACTCGCGCGAACTGCAAAAGGTCAAGAAGCGTTACAAAGGTGCCTACCCCCACTGCCAGATTCTGGCAGTCCAGAAAAAACATCCCATTTTTTTTCGCCACCCCGGATCGTCAGTAGGGTTTCTTGGCCAACCAGAATGGAAAACTCGATTTTCACTGGTTCGGAATAATAATAGGTGTCCGTTTGCTTGTCATAAGCAATGGGGAAGCCTTGGTCACGAAAGTCGCCCATCAGCCGGTAGAGGTTACGCTCACTGATTCCCAGTCGCTCTGCAAGCTGAATGGGCGTACCGGTAGCGCGGGTTCGGATTAAGTGGTCAATTCTTTGGAACAGAAAAAGATCGGTGAAGATGTTCATAGTTTTTGGAATGATGAATGATGAATATGATGGGTTATGAGCCCAGTTCCAGTTGGTTTTTTACCAGATCAAAGTACGCGCCTCGCCGGGCTACCAATTCCGCATGCGTACCCTGTTCTACGATGCGGCCTTTTTCCAACACCACAATCTGGTCCGCGTGGCGTACGGTGCTGAGCCGGTGGGCCACAATGACGACGGTTTTGGCGGCCCCACCCCGGCCCTCCCCTAAAAGGGAGGGGGGAGATCGGTAAAACGATTGCAGATTCTCCACAATGGCCCGTTCGTTGTTGGCATCCAGGGCATTGGTGGCTTCATCAAAGAACAGGTAGTCTGGATTTTTATAAACGGCCCGCGCAATCAGCAATCTTTGGCGCTGTCCCTGGCTGATACCGTTGCCTTGCGACCCAATTTTGGTATTGTATCCTAGCGGGAGATCATCAATGAAGGAGCGGATGTTCCCCATGTCCACGGCATGCAGCAGTTTGGCTGGCTCTGGATACTCGTCGCATTCCGCTATATTATTGGCAATGGTATCCGAAAAAATAAACCCGTCCTGCATCACGGTACCGCAGTTTTTCCGCCATTCAGATGGATGGATGGAGGCCAGTGGGGCGTTTCCAATTCGGATCTTGCCTTCGGTGGGCTGGTAGAAGCCCAGCAGTAGTTTTAACAAGGTAGTCTTGCCGCTACCGCTGGTGCCCACTATTGCGGTGATCTTGCCCTGCGGAATGTACAGGCTGATGTCTTTGAGCACATCATCGTACAATGCGTTGTAACGGAAGGATACCTTGTCGAGATGGATGGCTGCACTGTTCAAATCTCCTTCCGTGGACGATGCCATGCGCTGAGCGAATGCATGCATCGTTGAAGCGCCCTCGTCTGCTACTTCGTGTATCTCGTTCATACGTTCCAGACTTATTCTGGCATCTTGGGCAGAACGGATGAAAACGATGAATTGCTGCAATGGAACATCCAATTGTCCTACCATGTACTGGGTGGCCAGCATCATGCCGAGCGTCATTTGTCCGTCAATCACGGATTTGGCGGCGAGGAAAACGATCAGGATGTTTTTGCTCTGGTTGATAAATCCGGCGCCCGCTTCCTGCCATTGTGCCAGGTTGAGCGATCGGAGGTTGGTGTGAAAGAGTTGCGCCTGGATACCCGCCCAAATCCAGCGCCGCTTGCGCTCTGAGCCTTGCAATTTGATCTCTTGCATGCCCTGTATCAATTCGATCAGGGTGCTGTTGTTGTCGCCCGCCTGTCTAAAGCGGGTATAATCCAACTCCTTGCGACGACGCAGAAAAATGGTGATCCAGGTGACATATAGCACTGCGGCCAAGGCAAAAACCCCAAAAATCGTGACATTGTACAGCAGGAGTATGGCACTGAAAACCACAAAATTGAAGGCTGAAAACATAACGGGCAGCGCAGATTGGGTCAGGAATCCTTCAATGCGCCCTTGATCTCCGATGCGTTGCATGAGATCGCCCGTCATTTTGGTGTCGAAAAAACCGATGGGCAGACGCATGAGTTTTGCCAGAAAATCGCTGACCATCGAAACGTTGATACGGGTACCGATGAACAACAAGATCCGACTTTGGAGGAACTGCACCACAATCTGGCTGAAAAACAGCATCAATTGGGCCAGCAGGATCAGGTAGATAAAACCGATGTTGCGGTTGTCAATGCCAAAGTCAACGATGCTCTGGGTCAGGAGCGGAAAGATCAGCATCAGCAGGCTGCCTAGGGCCATGCCGATGAGTAACTGGGTAATCAATCTCCGATGAGGCCGCACATATTCCATCAGGCTACCCAGGCCTGTTTTTTTGTCCGTGGGGACTTTGTCGTGCTGGTAGAACTTTGGAGTTGGTTCCAACAGAATCAGAATCCCTTGACCAGCATCGCTCAGCCAGGATTTTTCGAAATCTTTTCGCGAAAGTTTGAATTTCCCTGCCCCAGGGTCTGCGATCCAGATGTGTCCGCGCGAGACCTTATAAATGACCACGAAATGCTGCTGGTTCCAATGAGCAATACAAGGGAGGGGTGCGTTCAGCAAACAAGCGGTATCCAATCCGATATCGAAGGGCACTTTCACGGTCATGGTTCGGAATCCGATGGCCTCTGCCGCTTCCATAATGCCCAGCGCGGATACGCCTTCGCGGCTCAGGTAACTGCGTTCCCGCAGATAGGTGAGGGGATATTGTCGGCCATGCGCGGCAGCGGCCATCATCAGGCAGGTGGGGCCACAATCCATGGCATCACGTTGTCGGTAAAAGGGGAAACGGAAGGACATGCGTGTGTTTATTAGGCTTGATTAGGTAAGTATGAAAACACAGAAGCGCGGGCTTCTGGCAACACTAAAAAAAAGTCGTAACAGTAGAGAGGCTTGGCTATGAGATAGCCACAGGGTCGAAAGCGGCATTCTTTCCGCTTTGGTTATTGTATATACCAGTGAAAAATGCGAACTTTGGAGGCTCCTGTTGGGTACTTGATACTTGGTACTTGATACTTGGTACTTGATACTTGTTACTTGGTACTTGATACGAAAGTGTTTTCATGTCAAATGAGCGGCGTTTGATTAAGCAATAATGGCAATTCAAGGAACAATATTAAATGGGGATTTTCAATTCTGCAAGATATTTGTTAGTAAGTGTCAAATTTTAACAAAATTACGAATTGTTTCTGCCCGAAATCCTTGATGTTAGACCGGGAGCAGCCGCAAGAAATTTGGCAATAACAAGTTAGTGGATCGCGGCATTAAGATGGTGATGCAAGCGACAGGCGTGGAATAGGAGGAAGCCAAGTATTTGTTGCTTCGGTTTGGGAGCGTTCGGGGGGCTTTGGGGGCTTATTGAAGCAGCACTAACTTTTAAAATCCAACAAAACCCTTTTCACCTCTTCCTGAAACGCCGCTTCGTCATCGTCAATGAATTCAACCTCGACGGGCAGCACGAAGATAGGAATCTCATTTTTCCAGAAAAAATCCTTGTGAATTTCAAGTCTCATAGCATCTTTTTCAGTCGTGAGGATGATTTTATTGCGTCCGAGCATACGCTCAAACCGACGCATCATATCTCGGAGCTCGTCTTCCTTGAAAAAGTGATGGTCTTCGAATTCCATCGTTTGCGCAGACTTTACAGATAGCGCAAGGTGCTTCAGCAAGTAATCCGTATTGGCTATGGCACTCACAAGCAACACATCAGTGTCTAGATCTAGTGGCCGGAGTAGATCAGGGCGCAATAGTTCGTAAGGCTTTCCGTAGCGGTAGCAGGAGAAATACACCCGTTGGCGTGGGAAGGGGTCAATCTCTTGAACTAGTTTTTGACGCTGCGCCGCGGAGAAATCAGGCGGGCATTTGGTTACGATGATTAAATCTGCACGGCGGTAGTTGTAGCGGCCCTCGCGCAATCGGCCCGAAGGCAACAACCAGTCGCGCGTAAATGGGTGGGCGAATTCGGTGAGCAATATGTTGAGTCCAGGAGTAACCGCCAAATGCTGAAAGGCATCATCGAGCAATACCACTTGTGTGTCAGGGTTTCGCTTTACCAGTTCAGGGACGCCCAGTGCGCGGCTTTCGCTCACGCAAATAGGAACGGTAGGGAATTTACGCTTGAATTGCAAAGGCTCGTCGCCCACCATTTCTGCGGTGTCGATCGTTGTTACGGGAAAATACCCCGAGGTGCTGCGCCCGTAGCCTCGGCTCAATACCGCTACCTCAAGAAATTGGTCGAGCCATCGGATCAGGTATTCAATATGAGGCGATTTGCCAGCGCCGCCCACTGACAGGTTGCCCACAGAGATTACTGGAAGGTCAAAACGAACACTTCGCAAGATACCTACCCGGTAAAGCAGATTGCGAAGCCCCACGCCCAGTCCGTAGAGCATGGCCAGGGGGAGAAGCAGGATGCGTATGACGATATCTTCGGACATTTGAATGTTTATTGGAGGTTTTGGGGGATTTGGTTATTTGTTGTGCCCAAGCTTGGTATTTGTGGTTTTCTTCAGCTTTAGAAGAAATACAACGCTTTGGCACAACAAATAATCAAATCCCCCAATCAACAAAAAAAAGGAAAGCCCCGGAATCTTGCGATCTCCGGGGCTTCTGGTGGTATCTCCCGGAATCGAACCGGGGACACATGGATTTTCAGTCCATTGCTCTACCAGCTGAGCTAAGACACCAACTTGCTGAAAAGCGGACGCAAAGATAAGGCGTCTTTTGTTAAACTAGAAACTCAGGTTTGAATTTTTTTTCAAAAATCATTCGTGTAGCTTTGCACCATGTTTCGGTTGATGCTTTTTTGGCTGTATTTTTTTGGCTTTTGTACCATCGTACAAGGCCAGAATGCTACAAACCCGTTTGAACTTTTGCACCGCTTGTCGGAGGAAGTACTTGCTGCGGAAGGAATTTCCCTTCCGCCGGCCAATCCTTTTGATGTGGTATCGCATCGTACGCCGATTGCAACGGAAATTTTGACCGAAAACAAGACGAAAGTATTCAACCCTTTTTCTGTGTTGCCTCGTGGCGGGGGACTTTCTGGAGGGGTAATGGCCGCCTTATTGTTGGCTGCTTTTGCCTTTCTAACTTTTTCAGTGGCATCCAATCGAACAGCGGTTGGTAAGGCCTGGGGTGGGTTCTTGAATGATAATGGATTTTCGGTGGCGCAGCGTGAAGCATCTGGTTTTGTAGG
>Ga0105049_10010022_pt1 | contig 10881 bp, 9 predicted proteins | sample MAT06_FD_78087 | JGI IMG/M metagenome (GOLD analysis project Ga0105049, IMG submission 78087) | Freshwater microbial communities from Lake Fryxell liftoff mats and glacier meltwater in Antarctica - MAT-06 | ecosystem: Environmental > Aquatic > Freshwater > Ice > Liftoff microbial mat | place... | reverse complement strand
TTGCCGGCGACGCTCCTCGCGTCCCAGATCTGTCTTGGTCATACTCACAGTGTGTTCTCCCTTCAGGGAACAGACCCGGACCGCTTACACAAACCATCAGACACCTCCCGGCAGCAGTGTCGGCGACATCACCGACGCTGACCCAGCCCTCGTTGTTGGTTTCGTCGTAGATCCCGTACGGGATCGCCCGACCAAGTTCAGGGTCGACGAAGTCGTGAACGTTGACCCGCACCGGTTCACCGGCTGGTTGCCATTCGACGCCGCCGTTGGCGTACTCGCCGACCATCTCCTTCTTCTTGGTGTCGACACTGATCACCGGATCACCAGCCGTGACGAACTCGGCGGCGAGGGCGTGGAGATACTTGAACTGGCCGTCACGATCAGGATGCGCGGTGCCCTCTTTGACCTTCGCCGGCGACAACAACGAATACCCCAACCGCTTCAACAACCGGCCGACCGTGTCATCAGAAACCGTGAACCCGCGCCGGACCAACTCACCGGCCAGTTTCGCGGTCGACTTCGACGTCCATTTCAGCAACGACATCGGGTTCCCGCGGGTGTCCGGATGAACGAGTTGATCCAACGCTTCCAACAGGCCCGGCTGCAACTCAGTCAACGGCTTCGCCCCCGCCCCCGGCACCCGCAACCGGACCTGCGGCACGATCCCCGCGACGACTTCACCTTCAGCTTTGATCACCGTGTTCCGTGACATCCCCGACGCCTCAGCGACCCACGACTTCCCGCCACGACCCAACATCTCCGCCGACGCCCCAGCAACCACCCGACGCTGCACCTCGTTCAGATGCGGCAACACCACCTCGAAGAAACGCGCGAGCCCGTCCGGTGTCACCTCCACAACCACAACCTACACCGCGCGAACTAATCAGCGGTGGACCCTTAGTCCGTCTTGTGATGCCCTGTGCCGCCCTGAGTCGGCGAGTTACTTGGATGGAATGTTGGATGGCCAGTCTTACTTCAGCCGATGAGACACGCGAACGTCTCCTCGTCCAAGTCGCTCCTGAGGCGCCGTTGACGCCGTCATCGACACGCTCAGGTGCCGCTACAAGTTCAAACTGGCACGCGCTTCGTTCAGGGCACTCGGAGGATTCTTGCGGGGTCTTGGAAGGCAGCGAGTGCGCCGCCAGGGAGTGCCGCCAGCACGCCGATGAAGCTGACGAAGCCTGCCGCGGCGAGTGGTTGCGCGAGGTTGATTCCGGTGTGGTCGGTCGAGAGCACGACCGCTGCCGCGAACGCCCCTGCGATTGCGCCGATTCCGGTGAGGACGGCGCCTTCTATGACGAGTGCTCCGAAGACCATTGAGCGGGTGAAGCCGAGCGCCCGGCGGCGTGCGATCTCGCGCCGCTGCAGTACTGCGTTGACGAACGCGACTGCTGCTTCGACGAGTGCTGCGATGGCCATGATCGCGATCGCTGTGCTGCGCGCGCCTGATCGGCCGGAAGCTGCGACGAGGGTTTCGATTTCTGCAGCGCGGGCGTCGTATTCGACGGTGTAGCGGTTGCTGCCGAACTCGCGGAGCAGTTCGGCGGTGGCGTTGATGACCGGGGTGACATCGGCGGGGGCATGAACGATGAGCACGACCACGAAGTAGCCGCTGACGTTAGTGGGTGCGGGCGACAGGAGTGAGGCGTCGAGAAGGTCGGTGATCGCGCCGAGGCCGGGTGCGTCAAAGGTTCCTACGATCGGAATGCGTTCGTCGTCCACGCTGGTCTCGGATGCAGTTGGGACTGTGAGACGCAGCCGTACGGCGGCCGACGCGGAAGTAATGGCTTCCCCGACAGTCGGGAGGCGACCGCCGGTCAGTTCGTAGGGCGGCTCACCCTTGAGCGTGGCACCGACGAAGTAGCCAACGGACACCTGGGCGTCTCGAACGCCTGGGGTGGTTGCGGATTGCACGCGAGACAGCCCGACGGCACGGTCCACTGCGGGGAGTCCGGCGATGTTGCCGACCAGCCTCGAAGGGAGCAGTTCAGCGTCGGTAGCATCGGAGTTCGCCCTGATTGTGATGCTCCGCACTCCTGGTGAGTTCAGAGTCATGAGCAGTTCGTCGCTTCGTTTGGTGCTGTCACCGATGAGGTAGACCACGCCGCCGGCAGCGACTGCGGCCACCAATGCCGCGGCCATCGACAGGATCAGTCGCCGTCGGGCGTGCCCGAACGCAATGGCGACAAGTCGAAACAACGTCATTCGCGGGCCGCCTCGAGCCGGGTGACAGTGTCAGTGGCTGCTGCGATCCGTTGGTCATGAGTGACCACGATGCACGTGTGGCCCGGTTGGCGCCCGTACTCGAACAGCGCCGCCAGAACAACGGAAGCGCTGGTGTCGTCAAGGTTGCCGGTGGGCTCGTCGGCCAAGAGCACGGCCGGACCTTTCAGCATTGCGCGAACCAACGCGACACGCTGCGCTTGGCCGCCCGAAAGGCGTGACGCTTTTCGGTCGCGCAGCTCGCCCAATCCGACACGTTCGAGCAGGGCGGCGGCCTCCGCTCGGTATCGGCGAAGGGGCCGGTTCAACGGCAGTCCTTCGGCGATGTTTTCGAACACTGTCATCGACGGTTCCAACAGCGCGTCTTGGAACACGAATCCGATGTGTTCGCCCCGCACAAGGGCCCGTTCGCGATCGCGCCCACCTGAGGTCACGCGACCCGCAACTTCGATCGACCCATTCGCCGGGCGAAGCATGAGCCCGATCAGGTACAACAACGTTGACTTGCCACACCCTGACGGGCCCGTGATCGAGTGCACCTGAGCTTCATCGAACGTTGCCGAGACCCCATCCAAGACGCGCTCCGCAAGTCCGTATCTGAACCCGACGTCGGTGACAACAACGAGTGCGCTCACCCGGCGACACCTGCGGAGGTGCCGGGAATGACGACCACGTCGCCCGCGGAGAGTCCCGTCACGATCGCATCTCCGCCAACTTGGAGTACGACCTCGACCGGGACGCTCGAGCCTTCCTGTGTCACCACGACAGTTCCAGACCCCGCGCCAGAACGAATCGCACCGACTGGCACCACGACACCCGTCGCGGGTCCCTTCAGCCTCACGACGGCGGGCCACGACGACACACCGCTCGTCGACAACGACTCGCACCACTGTCCACACACCCCGTCACCAACGAGGGCAAGGTCGGCCAAACGGCCGCCAGCGTCCGATAACGATTGACGCTCGGTCGCTGTCGTCGAAACGACCTCGCCCGCAACGTCGACGTCAACCAGTGTTGCGACCGGCACTTGCAACGAAACATCGGTGCCGAGCGACAACCTGAGTGTCGGTACCGCAGCGAGCACCTCAAACGCCACATCGCCATCGCCGATGACTTCACCCGCCACCAAACCCGCAACTGGCGTCACCGTCAGCGGCAACGACGAAATAAACACGATTTCGCCCAACGCAATCTCCGAACGAGCCGGCAGCAACCGGTCAGTGCGCCATTGTCGATAGGCAACGGTGGTGTCCTGACGCCACCGACCATCGATCGCATCCACCCCATAGCCCGCCGCCACCAAGAACTCTTGCAATTGACGCACGTCGGTCCCTACCGCTCCCGGCGCCAACGACCGGTACGCCGCAACGCCACCAGGCATTGCCACGACCGGCAACTCATTGACGGAGAACAGCACGGCACCGGCATCAACGACGACCGTCTCACCGACAGGCACCGAGCTCGAAGTCGTTACAGTCCCCGCCAACCGATTCAACACGCGCCCGACACGACCCCACTCCGCCTCGACACTCATCTGGCGCTCATCCACCAGCGTTCCCTGAACTGCAACGATGGTCAGCGGAGATGCCGCGAACGGCGGAGTCGGAGACGTCTCGAGTGTCCGCTCGCCCAACTGAAACCCAACTGCCGCTGCGAACCCCATCAAGGCAAGCACCAGAGCGACCCTCACCACCGGACCAACACGACGACTCGCAGATGTCATGCCAACATCATGCGCCACGGGGAGCACAGGAATGGAGCATCAAAGCCGCCTGGACCCCGAAATGGGTCATCCGACCTCGGCCTCACATGCCTGCATGTCAGCACCCGCGTTCGGCTGATCAAGCCCGCCGAAATTGTTCACCTTCGAAACGACATCGACAACGCCGCCAGCAGCGATGAACTCCTCCAAGCTCACTGGTGTACCCACGTCGTATCCCTTGCCAGCAATACACGTCCAGACCGCTGTCTGAAATCTCCAGTTCTCTTCAAGCTCCAATGCGGACAACTTCCGGATTCCAGCGCCCAGCGCTGCCCGGTCGAGGCACTCGCGATGTCTCGCCTGCACAACGGGATCTGCTGAGTACACACGAAATGCAAACGGACCATTGTCCCCAACGGGATATGTGATGGTGTACGGATAGCCGAGAACATCCATGCAGGCATTGGTCAATCGCTCGAGGGCGTCGTTGATCGACTCACCAGGCAATAATGCGCCGCCCGCAGCCTGCGCAGGCAAAGTCGACTCCGGAGACGAGGGCGACGATGGCGATGAACAAGCGCTCAATGTGAGAAAAGCTGTGCATGCCAGAGTCATCGGCAACTGGCTAACGCTACGACTCCTGAGGAACCGGTTGAGAGCGACACCCACCTATGACACCGATCTTCCCACAATGACCATGAGATCATCGATCCGGCGGTGCTCGATTGCCGTCGCTCTCAACCGCCTTCTTTTCACGTCGTCAATCGCCGACCGTGCTATCAACGATTCGATCCCCACCGACAGGCCACGCTTGCGTCCCAAAATCAAAAGCTAGACAACACAACTCTTGGAGCCCGAAGGCGTAGCTCCCCAAGTGCCAGATGTTTGGGTCTTGTACGAGGTGAGCGTCACCCCGTACGTGCTCCCGATCACCGAACCATCGACAGTATGCGTGATGGTCGCAGGGTTCGGCCCCAGATTCGTGGAGATCCTGAGCCTCAGCGACGGCCCACAATTGAATGTGCCGCCTGATGCGCTCGCTGGCTGCGCGAACGCCAACACACCAACAATCGCCGAGCCGACAAGAAACCCTGAACTTCGCTTCATCGTGCACCCTCTTGGTTGTGCCCGCTGAACGACGGTACCACTGGCACTCCTCGTAGTCAATCAGCTGCTTCAGGTGAGTTTCTGCGGTCAGGTACGCGCCTTTCACGTTCCGACTCCCGCCCGAGCGTGAAAGGCGAGGAGCGGCTACCTCACAGCTCGATGCCTCGCGACTCGGTCTGCATCCTGCGACCCGGAGGCGGTTGGACAACGGGCAAGATCAGGTCCTCAAGATGACAACACAAGAAGTGCCTCCTGCTGCCGACTCGATCGTCAACAGGCTCGCAAACCACGCCAGAACCATCAACCTCGGACAAATCGACATGCGCAGACTCCGCCACGACAACACTTGCGCCAGCAACGACTACTGGGAATAACACCACAACCCGTGCCGGCTCTCGACTCACCAACACCGATCGAGAGCCGGTACCACATCCACCAAACACCGGTACCAGATCGATGGACTACAGGTACCAAAAAGCGCTACGCGCCAAGGTCGCCATCAACTTCGCTTTGCATCATCGGATCTCACACTGTTGATCGTCCCGGCTACCTGCCATGGGAAACGGTCGACGTCTTGGGGCCCGTTTCGTTCGCCCTCACGCCCGGTCGCTCGTCGAATCGACCGGATTGCCGAACGACGTCTCGGCACGGGGTCCCGCTGCAGGCTCGCTGCCGGGGCTGAACTGCCGCGAGGGCCCGGAGGCCATGCTGCTTACCCAGAGCCTTCACCGACTGCTCGACGAGGCTGACGCGAAGCCCCCCGCCGACGTCATTGCCGGAATGGCCAGAGCGTCGTCGACGGAACATCAGAATGTCGATCGCATGGCCCACACGGCAGTCGCCGAGGCTCCCTCGGCGAACCAGACCTACAGGCCGATGCCGAAGTCGTCGTCTCGGCTTGCGGCCGGTGTCCGGAAGTCGGGTTCGAGGCCGGTGGGGGCCCAGAGTTCTTGGGCGCGTTGGTGGGCGGGGAGGTCGATCCAGTCGTTTGTGAGGTAGCGGGCGAACACGCTGGCCGGAGTGTCTTCGCCTTCGACAGCGAGGTAGGCATGGTTCGAGTCACGCCCCCTCGTCATGGGGACGTAGAGGTTGCGGACGTCGGTGACGGTGTCGATGACGGTGATGGCGTGGTCGACGGTTCGGCCTTGAGCGCCCATCGCCGTGACGGCGTACGCGAGCTCGACGTGATCGCACAGGTACGCAGCAGGAAGGGTGACGGTGCCGGTCGCCCCACGCGCCGTGATCGAGAAGTCGTCGTTGACCGCGGTGACGGTCCAGATGTCACGATTTCGGACCATCTCGTGCCGATCGGTCTCGATCGTCCGGTCGTTCCGCCGCGTTGCGATCTCGTCACCGACGTGCAACCGGAGCCCGTTCGGATACTCGAGCCACTCCCCTGTGCCGATCTCGCCGGCGCGGATCCGACGCTGTTGTGCGGCCTGGTTGAGCCGATCGACGGTCTCGTTCGACGGCGCCATCAACAACGTCGACTCGCCGGCCTGGCGGTGCCGCCACCATGCGGACACGGCGGCGCGTTCGATCTGCTCGACCGTCCCGCCATGCAACCGGCCTTCACGCTCGTAGGTGTCAGCGACCGCATGGTCACCGCGACGGAGTTGGAGGGAGGCGGTGCGTTCCCAGTCGTTGGTGAAACGGTGGACACGGTCGAGTTCGATGCCGCCGTGGGTGTCGACGATCATCCCGAACATGCCACCCCGCCCGATCGCTGAGAATTGAAGTGGGTCGCCGACCAACGCCACCCGCCACGACCGGTCCTCGGCGAGGCGGATGAGTTCGGCAAGCTTGGGTGTGGCGAGCATCCCGGCCTCGTCGACGATCACCGTCGCCCCGGCCGCCAGATCGAACGTCGATGTCGGGTTTCCGGTGCGGTGTTCGGCGAGGAGCTTGTCGATCGTGTCCGCCGCAACCCCGGTCTCCGCCGACAGGACACCGGCGGCGATCGCTGACGGGGCGACACCGAACACCACCCGACCCTCCCAGTGGATTTGCTCGATGGCGGGTCGCATCGCAGTGGTCTTTCCGGTCCCTGCCGGACCGACCACGAGCACCAAGGGTGCGGTCCCGGCGATCGCAGCTGCCGCTTCACGCTGCGCACTCGAGGCCTCGGTCGGGCAACGATCGAGCGTCGCCCGGCACGACAGGTGCTGGGTGGGGTCGATGCCACGGGCGGCCCAGTCGAGCACGAACGCTTCTTCTTCGAGGATCCACCACTGGGTGATCGCCCGATCCAACGCTCCCTCAGTGATCGGCCGCCCATCACTCCCCCGCCGCTCAACACCCGCCGGCGCGGGAGGGCCGAGCTCCATCCCCTGACCGGCACCGATCCCGTACCCGAGCAGGTCCGCCACCGCAACCACCTCGCCAGCGGTCCCGGCGAGCGTCGTCGGGAAGTGAGCGGCGAGTTCCCGGACGATCTCGGCCGGACGCCACGACGACTGCCGCTCAGCCAACGCATCCATCGCCGCGTCAATCGACGCGAGCGGGTCGAGATCGCCGACATCCCGATGCGCATCGAGGGACCGGCCGATCACCCCGGCCACCAATGCTTCCGGATCCACACCGAGATCCCGCAACTGGCCAACCCAGCGTTCGTGCAGGACGTCGGCGTTCACGGCATGGTCCTTCGCCGGCCGCGAATCAACCGCCGCCTCACGCTCCAGCTGCCACCGCTCCCGCTGCGTCGGCTCGCGACCCATCGTCTGCTCGAACCGATCCAACTTCACCGACAGCCGCGCATTGACCGCCTTGGTACGGGTCGAGAATTCATCCAACACGCGGCGGTCGATCCCGTCGATCTCGGCGATCCCATTCACGACCGGACCCCACTCCACACCCAACCGACGCGTCAGCTCCGCCCGCTCCGCAGCATGGAACAACGCCGACAACGTCCGCTGATCACGCTTCAACGTTCGAGCATCCAACGCGAGCCAGCGGCCGTCCGGGGACTTCACCCGATTCGCGACGACGAGGTGCGTGTGCAACTGCGGATCCAACGCCCGCGACGTGTGCTGCCGGAACCCTGCCGCCACAATCCCCTCCGCATCGACAACGACGACCTCGCCCCCCATCCGGAACCGGGTGTGCGCGTGCGCCTCGATCCAACCCGCCACCGCCGCGACCGCGGCGTCGTGCGCGGCGAGCACCTCGGCCCGGACCCAGTCATCGCCGACCGCCCACAACACCGACACCGACTTCGGCGACGACGCCGTCACATCAAACCCGCGCACCGACTTCACCGAATACCCGTTCCCCAGCAACCGGTCCGGGTCGCGAGGATCCAGCCCGGCCATCAACGCGAGGAACGCCTCGTCATCCACCGACCCACACAGGCCGAGCATCCCGGCGGCCTGGCCGTGCCAGATCCCGCGTGGCTCGTCCGCGTCGAGGTAGTAGTTCGGCAACGCCTCCACGTAGTACGCACCAGCCGCAGCACCCTTCAACGTCGTCACACGAACCGTCACGGGAACATCACCGCCGCCGCTGTGCACTCGTCTGTCCATCCCGAGACCTGAACCGAGAACCTGAGAGCTCCCATACGACTCAGCTCTCGAACGGCAGCGACTGCTGCGAACCGAGATCCCCGTCTCGGTTCCTCTCGGTTCCTTCGCACGTCCCGTCGAGCGATGTCGGGTGTGTCAGTTCCGCAGGGCCTTCGCAGTCGTCCGCTGACCCGGCGTCGCAACCGTCGTCTCGGTCAGGCGCGAGGCCGTCGGCTGGTGTGCGCGCCAACTGGTGCGCGCCGGTGTCGATGACCGCATCGGCGGCCAGCTCAGAGGCCGTGGCAGGTGGCTCCGGATGGCCGTGCTGGCCGCCCTCCGCCAACTGCGCTCGTTCCGTCGCCGTGTCGGCCGCCTTGCGGGAACGGCGATGCGGCCGGGCCTTGCGCAGCCGTGGCGGTGGCGGCCATGTGATCGACCGACCGGCATACTCCTCGAGCCGAGCCCGAGGGATCCGGTACTGACCACCGACGAGAATCGCCGGGATGCCGTCCGTGCCGGCGCTCCTCACGAACCGACCGACCAGCTCGTAGGTCGTCGACCGCCCGATCTGCAGTACGTCGGCCGTCTGATCGACCGTCAGGAAGTCGGGGGCCTGCCGACCGCTGTCGGATGGGTATCCGGGTTCGTCCGCCATCGAACGTCCTCCACGAGGAGTGCGGCAAAAGCCGCAGTCCCGACCCCAGCGGCCGGAACGACGTCATCGATACGAAATCAGGTTCCTGGAGATGCTCACCGAATGCCCCATCGCAAGTTACGGTTTCGCGACTTTTCACCGGCAGCCTCGCCGGGAAGTTCACACCTGACCGAATGCCTCACCGAATGCCTCACCGAATGCCTCACCGAATGCCCAACGTCGCTGAGCTGGGCCTGGGAACATCGACGGGAAGATCGCAGGGAACATCACCGAGCGGCGGATGTTCACACCGATGTTCACACCGATGTTCACACCGGTCTGAAGTCCCAGCAGCGCGGTACCGCTGCTGCTGGTGCGGACGCGTGTGACGCGTCACGACGCAGAGGCCGCTCAGGCAGATCGATCAGCCAGCTCAGCAACGGGCGCCACCGGGGCGATGAGCGAGGCAATCGCGTTGGCGAGGGCTCGGTCGGTCTCGCTGACTCGGCCGCTGTAGTGCTTGGCTGCGACCGCAGGGTTGTGGCCGGCTCGCAGGGCGACCTGGGTGACTGAGAAACCCATCTCCTGGCCGTAGGTCTCCATGAACTTGCGGAGGTCGTGGAAGTCGAGGTGGTCGAGCCCGACCCGAGCGCGCAGCCGTTGGAAGTTCCGCGTGATCAGCGTCGGCTTCCACGGCACCGAGCCATCGGCCGAGTCGGTGAACACGAACGGATCATCGACGAGCTCGACGCCGGCGAACCGTGCCCGCTCCTCCACCGCCTCGATCTGCCGGCGCAGCATGGCCGCCGTGAGCTCGTCGAGCGCGAGCGTGCGGATCCGCCGATTCTTCGTCGGGATCTCCTCGATGTCCCGACCGGCGAGGGCGGCGACCGATCCGGTGACGCGCATCAGGCCGCGCTCCAGGTCGAGGTCGCGCCACCGCCGCAGTCCGCACAGCTCAGCCCGCCTCACGCCGGTCGTCGCCGCCACGAGGATCGCTCGAGCATGCTCGGGGCGCTTCGAGCGCTCGGCCTCGGCGATCAGCGCACGCACGTCCTCGGGTGTCGGCACGACCGGCGTGTTGTCGGGAATCGACGGTGGATCGGCCCACTGCGCCGGGTTGTTCTGCCGCCACCCCCACCGGCACGCCTGCGTGAACATCGACGAGAGGCACGCGTGGATCTGATACACGCTGCGCGGTGCCAGGCCACGATCCTGATGCGCGCCGTAGAGCTGGCTGAGCATCTTCGTCGTCATCTTGGTGACCAACGTGTTGCCGAACGTCGGCTTGATGTTGCGGGCGTACACCTTCTCGTAGCCGTCGATCGTGTTCGGCGAGCGTCCCTTGCGCTTCAGCTCGACGATCCAATCGACGAACAGCTCGTCGACCGTGGCGCGCGTGCCTGAGTGCCTGCCCCTCGACGCTTCCGCCAGCAGCTCGGCACGAGCCTTCTTCGCCTCGCGCAGGTTGCCCTTGAAGGTGCGGCTCACCTGCAGCCGTTTGCCGGTCACCGGGTCGATGCCGTTCTGAACAATGAGCTCCCACACGCCGGGGGCCCGCTCACGCATCCCCGGCGACGAACGCAGTTCCGCCATGGCGAAACCGTAGCGCTCGGGCGAGCACATTCTTGGAAAATTCTTGGATGGACCGATTTCGGAGCTGTCCAGCGAGTGCTGTTCTGTCCGAAACACCTGCGAGATCGTGTGGGCCGGGT
>Ga0105049_10010021_pt1 | contig 10882 bp, 5 predicted proteins | sample MAT06_FD_78087 | JGI IMG/M metagenome (GOLD analysis project Ga0105049, IMG submission 78087) | Freshwater microbial communities from Lake Fryxell liftoff mats and glacier meltwater in Antarctica - MAT-06 | ecosystem: Environmental > Aquatic > Freshwater > Ice > Liftoff microbial mat | place... | reverse complement strand
CGTCGGCCCAATACGATGGCACCTACCAAAGCGGCCACGCCTGCCGAAAGGTGAATAACGGCACCACCGGCAAAGTCGAGCACGCCCATCTTGAACAAGAAACCATCGGGATGCCACACCCAATGCGCAATCGGGCAGTAGATGACAAGGGTAAAAAGACACATAAAAATGACATAACTCCAAAAACGAATCCTTTCTGCAAAAGAGCCGGTAATGAGAGCTGGGGTGATAATGGCAAACTTGAGTTGGAATGCCGCAAAGAGAATAAACGGCAGGCCGGTTGCAATAGCCGGATGCGCCTGAATTCCCACATTATTAAAAAAAGCAAAACTGAGCGGGTTGCCGATTATGCCACCGATACTATCGCCAAAACAAAGGCTAAAACCAACAGCGAACCAAATAATACTCACCACGCCAAGCGCTACAAAACTCTGTAACATGGTGGAGAGTATGTTCTTCGATTTCACCATACCGCCATAAAAAAACGAGAGGCCAGGCGTCATAAGCATGACCAAAGCCGTGGCGGTGAGCATCCAGGCGATATCTCCCGAGTCGAAGTTGGCATCTCCTGCATCAGCCGTTTGAGCTGGGTAGATCGCAGAAATGATTCCTACAAGAATGAGAAGGATGAAAAAGATTCTTCCCGTTGTTTTCGATTTCAGGTACTTCGACATGCTTTATTTTTCAATTGTTAAATGTTTTCATTGCATCTATGACGGCTTCGTGTTTATTGCGCCGTGCATCTTCGAGCGGGGTGTTACCCCATCGGTCTGTGGCATCAAGCTTGGCGCCTTTTTGCATAAGATAGTTCACAATGCGGTGGTGACCTTCCGAAGCGGCCAAATGGAGAGCCGTGCGCCCGTCGTAGTCTGCATCGTTCACATTGATACCACGCGCTACAAGTTGTTGCACTTCCTGAAAATCGCCATTGCTTGCCGCCCAACACAAGTTGATTAATCCGGTAATTTGGGCTTCATTCTTATGCAATCTGGGGTCCTTTTTGTTGGAAGCTCCCTTGATCAAACTATCATAATTATGAAAATTAAACCGCTCCACAAGCTCTTTGCAAAACTCGATTCCGCGAACACTATTTCCGTGCTTGTCGAGTCTTGGCGACCAAACAGCGATTCCCATGAGGTTCGGAATTACGATCATCAATCCGCCCGCAACGCCGCTTTTGGCAGGCAGACCAATGGTAAATGCAAACTCTCCTGAAAAATCATACATGCCACACGAATACATCAAAGACAGCACATTTTTCACTGTATCGGGCTTTAAAATTTGTTTGCCCGTGGTGGGGCATATTCCGGCATTCGCAAGGGTGGCTGCAGCTACGGCCAGCGCTTCAGAATTGACTTCGATCGAGCAGCACTGAAAGTAAAATTCGAGTGTTTCAATCAGGTTGTTATTTTCCGGAAAGGCTCCATTTTCGCGCATGAAATAACCAAGGGCGAAATTGCGGTCGGCTGTTTGCCTTTCGGATAGATACACTGAATTGTTGAAGCGCGCGGGAATTCCACCGCTCATTTCTGCCCACTGGTCAAGCACATAATCGAAGCGATCGGCGATTTCCAATTCGGGCTTTACAAGCGAGCAGGTCATAATGGCTCCGGCGTTGATCATCGGGTTGTGGGGAAGTCCGCGGTCGTTGAGCACCAATCCGTTAAAAGTTACTCCGCTTGGTTCACGCCCCACGTGTTGATGCACTTTTTCGGCACCAAATGTCTCAAGCGCGATGGCATAATTGATCGGTTTGGCCATGGATTGAATACAAAAGAACTTCTCTGTATCGCCAAAGCTGGCTTTTTGTCCGTCGATGGTGCAAATGGAGACAGCAAATTGATCGGGATTCACGCGACCCAATTGGGGTATGTACGTTGCGACGTGCCCCTTTTCATTGCTTTTTGTTTGGTCGAATATGGCTTTGATTTCCTTGGTGAAATTTTGAAAATCGGGTATGATCAGGTTGCCTTCAATCGCGTCTTTGATCAACGTGCTGTGGCTATTTTGTAAAATGACTTTGAATTCACTAAACCCCACCAAATCAAACTGATCATCGTCTTCTGATTGAATCAAAAGAGAACGATCAATTTGAATTCGCGGATCATTTTCCTTGATACCCACATGGCTCAAGACCCGTTTTAAGCGAGATAGGGGAAAAGTACCTTTCGATTCTACGTCGAGTGCGTTGAAAAGTCGAAAAAGATCGCCTTCCTGCGGGCTAAAATTGGGAACCAAGTCAAGGGTAGTGGCCGCCGCTTTGGGGGCGGCCACTTTTCCATTGGTTGCTTTTGTATTGATGTCTGTTGTTTTCATATTCTCAGCGATCTAAGCTGTGTTATCGCATGAAAAGCATTTCGCGGTACTTCGGCAATTTCCAGTCGCTATCGTCCACCAACAATTCGAGGGCATCGGCATTCTCGCGAATGATATCGAAGTAGGGTTTTACCTTTTCGGCAAAAGCAATGGCGATGCTACGGGTGTCTTTTTTGGCATGCGCCTTTTGGCAGGCATCATTCATAAATCGAATGTTTTCTCGGAGTTCATCGATGTGATTACTCACGATCTCGGTTTCTGCTTTGGCTTTATCAGCGGCTTTTTGTAGCCCCATTTCATTTAGTCCCCGGTAACTTTCGATAAGCATTTGCTGATATTTCTGCGCGGCTGGAAGAATGAGTGTTTTGGTCATTTCGTCGTAGAGCAAACTTTCAATTTCGATTTTTTTAATGTACTTCTCTAATTCCACTTCATGGCGGGCATGGAGTTCGCGGCTATTGAGAATGAGATGGTCTGCAAACATTTTAGCCGAGCCCTTACTGATCATGGCATCAAGCGCTTCTGGCGTCGTTTTTAGATTGGAAAGTCCGCGTTTTTGGGCTTCACGTTCCCACTCTTTCGAGTAACCATCGCCATTGAAAATAGCGTTTTCGGCATCTTTTATTGCTTGCTGAAGCACCTGAATGATGGCCAACTCCTTTTCTACTCCTTTTTCAATTGATGCATCGACCTGGGTTTTGAATTTGATCAATTGGTCGGCTACCATCGTGTTGAGCACCATCATAGAAGCGGAGCAATTTTGCGAGCCGCCTACGGCGCGGAATTCAAATTTATTTCCGGTAAAGGGAAATGGAGAAGTTCGGTTCCGATCGGTATTGTCAATCTTGGCTTCTGGGATTTTTGAAACTCCAAAATCAAAAGTATCAACTTGTGCCTTAGCATCTGCTAAACCATTTTCCTTGAAATTTTGAAGAATATCGCCCAACATACTTCCGGTGAAAACCGAAATAATTGCCGGAGGTGCTTCGTTGGCTCCCAATCGGTGGTCGTTTTCGGCACTGGCTATACTTGCGCGAAGCAAGTCGGCATGGCTGGCTACGGCCTTTATTACATTTATAAAGAAGGTAAGGAAGTATAAATTCTTTCCAGGATTAGAACCTGGTGTGAGCAGATTTTTGCCTTTGTCAGTGGCCATGCTCCAATTGTTGTGCTTACCTGTACCATTTACGCCGGCAAAGGGTTTTTCATGGAACAGAATTCGCAGACCATGCTTTTGAGCAACACGATTCATCATATCCATCACCAATAAATTATGGTCAACAGCCACATTGAGTTCTTCAAACATAGGCGCACACTCGTATTGGCCTGGCGCCACTTCATTGTGACGCGTCAGAACTGGTATACCAAGTTTCAAGGCTTCACGCTCAAAGTCAACCATGAAGTTTTGAACCCGCTCGGGAATAGAACCAAAGTAATGGTCTTCCAACTGCTGATTTCGCGCTGGTTTTTGACCGAAGAGCGTTCTCCCCGTCATAACTAAGTCTGGTCTGGCGCGGTACAGCGATTCGTCAATAATGAAATACTCCTGCTCCCATCCGAGGGTAGTTATTACATTATTAATTTCTTTATCAAAATAGCGACACACGTCCGTAGCAGCTTGATTGAGCAGTTCGTTCGATTTCATAAGCGGCGTTTTATAATCGAGCGATTCGCCGGTGTATGAAATATAGATCGAAGGGATGTACAGTGTTTTTCCCATCCCGGTTTCGAGAATAAATGCGGGCGATGATGGATCCCAAACGGTATAGCCCCTGGCTTCGGCTGTGCTGCGAAGACCTCCATGCGGGAAGCTCGAAGCGTCTGGTTCGCGCTGCACGAGTTCGGCTGCTGTGAGCGATTCCATACCTTGCACGTTGATGTCGAGCGATGGTTTGTAAAATGCATCGTGCTTTTCTGCAGTAGTGCCCGTAAGTGGTTGAAACCAATGGGTGTAATGCGTGGCACCTTGATCCATAGCCCATTTCTTTAGACCTTTTGCCACATTTTCAGCAGTCGTATTATCGATCTTGCTGTTTTGTTTGATCACCGCTACCATCTTAAAGTAAGTGCTTTCGGTGAGGTATTCTTTCATCGCTTGAAGCGAGAAAACATTCGTACCAAAAATCTCAGAAATTTTCCGTGCCTTCTGAGCTTCTCCATTCTTCATTTCCACTTGTTGCCCATTTGCACCACCCATGGTGTTTAAGGCCGCGTACCGCATTGCTGACATCGTATTTGAGTTTTTAGATTAATAATTGATGACGCAAACTTACGACCGGTAAAAACCTGAATAAAAGCCCATATTGGGGTATATTTTAAAATACCCCAATGAGGGTAGAAAAGGTGGGAACATGATGGAACTTATCTCGAAAATTGACTGAAAAAGGATTTTACGGAAAATGGGATACCTATTCAGGGTGATTTTTCAATCCGATTTTTTGCCCGTTTTATCCAAATGATCAAGTGCATATTTGACCAACTGTGCGGTATTATTGACGTCGAGCTTCCGCATAATGTTCTTGCGGTGGGTTTTAATGGTATCGGTGCTGAGGAATAATTTTTCGGCAATGGCCGGATTACTCAGCCCAGAAGAAATGAGTTGAAGTATTTCGCGCTCCCGGCGTGTGAGCTCCGAAGAGGTGATGGTGGCCAACTTATTCGACTCCCGGTTGAGGATTGCGGTGGTGACTTCGGCAGAGTAGTACTTCTCTCCATTGGCCACTTTTTCGATGGCTGAGATTATTTCATCTTTCCCTGCACTTTTCAATAGGTAGCCCGAAATTCCTGTCGAGTAAAGCTTCTCAATAAAGACACGCTCGCTGTGCATACTCAGAATCAAAATGCGCGTGTCGGGAAATTTTTCTTTCACAATCTTGGCCGTTTCGTACCCGTCTAAAACGGGCATTTGAATGTCCATCAAGAGCACATCCACATAATACGACGGCAATTTCAGGAGTACTTCTTCTCCATTCGCTGCTGTGGAAACAACTTCAATGTTTGGTGAATCCTGAAGCATGGTAACCAAGCCATCCAATAGTATGCGGTGGTCGTCGGCAATAAGGACTTTAATCTTTCTTTGGCTCATGGTTAGATGGGTATTTCGATGATTACGCTGGTTCCTGCGCCTATGCGGCTATCGATCTTTATTTTTCCGTTGATCAAATTTATACGCGATTGTAGATTCTTGAGTCCGCTGCTGTCTTTTTTAAGCAGGCCTTTTTCGTAGTCGAATCCCTGACCGTTGTCTTCAATCATGAACACAAGTTCCTTCGTATGCTGAATAAGCTGCAGGGTAATCTCAGTGGCATTGGCATGTTTTAAAGCGTTGTTAAGGAGTTCCTGAAACACCCGGAATACAACCACTTCGAGTCGTTGATCGAATTTTAAATCCTTTAATGAGTGGTCAAAATAGATTTTGAGATTGGGATCAACGCTCAGCTTATTTACTTCCTCTTCCATGGCCGATGCCAGTCCGAATTGCTCGATGGAAGGGGGTAAAAGATTGTAGGAGATATTTCGAAGTTCAGAAGTGATCGAATCGATGGCAGCTTTGGACTTTGCAACGAGCGTTGCTGTTTCACTTAAGTTTTTATCTCGAATTTTATCGCTCGCCACACCCAGATTTATTTTGACGCTGGAAAGTAATTGTCCAAGGCCATCGTGCAAATCGGCTGCGATTCGCTTTCGTTCTTTCTCTTCGGTGTCGATGATGGCGGCTAGTTGGTCTTTTTGTTGTTGGTTGATTTTCTTCAACAGCTTTTTTTCTTTCTCTAAGGCCTTGCGCAGTTTTACTTCTCCTGATCGTATTTGCTCTTCTGCCACGCGGCCATCCGTGGTGTCGCGGATTATGCAGAGCACTTCTTTTTTGTCGATCGCAATAAACCGGCCTTCGTAATTCTTTATTAGCCCATCCTGGGCCTTCAGGTCGTAGTTGAACTGCTGGACTTCCTGGCTATCAAGTGCTTTTTCGATTGAAACAAGCGCATTTTTAGCCAATTCTTGAGGAAGAAATTCCTGGATGTATCTTTTTTTCAAATCCTGCGCTGGCGCAACAAGCTGGGCGGGATTGCCATAGATATCCAGATATCGCCCTTCCCGATCTATTTTAAAAACGAGGTCGGGCAGAATGTCGAGCATGGCCGATTTATCGCGCTGAATTTTCTGACCGCGAAGAACAAAGTATCTCACAAATGCCGATGTGAGGAACACCGCCAAAACAAAGAGTAAACTGCGAAACCACCAGGTCATATAATATGGCGGAATGATGGAAAATCGATAACTGGCTCCATCCAAATTCCACACGTCTTCGTCGTTTGACGCAATAACGCGAAAGGTATAATTACCAGGGGGCAACTTGCTATACACGGCTTTACGTTCGACGCCACCGTCTATCCAGTCCTTATCGTATCCCAGAAGTTGATATTTGAATTTCACTTTTTCGGGAGCTACGAAACTTAGAGCGGTAAAAAGAAATTCGGCCCTTTCGCCAGTATAATCGAAATCGTTTCTGCCGTAAGTGTCGAAGGTGGTGTCGCTGTATTGTATGCCCTCAATGAGCACATTGGGCGCGAGCTCATTTTCCAACATATTGTCAAAATCGACGACTAACGCACCTTTGAGCGTGGGGAAAATATAGCGATTGCCGCCCAAGTGAAACTTCGATTGCTGAATGCCTCCGTTAAATTCTCCAGAACGCAAGGCATCGGACTCTTCGTTATAAATAACCGCACTTAATGTCGTATTCTCGCCTTGGATTATGGCAAAAAGTTCTCTTTTTCGGATACGGGTGAGCCCTCTGTTTCCAGTAAGCCATATATTCCCCCTTCCATCTTCGGTTATCGTAGAAACCACATTTTCTTTTAAGCCATTCGATGTGGTAATTTGATGGAGGGAATCATCGACCAAAACGCAAAGCCCAAACCCGTACGTCCCGAAATACATTCGACCTTCAGGGTCCTGATGCGCTCCGCGATACTCCTGAATATGCGGCCACCGCTCCTTGAATTCGAGCAATACTTCGTCCGTTTTCTGATTGTATTTGAAGGCATTTAAGGTGGTCAATACCCAGAGTAAGCTATCGCGGTCTTCAAAAAGCGTCATTATCAATCGCACAAATTTTTGCTCGCTCAACGAATGAATTTCCAAGGAGTCTCCCACCATTTCGTAAAGGCCTTCATGCGCTCCCACGAGCAGCCTTCCTTCCTTGTTTGTATAAAGCGCATTCACTTGGGTATATTGATCATTCACGAAGTGAACTGGCGTGACTGTGGTTGCTTCAAGCCGAAAGATCGCATTATACATCAATCCACTTAGGTAATAATTACCTTCATGTTCTGCTATGGAAGTGATATATCGGTTGGTCAATGCCGGGTGTGGCGGAAGGGGCAAACGCCGATACGTGCTGTCGTAAGCCAGAATTCCATCATCCGAGGAGCCAATGAGTATACGGCCGTCGCTTCCGCGAAATACAGGGTAGATATTTCTTTTGAAACTAAGTGAATCAGAATCGATGTAGGTGAACCGATTGGGTTTGATCTTAATCAATCCGCATACAGTGGAACCGAGCCATAAATTGGCTTCTTGATCGATCAGAAAGCTGGTAAGCGAACCTTCAACACAGAGTGCTGGTATGGCTCGGTGCACTATTTCAGATGTTTCTTCATTTACTTCTAACAAGGTTTTGCCTTCCCGGTCGAGCACGTAAATTATGGAACCTGATTTGAGTAAAATAGACTTTGATCCTTTCTTAAAATAGGGAGCCAAACTGAAAATTTTCAGAATCTCAAATCCTTTGAACAAAGTCAATCGATCGTCCACGGCATACCAGAATATCAAGGAATCGGCATTGATCATAATCGCTTCACTTTCGAAGATTGCATCCTGCAAATCCTTCTTTAAGATTACATTGTTCCAATCCTTGGGCTGCGCTCCGGTTCCGAGTAATGAAACCGAAAAATCAGGTCTTTCGAGTTCTTTTTTTTCTTCGGGATTCCGTTCGATAGGTTGGTACGTTCGGGAGTCTATACGCTGGTTGTGGCCCAAATTGCTCAGGAGAATGAGTTCGTCGTCATTCTTTTTTAGGATCGAAACCACCCGGTCGAACGTATAATTGTACAGCGCAGATAAGTTGCTAAACTTTCCATCACGGCAAACAACCAGGTTCTCGCTTGTGGCAATGAGAAGATCCCCATTGCTGTTTTCGTATAAGCGCGAAATCCGGTTTGATGCCATGGCGGGCGTGTTCTGCAAGTCGAAGTTTGTAAATCGAACTCCGTCAAACCGAGACAGCCCGCCTTCCGTTCCTATCCAAATATAACCGTCGCGGGTTTGAATAATTTCCGATATCGTATTTTGCGGAAGCCCATCTTTAACCTGCCAAGTATCGCTTCTGTAGTCCTGACCGGAAAGCGCGGCATGAAAAAACATACAAATGAGCCATAATCCAACAGATCGCGCGAAACCCCAATTGGAAAAATGTAGCTTGGATTGTATGTACATGGTGGTTTATTGGAAAGCGGGAAAATCGTTGAGCATAATTGATTGGTTAAAAAGTCAAATATACACATTGTGCAAAGCGAAAAACACAGCCGACGCATTGGTCAGGCTGTGTTTTCGTTCATAAAACGCAATCGGCATTTACCGATTCCAAACTTCCGCTACAAATATCTAGAGCACTGCAATGATATTCATCAATGAACTTCAAAAATTTGAATTTTTCATGAAAGCTTACTGCAACCGAAAATTCAATTGAAGTTGTTGTATTGAATTTACAGACTCACCGTTTTCATAAGCCGGAATAAAGGCAGGCATTTGGGCCAGCAAATTGGAGACAGCCTTATCAAACATCTTCCCTGGCGATTCAAGAATAGTGATTTCTCCTATTTCTCCATTTTTCAAAATCTCGAAACGGACATTTACCTTTCCGTAGATTCCAGTTCCAATGGCTTCTTCAGGAAATTCCAGATGGGCAGTAATAAACTGATTTATATTAGAAAATTCCCTGTCACCGTTAAATACAGCTTTGGTATTTGAAGCCTTCAATGTAATTGCTGGCGTAAGTGTTTCAGCATATTCGAGGAAAAGTAAATTTCCTTTCGCACCATCTGCCAGGGCGTCTTCTTGCGCTGAAATACCAGAAAAACAGCCAGATACCATGAAAATCACCAATGCAAAAGCAGTTCCGTAAAATGGCAAATTCCAGTTAAAATTCTTTGATGGATTGTGTTTCGTTCGATTATTCATGGCCCGTTGTTTTTTACTGATCTATAACTTTTTGTTACGATTCAAAAGTAGAGCGCGAAGGGTCGGTAGAAAAGACCACTTTGGGGTATATATCAAAAATACCCACATGGGGTGAGGCTTGTATACTGATCCGAAAGTGGACCATAAGAAGTTTTGAAATTGTGCGATTCCCAGGCTTCGCGACACAACGCTCCCCCTTATCAGGTTTAATTCTTAACGAATTTCGCTGAATGATACAATTCGTTATTTTCCCGAAAGCCGCTCAGGATATAAAGACCAGCAGGCAGATTTCCCAATGAGATTTCAGTTTGAGTATCGATCATCACATCGATTTTTATTTCTTCCATTCGCCTGCCCAGAATATCAGTAATTCGAATGAATTCGAGGCTGCAGTCGAGGCACATAACTGTAATGGATTCAGTTGCCGGATTGGGAAACAATGCAATTTTATTCTTTTCAACTTTCGCCGTCAAAGGCTTTTCTTTTGGAATATACGATACCCATGGACGTGCTTGTTTGATGATCAACTGGTCGTCGGCGGTGATTTTGTACTCAACATCCATAGCGAAAGTGGGATTATCTTCAGCCTTGTATTCCTCAGCAAACCGCTCGTGAATCACTGCCAGAAATTCCCGCATTTGAAAAAGGTAAGGTTCACTCATCAGCAATTCATCGGAAACAATCAAATTGGAGCGCTGGATCACGGTAAAATCACCTTGGTCTCCAAATATGCCGTCGATGAGAATTTCTTCGGAAACGGAAGTACCTTCCGGATTTGTGATCAAATCTTCGCCCAATTGGGAATTCAGATAATACGTATTCTCTGTGTTGTACCAGGGATCGGTGCTGACGGCCACACCATTCACTTTTTCGAGTGAAAAATTGGGATGGCACAATACACCCATTGAGGTCATGAAATGATTTATTCTGTAAAATTCGCGCTCCTCAAAAGCCCTCAGATTCCAAAGACTGGCGTAAACTTGTTTCCCAGATTTGGCAATATGGCCTTCATCCGGGTGTTGTGTTTTGGAATCATACAATCCCGCTCCACTGAAGCCAGGCAGATCTTCGTTATTGGTACTTGAGCGGCATCGGATAGATATACCTTCCGGGAAAGATGTTTGCATCGCGGCCAGTTCTTCAATCATCCATCCTGGTAGCTCCGCCTGCCTAACCTGCTCCCGGAAAATCCCAAGCTTATTGTTTCGAACATCACGATCAGATTGGAATTCAGGATTGTTTATCATGGTTTCCACCTCAGCAAAAAAACCGTTGTGTTTCATAAACTCCTGATAGAAATAAAAGGGAACACCAAACCCATCCG
>Ga0105049_10010020_pt1 | contig 10882 bp, 7 predicted proteins | sample MAT06_FD_78087 | JGI IMG/M metagenome (GOLD analysis project Ga0105049, IMG submission 78087) | Freshwater microbial communities from Lake Fryxell liftoff mats and glacier meltwater in Antarctica - MAT-06 | ecosystem: Environmental > Aquatic > Freshwater > Ice > Liftoff microbial mat | place... | reverse complement strand
GTCCGCGCTCGTTGATGTCGAAGTAGCCAGCGCCCCATCCCTCTACGTTGTAGAGGGCGCGCGCAGCGTCGATGGACCAGGCAGTCGGAGTCGCCGCCTCGGCACTGGGAAGATTACGTGTGGCCATAGCATGCAAACTTAGAGGGTGTGTGGCAGCGGAGGGAGCCGCTGCCACGATTTCCCTCGTCGTCGGTCGTGGCGACCGCAAGGCTGCGCAGTTTACCGGTCGCCGTCGAGGAGACCGCCGAGGCCGCCGAGAATCGACCCTTCTCCGACGCGCTTGCCGCCCGCACTGGGCGCGGCCGCGAGGATGCGGTCGGCTAGACGGGAGAACGGCAGCGTTTGCAAAATCACGCGACCGGGGCCCGTGAGCTGCACGAAGAACAATCCTTCGCCCCCGAACAGTGCCGTCTTGATGCCGGGCACGCGCTGAATGTCGTAATCCACCGTGGGCTGGAAAGCCACGAGGCAGCCGGTATCCACGCGGAGCTTTTCACCCGGTGCGAGATCGATGGCGTGCAGCGTGCCGGAGGCGTGGAGGAAGGCGAGGCCATCGCCCTGCAGCTTCTGAAGTATGAACCCCTCCCCGCCGAAAAAGCCTGCGCCGATCTTGCGGGTGAAGGCGACGGAAATGTCGATGCCACGCGCCGCGCAGAGGAAGCTGTCCTTTTGCGCCAACACGGTGCCGCCCCAGTCACGCAGGTTGAGCGGTACGATCTTGCCGGGAAACGGCGCGGCGAAAGCGACGTCGGCGCGCCGTGCGCTGTCGTTGCCGAAGAGCGTCACGAAGAACGAATCACCGGAAAGCACCCGCTTTCCGGCGCCAACCAGCTTGTCGAACAAGCCGCCACCCTTGGAGTTCGGATCGAGGGTGGTCGCCATCGTGATGCCCTCGCGCATGAACATCATGCCGCCCGCCTCGGCGAAGACCGCTTCGCCGGGGTCGAGCGTGATGATCACCGCCTGCAAGTCGTCGCCAATGATCTGATAGTCGATTTCGTCAGCCGCCATCACTTGCCTCCGTTGGGGCGAACCGGCGCTGTGCCGCCCGCCGTCGTGTTGGACATCTTCACCTGATCACGTCCTTTTTCGAGGAACGGGATACCGCGCACCATCCATGACGGGGCGTCGGCCCCCTGAAGTTTCACCGCGAAGAATTCGATCATCTTTCTGTCGATGTCCTTCTGGTTGGCCCGCTTGGTCGGGTTGTGTTCATCGCCGTTGTACACCACCATGTACGCCTCCTTCTGCAGGCGGCGCATGGCGACGTAGAACTCGATGCCCTGGTACCACGGTACGGCGCCGTCGTTGTCGTTGGCCATGAACAACACCGGCGTCGTGACACGATCGAGCTTGAACAGCGGCGAATTCTCCACGAAGCGCTCGGGATACTGCCACAACGATCCGCCAATGCGGCTCTGCGTATGCTCGTACTGGAACGCGCGGGCCATGCCGGAGGCCCAGCGGATTCCGCCGTACGCCGACGTCATGTTCACGACCGTGGCATTCGGCACGGCGGCGGCGAACATGTTCGTGACCGTGATCAGATACGCGGACTGGTAACCACCCCACGACTGACCCGTGATGCCGACCCGCTTCGGATCGACAAAACCCCTGGCGATCAGCGCCTGCACCCCGGGAATGATCGACTTGGCCGCGCTCGGGCCCGGCTGTCCGTCGCTGTACACGATGTCCGGTTGAAAGACGAGGTAGCCGTGGCTGTTGTAGACGAGCGGATTGACCGTGTTGCGTCCTGAGGGCGCGACGTAGTTGTGCAGGCCGTCGGTGAGCTTCTCGTAGAAGTACACGACCATCGGGTACTTTTTCGACGGATCGAAGTTTTCCGGCTTGTGTAGCAGGCCGCGCAGCGGAATGCCATCACCGTTCAGCCACGACACCAGCTCGACGGTGCCACGCGGATACTGCGCGTCCTGCGGATTGGCGTTCGTGATTTTCGTGGTATTCGCGATCGTCGTACCCGCATACAGATCGGGGAAATCGCGATACGTACTCTGCGTGAGCAGATATTGTTCGGCGTTCCGCGCCTTCTGCAGCCCGTTCAAGTTGCGGTCGGCCATCACGATCTTCTCCGGCGTGCCTTCGACTCCCATCCGTTCACGCCAGAAGCCTGTCGCCTTCGTGAGCGAGTCGACGGCGCGCAGCAACAGCGGCGTCGTCGCATCGAGGAACGGATCCTCGCGGTCGAGATTTACCACACGGAAGGTCACGCCGGCGCGACGTCCTTCGCCGTCGGTGAGATTCTTCGCGGCGGCCACACCGGCCGGATCGACTTCCCAGATGTCGAAGCGATCGTACACGAGCACGCGCTTGTCCGCGGTGCTCCAGCCACCGAGGCCGTAGGGCGGCGGAACGTCCGGCGAATCGAACTCTTCATCCTGGAACTTCACGGGCAGCTTGTCGGTGAGCACCGATTTCTTGCCCGTCGCCACCGCGTACGAGACCCATTGCCCATTCTCGAACCACGTGACGTAGTTGCCACCGGGTGAGAGCTGCGCGTTGCCATCGAGCCCCTTGGCGATCAGTGTGCGCGCGCCGGTGAGTGGGTCGATGAGATACGCGTCACTCGCCCCTTCTCCCCAGAACTGCGGAATCGCGTACTCCACGGCATTGATGCCAAGGACACGTCGTCCGTCGTTGCTCACCGTGACACGAAGACTGTCGTTGGCGAGTTGCGTCCACTTCCCGCTGGCAATGGTGTACAGCGCCGTATACGTGCGATTGCGATCGCGGTTGGCGCTCAAACGCTGCTGCGGCTGGATTTGCGCATCCTTCCAGTGCCACAGATCGTAGCCCGCCTTGTCCGTGAGCGAGTCGGCCGGGATCGAGTCCATCGGCACATTGCCGAGCGAGAAGATCACGCCGTTGCCTTCACGCGTGAAGCTGAGTGCGCCCCGTTCCGCGATCAGCAGGCCGGCCGGTGCTTCGGTGGCGGCGACGATCTTGCGCGCCGTGATCGGCTTGCCCTTGGCCGGCACGAGCGACGCGTGATAAACGGCCATCTTCGGCTTCGGCGTCGAGTCACCGAGGTCGGAGACGAGCGCGACCTGCGTGCCCTTCCGATCGAACGTCATGCCACGATACGTGGCCTGACCCGAGAGGAGCGGGGTGACCGTGCCCGAGCCGAGGGCACGGACGAAGGCGCCGTTGCCGACCCCGTCGCGGGTACTCACCGTGTAGCCGAGCCACTTCTCGTCATCGTCGAAGGCGAACGCCGTCACGCCCTCGAACCGCTGCTCGGTACCAGCGCCAAGATCGCGGAGCACGAGCGTGACACCGTTCTCGCGACGCGGCGCGACGGGCGCCACCGGTGCGGCTGGTGCGGCCAGCGGTGCGCTCGCTCCATTGCGGGGGCCTGCCGTGGTGTCTTCCAGCAGGTAGGCCACGAACCGACCGCCATTGCGGGCGAGGCGGTACGAGCGCACGCCAGCCACACGGGTCAGCGTGCCGTCGGCCAGGTTCATGATGCCGAAGCCGTTCCGCGGCGCCGGCGTTCCGCGACGGGCACGGGCGCGCTCCACGTCGGCGCGGGACGCGTACATCGTGAAGGCGACGAACCGACCGTCGGCGCTGAACTGGGCCGGCTGGGCCGAGAACTGCGCCGCCGAGTCGGCAGCGGGCTGCAGCTGTGGGCGGCCGGTGAAGCCTCGCGGTGCCCGATACTCCGTGGCCGCCGCGGTGGCGCGCACGACGAGTTCACCCTCGCCAACGACCGGGCTCAGCGTATACGCGGCCCATTTGCCATCATTCGACAGCGAAGATCCGGAAATCGTGCGCCATTCGTCGTAGGTGTCCTGCGTGATCGGCTTCTTGCCGGCCGGCAGGGGCGGCGGCGTCCAGCGGGACACACTGGTGTACGGATTGGCCGGCGCGGGCGCCTGCCCCGAGGTCGCCGACTGCGCTTCGAGTATCGACCCGAGCATCGGCGCGCCGAGTATCGACGCGCCGACAAGGCGGGCGAAGAGCGCGGAAGCCGAGGTCGCGCGCCTGGCGCGGGATGAACCATTCACTGGCGATCGCATCTTCTAGGGGGGCGAGATGTGAGACGGGCTGGTCGTTCGGGGCACGAAGCCCCAACTTGGGCCAGAACCTGTTGGGGAAAAGCTTAACGGCGCGGCTTCGACTGCGTGAGGAATTCGATGAGACGTTTGCTCGGCTACTTTGCGCGCGGACTCGTACTACTGGCCCCACTGGTGGTCACGGTGTGGGTCTGCTGGCTGGTGTTCACGAATGTGGACGGCTGGCTGGGCTTGCCCATCCCAGGCGCTGGATTCGTGGTGACGCTCGCGCTGATCACCGTGGTCGGATTCCTCGGGTCCAACCTCCTCACGCGATCGGCGGTGAACCTGCTGGAGGGGCTCATGGGGCGCCTCCCATTTGTCCGCCTGCTGTACGGGTCCACCAAGGACCTGCTGAACGCCTTCGTGGGCGAGCGGCGCCGTTTTGACAAGCCGGTCTCCCTGGACCTCTCACCAGATGGCGGCGTCCGACTGGTAGGGTTCGTGACCCAAGAGTCACTGGCCCACCTCGGCATGGCCGAGTACGTGGCCGTGTACTGCCCCCACTCGTACAATTTTTCCGGCCAGCTGCACCTCGTGCTGGCGACCCGCGTGCGCGCGCTCGATGTGGCGAGTCCAGACGCGATGGCGTTCGTGGTGTCCGGTGGGGTATCCGGACTCGTCCCTGCGGCGCTCTCCACTGGCGAGTACGCCACCGTCCGGACCCCCTGATGTCCCTCACGATTCGCGTTAGACTGGCGCTCGCCTTCGGCGCGACGGTGCTGGCAAGCTACCGTGCTTCCGGGCAGCCCGTACCCGCCGCGACAGCCGCTGCGACACCCGCCGCGAAGCCGATCCTGCTCGTGCCCGACGCCGTATTCGATGGCGTGAGCGACGCGACGCAGCGCGGATGGGTGGTGCTGGTGCGCGGCGCGCGGATCTCGGCCGTGGGACCGGCGTCCAGTGTCAGCGTGCCGGGAGATGCCGAGCGTATTGCGTTGCCCGGCACCACCCTGATGCCGGGGATGAGCGACCTGCACAGTCATGTGCTGCTGCATCCGTACGATGAGACGCCGTGGAACGATCAGGTGTTGCGCGAATCGCTGGCGCTGCGAACGGCGCGCGCGGTGAATCACCTCAAGGCCACGCTCGATGCCGGCTTTACCGTGTTGCGCGATCTCGGCACGGAAGGCGCGGACTACGCGGATGTGGGCCTCAAGGAGGCGGTAGATCAGGGCATTATTCCTGGGCCGCGCCTGTTCGTGACGACTAAGGCGATCGTGGCGACCGGCTCGTACGGTCCGAAGGGATTCGGCGCGGAGATTGGTGTGCCACAGGGCGCGGAACAGGCCGACGGCATCGACGGTGTAACGCGGGTGGTGCGCGATCAGATCGGGCATGGCGCGGACTGGATCAAGATCTACGCCGACTATCGGTGGGGACCGCGCGGCGAGGCACGGCCCACGTTCACGACAGAAGAGTGGGCGGCGATCGTGAACACGTCGACGTCGAGCGGCCGGCCGGTCGTGGCGCATGCGAGCACCGTGGAGGGCATGACGCGCGCGATCCTGGCCGGCGTGGAAACCATCGAGCATGGCGATATGGCAACAGTCGACGTGTTCGCGCTGATGAAGCAGCGCAACGTGGCGTTCTGTCCCACGTTATCGGCCACGGAAAGCACGACCCGCTATCGCGGCTGGAAGAAGGGCGTCGATCCGGATCCCGCCGGCATCGTGCAGAAGAAGGCGATGTTCAAGGCGGCGTTGGCGTCGGGCGTGACGATCTGCAACGGCAGCGACGTGGGCGTGTTCGCGCACGGCACGAACGCGCTCGAGCTCGAACTCATGGTCGAATATGGCATGTCGCCGGTCGCCGCTCTCAAAGCCGCCACGAGTGTGAATGCCCGCATTCTGCACCGCGAGAACGATTTTGGTCGCGTGGCCACAGGGCTTCTGGCCGATCTGGTCGCGGTCGGCGGCGACCCCAGCCAACGCATCGGCGCGCTCCGCGCCGTCCGGTTCGTCATGAAGAATGGGGTTGTCGTTCGGCGCTAGGCCGCGAGCAATTGCGTCGTACCACTGGACTTCCGCGGGTCCAGACGGAAACCTTACCGGTTTCGCAGGGCGGCCAGAACCGCCAGGCTGCTGTCCGTCTCCCGTTCTCACCCATCGGAGCACGCTTGCCCTCGTCCAACTCCGGCTCGAACGAAGCTTGGGGTAGTCGAATCGGTCTCATTCTCGCCATGGCGGGTAATGCGGTCGGTCTCGGCAACTTTCTACGCTTTCCGCGTCAGGCTGCCGCCAATGGTGGCGGCTCGTACATGATCGCGTACTTCATTGCCCTGCTGCTGCTCGGCATTCCACTCATGTGGATCGAGTGGGGCGTTGGCCGCAACGGTGGCCGGTATCGCAAGGGGCACCTGCCGGGCATGTTCGCCGCCCTGTGGAAGCACCCTGCCGCCAAGTATGTGGGTGTGGTGGGTATGGTCGTGCCGCTTGGCGTCATGATTTATTACACGTACATCGAAAGCTGGACGCTGGCCTTCGCGATTTTCTCGGCGACGAAAGACTATTGGGGACTGACCACGCAGGAAGGGATGATCGGCTACCTGCGATCCTTCCAAGGGCTCACCCCGGCGGGTAGCACTCCGGTTCACGCGTCGTACACGCCGTATGCGTTCTTCACGGTCACGATGCTGATCAACATCTACGTGTTGTCGAAGGGCATTTCGGGCGGTATCGAGAAGCTGGCCAAGATCGGCATGCCGATCCTGTTCCTGTTCGCGATCGTCTTGGCGGGGGTGGTACTCACGCTGCCGGCGCAACCGGGTGTCGGAGCCACGCCGGCGCAAGGGCTCGAGTTCATCTACGCGCCGGACTTCTCACGACTTGGCTCGCCAGGTATTTGGCTGGCGGCGGCCGGACAGATCTTCTTTACGTTGTCGGTCGGCATGGGCTCGTTGCAGGCGTACGCGTCGTACCTGTCCACGAAGGACGATATCGCGCTGAACGGTATCGCGACCGCCGCGACGAATGAAACGGCAGAGGTGGTGCTCGGTGGGTCCATCGCGATCCCGGCCGCCGTGACCTTCTTCGGCGTTGCTGGCGCGATGCAGATCGCACAGGGTGGCTCGTTCGACCTTGGCTTTGCCACGATGCCGGTGGTGTTTCAGCAGATCGACAAGACGCTGCCGATCGGTAACCTGCTGGGCGTGATGTGGTTCGGCCTGCTGTTCTTCGCCGGCATCACATCGTCGGTGTCGATGCTCACGCCGATCACGGCGTTCTTCCGCGAAGAGTTCGGCATCGCACGTGAAAAGGTGGCATGGACGCTCGGCGCCGTGTGCTTCTCCATCGGCATGCTGCACGTGCACTGGCTCGGCCACGGCTTCCTGGACGAATGGGACTACTGGGTGGGCACGTTCGGCCTGGTGCTGGTGGCGATCACCGAAGTCGTCATCTTCGTGTGGATCTTCAAGCCCGAAAATGCGTGGAAGTCGATCCACATGGGCGCGGACATCAACATCCCGAAGATCTTCAAGTTCATCATGACGTACGTGACCCCGATCTATTTGCTCGTCATCCTCACGTGGTGGGGCAAGGACGAAGCATTGCCGATTCTGTTGAATCAGCGGTCGGCGGGCAGCTCGAGCCCGGTGACGGACGTCGACATGCCGTTCATCATGATCTCGCGTGGCATTCTGTTGCTCTTCGTGGTCGTCGGCCTGATCCTGATCCGCATGGCGTGGAAGCGGAATGGCTATGACGACCGTAAGGGCTTCGTCGAGATTCTCACGAACCGAGCGGAGGTCTGATGTCCGGTGGAGCTATCGCCTTTATGGCCATCAGTTGGACTTTCGTGCTGAGCCTGACGGCTTGGTCATTCGCCAAGTTGCTGACCGACAAGAAGCACTTTGATCCGGATGGCATCGGACCTGAGTCACCGCCTGAGCCGCCACACGCGAAGAAGAAAACGAAGTAAGCGGTTGCCATTGGCACGAGATCGGGTCGGAGCGCGTTTCATAGCGTGCTCCGACCCGATTCTTTTCCCGACCATCTCGCCGAGCGAATCACCGACCACTCGGCCCTCGCTGCGCTCCCGGACGGCGGCGAGTTCGTGATTTACTGGATGCGCACCGCCGTGCGGGCCCATGAGAATCCGGCATTGGATGTCGCCCTGCGCGCTGGCCAGCTGTTCGGACTTCCGGTGTTCGTGTATCACGCGCTGTCTGAGAAGTATCCCTTCGCGTCGGACCGTCATCACACGTTCATTCTGGAAGGTGCGCGCGACGTCGAGGCGGAGTGCGACACGCTCGGCATCGGCTACGCGTTTCATCTCGAGCGCCCCGGTCATCGCGGTCCGGTGCTGCGTACGCTGGCCGCGCGTGCCGCGCTGGTCGTGACAGAAACACTGCCGGTCGCGCCGCTCGACTGGCTGACCGATGCCTTGGCCGAGGCGGTAACCTGCCCCGTATGGAGTGTGGATACCGCCTGCGTGGTACCGATGCCGATGGTGGGGAAAGTGCACACGCGCGCCTTCGCGTTTCGCGACGCGACTGCTGGCGTGCGGGCGGCGCGGATCGCCGCGGAGTGGACCGACGTGGCCGCGCATACTCCGCCGTTCGTGCCCGATGCCATGCCCTTCGAACCGCTGCGACTGGCCGATGCCGACATCGCGGCGTTGGTGGCGCTGTGCGAAATCGATCACGGCGTCGCGCCGGTGCCGCACACGCCCGGCGGCACGGTGGCGGGCTACGCGCGCTGGCGCGAGTTCGTGGCCACGGGGCGGCTCGATCGCTACGCGGCCAAGCGCAATGACGCGAGTATCGATGGCGTGAGCCGGATGTCCGCGTACTTCCACTACGGCATGGTCTCGACGTTTCGCATCGTACGCGAATGTGCGGTGCGCGGCGGCGACGGAGCCGACAAGTACCTCGACGAACTACTCGTGTGGCGCGAGCTGGCATACGCCTTTTGCTACTGGCATGATGCTCCGGAGACCCTCGACGCAATCCCGGGATGGGCACGGGAGACGCTGGCGCGGCACGAGTCGGACTCTCGTACGCTGCACTCGTGGGAGACGCTTGTGCGGAGCAGTACCGGCGACGACCTCTGGGACGCCGCGCAACAGTCGCTGCGTGTACATGGCGAACTGCACAACAATGTGCGCATGACGTGGGGCAAGGCGATTCCGATGTGGTCGCGCAACGCCAGCGACGCGCTGGAGCGGCTCATCGATCTCAACCACCGCTATGCGTTGGACGGACGCGATCCGGCGAGCTTCGGCGGATTGCTCTGGTGCCTCGGGCAGTTTGATCGGCCATTCACGCCGGAAGTCGCGGTGCTCGGGACCGTGCGCCCGCGGCCCTCCGACGAGCACCAGCAGCGCATGAAGTTCCCCGCGTATCGGGCACACGTGAGCCGTTCGGCAGGCTTGGCGCCACGCGTCACGATCATCGGTGCGGGTATTTCCGGGCTCGCCTGCGCGCGCACGCTGCACGATCACGGTATCGCGGTGACGGTGCTCGACAAGAGCCGCGGCGTGGGTGGACGAATGAGCACGAGACGCGACGGCAACTGGCAGTTCGACCACGGCGCCCCGTCGTTCCGACTCGATGATCCGCGCCAGGTGCGCCTCGCGGAATCGTGGCTGCAGGACGGGGTGCTGCGTGCAATGAACGACGGGGAGTTCATCGGCACCAGCGGCATGAATGCACTAGCCAAACATCTCGCGCGCGACGTGAGCGTAAAGACGGGCGTGCACGTGGCGTCGTTGTCTCACGCCGGAGCCCGCGCGGGCGCGGGATGGGCCACTGTAGACCGCGACGGCGTGGAGCACGATTCGGACATCGTGCTGCTGGCCACGCCGGCCCCACAGGCTGCCGTACTGTTGAGCACGCTCAACGATTCGGTGGCGTTCGCGCCGTCGTTGGCCGGGGTCACGATGCTTCCGTGCTGGAGCACGATGGTCGTGTTCGACGGGCCGCCCCCGACAACCGTGACCGAATCGCTGATTGGCGGCGAGTTGCGCACCGACTCGCCAGTCGTGCATCGCGCGTGGCGCCAATCGGCGCGCCCGGGTCGAAGCAGCGACGAAGCGTGGGCGGTGCACAGCGAAGGAAACTGGAGCGCCGAGCACGTGGAGGAGGATCCGGCGGCGATCGCGAAACTCGTGTCCGAGGCGTTGCGGGTGCAACTGCAGATAACCGGCACCATCGTGCATGCCGTGGCGCATCGTTGGCGCTATGCCCGGGTACAGACCGGTCTCGACGATGCGTGCTTGTTCGACGAAAAGCGCGGCATCGGCGCGTGTGGCGACTGGGGGTCCGCCGCCGCCACACGGCGCTCGCACCAGTCGGTGGAGCGCGCGTGGCTGAGCGGTATTGCGCTGGCCGGACGCGTGCTGGGTCGCGTTACTTCGAGATCCCGTCCGGTGCCTTGAACAGTGACGGATCGGGAAGTGTGAACGTGACTTCGGCCGTAGTCAGAATCACGTCCCCCTGCGGCGTGGACTGCACGAGCTTGGTCGCGATCTGCTTGCCGTCGAACGCCTTGTACTCGCGGAAGATCGCCTTCTGCTCGCCCATCGGCGACTTCGTGACGGCGCCGCGACGAAGGCCGGTCGCCACTTCGAAATACTCGGTGCGCGCTTCGCCAAGCTTCGAGGTGATCGAGAGCTTGTAGCACTCCACACCGTCGAACGTTTCCTTGGCATCGACGGATGCCTTCGCGAACCGGCTCACGTCGAGAAACCCCGCGCCGCTCTCCAGCGACTCTCCGAGTGACTTCTCCTGCTCGGGAGGCATGCGAGATGCCTGTCCCATGGGTTGCACGGCCCAACCTACCGTCCCATCGAAACCTTGATCG
>Ga0105049_10010019_pt1 | contig 10883 bp, 9 predicted proteins | sample MAT06_FD_78087 | JGI IMG/M metagenome (GOLD analysis project Ga0105049, IMG submission 78087) | Freshwater microbial communities from Lake Fryxell liftoff mats and glacier meltwater in Antarctica - MAT-06 | ecosystem: Environmental > Aquatic > Freshwater > Ice > Liftoff microbial mat | place... | reverse complement strand
CAGGTCAGCACCTCGCCACCCACCATCGTCTGCGTCGTCAACCGCCCCGAACTCTTCACTGCGAACTACCAGCGCTTCCTCCTCAACCGCTTCCGCGAGGAACTCCCGTTCCCCGAAGTTCCGATCAAGCTGCTCATCCGCGGCCGCAAGAAGGACGAAGACCTGGAGAAGAACGTCGACGATCGCCTCAAGCAAGAGGCCGAGGCCGGCGAGATCCGCATGTTCAACCCTGGCGACGCGCCGTCGCTCACGCCCGACCGCTTCACCGCGGCGGAGATCGAAGCGATGTTCGAAGGCGGCGCCGTCGACGAGATGGATGTCGATGGTGACGACGAGGGAAGCGAAGACGTCGCCAAGCCCCGCTCGAAGCCAGCCGGCAAAGCCCCCGCCCCCGCGCTCTCACGGCGCGCCAAGAAAGCGCCCCAGCCACGCCGCAAGGGCGCACGCACCGACCCAACCCGCAAGCCCAAAGAACGCGGCGGGCCAAAGCGCGTCCGCCGTCGAACATCACCCGGACGCGGGTAACCCGGTTCCTCGCGTGCAGGCGGTCCGCCTGCCCCCCACGAGCACGATAAACTCCGGTATCCGCAAGCCTCCGCGCTCGCGGCCACTGGAGCCCTTGCATGGACATCTGGAAGAAACTCACCGGCGAACTGATCGACATCGTGCAGTTTCTCGATGAGAGCGGCGACACGATCGTCCATCGCTTCGAGCGCCTCAACAACGAGATCAAGAACGGCGCGAAGCTCGTCGTCCGCCCCAGCCAGGCTGCGGTCTTCGTCAACGAAGGCCAGATCGCCGACGTCTTCGGCCCCGGCACGCACACGCTGGCCACTCAGAACCTTCCGATCCTCGCGACTCTTAAGGGCTGGAAGTACGGCTTCGAATCACCCTTCAAGGCCGAGGTCTACTTCGTCAGCACCAAGCAGTTCACCGACCTCAAGTGGGGCACGATGAACCCCATCATGCGCCGCGATCCGGAGTTCGGGCCGATCCGCCTGCGCGCGTTCGGCACCTACGCCATGCGCGTCAGCGACCCCGCGGAGTTCGTCCGCCAGATCGCCGGCACCAACGGACGCTTCACCGTTGACGGCATCCAGGAGCAGCTCCGCAACATCATCGTCAGCCGTTTCAGCGACACGCTGGGCGAGAGCAAGATCCCCATGCTCGACCTCGCCGGCAATCAGAGCGAGCTGGGCGACCTCATCGGCACCGTCATCCGCCCCGAGTTCAGCGGCTACGGCCTCGAGCTCACCAAGCTCCTCATCGAAAACATCAGCCTGCCGCCAGAAGTCGAAGCCGCGCTGGACAAGCGATCCAGCATGGGCATCATCGGCAACCTCAACGCGTTCAGCCAGTTCCAGGCTGCCAACGCCATGGAGCAAGCCGCGAAGAACCAGGGCACCGCCGGTCAGGGCATGGGCCTCGGTATGGGCATGATGATGGCACAGAACGTCGGCGGCCAGACCCAGCAGCGAGGCGACGGCACCTTCAGCGGCGTGAACCCCACGGGCGCGACGGGCGCTCTCGCCGCGCCCCCGCCGATGCCCGGCAGCGCGAGCTTCTGGGTCGGCGTCAACGGCCAGCAGGCAGGCCCGTTTGACATGGCGACCCTGTCCGGCATGGCACGCTCCGGCCAGCTCTCGCCTCAATCACTGGTCTGGAAGCAAGGCATGGCGGCGTGGGTCGCGGCCGATCAAGTACAGGAGTTTGGCAGCATCTTCAACAGCCCACCGCCCATGCCCTGACACCCGCCCGCCTCCCGTCCTCTCATAGCACTCCTCCGCACACTTACTCACACCCATCAGCCCGAACCGGCGTGGACACGCACGAAACCCCGCATAGCGCGCGCAACCAACCCGCAAGCGACGCTCGCGCGCCGGGCACCGTTGCGCCGTCGCACAACTCGTTCCCCTGCAAGTCCTGCGGCGCCAAACTCGTGTTCGAGCCCGGCGCTCACGCCCTCACATGCCGGTTCTGCGGCGCGCTCAACGAGATCACCGCGGGCACCGAAGCCATCGAAGAGCTCGACTTCGCCTCCCAGCTTCGCGCCATGCAAGGCTCGCAGGAAACCGAAGACCGCATCGTCGTTCACTGCGACGCCTGCGGCGCGGACCTGCCGATGAAGCCCAACGTCACCAGCCAAAACTGCGACTTCTGCGGCACCCCCATCGTCGCCACCGGCCGCACGCGCAAGCTCATCCGCCCGCGCTCGCTCCTGCCCTTTCATATCACTAATCGCCAAGCCCGCGACATGTTTCAGTCCTGGCTCCGCGGTCGATGGTTCGCGCCAAGCGACCTGAAGCGAGCCGCCGCGCTCGATGGATCGCTCGCCGGCTGGTACCTCCCCTATTGGACCTACGACGCCAACGCCGACACGCCTTACACCGGCCAGCGCGGCGATGACTACTGGACCACCGAAACCTACACCACCACCGTCAACGGCCGCTCTCAACTTCGCACACGCCAAGTCCGCCGCACCCGCTGGACCAGCGTCAGCGGGCGCGTGCAAGACCATTTTGATGACGTGCTCGTTCCCGCCAGCGCCTCGGTCCCCGCGCCGATGCTCGCGCAGTTAGGCGAGTGGGACCTGCCGAACCTCACGCCCTATGACGATCGGTTTCTCTCGGGCTTCAAGGCCGAGAGCTACACCGTTGACCTCTCCGACGGCTTCACCGGCGCGCAGGCGGTGATGGTCCAGGGGATCAAACGCACCATCGCCGCCGACATCGGCGGCGATCACCAGCAGATCACCAGCATGGACCCGCACTACTCAGTCGTCACCTTCAAACACGTGCTCCTGCCGATCTGGATCGCCGCGTACCGCTACCGCGCCAAGAGCTACCGCTTCATCGTCAACGCGCGATCCGGACAAGTCGTCGGCGACCGCCCATACTCCTGGATCAAAATCACCCTCGCAGTCATCGCCGGCCTCATCGCGCTGGCCATCATCGCGATCATCATCGCCAACTCGCGCTGACACGCTTCGGCACGCGCGGGCACGCTTCGGCACGCTCGGCCACGGGATTCGGGAAACCGGCGGGTTGTCCGGGGCCATGGATCGGCAATCGGCAACCGGTAACCGTGTGAATACAACTCCACCAAGCCCTCACCGCGTCCAAACCCGCGCCGCCGTTTGTCCTCCCCACGATTGCCGATTGCCGGCGGCCGGTTGCCGATCCCGATCCCACGATTGCCGATTGCCGGTTGCCGATCCCGATCCCACGATTCCCGATTCCCGATTCCCGATTGCCGATTGCCGATTGCCGATCCCACGGTTGCCGATCCCGATCCCACGATTGCCGATTGCCGTCTTCCACCACCCATGTTCGTCTCCCAAGCCCATTCATTCACGCAGCAAGCCCGCCTCGCGATCACGCTGGCCTGGGTGGCCGGCTACACCAACGTCGTCACGATTCTCGCCTTCGGCAGCGTCACCAGCCACGCCAGCGGCACCACCAGCCTGCTCGGCGAGTTCGTCGCGCAAGGTCAATGGGCCGCCGCAGGCGCTGCGCTGTATCTCATCGGCATGTTCACCCTCGGCGCAATGCTCAGCGCGCTGTCCACCGAGACCGGTCGTCGTCGCGGGTGGGAATCCGTTTACGTGTTGCCCATGGCGCTCGAAACCCTGCTGCTCGCGCTGGTGGCGCTCGGGCTCGAGCTCCAAGGCCCGACCACCGACCCCGGCCTGCATCTCTCGCTCATGCTCGGCCTCGCCGCCTGCGCCATGGGCCTGCAAAACGCCACCATCACCCGCATATCCAGCGGCGTCGTTCGCACCACCCACGTCACCGGCGTGCTCACAGACCTCGGCGCCGAGCTCGTGCAGTTATGCTTCTGGCTCGCAGACCGACGCGCCGACATTCAGCGTCGCCAGTTCACCGAGCTGGCCCGCTCCATCCACGCCAGCCCCGGCGCGCGCCTCGCGCTCTTGGCCTCGATCGTCGGCTCATTCGCGCTCGGCGCCGGCCTGGGCACGCTCGTCTTCGGCTATCAGGAACGCTTCGCGATGGTGCCGCCAGTGGTGTTCCTGCTCTGGATCATCTACCAGGACATGCACGCGCCAATCGCCGAGATCGAGCCCTCACGCCTGGTCGCCGAGAACAACCTAACGCTCCCACCACAGATCGCTGTCTACGCCCTGGCCCACAGCCGTCGCCGCCCGGGTCGCATCCACGGGCTCCCCGACCTGATCTCATGGGCCGAGCGCCTTCCGCCGGTCATCCGCGTGATCATCCTGGACATGCAGGGCGTCGCGCAGCTCGACGCCGAGAGCGCGCCGCAACTCCGGGCCCTCATGGCAATGCTCAAAGCAACCGGGCGCAGCCTCGTGCTCGCCGGCCTCGATAGTGACCGCTACTCCCAACTCTCAATGATCCTGGGCCCGGGCGTGCTCACGCCCGATCACGCCCTACCCGACCTCGAGCTCGCCATCGCCCACGGCATCAACCTGCTCGACGAGCTCGCCCACTAACCCACCTTCAATCCGCCATCACGCACCGCTCGCGCGCCCACGCCCGCAGCTCGCTTATCCGCTCGCGCATCGTCACCGACAGCGGCTTGGTCTGCGTGATCTCTCGCATCAGGCACTCGGTCGTCAGTCGGCACGCAACGCCGACCTCGACGTCATTCGCCGCTTCGTGCAGCGCGCTGAGAATCGCCTGCTCAATCTCCGACCCGCTGAAGCCCTCGCACGCCGTGGCCAGCGCATCAAGATCAAGCGACGCCGGCGCCTGGCGCCGCTTGCGCAAATGAATCTCCAGAATCGTGCGCCGCACCTCGCGCGACGGCAGGTCCACAAAGAAAATCTCGTCGAAGCGCCCCTTGCGAAGCAGCTCCGGTGGCAGCGCCGCGATGTCGTTTGCAGTCGCGACCATGAACACCGGCGCCCGATGCTCCTGCATCCACGTCAGCAGCGTGCCAAACATTCTTCGCGACAGCCCGCCGTCAACACTCGCGCTCGCGGCGGACGCAAAGCCCTTCTCGATCTCATCAATCCACAGCACGATCGGCGCCATCGCCTCCGCCTGCGACAACGCGTCGCGCAGCCGCCGCTCTGACTCGCCCACGAACCGATCAAACAGCGACGACGGGTCCAGCCGCATCAGCGGGCGCTTCCACGCCGTCGCGATCGCTTTGCTCGCCAGACTCTTGCCCGCGCCCTGCACGCCCAACAGCAGAACGCCCCGCGGCGGCGTCAGCCCCGTCGCCTCCCGCACCTTCGGATCAAAGCTCGACTCCCGCGTCCGCAGCCACCGCTTCAACCGCTCCAGCCCGCCGATGTCCTCAAGCGACGTCGGAGCATCGACAAACTCCAGCACGCCGCTGTCCTCCATCAGGCGTCGCTTGCCGTGGGAGAAGTCATCGAGGTCCGCGTTCTCCAGCTTGCCATCGGCGCACGCCTCGCGGATCAGTTGCTCCGCCTGCCGAAGCGTCAGCCCGCGCAACACCTCAACCGCCCGTCGCTGGCCCGCACCATCTATCGTCGCGTTCTTCAGCAGACCCTGCTGATGAAGCCGGCGCGCCGTCGCCTTGATCATCGCCGCCAGCGCCGCGTCATCCGGCAGCGCCGGCGTGTGTCGAACACTCACCGCTCCGATCGACGGCGGAATCGCGTCCCGGTGATCGATCATCAAAAGCTTCGGTCCCGCCCGTCGCTGATCGCCCGCGACATTCTGACTCTCCAAGGCCCGCCCCTGCACGCGGAAGTTCTCGATCAACTCGCGAAGCGCCCGCAGCGTCGGCGCGTCGTCCAGCCGGTCGCCAAGGTCCAGCGTGATCAAGCCGATCGGCTCGCGGCACCGACCAATCGCCCACGTCAAAGCCGCCGCCGGGTGCTCCGACTTCGGCACCGCCTCATCCGAAACGCCCCCCACCGCACGCACACCTTGCACCGACGACCAGACCCAGGGCGTCAGCCCAAGCGATTGCATCAGCCCGATGCCAGCGCTCAGCACCTCGCCCTCCTCATACGTGACCACACGCACGCACGTGTTGCCCATTTCAAACATCGACTTGACCGGATCAAGGTTCACGCCGACCATGATAACAAATCCGCGGCGTTCCGCCGCCCAGCCACGCAATCAACGCGGGCACGCATTCAGAAAATACCAAAGGCCAAATCACCCGCATGTTTCACATCGTCCTCCACGAACCCGAGATCCCCAACAACACCGGCAACATCGGCCGCACCTGCGTCGCCACCGGCTGCTCGCTCCACCTCATCCAGCCACTGGGCTTTGACACGTCCGAAAAGGCCTGCCGTCGCGCCGGCCTTGATTACTGGCCCCGCCTGCGCCCGCGTGAGCACGTCTCCTGGGACGCGTTCCTCACCACCCAGCAACCCGCCCGCCTCTGGTTCTTCACCACCCACGCCACCCGCCCGCTCACCGGCCTCACCCAACCGCTGCTCAACCATGGCGACTACCTCGTCTTCGGCAAAGAGACCCGCGGCCTGCCCTCCACCCTCCTCGCCCAACACCCCGAATCGCTCATCACCCTCCCCATGCTCGAGGGCGAACGCTCCCTCAACCTCGCCACCGCCGTGTGCAGCGTCATCTACCTCGGCATAGACCAGCTTCAACGCGCCGGCGTCCTCACGCTCACGCCCGCTGGACGCCTGGCCCCCAGCGCCGCTCTGCAACCCGCGCCGCCCACGGGCGAGCCACCCCCGCCGCCCCCCTCCGTGTACACTGGCACCTCATGACCGACCTTCGCACCGCCGCGTGTTCTCTTCCGCCTCGCCGACATTCCGTCGCGCGCGCGATCGCGATGGCTTCGGCCTGCCTCTTGCTCGGCGCGTTCACAGCCCTCCCCGGATGCGGCCGCCCGCTGCTCGCGCCCGACGATGAACGCTCCCCCTTTGATCGCTACGACACCCTGCGCAATCAATCCGCGCCGCAGACCCTCGAAGACCCCTTCGGCCGTAAACAGCCGAATCTTCGCGGACGTCTCGCGCCGCGAACCGACTGATCCGCCAGCTTTTCTCTCCGCATTCCGCCCCGACGCCACACCCACTATCGCTTGTGGTCGGCCCCGTCGTCGCCCCCCTCGACGCTTGCGTCCCGTTCGGAACGTCCGCCTCGGCGCGGATAACATCCCATCGGTCCTTCCTTCCAACACTTAAAAACCCACAGGATTTGCGAAGATTCCCTGCTCGCAAACCCGAAATCCGTCGAACGTTATCACTGGGGAAAGAACGCATGCCACGACTCCGCACATCCAGATCATCAGCCGCACACTCTTCCAGCCATCGCGCCAAGATCGTGTGGCTCTCTCTGGTCGCGGCCATGACCTGCGTCGGCGGCCTCCTGGTCATCATGGATCGCAGCCCCGCCCCTCGCGCCGGCGGCGTCTCGCTCACCCCCCTGGTCGCCGCCGGCACCTCCTCCTCCATCGGCTCCATCTTCGACTCCGCACAGGCCATCAAGCCCGGCCGCTGGAACTCCATCGTCATTCACCACTCCGGCGAGCTCGCCGGCGGGCCCATCTCCCTCGAAACCGCTCATCGCGCCCAAGGCCTCAAGGGCCTCGGCCATCACTTCGTCATCGGCAACGGCCGCGGCTCAGAAATGTCCGATGGCGAGCTGCACCTTGGCTTCCGCTGGATCGAACAACTCCCCGGCGCTCACACCGTCGGCCCCAAGGGCGATTACTACAACCAAAATGCCCTGAGCATCTGCCTCGTCGGCGATGGCAACCGCCAGCGCTTCACCAAGTCGCAGCTCGCGCGCCTGAACCAGCTCATCGAGGCCCTGCGCGTCAAGCTCGCAATCCCCGCCGATCGCCTCGTGCTCGCGTCTGATGTCTCCAGCGTCAAGAGCCCCGGCACGCTCTTCCCCGAGGCCCAGTTCAAGTCGCGCCAGCTCGCCCGCTGAACTCCAGGCGCGATCGCGCCAAGGCGTACACGCGCTCCAGCTCCTCAATCATCGTCTCAGCGCTGAACCTCCGCAGACAACTGTCGCGCCCCGCGCTCGCCAGCCGTTCTCGCTGCGCCGGGTCCGCCCGCAACTCCCCAATCGCTCGCTCCAGCGCAACCACATCGCCCGTCGCAATCAGTCGCCCCGTCACCCCGTCCACACACACCTCGCCAGTCCCGTCGCAGTCGTACGCGATCGGGCACACCCCTGCCAGCAACGCCTGCGGCACCGTACGCGGCAGCCCCTCGCGATACGACGTGTGCGCCAGCACGTCCATCGCCCGCATCAGCCCCGCCACCCGCTGCGGCGGCATCAGCCCGCGAATCACCACCGTCGCACGCGTCGCATCAACCCCCTTCCACGCCTCAAGCAACTGCCGATCCGCAGGCTTCTGAAACCGATCAAGCTCGATCACGTTGAACGCGTTCTCGCCCGCTCGTGCCGCGCTCACCAGCGAATCCCGCAGCCAGCCATCTCCAACCCACAAGAGCACCACCTTGCCCGGATCCACCATGCCCCGGACCGCGCTGAGCAGGTCCGCGTGCCCCTTGTGCTCCGCCAGCCGCGCCACCGTGCCGATGACAAAGTGCTCGTCCCTGAGCCCGAGCGACTCACGCATCTCAATGCGCGTCTCGCCCGGCTCCGGGTTCGTATACGGCTCGGTCTCGATCCCCGACCGCACAGTGACAAAAAGCGCATCGCGCCCGATCCGCCGACGCAGAAACGTCGTCGTCATCGCGTCCGCCACGCTCACGATCACGTGACACCGCTGCGCCGCCGTGCGCTCCGCAAGCGTGTACACCCAGTTCGCCATTTGCGTTCTCACCCGCCGCACGATCGAGCCCTCTACCGGCATGAACGGCGGCCCGTGGATCGTGTGTACTACGCCAACCGCTTGGCCCGCCCGCACACAATCCCACGCCGCCATCCGCCCCAAAATCCCCGCCTTGCTGCTGTGCGTGTGCACAATGTCCGCTCGCAGCATCCGCACCATCGCCCGCAGCGCGATCCTCGCCCGCCAGTCTTTCACCAGCGAGACCTCGCGCACCAAGTCTTTGACAACGTGCGTCACGATCGGCTTCACCGGCCCGCCCGCCAGCGTGCGCTCCTCGCCCCGCACACATCGCGCATTAAACGCATCCACGCGGCTCAACAAAGACCCCTCCGGCCCATAAATCGGCCCATACGCCAAATGCACCTCGTGCCCCAGCCGCGCCTGACCCTCACACGACAACACCGTGTTCTCCTGCGAACCGCCGAGGATCAACCGAGTTGAAAGGTGAAGGATCTTCACAGTGCTCACGGGCGAGGCAACGAGGGGGAAAGAGAGCGAGAGATCAAACTACGCGCTACTTGTCGCGAGCGTCACCCCGCATTATCTACCAGCGCGTCGCCGTCGCCGTACCGAATCCATTCCAGGCACAACCCTTCCGGCCCCAGCGTCGGCCCGGCCTTCCGCCGGTCGCCGCTCAAGATCGCCTCGCGCACGCTCGACGGTGCCCGCTGCCCCAGCCCGATGAGCATCAACGTCCCCGCGATGATCCGCACCATGTTCCACAAAAACCCCGACCCACTAATCTCGATTCGCACGCGCTTGCCCTCGCCAACCACGTCCCCATTGCGGACATCGCCCGCCACCCGCACAACGCGGCAAGCATGCACCGTCCGCACCGTTGACAATCTCCCGTGCCCCGCCGCCGCGAACGCCGCAAAGTCATGCTCCCCCACCAGCATCGCAGCCGCCTCGTTCATCGCCTCAACATCCAGCCCGCGATCGCTCCAGACATGATGCACCAAATGCCTGTCCCACAGCGCCCGCTCGCGGCCCACATGAAACGTGTACGAATACCCCTTACTCGTCACGTCGCCGATCGGGTCAAACGCTGGCCCCACCGCCTCCGCTCGCAGCACCAAGATATCCGCTGGCAGGCGCGAGTTCAGCGCCAGCACCAGCTTGTCCACGCCGCGCTCCAGTGGCCAGCCCATGCCCTTGATGGCCGGCACGTCCGGTAGCGACTCGCCACCCTCACCCAGCATCGCCTCAACCAAATCGCGAGGCGAGCACGTAAACGCCGCCACCTGCCCACGCGCGTGAACGCCCGAGTCCGTTCGGCTCGCGCCCATCACCTCGACCCGCTCGCGCACCACCCCGCGCACCGCCTGCTCCACCACCCCTTGCACCGTTCGCAGCGCCACGCGCCCCTCACGCACCGACTCCATCAGCGGCGTCTGCGTCGAGTACGCCGGCGTAAACATCGCCCCACCGTTCACCCCTGCACGAACCTCGCCGCCCACGCCCGCCTCGCCTTCAACCGCCAGCGGGCGCTCAGCCCCGCCCGGGCCAAACGACGCCGCGGGCTCCTGGCGTTGCCACCCACAGAACCCCGTCCCGTCATACGCAATCGCAAGCTTGTATCTCGGCATAGCAGCGTCATTCACCACCCACCCGACCCGCCACCCTCACCGACGCGGATTCCGATTCGGGTTCCTTGCTCCCCTCGCGGGCGGATATGGCGACGGCTTCGCCGCCTCCGGCTGCGGCGGACGAACCCGAAGCGCCCCCGTCGCGCCCTCAGTCCCCTCCGCCTTGCCATCGCCTCCATCCTGCTCCGCCGATGTCGCTCCGTCCAACGTCTCCTCTGCCGACATGGCCCTCGCGTCCGCGTCCACGTCTGCCGCGCCCGCCCTCTCCCCGCCGCCCGCCGACTCCAACACGCCCGCCCCCTCGCGCCACGGGTCCACCGGTCGCGCGAAGATCAGCCGACCCGCCGACGTTTGCAGCGACGAACTCACCTCAACATTCACCGACTCGCCGATCCGCTCTTGCGCGTTCTCCACCACCACCATCGTGCCATCGTCGAGATAGCCCACGCCCTGCCCCGGCTGCTCGCCCCCCTTCACGATCGACACACCGATACGCGTGCCCGGCACGAGCGAGGGCTTGAGCGCCGCCGCCAGCTCGTT
>Ga0105049_10010018_pt1 | contig 10883 bp, 8 predicted proteins | sample MAT06_FD_78087 | JGI IMG/M metagenome (GOLD analysis project Ga0105049, IMG submission 78087) | Freshwater microbial communities from Lake Fryxell liftoff mats and glacier meltwater in Antarctica - MAT-06 | ecosystem: Environmental > Aquatic > Freshwater > Ice > Liftoff microbial mat | place... | reverse complement strand
GGTGTAAGGCCAGCGCATCACCCAACTGGACGTCGTTCAAGAGCCCTCGGCCCAGGAGGAGTTGCGATAGGTTCATGGCGTCGTTACTGAGTGGGACACGCTGTTCCAGCCTTTCGGTCGCGCACAACAAAGCCCCACGCTTCACCGTCACTTTCCCGGCCAAGGAACCGCTCGGTCACCCGAGGGCTTCTGACTTCCCCATCCCCCGCGACATTCAGCCAAATCCCACAAACTGCGGGGTTAGCCGATTGCGCAGACGGCCCAAGGGCAGGCCTCACCGGAAATCCCTCCAAGATCAACCGAAACTTCGAAGTCCCTGATCCGGTACTTCCTCGCCCGGATCGTTCACACGGTTTCATGGCGAGGCGCAGCGAAAGCCCGTCTGGCCATAAAGCATCGGCTCTGGCATCTGCCCGTGGTAGCGCTCGGCGAGTTTCTGTTTGGCATCCGCCGGTCACGGGAACGACCCAAGTTAGAGGGTTGGTTTGGCGAGGTGAAAGCCACCTGTTCCTGGGGGGTGATCGATGGGGATACGCGGACCCTTACGCCAGCATCCGGCAAGAACGGCGAACGGCGGCGTCCCCCCCATTCCAGAAAACGACATCTGGATCGCCGTGCTTTTTCGAGAGCACCACCGGGCGGCAGCCTGCCGCCACGGACACCTCGATCGGGTGCACGGGTTGAAGCGGGTGGCGGGGTGATTCAACCGGGGTCCTGTTTTAAATCTGCGGTTCAGGCAATGCCTGCCAGCGCCTCCCCTTCCAACTTGGATCCCCACATGAATCGGTCGTGCGGGCCAGCGCGGTTTGCCTCAACCCAGCCAGGGCCTGATGCGGCCCCGAGCGAGTTCGAACTGTCCGTGAATCGGCCCCAAACCAGCCTTGACACCTCCAAAAGCGAACGGGCAGGCTGACAAAGAGTTCCAATTCCCCCTTTTTCTGCGAAGCACAAAGGAAATTCCTCTCAAAAATTTCGCGGACCATGAGTCTCACTCCGTTCATTCCATCCTGGTTCCGGTTCCTAGCCCAGTCTGTGGCCCTGCTTTTGGCGAGTCAGGTATACGGTCAGAATTTGCCGCCTTCCGCGCTGAAGACGAATGAAGTTCTCATCAAGATCAAGCTGTTCATCCTCTCCGTAGCGTCTCCCGGGCCGAGTTCCGACCCAACCGGGGAAACAGTCCGGTACCAGAACGACAGCACCCTGGATATCGATGGCACGTTTGCGGGGCAGTTGATCGTCACTGGCCAGGGAAAACGTTCCCTTTCCCAGTTTCGTCGGCTGCAGGAAGGCTTGACTGGGTCGTTTGAGGAACACGCGACCGTCACTCGGCTTGGTCTTTTTGGCGAGGGAGGGTTGGACCAGACTTACCGCGAGGTAAACAAGGAGGATTGGTGGTTCCCGCACATCGATTTGACTCCACCGATCGTGGACCTCGAGGTGGACCTGCAATCATCGACATGGACCTGCCCCAGGTTCGCCTCCTCCGTGGATAGTCTGCTCAAGGAAGCCACGGCGTTTTTCAATTACACAGGGATCCGCAGTGCACCCGATGAGAATTATGTCCAAAGAACCTGGGTGAGCGGGGACTCGGATCGGCCGCCCCCGGATATGAGGGGCGGCAACCCTCGTCAGAGCGCCGCCGCCAGGGACAGCCTGGCCCGGTCGTTTGCGGAGATGGAAGAACCACAGCCTCTGGATAACTCGGACGCCTTGTACGCGGGAAGCATCCGCCGCGTTGTGGGAAACAAGGACAGCTACCAGGCGGCCTTCACCTTCACCTGGTCGGTGTACGCCACGGTTCCAGAGCTAGAACTTCGCGTCACCTCACCGGATCTCGACCAATGGCGTCCGCAGGCCGAACCGAGGACCGTCGGAGACACTCGCGCGAATCCGGGCAAGCCGCTGAGACTTATGGCGGAGGTGGTCAATCCCTCCGGGGCGAAGCCTGTCGTCCGCCTTCGAAAATTGCATTGGTGGCTCGAGGAGACCTCGCGTCTGCCCGGATTCGCCATGAACGCCCCCTACGACAGCTCTGAAACCGCCCCGGACCTCGAGATCGATCATCCGCGAGCGACCGCCGAGGGACAGGAGTTGGAGCTCACGGAACTCACGACCCTGCGGAGCGAGATCCGGATCAAACCCTATGATTGGGGTGGCTGGAGCACCTTGCATGTCGAGGCAGAACTCGATGATGGCCGGAAGCTCACCGGAAGGCTGAAGGGACAGACGGGTGATGAGACGGCCATTCGTCTCCCGTCGCGTGATCCGGACTCAAAGGTGGCCAACTCTTGGAAACGCCGGATCCATGCGGTCGGATTGGCTGATGATGCAGACGGTGACAACTTCCCGGAGGGACGGAGGAATGGAGACGGATTCACTGTCTTCGAGGAGTACCGCGGTTTTTACGCCTCGGAACTGGATGCCAGCGGAAAGGGTCTCGAACCGGCCCATCACTCCACCAATCCGAGAGGGAAAACGGTCTTTGTATACGACCGCATCGACAACACACATACTTGGGCCGCGCGTTCACTCTTCGAGGCTGCCAGTCAGGCGCGGGTCTTCGTCGTGGTACCAGGATACGGATTGCTGGACGAATCCCGCACGATGAATCGGAACGTGGGCAACGCCCCTTCAAAAGGCCCGCAACACGCCATTGGCATCGGATTGGGGGCCGAGTTTGGCCCCAAGTTTCCGGGCAGCCCGAGCACCGCGCAGGTGACCATCACTTCTTTCCCCAAAGTAAATCGGACGTTTTCATCCCTCCATCCCGCTCCGGTTCTCCAACTCTACAGGCGCGAGATTGCCTCTCGTCTTCTGATGGCCTGCCGGGTGGATCGACCGGGAACCGGCGACGAGGTCGTGGGCTTCAAGATGTCCCGTGATGACAACGGGTTTCCCAGGGTGATCACGCATTCCGGCAAGCGGGTAACGCTCCGGGATGAGGCCACCGGAATCGATCTGGCCGAACGTTGGCTGCCGGCATACGAAGCCGAGGCGCAAATCGTCGCGGATCGATCACGCTCGGAGGCCCAGACTGAGTTCTCATCCAGTCTGTACATGGGCAGACGCGGCGGACAGCACTCGGGCCCGCTGGACAACATCATGCGCTCCGCCTTTGCGGAGGCTTATTTTCTCGATGGGGCCGACACCATCGTGGTGCTTTCCGTGCCGCCCGCCCAAAAGCTTGGGTACGCATTGACAGATACTGCCGAGGGGGACGAGTACAACGCCCGCGATTACGATCGGCCGCGCACGCGCTTCAGCGACGGAATCAATCCGCCGTCACGAAGTATGTTCGACGTCAGTGATCACACGCCATGAATCCGACGTCTCCTGGCCTCCTCTCCAGGCGGTCGTTTAGATTAGCGCTCGCCCTCCTATGCGGAACGTTGGCCTCGGTCGCCGAGCCGTCCCCCGGCCCGGAACTGGATGTCACCCTCATTCAACCTGAGGATGCGCAAAGCTGGCATCCCACGGAAGCACTGGCGCTTCGTGTCGCGCTTCGGCATCCGGCGATCTCCAGCCAGACGGCGACTCGCGATGCGCTAACTCTGGCGCCGACGGGCCAAGCCTGGCCCGCCGCGGTATCACTTCAAATCACAGGCCCTGATGGTCGGGAAGTTTCCTGGCCACTCGTCCGATCCGGAATCTCCCGGGTTACTCCCTATCCGCTCCCCATTGGAGGCTTACTTTCGATGGCCTTCGTGATGACCTCCGACCCGAATCGCCGTATTCCGCCGGGTGACTACGCCGCGGTTGCCATCTTGGAGATTCGTGAGGGAACCGGCTGGACTGGACGCAGCGAGTCACCCCCGCTGCGCCTCAAGGTGGCGGCGCCGCCGGAGACCAATCCCGGCCTGGAGATCTCCGTTACCGGAGGAAATGTCCTCGCCGTGGGCGATCCGTGGGTCGTCGAACTCCGCGTGCTTCCACCTCTGGGAAACGCTGCCGAAAACGTTCTTCGCTCGGGATACCGCTTCCGAGTCTTTGATGCATCGGGACGTGAACAGCCGTGGGCCTTTGAGCCGGCGGTGACGCTGCCGCGCCTGCCTAATGCGGGTGAACTGATCGAGTCGGGCCTGTATCCGGTGCTCGCTGTGTTGCCACCCACTGCCGCGACCGGCCTGGAGCCAGGGAACTATCGATTGGAAGCATCCTGGAGCGGAGCCTCGGCAGGCAAGGGCAGAACGAACTCCCTGAACGTGACCGTCAATGTGTCGCAAATCGTCCAGAGATTGCCGGAGCGGCCGCAAGCTGTGCGGCAGCAACACCTCGGGTGGGCCACAGCGCTCCTGTGGCGGGCCGAGTACAGTTCCACCGCGGAGATCGAGCAACTTGTCCGCGAAGCCGCCCCTCTGCTGGTCGCCGCAGAAACGAATGCACTGGATACGTGGGTGCAAGATATCAGCGACTCCGAAGTGGCCCTCGCTCTCTCGGAGACGTACTTCCTGGGAGGCGACTTCGAAAGCGCTCTGGCCTTCGCGAGCCTCGCCCGGCGACTGCAAGTTCCTCCGGTGGAATCAATCAATTTCCCTCCCGACCCAGTCTGGCAGGAACTCGGCGAATTCAGCCGGTTGATTGAAGAGACGGCCGCCCGCGGCCCCGGCCGCGTACTGCCCTACCTGATTCCTGCCATCAATACTGTGCGTCCACCGGACCTGTCCGCCCCATGGGCCGCTACCGCGCGGGCGAGTTCTGAGTATCGGTCCAGCGACTACGGCGCGGCCCAGGCCACCGGCGCTCCCAATGTCAGCCGTCACGGGGACAATCCGCGCGCCTGGGCCACCAAGACGGCGGACGCCGGGGATGAATGGATCGAACTCTCCTTCGCCACAGCCATCCGTGCCCGGGGAGTGCGGGTCATCCAGAGCTTTAATCCCGGCGCAGTGGTCCGCATCGATGTGATCTTCGAGTCCGGTGCTGCCACCACCATTTGGACCGGGCCGGACCGAACGATATATCCGCGAGGTGAGATTGGCATCCTCGAGGTATCCTTCCCACCGACCGAACAGCCAGTGAACGGTGTGAAAGTCATACTGGACACCAGGATCGTGGCCGGTTGGAACGAGATCGATGCCGTCCAACTGCTAGCGGCCAGGGCCTCGACGACCTCTCCGCGTCTCCAGTTCCAGGTCTCTTCAACCGCCCCCAGGATCCTGGAGTTCTCGCCCTGGCCAAAGGACTTCATCCTGCAACGCGCCACCCGGATATCCCCGGCCGACTGGACCACGTTTTCCCTGGAGCCGCCGGCCGGCTTCGTGCTCGAAGGTGAGGCCGCCTATTTCAGACTCGTTCGCGCGCCGTGAGTTCAAGTTTTGGATCCATGCGTTAAACGAGTCAGCGAAGAGGCAATGGGGGTGCGGGACCTCGCGGCATTTGAGCTGGCGGCCGCGCCGAAACGTTTGAGCGCCTGCGCCGCTCCCGTGTACAGCAGCCCCAGGACTCGGTGGACCCCTTCCGTCAGCCGGATCCGTCCGTAACGCACCGCCATTAACAGGACACCGTCCTGTCCCTAGTCACCGTGCGTCGGCAGCATGGCTGACCACGTCTGCGGGATCCTCGATCACCAAGGCTTGGGAAGGTCTCTGAAACACGTGGCCGCTTTGCCGATGAGCCCAGTTGGAGCGGACACTAGAGAAACGGTGGAGCCACCGGCGTCCGGACCAACAAGCGATCATGATTGTCCATCAGGACGTCGCCGTGAATCTCCCCGCGGAACCCCTCCGGCAGTTCGGGCACCAATCCGAGGAATTGGCTTCATTCTCCCTCGTCGACCTACCGCCCAGCGCCCCAGTCGAATTTTGCCCGGTCGCCCTTGCGCCCTTGCCAATCGCCTAACTTTGAACTTGCGGGCAATTAATGCATCTCCAGTTTGAACAGTGTGCAGCGGCATATTGTGAGAGCTGTCGTAATCCGAGCGGGTTGGTTGGCAATACTGGTGGGATGGGCCATTGGGCAAGGTGCTTTAGGACAGGAGAACCCGCCCAGCGGATTGCAGCCTGGGGAAGTGCTGATCAGTCTCACTTTTGTGATGGTCTCGGAGCTGAAGCCGCAGCCACCTAACGACGAGGGATCGAGAACTACCGGGAGTGGGGGCCTCCTAGTCGAGGCCTCATTTGCAGCCAAGTACGTTGCACCCTCCCAAGGCAGACGCACGCTCCGAGATTTCCGACTGCTTTCGGCGGATGGCATCAAAGGCGACCTCGAAGAAAGCCTCAACTTCATCAAACCAAACAAGGTCGGAGAAGGTGGAGTGACCCCGGATCCTGTGATCCGAAACGAGACTTGGAAGGCGCTCGAAGTACCCCTGAGCTTGCCGGAATTCGACATTGAAATCGATCTGGTGACCCAAACTTGGTTCGCGCGCGAATTTGGAGACAATCCTAACAAATGGTTCAATGAGCTAAAAAAGGGTCAGAGTTATTTCGGGCTCGCATTTGACACGGATACACCCTCCGGGAAGCCAGGGTTGCACCCGATCCTGCTCCCTAGAGTGCCGACCCTGAACTACACGACGTTGGGATTAGCACAATCGGATTTCGATAAGTTGGGTCAACCACAACCGCTTCAGGGAACCGCCGACTTATTCAGCGGTGGTACACCGACAAAACGACTCGAAGGTGCGGATAGTACTGGGGAATGGCTGCTCACATGGGAGATTCGGGAGGCAGCCCCCGAACTCGAACTGCGGGTGACTGCCAAGGGGTTCGCAGACTGGCGGCCTTCAGTCAAACACTACGACCCGGACGGGAAAGTTATTCACCCCGGAAAACCGCTTTCGCTCACCGCCCAAGTCACTGACCCCTCTGGCAAGATTCCCGCTGTGCATATCAAGGAGCTCCGCTGGACCCTTCATGAAACCTCGCAACTTCCGGGTATCGCTATGAATTATCCCTACCAGAGCACGGAGACGTCGTGGGACTTGTCCATCGCGAAGCGATTACCCACGCAGGACAAGAAACAAGAGCTCGTGGAAATGGATCTCACCACATTAAAATCGTCCGTCAATGTCTGGCCCTGGGATCATGGCGGATGGAGCACGCTCCGGGTCGAAGCCACTCTGGATGACGGCATGAAGCTTCAGGGAAAGTATAAAGGACCAGAGGGGGACGAAACCGATATCCGGCTCCCGGATCGCACGTCCGATTCAAAAATCCATAGAAAATGGAGTCGAACAAACCAAGTGAACACCGAACCGGACACTGCGGACAATGACTGGGAGCCCGAGGGCAAGGCGACCGCGCTCGGAGATGGGTTTTCCAACTTTGAAGAATATCGAGGGTTCTACATTAGCAAAAAGGTGAGCCCGGAGAAATCGAAGCTGGAGTATGTTTCGACCGACCCGAACGTCCGGAACGTTTTTATATATGATCGGATGAAGAACGACGATAGTTTGGCAGCGACGCAACTGTTCGCGACCGCCAGCGGAGCGGCGACCTATGTGGTGCATCCCGGAGAGGGCGTGCTGGACGAGTCGCGCGTCATGAACGTCAACCGAGGATCCGGCCCGACCCAGGGCGCCCAGCATGCCATTGGCATCAGAAAGCCGGCGCCGACCGAGGATTGGAGACCTCGTACCACCTCGGGACGGCCGAATGGTGCGAATCTCCGAGTTCCTCCATTCGAAAAATTCCAAACCAATGCGATTAAACTGAACGGGCGGCGCGATCTTTACCAACGCAGTATCACCCAGGCATTGCTCGTGAGTTGCGGTGTCACGCGTGCTGGCCGAGGTGACCGTGAATATACCCTCAGCGTAAAGCGCGGCGCCGATGGTGGTCCAGAGGTGAAGACGGAGACGGGTGAAGTGGTCACTCTCCGTAATGAGAGTGGTCACGACGAGGGGGAGGACTGGCTGCGGGAGGTAGAACATGCCGATGCCGTGAAACGCCGCTTAAAAAGCCGTGCGGGTAATGATCAAGCGTTGGCAGCGTTAAATTCATTCGCCACTCGCAAGTATTACGTCGCCCGGCAAGGAGGGGAACATTCTGGCCCCATAGATAACATCATGCGGGATACGTTCGCCGAGGCGTACCGTGTCGGGAACACCATCAAACTGCTTCCCAAAGGTCACCAAGAGCGTGTCGGGTATACCCTCAGTGTCATCAGCACCTCAAACGCCGAACCGAACCGATACGGCGACAGCCCCAGGCCAGCTCCGGGCAAAGAATTTGTTCCCAATGATCATCGTTGAACCCAGCTGCGCCCTCAAAAGGAACGCTAGGATTGGGAATCCGCAGTTCGGACGACGATTTCCCTTGAGCCTCACATGCCTCCTTACCTGGCTCGTCGCTCTCGCCCCCTCAAGTGTCGCGCGAGCGGACACTCCCCATCTGGAAATCACGCTCCAGCAATTCGAGCCGGGAGCAGTTCAGCCGGTCGAACGGAGTTCATGGCAACCTGCTGAGGCGCTCGCGGTCAGGGTTTTTCTTCGCCATTTGGCGGCCGACGACGAACGCGCGTCCGATGCTCCCGTGACGATCGCGCCGGTGGGCAAGCCTTGGTCGGATACCGTGTCTTTGACGGTCACTAGACCAGACGGACAGGAAGTCTCGCTGCCGTGGATACGCTCCGGAACTCCTGAAACCTCTTCCTTCACGCTGTTGCCTACCAGCGAACGCTTCATGACATTCTTCCTCGCGGAACGTCCCGATCGAGTGCTCCCGCCCGGACGTTACTCCTTCGTGGCCGCTTTGGAGATTGCCGATGGCAACGGTTGGCGCGGACGCCACGCCTCGGAGCCCGAGTTCCTCGAGGTGGACGAAATTCCCGTGGTGGTGGGACCGCGTATCACCGGATCGATGATCGGTGCGGAAGCGCTCGCCCCGGCAGATCCTTGGATCGTCGCGATAAATCTGAATCCATTGACGGCGGTGGAGGATCTTTTGCGAACCGGATACTCCCTTCGAGTGCGGAATGGACTTGGAGAGGAATTGCCCTGGAGCTTTGAGCCGCCGGCACTCCCCGCCACGCTGCCAGAAAGCAAGGAGGTCCTGGCCGAGGGCCTGAGTCCCGTGCTGGTTGAATTATCACCGACCTTCACGTCGCAAGTCGTGCCCGGCAGCTATACGATCGATCTGCGCTGGCGCGCCGGGACAACCGGCCCGGAAGCGATGTCCAGCTTTGAAGTTCAAGTGCTACCCAAGGCCACTGCCGACGTGCTTCCTGGACGGCGGCAGGCGGTTCTACGTCAGCAGTTCGCCCTGGCCACGGCACTGCTCTGGCGCGCGGACCGAAGTGGCACAGCTCAGATCGAACAACTAGTGGCCCGCGCGGCGCCCGTGTTGATCGAGGTGGAGGGCCGCACCCTTGAGGATTATCTAGCGAGTCCGCGGAGTGCGGAGGCCGCGGCCGCCGTGGGGGAGGCGTTGTTTCTCCAAGGAGATTTCGATGGAGCATTGACCTTCGCCCACCTCGCCCGCGCGGCTTGGAATCCGCCGGAAGTCCTTCCTGAACTGTTGGAACAACTGGGATCGCCCGTCCCACCGGCAGAACTGATGGATTTGCGTCGAGCCATCGAGGAACGGTCCACGCAAGCGGACGGCCGCGTGCTTCCCTACCTTCGACCGGCACTGGTGATCGCTCGCGGCTGGGATCCCACCGATCCGAACAGCCCTGCACCCGGGGAATTTTTCTGGGCCACCTCGGCCCTCGCCAGTTCCGAATACCGCGCCTCGGATTACTCCGCCAAACAGGCTAGCGGCGCGCCCGATGTTCCCCACCATACGGATCACGCCAAGGCGTGGGCGCCTCGGCTGGCCAACGCGGGCGAGGAATGGATCGAGTTGACCTATCCCCAGCCCGTGCGCGCCTCGGGCATTGAAGTCACCCAGAGCTTTAATCCCGGCGCCATCGTGCGATTGGAAGTCTACGACGAGTCCGGGGCCGCCAGGACCGTCTGGACGGGGCCCGACACCACCCCTTATACCGCCAATCAAATTGGGGTGCTCAAGGTGACCTTTCCAACCACAGCACTCCCGGTGGTCCGAGTGAAAGTGATCCTGGATACTCGCCGCGTCGCCGGATGGAACGAAATCGACGCCGTCAAACTGATCCCAGGGACCGTGGCCACAGAGCCTCCGGAGTTGACCTACACTCGCCAAATTGAAAGCGATTCCTTAGAATTCACCCAGTGGCCCTCGGGTTTCGTGCTGCAACAATCGCTGAGTCTAGTCGATACCGACTGGCAAACCATCGCGACGTTCCCCCCAGCGATCGTTCCCAATAGCGAGGTAATGGCGTTCTTCCGACTCGTCAGCGCGCCTTGAGTTCGAACGGATTTAATGATGCCCGGGTTTGCGCTTGTGGATGATGACGATGTTTCCGGCTGGATCGCACACCATGGCCATGTGGCAGACGGGTGTTTCAAACGGTTCCATTTTGAACCTAACACCGGCGGCTTTGAGGGCCGCGATGCTGGCTTCAAAGTCCACGGCTTCAAGGCTGCAGCTCGGGCCATCAGCACTGGGTAGCCAACCGGGAGCTTTGCCGGCAGCAATCGTTTCACCCCCCGTGTTGCGTCGTTCCGACCTGTCCCGCAGTAATATTGAGCGGACGTCGCCATGGCAAGCCGGATGGGGAGGATCTGAGCGTTCCGGAAACAGGTCAGCCTGCCCAAAAATAAGCACAGCCCCGCCCGACCAGTGATCCAGGCCATGCTGATTTAGAGCCTGTCCCCCAGGTGAGAGGGGCCTGAAGGGATTGGATGGAAATGCAGTTTTTGGGAATGGATGGAGGGTCAATTTGGAACGGAGGCCCCCAATCGAGCCCTTATGATGAGGTGGCGGGCTTGGGTTTTGACTTGGCTTTGGTGGCGGGGGCCTGGGCGTTGGGTCGAAGGAGATGGAGTTCCCCCCGTTCGAGCAGTTCCCACTCCACCTCTT
>Ga0105049_10010016_pt1 | contig 10884 bp, 11 predicted proteins | sample MAT06_FD_78087 | JGI IMG/M metagenome (GOLD analysis project Ga0105049, IMG submission 78087) | Freshwater microbial communities from Lake Fryxell liftoff mats and glacier meltwater in Antarctica - MAT-06 | ecosystem: Environmental > Aquatic > Freshwater > Ice > Liftoff microbial mat | place... | reverse complement strand
GAAAAATCCTTGCGTTGGCATCAAAAAACCCGATCCCCCTAAATCCCCCTTAAAAAGGGGGACTATGAGTTGAATTCCGGTTTCCCCCTTTTCTTTGGCCTAGCCTGCCCGGAGGTCGTAGGGGCTAGGGGGATCGGGTGTTAATCGTTACAACCTTGGACTTTTAAAACACTCTCTTAAGTGATGTATCAGACAAGTGAATTACATGACTTAGGATAAATTGGAAACGATAAAAGTATTAATTTGGGTTGTCTGGAGTTTGGGTTATAAAAATGGAAAAATTATTGGCTGACTTACAAAGTATATTCCCAACCCAAAAAATACAAATTGAGCAAGAGGTCGATCGCCTCTACATCTTACTGGAATCGAGTCCTATTCCCTCCGTCTCTGAAACACTTCGATCGATCGTGCCTATTTTGCAAGCCCTCGATCGGAACCAAGATTGCTATATTTATGGCCGCGAGTCTGGTGATCCGTTTACAAGTTGGCAACGAAAATTTCACCCTGGATTTCTGACGAATGGTCCCTTCAATCAAACGTTACGCTCCCCTGAAGTAATGGCGACTCCAGCCGAAGAATCCACTATTCAAAGTGAACGAATTATCATTTGTGGATTGGGAAGTTTGGGACAACATTGTTTGTATGCATTGAAGCGATTTTCTACTGATGATTTGGAGGTGAAAGTAATGGCGATCGATCGTCATGTCCCAGAAGATTGTGAATTTGAGGATATTCTATCGCAATTAGATCGGCCATTAATCTTGGGAGATTGTCGGCGGGACCAGTTTCTAGATGCAGCAGGGATTCGGGATTGCCAAGCCATATTAATTGTCACGAGTGATGATAGAACCAATATCGAAACTGCGATCGCCGCTCGTCGCCTCAATCCTACTGTAAATATTATTGTTAAATCAGGTCAAAAAAACCTAAATGAATTGCTCAAAACCAAACTCGGCAACTTCATTCCCCTAGATCCGATCGAACTTCCCGCTTCCACATTAACGCTTGCGGCCTTAAGTGAGACATTGCTGGGAGTATTTAATATTGGGAAATATCGTCTTACCGTCATTCGTCATAGGATTGAGAATTCACAAGATAGTTTCTATGGAATACCACTCGATCGGATTCAATATCATCGTAAAGATCAACGGCTTTTAAGTTATATTCCAGCCAATCAAGTCAATGAACCCTTACCAATTGCAAAAAGATCTCGCGTTTTTCATCAATGGCAACCCGATCGACGTATTCAAATTGGAGATGAAATTATTTACATCGAAGCCCGTGATGCGTCGCTAAAAACTATTCCTGTTAGATCGCTAAAGTTCAAATTTCCTAAAAATCAGATCAAAGATTTATTTAGCCATCATGCTTGGATGGAAAAGATTCGGCAAACTTGGGAATGGATTAATGAAAATAATACTCGAAAGGTGATTACCTTTGGTTTGCTATTGGGACTACTACTGGGGGCGATCGGGACTGTGACACTGAAACTAAGTGGTGCTGCGCCCTCTTGGCAGGTGGCATTGTCTTCGAGTGCGATTTTACTTTTGGGTGGATATGGTGATGTGTTTGCTGGACTTGATGAGCCAAAGGTTCCAGCTTGGGTTCAATTACTATGCTTTTTGATTACGGCCTTTAGTTTACTATTCGTTTTAAGTGTATTGGGATTAGCCGCAGATAGTTTATTAAGTTCCAAATTTGACTTTCGGCACTGGTTCCGCCACATGGGAATAACCTATGAAACGCAGTCAGAGCAAGGGTTCTGTAGGATTAGGCTAAAAATGACTGAAACCTATGCCTGGAAAGGATTTGAATATGATTTACCCCAGTAGCGGAACCAGTACCCAACGGGACGATCGGCGTAATCAACTCATTCGAGGTTTAGAACAAATTGACGGGTATTTAGCACGATTGGGATTGGGCGCTGGTTGGTTAGTAATTTTCGATCGTCGCCGAGATGTGTCACCGATCGAGGAACGCCTGCGATCGGAACTTCACCATAGTGAACAAGGTCGAGAGATTACCGTTATTTTTGCTTAGACTTTTTGTTTCAACAGATCATTCGATCGATCGCACCACCACCACGGTCTGACCCGCTCCTAACTCTATCTGTTCACCCTTGTCTTCCCGAACGCCCAACGGAATCTGTTCAATGGCGAGTCTCAACCACTGGTTATCTTGAGTCCCAATCGCGATCGAGGTTTCCGGGAAAGCCACGGTCATTCCGATGACAACATCAGACTTTTGGGTGAATTGGAAAACGTGCTGGCCTAAATCGCCGAAATTACAAAGCTTCAAAACGCCCACAGTCATACGTTTGCCATAGCCCTGGGCGGACAGCATCAAGAGTTCATCCTCATAACCCGCAATAGCCCAGCCCACAAAACGTTCTAACTTCAAGACTTTGGTCAACTGCCCGCCAGTGGCCGTGCGGCTAGTCAGAGGCAGGGTATCCCGGTTAATTTCCACTCGAATCACACGACCCATACTGGTACAAACTACTAACTGATCACCTTCTTCGACAAATCCCATTTGACAGACCCGATCGTCGTCTTTTAACTTGAATGCTACTAATCCACGATTAGTCACATCGGACAATTCAGATAGGGCAATTCGTTTAATTTTCCCCTGTTTTGTCAACATTAACAGCGCTTGATTTTCTGCATCTTCGGGCAAGGTAAAGAGGGCCACGATCGCCCCATCCTCAGTCCCAGCACTGCTCGGCAAACAGGACAATAATGATACACCATCGCCTTTCGGAATATCCTTCACAACCAGAGGATAAATTTTACCTTGAGCCGTCAAGACTAGCAGCCCTTCATTAAGCATCAGAAATTCGGTTTGCACAGTCGGGTCTTCGACGGGCGTAAAGGCTTCCTCTAACTCATGGATGGACAACGCATGATCGGCTTCATATACAGTCAAACCCACGCGTCGAATCAATCCGCTTTGGGTTAGTTCGATCGCATTCTCCTCTTCTTCTAGTTCCAGAACCTTGGGCGCAGGTTTAACAAGTGGCTTAAATGATTTGGGAATAGCGATCGGCGATAAAAATTCTTCGACAGGAGACTCTGTTTCGATCGGCATCTCTTCGGCGGTAATATCGAGAACCAGTTCGTCAACCACCTCATTAGTCACCGCAGCATTTTTCGCGATCGTCGGAACTACTGCCTCGGCTTTTGGCGATCGGGTTTTCGGAATTTTAATCGACTTGCGAGGTGAATTGCTCTGAACAATTCGGGTACGACGCGCATCGCCAAATTGTTTTTTCAACGATCTCAAGTCTTTTTTCATCGCTTTGAGCAATTCGTGACGATCGTTCAAAACTTTCTGTAACCCCGCAACCTTGACCGTCAATTCCTCAAACTCTTTTTGGAGATTGGTCCGCTCTAACCCAGTCAAACGGCGCAATGGCATTCCCAACACTGCATCCGCCTGACGATCGCTCATGTCAAAACGATCTTGCATTGTCAATTTTGCCGTGGTGCCATCGGGTGAATTTCGCAAAATATCAATCACATCATCCAAATTGGACAGCGCTAACAACCAGCCTTCGACAATGTGCTGACGGCTTTCTAATTGATCGAGTTCGTGGCGATAGCGCTTGGTGAGGGTTTCTTCACGAAAGGCCAAAAACTCTTGAAGTGCCTCCCGTAACGTCATTTGCTTGGGTTTACGATCCGTCAGGGCCAACATGATGGTCCCGAAGGTATTTTGTAATGCTGTTTGACGATGCAAATCATCCAGGATTTTTTGAGTATTTGCATCCCGTTTCAGCTCAATTACGACCCGAATGCCTTCCCGATCGCTCTCATCCCGCAAGTCCGAAATTCCAACAATTTTCCCAGCATTTACCAATTCCGCAATTTTTTCAATCAACCCAGCTTTATTCACCTGATAGGGCAATTCGGTGATGATGATGGCACTTCGGCGATGTTTGCCCTTACCCACAGCCATTTCTTCAATGTTATGCACTCCCCGCACAACAATGCTGCCACGGCCCGTAAGATAGGCTTCCCGAATCCCATCAGTACCCATGATGATGCCGCCAGTGGGAAAGTCAGGACCAGGAATCAGCTTCAACAGTTTTTCATCGGGCAATTCTGGATTGTCAATTAGTGCAATTAATCCATCCACGACTTCATTCAGATTGTGGGGCGGAATATTCGTCGCCATTCCCACTGCGATACCCGAAGAGCCATTTAGCAATAAGAACGGCAATTGGGCTGGAAGTACCGTTGGCTCTTGCTGCGAGTTGTCAAAGTTCCCCACGAAGTCCACAGTTGCTTCGCCGATTTCCGTCAACATGGCCTGGTTACCAATAGGAGCCAGCCGTGTTTCGGTATACCGCATAGCAGCGGGCGGATCGTTATCTACGGAGCCAAAGTTACCATGGCCGCCAAGGAGTGGGTATCGGCTCGAAAATTCCTGGACCAACCGCACCAGCGCGTCATACACCGATTGGTCGCCGTGGGGATGATATTTACCCAATACATCCCCGACGACGCGGGCACATTTTCTAAAGGGCCGATCGGGCGTTAATCCCAGCTCATGCATTGCGTAAAGAATGCGTCTGTGAACTGGTTTTAGGCCATCTCGGACATCGGGCAAGGCGCGTCCGACGATCACGCTCATGGCGTATTCCAAATAGGACTGCTGCATCTCCTGGTGAAGGGCAGTCGGGATAATTTGTCCTGATTTGAGAATGTCGAGCTGGTTTGCCATGATCGTACGGGGAAGACTGGACTAAAAGGTTGATAGAGATTGATTCAAATATCCGTAGACACTCTTATCACGATTTTGGAGGTTAATGGTGAAAACCATTGGTGAAGACCATTGGCGAAGACCATTGGCGAAGACCATTGGCGAAAACCCATGCCTACTCTAAATTTAACGATGAAGAATGCTGGATTGCAACATGAATTTGGGCGATCGGGACAAAAAGTAGGAGAAAATAGAGCATAGATCAGAGTGGCCTTAACCATAAGATATACCGCTAAAACCGATTCGGCGCTGTATCCTATGGCCATAGAGAAATGCGATCTTGCCCCTAACGCTATTTTTATTGATCTACTTTAAATTGGATACCTAAAATCATGCCTGAATTACCAACACCCTTTGCCCAGACCATATTGTTAGTTGAAGATGATCCGACGAATGTTCGGGTATTTTCAAAGATTCTCAACAATCGGGGGGGGCTAAATGTGCGCCATACTGAGAATGTGGAAGAAGTTTTGGCCATAGCGCAGGCCCAAGAAGTGGACTTGGTGTTGATGGATGTGTCGCTCTCCCACAGCATGTATCAAGGGAAGTCAGTAGACGGCATTCGGTTGACCCAAATGCTGAAAGCAGACCCGAAAACCGCTAATCTTCCGGTGGTGCTGGTGACGGCCCATGCGATGGATGGCGATCGGGAAAATTTCCTGACCAAAAGTGGGGCTGATGATTATATTTCCAAACCCGTGATTGACCACGAGGCATTCGTTAACCAAATTCGATCGCTCCTTCCGCCGTTAAGCGAATAATTTTCCAGTGAATCTATCTAGTAAATTTGTACTCCTTTGCTTCGAGTTTGGCAAGTCATGAAATTATTGCGTACTCCGTTGATCTTGATGGGAGCAGCGGCAACAATGGCGGGTGTGGTTTATTTTATTGAATTTCATCGTCTACCAACTAGCTCTCAGACAACTGTGAGTCCAACGACTGCGACGAGTGCAGCCCGGTTATTTGAGTTTCAGGAGCGCGAGATTCAGGGACTATCGATCAAAACGGTTGGCACGACGGTGGTGCTGGAAAAAGAAAAGACTTGGATGGTCCGATCGCCCTTGCCTACGGTTCCAGCGAATGAGGCTGTTGTGGCGTTTTTAACGAATTTATTGATGTCTCCCCGAGAACGTGTGATCCAGGTTCCAGCGACGCGACGATCGGAATTTGGGCTTGATCAACCGCTGGCGACGATCGAAATAATGACGGTCAATCAACAGCGTCATCGTCTAATTTTGGGACGGTTAAATTTCGATCGGACGGGATTATATGCGTTAGTTGATCCATCAATGGACCCAAATGCAGATCTATCGGTAATGGTGGTGCCGACGGGTTTTGAAAATGCTGTAATTCGCGATGGGTTGGAGTGGAGAAATTCGGTAAAACCTAGTGTAAAACCGCAATAGAATTATCGAATGATCTAAGAGGATGTTTGAAAAGTCGATCGTTGTGACAATTGAGACCCGATCCCCCTAGCCCCCTTAAAAAGGGGGAACCAGAATTTAACTTTTAGCACCCTTCACAACGAAAATTGAGGCAGAACTAGAATTCAACTCTTAGTCCCCCTTTTTTGTGGCGTAGCCTGCCCGGATGGCGTAGGGGATTTAGGGGGATCGGGTCTTTTGATACAAACGAAAAGACTTTTCAAACATTCTCTAAAGACAAGGCACAATAAGAACGATCGTATTAGTGTTCTAGCGAAGTTCTTTGATGTCCGCCACTGCCACACTCCTCTTCTCCTGTCCCGACCAAAAAGGCTTAGTCGCCAAACTCGCCAATTTCATCTATTCAAATGGCGGGAATATCATTCAAGCCGACCAGCATACCGACTTCTCAGCCCAACTGTTCATCACTCGCATTGAATGGCAATTAGACGGATTTAACTTACCGCGAGATGTGATTGAACCAGCATTTAGCGCCATTGCAACGCCCATGAATGCAACCTGGCAGATTCATTTCTCAGATGTGGTGCCACGCATAGCTATTTGGGTGAGTAAACAGGATCATTGTTTATTAGATTTGCTATGGCGACAAAAGGCTGGGGAATTGAATGCATCAGTGTCATTAATTTTAAGCAATCATTTAGATCTAAAACCGATCGCGGATCAATTTGGTATTAATTATCACCATATTCCGATCACCAAAGACACCAAAGACCAACAAGAACTTAAACAACTCGAATTACTACAACATCATAAGATTAATTTGGTTGTATTGGCGAAGTATATGCAGGTATTATCTGCTGATTTTGTTGAAAAATTTCCCTGCGTCATCAACATTCACCATTCATTTCTCCCCGCTTTTGCCGGAGCCAATCCCTATCAGCGAGCCTACGATCGTGGGGTCAAGATAATAGGAGCGACGGCCCATTATGCAACCCCTGATCTGGATGAAGGTCCGATTATTGAACAGGATGTGATTCGGGTGACGCACCGAGATGATACAAAAGATTTGATTCGCAAAGGCAAGGATCTAGAACGAATGGTATTAGCACGGGCGGTCCGATCGCATCTTCAACACCGCGTGTTGGTCTACGGGAACCGGACTGTCGTATTTGCTTAAGCAGGGTTTGCTTAAATGGGGTTTGATTGAGCAGATCGTAGAGGTGCCGATCGGCTACTACACCGATCGGACATAATCCCCCGACTTCCCACCTGTTTTTTTCAGCAGCACAATCTGGCGAATCTCCATATTCTTATCCAACGCCTTGGCCATATCGTAAAGCGTCAGTGCCGCAACAGACACCGCCGTCAGCGCCTCCATCTCCACTCCCGTCTCACCCTTAACTCGCACCGTAGCCGTAATCCGAAACCCTGGAAGCTCAGCATCAGGAACAATTTGGACTTCGACTTTATGAATCGGCAACGGATGACACAACGGAATCAAGGCAGAAGTCTGCTTTGCGCCCATAATTCCCGCTAGCCGAGCCGTCCCCAAAACATCACCTTTCGGACTATTGCCCGCCAAAATCGCCTCTAAAGTTTCTAGTGTCATCCAAATCTCACCTTGAGCCACAGCTTCTCGGGCCGTGATGAGTTTAGCTGACACATCCACCATTTGTGCTTGGCCGTCGGAATCGAGATGAGTTAAAGCGTTGGGGGCGCTATCCGTCAGGTTTACCCGACTATTTTCAGAAATACTTTGCATTCTCTTAAAGGGTGTGATAATTTAGTTGAGCCGAAAGCAAGGGCTTGTAGCTCAGTGGACTAGAGCACGTGGCTACGGACCACGGTGTCGGGGGTTCGAATCCCTCCTGGCCCGTTCCTTGCAAAGCGGAGAGAAGAATTAATACTTCTCTCCGCTTTTTGATTTTGAAATGATTTCAGATTAATTTTGAGCCAAGATAACGGTTCACGCACATCTCTATTCGTACAAAAAATGTCCGGGTTATCCGGTTTAATCGTTTCAAGTGGCGAAAGCAAAAAGGATGCTGTTACAATCATCAATCGTCAGCCTGTGTATAGATTGAGTCGCGATCGTATCATTTTCCAATCCCCCCTTTTGAACTATGTCTCGTTTTCTGAAACCATCGCTTGTCTTAGTTTCTTTGATAGTGACTGTAAGTATGTTCGCCGACCTTTCAAGGCGAGCCTTAGCGATCGGGCCGCCGAAAGTCTTGTCCCAGTGGCGACCCAAACCGAGCATAGCCCCCGCTGCAAGTTCTGAACTAGACGACGTGCTAAAGCAAGCCCGTGAACAAGCCGATGCTAAAAACTATCCCAGCGCTCTATCTTTGTACGAACGCGCTGCCAACCTAGATCCTAAAAACGCTCGCATCTTCTCCGCCATTGGGTTTCTGCAAAGCGCACAGGGTAAATTTCAAGCGGCCCTATCAAGCTACCAGCAAGCGATCGCCCTTTCCCCCAAAGACGCTGACTTTTTCTATGGCCTTGGCTTTAACTATGCGAACCTCGGCCAACTGGACGCAGCCATCACCGCCTACCGCAGCGCCGTCATTCAAAACCCGCGCCATATCAACGCTCAACTCGGACTCGGCATTCTCTTAAGTCGTCGGCAACAATACGATGTCGCATTACAGGCATACCAACAAGTCTTAAAAATAGACAAGAAGAACACAGCAGCCCGTGAAGGCATTGGCTTTATTCTTCTAGAAAAAAACCAACCCGACGATGCCATCAACGTGCTTCAACGGGCCTTGACGTTCGATGCCCGATCAAGTCGAGCGAATCTGGGACTCGGCATCGCCTATCTAACCAAAGGCAACCCCAGCAGTGCCCTAAAATATCTCGACCAAGCCGCCCAGCTTGACCCGCGTAATCCCAACATACAAGTTCAGATCGGCAAGGTGTCCGAAAGTCTTGGGGAACGCGATCGTGCCTTATCCAGCTATCAGCGTGCCATTAGCTTAAACAGCCAAAGCAGTGAAGCTTACCGTGCAATAGCCGATCTTTACTACACTCAAAGCGACTATGGCAATGCAGTACGATCGTACCAGGATGTAACGCGTCTTGATCCTGAAGACGGCGATGGCTTTTATTGGTTGGGTAAGGCTTATCGATCTCAAAACAAGCGAGAGGAAGCTGAACAAGCACTGCAACAAGCGAAACGTAACTATCAAAACCAGAATCGTGAAGACGGTGTTCAAAAAGTGAATTCAATACTGGAGCAATTGAGATAGATAAGTTGAAATAGACTTTGAGTTGGCTTGAAGCAAACTAATCTAGTACAAAAAAAGCGGTGCTGAATACAAAATACGACACCGCTTTTTTAAGTTACGGATTTTGTCCTAGAACCTTAGGCTTTAGAACTTACCTTGCACAGGTTGACCTGGAGTCGGTACAAATGGTGGCATAGGTATTGCATTAGGAGGAACCGAAGTGGGCATCATTCCATTATCTATTGTATTCGCGGTCGTCATATTCCCGGTTCGTATGGGCAGAAGCTGCACCGATGTATTAAACGGGGAGGTTAGATCCGCACTCCTAATGGTGGGATTAGAATAGGTCTGCTGCTCTTGCAGATAACGATGCATCCGGTTGATATTCTTGGAGTCTAGGATGATGGCATTGTCATTGTAACGAGGTAATCCAATTAGGTGCGCTGGGTCCAAAAGACCTCCAATGTCGCGACTTCTCAAGATACTTTTGTCATGGGTATAAAATTCACGTTCCATGGCTTCTTGAGGTGTTTCCTTGGGGCGAAACAGTTCGTTATTTGTTTCTTGGGCTTGCACCGATGTGGAACAAAGCCCGATGACCGAGCCACCCATTATGAGTAAACTCACCAAAATTCTCAATTTCTTGCTCATAGCAAACTTATAATCCTGTAAGTTTTCGATTCATGGTAGCCGACATTTCAGATATTGATTTAGTTTGCCCGACATCGAATCGATCGTTCACCTCCATCTAAGCCATTACTTCTTCACTTCTATGACCCAATCTTTTGCCTGGACTACCGCCGATCGTTCTGCCCTACAGGATGAATTGCTGACATTGCTTTGCCAAGTGGCCTACAAAGAAGGAGATTTCCTATTATCCTCCGGTCAACGCAGCACCTATTACATCAATGGCAAACAAGTAACGCTCCATCCCCAAGGCGGATTGGCAGTCGGTCGGGTGTTGCTTGACTTGATCCCAACGGGCACCGTGGCTGTTGCAGGCTTGACTCTGGGGGCTGACCCGATCGTAACGGCAGCGAGTGTGGTGGCGGCTTATGAAGGCCGATCGTTGACCGCGTTGATTGTCCGTAAAGAAATTAAAGACCACGGAACCCAAGTCTTCATTGAGGGTCCGACGTTGCCAGAGGGAAGCCCCGTTGTGGTGCTAGAGGATGTCGTGACTACAGGCCAGTCGGCAATGAAGGCGGTCGATCGGTTGCGGGATGCGGGCTATGTGGTGACGCAGGTGATTTCGCTGCTGGACCGGGAACAAGGTGGGGCAGAGTTTTATGCGCAGCAGGGGCTTGAGTTCCAGGCAGTGTATACCATTCGTGATTTACAAGCACGCTGGAAAGTGTTGCACGCTGAAAGCCTTGGCTAAGTAGCTTAGATTGTGTTTTAAAAGTCACAGATTGTCATGCTAGACCCGATCCCCCTAGCCCCCTTAAAAGGGGGAACCAGAATTTAACTCATAGTCCCCCCCTTTTTTGTGGCGTAGCCCG
>Ga0105049_10010014_pt1 | contig 10885 bp, 10 predicted proteins | sample MAT06_FD_78087 | JGI IMG/M metagenome (GOLD analysis project Ga0105049, IMG submission 78087) | Freshwater microbial communities from Lake Fryxell liftoff mats and glacier meltwater in Antarctica - MAT-06 | ecosystem: Environmental > Aquatic > Freshwater > Ice > Liftoff microbial mat | place... | reverse complement strand
TTGGCATTGCCAGTGATGAACGCAAGTTCGTCATCCGAGCGAACCGCGCCGGCGTGACTGAGGTCGGGATCGTCGATCCCGCGCGCGTGGAACGGGTGTTCTTCGCGTCGGCGTGGCAGACGGCTGTGAGAACGCTGTCGCTCGACACGCCTGTTCGTGTCTGGCCGCTCACCGGAGGACTGTTGCTCGCGTCGGCGGCGCGGTGCTGGGTGTCGTCGTGCGGCGGCGCGGCCCAGCACCGATGATTCCTGGTGCTGGGCGCAATCGATGAATGTACTCGCTGGTGCGATCATGTCCCACGGCCGCCACCCGCTGAACGATGACCGCTGCCGCACTGCCGCTCGAGGACCATCGTACTCGCTCGGGTTGCAGGGCCGGGAAGACATCGCGCGCTGGGTGATGGGCCGGGTATCGGCTGTCGCGGTTCGCGACTGGCGCGCGTCGAGGCCTGCGGATCTCCCGCGTTTGCCCAGTATCGGAATGGCGGTGCCGATCCATGCTCGTTCATCGTGCTCGAGGTCGACGGTGACTGGTTCACATCGCTGACATACTTCCTCGACACCCAAACACTATTTCCCCGATTCGGGCTGCCTGCGCACCTCGACTGGCGGTTGGACCGATGATTTTGTGCGACGGACGCAGTCAAGGGGTGTGAGACCTCAATTCCCGCACCAGGATTGCCAGCCGTGCCGATCGTCTACCCCATCACCCTTCACCGGAATCTCCACACGACTGCGTCGAGATAGCTCTTCGTCGACATCCGTGTTCAGGACCTCGATCGAGCCAAGGCGTTCTTCGGCGCACTCGGTTTCGCGTTCAATCCGAAGTTCTCCGATGAGAATGCGGCGTGCATGATCGTCTCGGACAACGCGTACTTCATGTTGCTCACCGATCCGTTCTTCCGGCGTTTCACTGACCGTGAGCCTGCCGACATAAGCAGCGTGACGGAGTCGATTTATGCGTTTTCCTGTGACGGCCGGGCCGAGGTGGATGAGATGACCGCGAAGGCAATGGCAGCTGGCGCCTCGCCGGCGATGCCGCCGCAGGATCATGGATTCATGTACGGCACGAGTTTTCGCTCGCCGGATGGACACCACTTCGAGGTCTTCTGGATGGACCCGACCACCATCAAACAGCCGACCAATGACGAGCGCCGTGATTTTCATCAGTGAAATATCGTCGGACTCGCGGCTCTGGGCTGGCCGGGTCTTTTCGGGCATTCTTACGATGTTCATGGTGTTCGACACGGTGATGAAGTTCCTGCGTCCCCCCGAGGCCATCAAAGGCACCGCTGATTTGGGGTGGCCCATGAGCGTCGTCCTGCCGCATGGATTCGTGTGTGCCGTGATGCTCGTACTCTATCTGATTCCGCGGACGGCAGTGCTCGCGGCTGTCCTGTTCGCCGGATATCTCGGAGGGGCAGTGGCGGCAGACGTTCGCATCGGGAATCCGTTGTTCTCTCACACGCTTCTCCCAGTATATGTAGCGATGTTCATGTGGCGCGGCTTGTGTTTGCTGAATCGGCGGGTCAGTGAGATGCTGGGCGTGGTGCGATGAGTCAGGTATTCGCGCTCGCTTTCGACAGTGTCACGGAAATCTTCCGGTGAAACCCATCACCGATGAAACGGCCTGGCTTCAGCAGTCAATTGGGAACTGGCGTTACGAACTGGCGGCGCTGGATGAACGCGGAAGCAGCGCGATTATCACGACCGGTACTGAACGTGTCTGGCCGCTTGGAGACATGTGGGTTGTCGCCGAGAATGTTGGCGAAGCGGCGGACGGTTCACCAACGCTATCCCTCACGACCATTGGGTTTGAGCCGGCTCGGCAACGCTTCACAGGTTCAGTGGCGACGACGATGGTGCCGGTGTTGTTCACTCTGGACGGAGCGATTGATCGTGCCACGAATGCACTCCAGCTGAGAACCAAAGGGCCGGCACTCACGGTTACGAAAGGGACGGACAGATACCGCGACGTTCATCGCATCATCGATTCCGGCACGCGGGAGTTGATCGCCGAAGTTCGTGCAGCAGATGGGCAGTGGCGCGCGTTCATGCGTACGCAATACAACAGGTGGACCGGTGAGTCATTGCAGTCGGCCAATGACTCGCAAGGAGATTAGCGATGGCGAAGAACACGATCTGTCTCTGGTTCGAGCGCGATGGCGAAGAAGCTGCGCGCTTCTACGCCCAGATCTTTCTCGACGGTAATCTGGGTGCGGTGCACCGCGCGCCATCCGACTTTCCCGGCGTGAAGGAGGGCGACGAACTGACGGTCGAGTTCCCGGTGTGCGGCGTGTCGTGCGTTGGTCTCAACGGCGGAGATCGAATCAAACCCAACGGGGCGTTCCCTTTCCAGATCGCGACCGGGGATCAGGCCGAGACCGACCGCTACTGGAATGCGATCACCCAGAATGGCAGCGCGGAGAGTTCGTGCGGCTGGTGCAGCGATCGATGGGGTCTCGCGTGGCAGATCATACTCCGCGTCCTCACCGACGCAATGGCCCGAGGTGGCGATGTCGCGAAGCGTGCGTTCGAGGCGATGATGCCAATGCGAAAGATCGACGTTGCCGGGATCGAGTCGGCCATCCGCGGCGAGGCAATTTCCAGGATGAGTGCGAGCGGCGTGTTTCGTCTGTGCTTCGTCTGTGCTTCGTTGTCTGTGCCGCTATGCATGTGTTTGCTGCCGCCGCCGCGTCATTGATTGCATTCAAGGCGCTCTTGGTGAATCCGCTCAAACCCCCCGGTCAGCGCCACGCTGCGGCAAAGAGCCGATCGGATCAAGATCTTCGGATCAAGATCCACGTCCCCATGAAGCCCAGCGTCTCGCCACGGCAGTCAGCCGATCGGATCAAGATCTACGTCCCCGTGAAACCCAGACGGCGACCCCGATCAAGATCTACGTCCCCTTGAACTCCAGACAGCGACCCCGATCAAGATCTACGTCCCCTTGAACTCCAGACAGCGACCCCGATCAAGATCTACGTCCCCTTGAAATCCATCTACATCCCCGTGAAACCCCAATCAAGATGTACATCCCCTTGAAATCCCGATCAAGATCTACGTCCCCTTGAAACCGGAAACCGTCCCCTTGAAACCGCCCCTTGAAACCCCGATCAAGATCTACGTCCCCATGAAATCCACCGATCAAGATCTACGTCCCTTTGAAATCCTTTGAAATCCCTCTGAAATCCCTTTGAAATCCTTGAAACCCCGATCAAGATCTACGTCGCCTTGAAACCGTCCCCTTGAAACCGCGTCCCCTTCAAACCGAAATCGCCTCCCTCGCGCCTAACCACAACAAAAAGAGAACGCATCTGGCTGACGCGTTCCCTTTAACGGTGGTCCTCGGTCGACCACATTGTCCAACGCAACGTCAGCACACGCAGCGCCGTTCAACCCTGCATTACACCCTCTTCGTGCGACCAGCAAACTCAAGCAGAGCGGGGAAACAAGTTCCGAGCAACGCCTGGGTTGCCGGTTCCGGTACGACGCTCACAATCGCGTTGATTCCGCGCTCGTTGTCGATCGGGATAGGCAGACCGCGATCCGCCGCGGCCGACGTTGTCGAAAACCATCTGGTACCGAACAGCACCAACACTCACGAGCTGGCTTGGAGGCCACCGCAACGTGCTCGGGTTCGGTGCCGTTGCGACCACACCAAAAATCGAACCGGTGTACCCCCTGGTAGCAGGCGACTGCGCGGACTGGTTGATGAACAGTTCAAACTCCATGGTGGGCGGTAAAACGACGGTCAAACCAATTTCCACGAGGTGGAAGTCTCCGAAACTCGCGTTACTCGCGTTCCCGATACTCAGAGCGCTTGTTCCGGGAAACGAGAGAGTCTGTCCCAAGAACCCGCAGCTCTCGGCAATCGAGGAAACAGCCTCCTCACAGGTTGCAAAGATCCTTTCGAATTGACCAGTCTTCGTGTTGACTGATCTAAGCGCCGTTTATAAACGTCGAGGCTGCCGGAAGCGACGCTGTTGCGAGGAATCAAAATCCAAGTCTCATGCGGCGATATCCTACCAAGAGGTTGTGCCGGAAAGGACGGTCTCGGTCCGTAACGTTGACGCCTCGGCGAGCATGAGCGATCGGGGAGAGAACACGGGATTAGATGATTGCAATGATCAGGCCACCGGCGGAATGCATGTGACCGCTCTGTATGGACACTGTCTCTGTTTCAACAGACATCTACGGTCACGACGCCCTGCTTGAGCTTGACGCACGACAGGACGTGTCACAACAAGAAGGCTCGTGTATTCAATGCTCCACTTTTTGCTGCGTCGTGTGCGAGCGTCGCCCACCTTTCGCCACGGTATCTGCGTTGCACGCCACTGGCTGAACCGGTAGTCGGATGCTCACTCTTCAGCGGTACGCGAGAAGGAACGGCTGCAAATCGCGTTGCATCCTCAGAAGCCGCCTGGTGCCAGAGCCGGAGCCGGAGCCTTATCGATGTTCACCGGAGCCGGTCACGGCGCTGACACCGGAATGCGAACCCCATGCTCCGAGGAGGCGCACTTGTGGCGTTTGATACACAGAAAATAAACTGGCCCGGCACGCGCGCGATTCTGATGGTTCACGGCATCGGAGACGCGAGTACTGGAAACTCCGGTGCGTTCCCAGGCGAAACACTGCGCGCAGCCCTCGGCGCACAGGCGGCCACCACCGCTATCTACACGTTGAACTACGACTTCATCAACGACTGGATGAACCTGAAGACGAATCTTCAGGCCGGTATCAAGGCGCTCAAAGGCGCACTACGGACGCAGTTCGGCGACTCAGGCACCGACGCCGTGATTGCGGAATATGCGGGCGATGTGCTCTGGCCCGTGCTGAGCGCAGATATCCGGTTTGCCGTGCGGGATGCCTATCTCGCGCAACTGCAGCAGATCCAGCTCGACCGGGAGCGCGCCGCTTTTGCGAAGGGCGACAATCCCCTCAAGTACGGTATCACCATCGTGGCGCATAGCCTGGGCTGCTTCCATACCTATGAAGTTCTGGCCGCTTCCGCCAGCGAGGCGACGCATCGGTTGCGACCGGCCAGCGATCGGGTCACCTACAACTCGGTCGTGATGATGGCATCGCCGCTGAAACTGATACGGACCATCGCTGAAAAGATCCAGGGATTCATCCCTGACGTGGCGAACGTCGCCACCATCGCAGCGCCGCTTGCGATTCCTGAAGAGGTCCGAAGGAGCAGATCGCAGCGTTGCACGGATCATTTCATTTCCGTCACCGGATCGCACGACCCAGTGGGTGGTCACCTGATGGGGATCAAGCTGCCGTGGGCCTATATGAGTCTGTCGGGCCAGGAGAGCATCGTCGTCAAGCAGGATGGCCTGGACCTCACCAGCACCCAGTCGACTGCAACGGCGTTGGCGGCGGCGTTCGCCCCCGGTGGTCCGGCTATCAACGATCCGCATTCGTGGACCGCCTATGTGGCGTCGCAGTCGGTGCTGCTGCAGGGCGGTGTCGTGGTATGAGTCACCATCACCACGCCGCACGCTGTGCGGCACCGCTGCTGGCCTCCTGGCTCTGGATCGCAGGTGCCGCGATGGCGCAGGTCAGCGTATCGCAACCCGACGCCGAGCTGCTGGCGCGAGCCGAGCGGTTTACGGTCGGCGACTACTGTCGTGTTGCCCGCAGCGTGCTTGCGTCGGCGCCGATCATGACCCGTCTCGAGGCAGACAGCGTGATCGTGCGCGTGAGCTCCGCGACGATCTGCGATCCGCTGCTATCCAGCTTCTCGCTCCGTGCGCTGTTCGGTGGTACACACGCTCCGCTGGCCGCCGTCGCGCGGCTGCACCCGCAGGGCACGGCCGAATCGCGCACCAGAGTCTTCGACGCCATGTCGGAATTCCGCTCGACGGTCCAGAGCCCCGAGATGATCGACACCGTGGCAAAATTCCTCGGCGCCGATACCAACCTGATGTTGATCCGCGTGACGAGCACGGTGCAGAGTCTGCTGACGACGGCCGCACGCGACGGCGCTCTCGAGCGACTGGCGCGCTACGAGCGCAAACTCGGGCCGACGTCAGCGCGACTGAATGGACTCGAGGTTCTGTTGAACTACGGGGCGCAGCGATGGGTGCCGGCGTTTCGTGCACATCCGCTGCGTGGGCCGAGTCCGCTGGAAGTCGTGGCATCGTACACACCCGGCTACGTCACCAGCGCGGCAGGCCGTGTGCAGCCGGTATCGGCAGCGGAGTTCGGGCTTCGCCGTTACCTCTTTGGTCCGAAGTTTGGACAGTCGGGGTGGCGCGGCCTGATTCAACCGAGTTACTGGTCAGCAGGCGTGGTGGCTGCCAGTGATCGCAACGGCGCGCTGGTGGGGCCGTGGGAAGGACGTACTCGCGCCGGGGGGTTTCTCAGCTGGGGATCGTTGAAGGTTGCCTATGTGCCGCACCGTCGCGGCGCGTTCCTCATCACGAGACAGTTTCAGGCAATTCCATTTGTCTTCTGAATGCCGCTGCCTGGCGTCGGAAACGTTCGCTATGCGAGCGTGACCGTGGGGTCGCCCAGCAGTACCATCGATTCCAGATCACAGGCGATGAGGCGGAGTCGGCGCAGTTCATCGGCCGCGCCGGGCGCGAAGAGGTCGATCGCCTTGCGCGCATTATCGGCGTCGCGCCACAGCCCGCCCACGCTGCGGTAGTACGACTGCATGGCCAGCCCGATCGGCGGGCGACTGGTGCGCTGCAGCTGATTGTAGAAGGCGTCGACGATGTTGCTGGTGGTGACCTGACCGTTCCGCGTATCGCGCAGGGTCCAGTCGAAGGTTGGCTCGACGTGACCGATGAAGGCGCGTGCTGGTGACGCGGCACCAAGCAGCAGCTGCGGGAGCGGGGCCGTCCGTGCGCCCAGGAGCGTCAGCGCGCTGAGGGTTTGGCCAAGCTTCGAGGTGGCTGCCGCGACACCGGTAAAGCTGGAAACGGAGTTGCAACCTGCCGAGCAGCAGGCATGCGCATACCAGATCGCGCCATGGGTTGCATCGATGTTTGCCAGTGTACCGAGCGAGAGCGGTACGCGATCCCGGTCCATCGGAAGTCCGAGTGCCGCAGCCATCGCGGCGGAATCATCGAGAGGGTGGGTGACCCCGTGGCTCGACGTAACGATGAACGCGGGCCGGCGCGCTTCGAGTGCGTCGAACAGCGCGTGCCCCGTGGACGAATCGTCGACCAGCGTTCCACCATCCATGGAAAACTCGCTGTCAGCCTTGAATGCCTTCACCAGCTGGTCGGCAATCGTGCGACGCATCAGACGAGTGATATCGTCCGGCCCGTGATCGACGGCCCAGACCACGGGTTTGGTGCGCTGTACTGCGGATCCGCTCCAGTTGGTGAGCAGCGCCGTGATGTAGTTCTCGAGTCCGGCCGCTGGAAGATCGAGCCGACCGACACAGGCATCGAGCTGCAGTCGACACTGCACCGACCAGGGAATCTCCGCCGGTGAGCCGATGATCAGCAGGAATCGCGGTACTGCGTTTGGTCCATTGCCACGCAGTCCGGCAAGGCCTGGCTCGCTGACGGTGCCATCAGCCGCATACCGCCGCAACATCCCGAGGGGCAGTGTGCTGACATAGCGGAACACCGGCGCGTTCCCGCGGTCCGTGATCAATTTTCGAACGCACTCGGGGGCGTCCAACGCCTGCGCCTTGTCCCTGGGTGGCGCGTCCGACTCCGGCAGGACGATACCCCAGCCGATTGCGGGATTACGCCAGTCACCGGGCGCGGTCTCAGCCGGCGCAAGATCTGCCGGCGGTCGGGCCCTTTTGCCGCTGGTACCCCACCCCTCGAAGGCCGCATCGCGAGGAGCGATCACGGCCTCTCCAGCCCAGGCGTTGACACGAAAGTTGCCGTCGTCATGAAAGATCGCATCCACATCAGTCATCTGAAGGTCCCGTCGACATTAGGCCACAGTGCTTCAGGCACTCCTGCCTTCGTCAGCGCATCGGTCATCGCTGCCTTGCGACGCTGCTCTGACATGTCGGAATCATTCATGGTACGAAGCCAGATGAGGACCGTCTGGAGCGCGGCCTTCTGCTCGGCCAGCCCCTCGTCAGTGGCATCCTTCGGTGCTGCCCTGAACTCCAAGGCGTCCACGCCTCGCACATAGAGCGCCGGCAATGCCCATTGCCTTTGCGTCGCGGCATTGCTCTGGTGCAGCGAATTGAGGGCATCTCGTGCGTCATGCGTGAGCGCGGCCAACTCAAAAAACACGGTCTGCCTGGCGTCGAGCTGCGTCTTCACCATCCGCAATTCCCGCATCAACGCCGTGTAGATGGCGAGGGTGAATTCATGCGCATCGTTCGCATCCACCGGCTCCAGCATGGCAAATGCCGCCGGGAAGGCTGCAGACACGACGCGATGCGCCAGCGATAACGATTCATGGCTGGCTTGCGCGCCTTCACAGCAGTTGAGCACAATCAGCCACGGATTGTCCAGCGATTCGCCGAAGGTGGCCAACTGATCACCCGTGATGATCACTGAGCCGCTTTGTACGGTGGCATCTTGAAAGTCGCTGGCTCTCGCCAACTCGAGCAGTTGTGTGTTGTTGTCGGCGCGCCCGTGGCAAAAAAAATGCACAATGTTCGGCTGCCACCGGCCAATTGCGGCAAGCACTTTGGCGCCGGATTCCTCAACGCCGGCCACAGTGACCCACGGGCGCGCCGCGGCGATATCAGCGGTGACTTGCGCATGCACGTTGGGATCTCCCGTGAGGACGCGGACTTCCACCGGCAAGCCGGCGGTGATTGCAGCATCTGCGGCATCGCGCAGCACATCCCATTCACGCTGCTGGCCCGCAATACCGTGTGCGGAGATGACGGCCATGATCCGCACCGGCAGCCGGAACAGCGGTGGCGTGCGCGCGATTGTACTGGCGGGATCGGTAATGCGACCGATCGGCCAGCGCCGATCCAGCGCCACAAACTTGTTCCCCACGTCACAGAGTGTTTCCCACGCCATCAATTCTGCATCACCCTCACTGAGCTTGACGTAAAGCGGCGACCTGGTACCAGGCGCTGCAGTGCCCAGGGAGTCGAGGACCGCCGCAATTCCGGGATGCTTGCGCAATGCGTCGCGGAGCAGGCAACCACGGACTGACACCGCATTTGGAGTGTCCCACCCCGGCAGCGGGGTGAGTTGTAGAGGACGCACGAAGGTCATGTCCGGGATCTTCGTGGGATGCCGTTCGATCTTTATGTAAAACTGGTGGGCTTGCGTGACTGGATCGATCATACCGCTCGGATCCACGGTGATGACGGTTCTCACTGTTCGCCCTCGCGGTTGATCGTCGCCGATGCATTGGCACTCGTCGCGCCCGGCGGTGAGTTCTCGGCAGCGGCATCCTCCGCTGCAAAGGACGCTACCGACTGCCGCAACGAGTCGAGCGCAGAGAGGGAGGCCGTCGCGCGCGCGCGCTGCATCGAGTCATCCACGTCCCCGTCGTCCCGGGCATTGTTTTGCAGCGTGAGCTGCACCTGCTCAGCTACCCGCTCCGTTGCGGCCACCCAGGGTTTGACGGGTCCACCGCGCTGAATCACCTGATCGAGCGGCGAACTGTCTGAACTGCTCGCCTCGACCATCGCAGTCTGCGCCCGGTTACGCGACACCGGCGATTCTCGCGTGCGTGACCCCCGCGTCCGTGGCGGGTCCTGTACCGAGCGTTCGGTATCGTCAGGTGGGATGACGCGATACGGCTGGCAGTACACAAACAGCGAGTCGTTCACGGGCATCGCCATCGGGGCATCGTCGAACACGACGCGGTAGGCGACCGGGAGGAACGATTGCTGCGGATCGCGCGCGAGGGAATGCATGACCACGGGTCCGGGCCGCGTCTGCCCGATCTCATCGGCCAGCGCACGCATGCCTGATGGGGAATTGTTGTCGACGACCCCGGTAAGCACCGTACCCCATGCGCCCACCCGAGTCATGAAATTGCTCAGCTCGATTGCGCTGACAGGACCCGCACTGAACTCGTTCGTCCTCTCCAGCGGTGATTGCGCGAGCAGCATGGCGCCGCGATCGCGGGCCAGGTGACTGTGCCCCAGCATGTGCACCACGTCAACGCTGCGACTGCGGAGGCTGTGCTGCATCCAGAGCAGCCACGGCGACCGCAGCTGGCCCGATTGGTCAACCAGACGGCTCGACACGTCCTCGCTGCAAAACGGCGACGCATCCTGCGGATCGTAGACCGTGACACTCCCATTCGGTGGTGCGAGTGTCGCAAGGTGGTCGTGCATGCCTTGGTAAAAGGCGTTGTCCGTGAAGATGTGCAGATTGGTGCTCCGCACCGCGGCCGCACGGATCCCCTCAGCAGCGGCGACCAACGCGTTGCCCACGTTCCCATCTTCGACGTAGAGCGGTGCACTCGCGCACAGGACCACGTCGAGCGTATCGTCGGACTCGCGGGGCGGCGGAAAGAGGAAGTCCGGCAGCATCAGGATCGGGTGTCCGAACTGCGCGCCGAAGGCTCGCTCCCACGGCATGAACCGCAAGGCGCCATAGGGTCGGACGACATGGATCCATAACGGCGCGTCGTCCAATTTCGCATCCCGCATCCACTCCTGTACGTAGCTGATCATCTCGTGGGGTAGCGTTCCCTCCACATCGTTGCGATCTTCGCGCTTTTCGGGCCGCACCCCGAGCTCACTGATATCGCTCGGCCATGTACGAATCGTGGCCAGCTCGCCATCCACTTTCGCCTGCAGCGTGAACAACACATTAGGCCGAGTCTGCAGCATCTCGACCTTCAGCGCGACGATGTTGTACTGCTGCTTGATCTTCTCAGCCATGACGTTGGTGCCTCAGGGGTGCATGTGGGCGGTGGCCAACGTCCATGACAGGTACCACACATCATCCTTTAGAATGCCACCGTGCCCA
>Ga0105049_10010007_pt1 | contig 10889 bp, 10 predicted proteins | sample MAT06_FD_78087 | JGI IMG/M metagenome (GOLD analysis project Ga0105049, IMG submission 78087) | Freshwater microbial communities from Lake Fryxell liftoff mats and glacier meltwater in Antarctica - MAT-06 | ecosystem: Environmental > Aquatic > Freshwater > Ice > Liftoff microbial mat | place... | reverse complement strand
TTTTTACCACTCAAAACGGCAAACATTTAAGTTTAGGTGAAATACTAAGAGTTGGAAAAAATGCTACAGGTTCGTCTTTTAACAATCGGAGCTTCGCATTATTAGGTGACCCAGCACTAAAACTTTCTTTTCCTGATTATAATGTCGCTACGATTTCTACTAATTCAGTACCTGCAACTCTTAATGGTATTCCTGACACTTTATCTGCCTTAGAATACGTAACAATTCAAGGTTTTATTGCTGATGCTAATAACAATCCTGTAACTACGTTTAATGGTGTTTGCATACCCACAGTTTACGATAAGGCTGTAACTACTAGTACTTTGCAAAATGATCCAGGCTCACCCTTACGGCAGTTTCAAGTGAGGAGAAATGTTATTTTTAAAGGTCCAGTAACGGTAACTAATGGTTATTTCACATGTAATTTTGTTGTTCCTCAAGACATTCAATTTAACTATGGATATGGTAAGATTAGCTATTATGCATATCAAAATAACAATTTGTTAGATGCCGCAGGAAATTTTAATAATATTATTGTAGGTGGAATAAGCGACAGTGCTGTTACAGATAATGAAGGTCCACAAATTCGCTTATACATGAATAATGAGCAGTTTGTAAACGGAGGAATGACCAATGAAAGTCCAGATTTTTTAGCTTTAGTTGAAGATGATATTGGCATTAATACTGTTGGAACTGGTGTGGGACATGATATTACAGCAATTTTAGATGGAAACACTACTAATCCTATTGTTTTAAATGATTTTTATGAAGCCGCACAAGATAACTTTAGAAAAGGAAAAGTAATTTATCCTTTTAGAAATTTAACAGAAGGCAAGCACAATATTGTCTTTAAGGTTTGGGATGTTGCAAACAATTCAGCTTCTGCATCAATAGATTTTGTAGTAGTAAGATCTACAGATTTGTCATTAAACCATGTGTTGAATTACCCAAATCCATTTACAACGAATACACAATTTTTCTTTGAATACAACCAACCTGGTGTCGCTGTTAATGTGGATGTTCAAATCTTTACCGTTTCGGGTAAATTGGTAAAAACATTAGAATCTACTTTTGCAAGTACGGGTTTTAGATCAGATCCTATTGCTTGGAACGGTTTAGATGATTTTGGCGACAGGATAGGCAGAGGTGTGTATGTGTACAGATTGAGAGTTAGAACACCAGATGGAAAGAGTGCTGAAAAATTCGAGAAACTTGTAATATTAAACTAACGTAGACAACTGCATTTAAGAAATACTATATTTGTCTCCAATTTTAACCATATCAATGATTAAAAATCACTTTACCCCAACAAAGCAAAGCTTAATTACAGCTGCTCTAGTGCTTACCGCTGCGAGCGGTTTTGCTCAATCATCTATTACAACCAACGATTTAACTGCAGGAGCAGCAATTAATACCATTACCACTGCGGTTCCTTTATTACTGATTTCTCCGGATGCAAGAGCAGGTGCATTAGGAGATGCCGGGGGAGCATTATCTCCAGATGCGAATTCCATTCATTGGGGTGCTGCAAAATTAGCTTTTGTAGAAGGCAAGTCTGGAATTTCGCTTTCTTACATTCCTTGGTTACGAAATTTAGTTCCAGATATCAATTTAGGCTATTTGTCATTCTATAAAAAATTGAAGAAACGCCAAACTATTGGAGGTTCGTTGCGCTACTTTTCTTTAGGAAATATAATTTTTACTGATATTGTAGGAAATACAGTTGGTCAATTTAATCCTAATGAATTTGCGATTGATGGAGCTTACGCACGTAAATTTAGTGACCGCTGGTCAGGAGGTTTGGCGCTTCGTTTTATTTATTCTAATTTAACAAACGGAATTGATGTTCAAGGTACGCCAAGCTTTGCAGGCACAACTGTAGCGGCAGATATATCAACTTGTTACCTCAATCCAGATATGAAAGTAGGTGGCAAGAAAGCTTCCTACATGTTTACTGCAGCGATTACTAATATTGGAGGCAAAATTTCATATACTAAATCGGCAGACAGAGATTTTATTCCCATCAATTTAAGAATAGGTAATTCTATGAAAATTAAAGTTGATGATTACAATGCCTTTACATTTTTGTTAGATGCGAATAAGTTATTGGTGCCAACACCTCCAGTTAGAGTTGATGCAACGAATCAAGCAGTTTATCCTGATAAACAAATAGGTGAAGTAGGCGCTGGCAAGGAAAACAATGTTCCAATTGTGACTGGTATGTTACAATCTTTTGGGGATGCTCCAGGAGTTTTAAAACCAGATGGATCAAGAAATGTTTTACAGGAAGAATTAAGAGAAATTATTTTATGTGGTGGTGTTGAATACAGTTACAATAATGCTTTCGCTTTTAGAACAGGTTATTTTCATGAGCATGCAACTAAAGGAAATAGGAGATATTTTACTTTAGGTGCAGGAATCAAGTTTAATGTATTTACGCTTGATTTGGCTTATTTGATTCCAACACAACAAAGAAATCCATTAGAAAACACTTTGCGATTTACGCTTCAATTTGATTTTGGATCTTTCCAAACACAAGGATCAACGAAAGAATAAGGATGAACATCAGAGTTGGGCAAGGTGTAGACATCCATCAATTGGTTGAGGGGCGTGATTTTTGGTTGGGAGGAATATTGATTCCACATAAAAAAGGAGCGCTAGGTCATTCAGATGCAGATGTGTTAATTCATGCTATTTGTGATGCTATTTTAGGAGCTGCTAATTTAGGCGATATTGGAGTCCATTTTCCAGATACAGACGCTCAATTTAAAGGAATAGACAGTAAAATATTATTGCGACATGTTACAGACCTCGTGAAAACGAAAGGCTGGAAAATTGGGAACGTAGATTCTACTTTAATCTTAGAAAGACCTAAAATAAAACCGCATATTACAGGCATGCAAGAAATTTTAGCGCCCTTAATGGATATTGAAATTGATGCTGTTTCAATCAAAGCGACAACGAACGAAAAAATGGGTTATGTAGGTCGTGAAGAAGGAATTTTAGCATTTGCTAGTGTTCTTATTTACAAATAGTATTTTATCCTATTATTGGTTTGTATATTTACCGCAATGCAAGAAAGAGAATTTATTACCAAAGTAAAAGAATTTGATTCGATAGACGAATTAGATGCTAGCCAACATTCCTTAATGGAATCTGCAATTGAAGCACGTTCTAGAGCTTATGCACCTTATTCTAACTTTTATGTTGGAGCTGCTGTTTTGCTTGAAGATGGAACAGTAGTTTTAGGAAACAACCAAGAAAATGTGGCATATCCATCAGGATTGTGTGCCGAACGTACCGCTTTATTCGCCGCGGGCGCAAATTACCCTGGAAAAGCAGTAAAGAAAATTGCAATTTCTGCCTTCTCCAGCGATTTTGAGGTGAACACTCCTGTTTATCCTTGTGGAGCTTGTCGACAAGTAATGTCTGAGTACGAACAATTGAGTAAAGGGAGTATGGAAATATTGATGATGGGCGCTACAGGAACAGTGCATGTTGTTGAAGGATTGATAAATATTTTGCCCGTTGCTTTTAATGCTGATAACTTAAAACGAAAAAAGTAATGATTTTGATAAAATAATTGGTTAAACAATGATTTATTATAAATTTGCGAACCGAAAAAATTAATATGGCTCAAAAGAAATTTTCTAAAGAACAATACATTAAGTGGTACGAAGAGATGCTTTTATGGCGTCGATTTGAAGAAAAAGCAAGTCAATTGTACATTCAGCAAAAGATACGTGGATTTTGTCACTTGTATATAGGTCAAGAAGCTGTTATAGCGGGTGCTATCAGCGTAATAAGACATTCTGACAATATGATTACTGCCTACCGTGATCACGTGCAACCAATAGCTAAAGGAGTTTCTCCCAAAGCAATTATGGCTGAATTGTTTGCAAAAGTAACAGGATGTTCTAAGGGAAAAGGTGGTTCCATGCACATGTTTTCTGCAGAGCACAAGTTTTTTGGTGGGCATGGCATTGTGGGAGGACAGATTCCATTAGGTGCAGGAATCGCATTCGCAGATAAATATAATGGTAATGATAATGTTACTTTATGTTACATGGGCGATGGAGCAGTTCGACAAGGAGCATTGCACGAAGCTTTTAATATGGCAATGTTGTGGAAGCTACCAGTAGTTTTTATTATTGAAAACAATTTCTATGCTATGGGAACTTCAGTAGAAAGAACTTCCAACGTTCATGATTTGTATAAGATTGGTTTGTCTTACGATATGCCAAGCAAAGCAGTTGATGGAATGAGTGTGGAAGCAGTTCATGAAGCAATGGAATGGGCTGTAGAACATGCAAGAAATGGAAATGGTCCTACTTTATTAGAAATTAAAACCTATCGTTTTAGAGGACATTCTATGTCTGATCCTGGTAAATATCGGACAAAAGATGAAGTTGAACAGTTCAAAAAACAAGATCCAATTGAGCAGGTACTAAACACGTTAAGAAATAAAAAATGGATAACAGAAGCAGAAATTGAAGCAACTGAAGATCGGGTAAAAGCTGTAGTTGAAGAAGCTGTGCAATTTGCTGAAGACTCAGCATATCCAGATGTTTCTGAGCTATACAAAGATGTGTATGTTCAGGGAGATTATCCTTATATAATGGACTAAACTAATAGGAAATTTTAAAAAATGGCAGAAATTATTAAAATGCCCAAATTGAGTGATACCATGACAGAGGGCGTGGTAGCTAAGTGGCATAAAAAAGTGGGCGATAAAGTTAAATCTGGTGATTTATTGGCCGAAATTGAGACCGATAAAGCAACGATGGACTTTGAATCTTTTCAAGATGGAATATTATTGCATATCGGAGTAGAGGAGGGCAAAGGCGCTCCAGTTGACTCTGTTTTAGCAATTGTTGGAAAAGAAGGCGATGATTACAAAGCATTATTGGAAAGCGACAAAGCTCCTGCACCAGCAGCAGAAGAAAAATCAGCTCCTGCATCTGTTGCAGCGCCAGTAGCATCTGCTGCTCCTGCAGTAATTGCAGCTCCAGTTGCGGCGGTTACGGCAAGTGATGAACGTTTGAAAGCTTCACCGTTAGCTAAGAAAATTGCTTCAGATAATGGCATTGACATACGTCAGGTGGAAGGTTCTGGAGAAGGTGGCCGTATTATTCGCAAAGATGTTGAGAATTTTAAACAAGCTGGAGGAGCTGCTGCGCCTGCGAAACCTGGTTATGTTTATTCTGGTACAGAAAGTTTTACAGAAGAGAATGTTTCTCAAATGCGTAAAACAATTGCACGTAGATTGGGCGAAAGTAAATTCAGTGCTCCGCATTTCTATTTAACTACAGAAATTGATATGGAAAATGCAATTGAAGCGCGTATGTCTATCAATGCAAGTGGTGAAGTAAAAGTTTCTTTTAACGATTTTGTTGTTAAAGCAGTAGCGATTTCTTTGAGGAAGCATCCTAAAATTAATTCTTCCTGGTTAGGAGACAAGATTCGTTATAACCAACATATCCATATTGGTGTAGCGATGGCAGTTGAAGAAGGATTATTGGTTCCTGTTGTTAGATTTGCCGATAATAAAGGACTTTCAGAAATTTCTGCAGAGGTTAAAGCCTATTCAGTAAAAGCAAAAGCCAAAAAATTACAACCTGCAGATTGGGAAGGCAATACATTTACTATCAGTAATTTAGGAATGTTTGATATTGATTCCTTTACAGCTATCATCAATACACCTGATGCATGTATTTTGGCAATTGGAAGCATTCAAGAAAAACCAATTGTGAAAAACGGTTCCATTGTAATAGGTAATACGATGAAAGTAACGTTGAGCTGTGACCATCGTGTGGTGGATGGTGTAACTGGTTCTGAATTTTTGAAAACCTTAAAAGACAATTTAGAACATCCAGTTAAAATGTTGATTTAAGATTTTCAAAAATCTACATTTCTTCATTAAACTTTAATATTAAGAGCCTGGTTTTAATCGACCGGGTTTTTTTATAGTGGTATGGTTACACTAACAGTAGTTCCTTTTCCTTCGAAAGAATCGAAATCTATGGTGCCGTTGAGGTATTCGACCCTCGAATATAAATTTTTAAGTCCTATTCCGTTGGCTTCATTTACTTTGCTACTGTCGAAACCTTTCCCATTATCTTCTACCAGCAAAACCAGTTCATCGTCGTGTGTGATTAGTTGAATGGTAACAAGTTTGGCTTCCCCATGTTTAATGGCGTTACTCACAATTTCTTGAAGTATCCTAAAAATAAATGATTCTTTTTCAGGGACGATATTAACGGACAAGTCTATTATTTCTAGTTGCAACTCAATATTTTTAATTAAAGATAGTTTGTCTACAAAATCTCTTACTGCACCTTCCAATCCATTTTTAGTGAGCGCATTGGCCATCATACTATGTGAAACGGTTCTAACTTCACTTACAGCATCATCTACCAATTGAATGGCATTGTTAATCAATAAATTATGTTCACTATCTTCAGAAGAAATTCCTGCAAGTGTAAGTTTGGCAGCAGATAATTGTTGGCCAATGCCGTCGTGTAATTCTCGTGCAATACGCTGTCGTTCTTGAATTTCAGCGTCCATAACCGCAAGCACTTTTTGTTCTTTTTGCAACATTCTTTCTTGAATGAGTTTGTTTTTTTCTTTCTCCACTCTTCTGAAATAGAAAAATAAGATAACTATAACAATAAATAAGGCTGTAATGCTAATTGCATAAAGTATCCAACGGTTTTCTTTTAGTAAATTTTCTTTCAGTTGGTTGTCTTTTTGAAGAAGTTTATTTTCATTTATTTGCTTTTCAGTTTCATAATTAACTTGCTGATTTGAAACTTGTTGCAGCAAGTCTTTACTAAATAAACTATCAGTAAGTTCGTAAAAAAGCGTGAAATATTGAATGGCTTCCATTCCATTTTTTAAACCCGCATTTGCAATAGTTTTAGCACGGTACACTTTTTTAAGGATGACTGATATTTTTTTCTCAGTTGCAATTTTCTCAGAGATATCGGCAAACTGGAGTGCTTGCTTGAATTTTTTTTGATTGTTATAAAATATTGCCAAGTTAGCTGAGAATAAGGCAATCTCATTTGCGTCATTTAATTTCTCAGCAATAGCAATAGCCATTTTATATTTACTTTCTGCTTCATCTATTTTATCTGTTTTTTGAAGTATTGATGCCCAATTGCTGTATGAAATTGCTAAGTTATTACTGTCACCAATTTCAAGCATGACCTCAGTAGCTTTTTTATGACTATTTATAGCAGATGTGTAGTCTTTGTTGTGATCGAAGTATTCAGCTTGGCTATTATAAACGTTTGCTAGGCATCTTTTATCGCCTGTTTTTTCACAAAGCAATTTTGCTTTTTTCAACGTTTCGAGGAACTTGTCATAATATCTTAGTTGCCTGTAAATACCGCAAAGATTGTTGAGAGTATAACTGATTTTTCCATCTGATTTTTCTTTTTCAAAAATCCGTAAAGCAGCTAATTGATTTTCTAAAGCAGCGCTATAATTTGCGAGTTCGTCGTGGCAGAGTCCTAATTTACTATAAACAGAAGCCATTCCAGATTCGTCTTTCAAATTCTTGCGAATTGCAAGCGCAGTATTTAATTGTGTAATTGCGTTTGTATATTCACCCAATCTAAAAAGCACTCCACCAAGGTCGTTGCGTGCTTGTGCGATATATTTGTTATTCTTTGATTGAATAGCAATTTGAAGTTCTTCTTCTGCATATTTTTTAGAAAGCTGCACATTAGAAAAAAGGTATTGCCATGAAATTTCTGACAAATTGATAATTCTTTGTTCCTCAGTTAAATTAGTTTTTAGTGTTGCAACTAAGCTATCTAATTGTTTGTTTTCTTTAGCAAATACAAGAGATTTAGAAAAAAGAAACCCAACAGAAATAAGAAGAGTAATCCACTTTAAATTGCTGTTGGGCGCTATCATTTTCCCGAAAATAATTATTGGAAAGCTGGAATATTAAAACAACCCGTTCATTTCGGCATCGACCCGACTAATAATTTCGCCGAGGTGTTCAGGATTTTCGCTGAATTTATTTTCATCTACATCAATAACTAATAATTTACCAACGCTGTAGTTAGAAATCCATGCTTCATAACGTTCATTTAATCTTCTTAAATAATCTATTCGGATAGAATTTTCGTATTCTCGACCTCTTTTCTGAATTTGATTTACCAAAGTTGGAACACCCGCTCTGAGATAAATTAATAAATCGGGAGGGGCAATAAAACTCGACATTAGATTAAAAAGGGTGAAATAATTTTCAAAGTCACGCGTGGTCATTAAACCCATTGCGTGAAGGTTGGGAGCAAAGATGTAAGCATCTTCGTAGATGGTACGGTCTTGTATGACTTTTTTACCACTTTTTCTTATTTCGTTTACCTGATTAAAGCGACTATTTAAAAAATAAATCTGCAAGTTAAAAGACCAACGTTGCATGTCTTCGTAAAAGTCATTTAAATATGGATTGTCATCAGCATCTTCAAAGTGAGCTACCCAATTATAATGTTTAGATAAAAGCGAGGTGAGTGTAGTTTTTCCTGAGCCAATATTTCCTGCTATAGCGATGTGCATGTGTGTAAAATAAAGCGACTAAAATACACAAACCAATGAAGGTATGCAGCAAAAAATAAAATTCTGTTCCATTGATTTACAAGGACTTGAAATTCAGTGATTAAAACTTTTGGCGAATGAAATTTATTTTGACCTGTAAATGAGAGAGGAAAGCTGGTCTTCTACAAATATTTCGTTGGCAATTTCTCGTAAATCTTTGGCTTTAAGCGAATCAATTTTATCTGTAATCTCTTTAAAAGTGTCAATCTTATTAAAAAGGAGAAAAGTTTTTGCGAAACCTAACATGAGCGAGGCATTACTTTCTTGTGCAATTGCAATTTGTCCAATTAGCTGCGCTTTGGCCTTTTGCAATTGAACTTCACCTAAAGTAATTTCTCTCAATTTCTTTAATTCTTTCAAAACCAATTGCAAGCAACGGTCGGCAGTGCCATTTTCGGTTCCCAAATAAACATTCCACAAACCCGTATCGCAGTATATGGAATAGGAAGAATCGATGTTATAAGTAAACCCATATTTTTCGCGAATGGCTAGATTCAGCCTGCTGCTCATTCCTGGTCCACCCAACAAATTATTCAAAAGAATTAATGCTGTTCGTCTTTTATCTCTTACATCATAAGCTCGGTTTCCAATAACGACATGCGTTTGGTGGATTTTTCTTTTTACATCATTTTGAGTGGGAATATATGTTGGAACTGTTTCCCTTTTAAATTGACGGGGATTCTCTGGGATTTGACCCAGCGTTTTTTCCAATAGTGTTACTAATTTTTTGAGAGAGATATTACCAACTGAAGAAAATACTATTTCATCTGTATTATAGGCGCGCTGCATGAAAGTTCGTATTTTATCAGCGTTGAACTGTTTTAAATGAGCAGGCGTTCCTAAAATATCATGACCAAGAGAATGATTAGGATACATGATGTCTTCGAAGCGGTCATAAATTTCTTCGGATGGACTGTCTTTGTAGGAATTTATTTCATCGATGATTACTAATTTTTCTTTTGCAATTTCCTTTTCTGGAAAAATGGAATGAAAGGTGATATCTGAAATTAGTTCAATAGCACGGAGGTAATGTTGGTGCAAAAAAGTAGAATAGACGCAGGTTTCTTCTTTGCTTGTATATGCATTTATTTCGCCACCAACGTCTTCCATTCTGGTGAGAATATGAAAGGATTTTCTTTTTCCAGTTCCTTTGAAGATGGTATGTTCAATAAAATGTGCAAGACCGTGTTCGTGCGGTAATTCATCGCGGGACCCAGCATTTATAAAAATGCCACAATGTGCAACATCATTTATTACTGGTAAATGGACTACACGAATCCCGTTAGAAAGTGTAGCATATTGGGTTTCAATCATTCGTTATTGGGAGCTTCTTCTAAAATTATTTTTTGCACTCGTCCTACAATTCTTTCGTCTAGCATTACTTTTATTCCACGTGAATGATAAGTTGCACTTGTAAGAATCCAACGCACATTTCCACGTGTTAATGCACCTGTTTTTTGGTCGCGTTTCGTAATAACATCTACTAATTGTCCTAAGTGAATATTATGTCTGAAACTACCATCCGTTTTAGTTGCAGTCGCAGGTTTTTGAGGCATCTTTTTGTGGTAAAACTGAAATTAATCTGGTGGTAAGGTACTCACTTTTGAACTTCATTTTATACGTTTTTCCATTCAAACCTTTTCCTTCAATAACATATTCGGGAATTTGTTTACCGCGGATATCACTTTCGTCGAAAATAACATCGGCAGTATTTATAACGGAGAGGATATCGTTGTCTTTAATTTCATTGCAAAGCAGCATACACCTGGCTTGGGCAGAAATTTTTACTGGATTTTCTTGCAAGCTTTCTTTAATTTTACCTTCGGGAGTCCATGCAGGGAAATCTCTTCCTCGCATTAAAGTAACATATACCAAACCGCTTCCGAGGAGGGTTCCAAAAATAAAAAGTGCGATACGACGTGAATTTGGCATGGGCAAAGATAGTCACGTTTGGCAATAACGCTTATTGAAACTTCAATTTGATGAGAGAATGTTTTAGCTAGGTGATGAATAATATTTAACTAGCGTAACAATGCAATAAATGGAAATGAACAATTATGTTAAAAACTTAATTTGTTAAATTGAATAAAAAAAACCAAGGAACCCAATTATCCCCTTCCCGGTGCAACATACAGAATTAACTGATGGTTAGACGTTTTTTAAACGCGTATAAACGTTTAATGGATTAACGAATTTAGTTTATAATTTGAAAATTATTGCTGTTTTTTTGGAGCTGTAGTGGGGGCCGTCGAAATTAATTTTTTGAATACGACAGT
>Ga0105049_10010006_pt1 | contig 10890 bp, 6 predicted proteins | sample MAT06_FD_78087 | JGI IMG/M metagenome (GOLD analysis project Ga0105049, IMG submission 78087) | Freshwater microbial communities from Lake Fryxell liftoff mats and glacier meltwater in Antarctica - MAT-06 | ecosystem: Environmental > Aquatic > Freshwater > Ice > Liftoff microbial mat | place... | reverse complement strand
TCGGTCGTGGTCTTTGGGATTTGGAAGAATTGGTTTGGCTGTCATAGGACACTGGTTCCGCTCGTTCGCAACGTCCCTGTCATCGGAACGGTTCTTACGACGACCGCCCTATCGAGACTGTCGATGACCTTGTCCATGATGCTTGGTGCGGGCGTGGAGGCCAAGCGCTGCGTGCGTGACGCTCTACTCAGCACCGGCAATTACTACTACATTGCGGGACTCGAGAAGTCGATTGCCGAAATCGTGAAGGGCAAATCGTTTGCTGAAGCGCTCGATGCCCCGAAGTTGCTCCCCGATGAGTTTATTCAAAACGTAGAGGTAGGCGAAATGAGCGGGTCGGACAGCGAGTCGTTGGAACGTATGGCGGTAGTTTATCGAGAAAAAGCCCAAGTCGCGATGACGCAGCTCGCAGTCGTATCTGGACTTGCCGTTTGGCTGCTCATCGCAGCGATCATCATCACCGCCATTTTCATGATCTTCTTCCAAATCCTTCAGGTCTATTCGAACGCGCTCAACATGAATTAGTGGGCCTTCATGATAAGTAAGCGCGCGGAGCTATCGCCGTCCACTTGGAAAGCTTGAGTGCCTCTAAAAAAGGCGGCAAAAGCAAGGTCGCCGAAAAAACGCCGAAGAAAACAGCCAAGCCTGGATCGAACCTGAGAAATGATCCGTCGGAATCAGCCTCCCCTAAACGTGGGTTTCAGACGTTAATAGCAATCAAGCGAAACAAACAGAAGCCAGACATTTACCAAATAAACTGAAGTCAACGGCAAAGGTTGAAGATGCCAGAAGAAATAGCTCAAGTCTCACAAGAATCGGATTTCAAGCAACTTGTTGCTGACATTAAGAGCCTATACGAAGTACCTGCGGAAATAGTATCCAAAGAAACCTGGGTGCACGATTCCGAAGGTATCCTCCAACGGTTGGAGAATAGAGCCCTCTATCGCGACGACTACGCTGCTGCAGTGTTGTTCGCTGAGGTTAAGCCGTTTCGTGGCGAACAGCGAACTAGGCTTCTCGCCGCGTTAAGTGGATACATTGATGAAAATCGATTTGTGGAGGACGAGGATTCGCTGATTACGTTGTGTTCCGCAATTCGCAAGTATGCGATGAACATGCAAGAGTCGCAGTTTGAGGGCTATGCCGATTGGCTTTTGCCAACGGAGACAGCGACTTTGCATCATGAGGCAGAGATGGAATTCGCCAAGGGGATTTGTTGGCGTTTGGAGTTTGAGCCGCATTCTTGGCCAGCACAGTACCCTCATCTAACAAAGACGCTTTTTGATTTGGTGGACTCCTATCTCACGTCGCGTTTAATTTTGCAGAAGAGCTATGCGAATACAGCGATGTTTGGCATCGTTGCACTTCACATACTCGAAGCTGCGTCCGGTTCCCGAGTTGAGCTCGTTTCAAAACTGCGTGAAAAGACGATAGGTTCAGGCGTGAAGTGGTTTGCAGAAATGGTAAACGACAATCTCGACGAAGCAGTGCATTACATTTCAGAACGTGATGAAGCGTTGGGCAAGAAAGTCACGGAAATTCGACAAGGATAGTCGCGACTCATGCCAGCACAAAGAACATCCGACACTCAACCGGTTTCCGTGAGACCTGGCCATATACTTGCCAAATCCAACGGTGTTTCCGACCTCATGCTGCACGCCATGCTGTTCGACGAGGAGAAGGGTCGTGCCGATGTGACGACGATAACGCAACTACGGATTGCTCACATGGGACCACCGTTAGGGAACGCGACCAGATCTTGTGATGCTGTGGGTGTAATTAAATTGACCGATGAGCAGATGCTTCGGATCAAGAATTTTATTACGCAGTGCAAGGATGCAACAAAGAAGCGAGATAAAGAATATCGACTGCGAGGCCTTGAGGCTACGTCGAAGGAGCTCTATGTTATCCTGCCATCCGCTAAACCGCCTTCGGGAGATTTTGCTTACTGGAGATTCAGTTGTGTTGGCTTTGTGCTTAAGGCGTATGAGCAGATACCGATCTACCTTTTGAAAGGTCCCATTCCCGAGCGGACACTCGCAGATCTCAAATCATTCTATCCGTTTTTCTCCGCGGATCTCGATAAAGCAGACACTCGCGAGCATCTAGGTATTGGCACTGGTGACCGCTGGCCAGTTGAACTTGTTGGCTATGTTCTGCACTCTTTTGCTCGCAACGAAGCCGACGTAATTGCGGGTCCTTATGCTCCACAACTTGGAGATGAGTATTTTCCGCGACAGTTTGTTTCTGGTGGAGCACCTCCTAAAAGATTATTTGGAAAACAATGAACGAAATAGCAGATAACAGCTGCTGATGACGCTTCTCAAAGACTAGTCGACATTCCCGAGCATGGCTCTATTGCATTTGTTCTTTTAGTTTGTCCAGTCGCTTGGGTGACACGCTCACGCGAGTGCCGAGCTGCTGGGCATAGATGGACACCCGCAGCTCCTCTATCAGCCAACGGTATTCCAGCAATTGACCCGTCGGTTCCAGACGAAGCGTCGTTCCAGTCGGTAGCAACTGCATCGTGGCTGGCGAAGGTTGGATACTAGCGACGCGTGCACTGTAGTCTTTCCAGTATGTGGATACCGTTGCGTCGGTTGCCATGTCTTTCACTTGCCCTACCGATTTCAGTCGGTCGAGTCGAACTGCGATCGCTTGCAGATAACGCGGGAGTTCTCGGACATAACACCACGGAACATGATACGAAAGTGAGTCATGAAACAAAGCGGTAAGCTGTTCTCGAATCGATTTGACATTATCAGACCAGGTCGCAGGCGTTTTTTCTAACAGCGATCGAACTTTGTGGTTCGCTTCTGCAAATTTCGGCAACCATCGTCCAATTTCCGCTGCCGCGCCCGCAACACGTTCTATTCGCTTGAGTCGGCAAATCTCAAATTCCACCTTAGTTCGGAACCCAGTTGTAACTTGTTCGCTCGTCCAATTCGTGTCGATAAACGCAAGCCGTGCGATGAGGTCGCTTACCAAATCCTTCAAGCGATCGCCAGCATAACGATCCGAAAGCCACAACGACGACGTTGTCCACTGCGGCAAAAATTGAATCTGGCTCCGGATCTCGCGTCGCTCTATTTTGCTCAATAGAGAAGTCAAACCGCGACGTAACAATTGCTCGGCTAACTCCTCATGGTCAACCAACCCAATTGCAATCTTTTCTTTGGCAACGATCAAGGTCGGGTACATACTCAGCCGCACGCCGCTTCGCAGTTCAACCACGCTTTTCGGCAATACTTCAATGTCCCAGGTATCCATTGATGCACGAGACCAATCGTACGTTATCGGCTTGCCTGCCGTAGCCGTCGGCAATACCTGAACGGCAGCAGTACGCTGCGTCTGCTGCAATTCGGCAAGATCGCGACTGGATTGGACCGCTACACCCTTTTCATCGACTAGCTCGACCCGCATGCGCAAGTGTTCCGGAATGGCGCTCAAGTCAAAGTCGCTTTGCTTCACCGGCTCACCTAGGAAAGCACTCAAAACGTCGCAAAGCGATTTCCAGAATGGCGCTTGCTGGTTTGCCTTGTCCACCATCTTCGGCAACAACTGCTTGACTGTATCGGGTACCGGTACCAATTGTCGCCTTAACGGTTTAGGCAACGACTTGAGCAAGCAAGTTAACTTCTCCTCCAACAGCCCTGGCACAAGCCATTCCAACCGCTCGTTGTGCAATTGATGAACGATGGTCTGAGGCACAATGAGGCTGACCCCGTCCGCTTGATCGCCCGGTTCGTATAGGTATTTGACCGGTAGTTGACTTACCCCAATTTCAATCTTGGACGGAAAGCGTTCCTGGATACTATCGCGGTCCAGTTCAACAACGATATCGTCCCAAGTCAAATAGGGTGATAGCGAATCGGACTTGGCGGCGGCATTACTTGACGGTTTCGGTGGCTGAACGGTCCGGTCCCATTTCTCCAGCGTCACGCGATCAACGACGAACTCCGGGATACGAGCTCGATAAAAATCAGTTAGTACATACGGATCCACGACCAAATCGCGACGTCTGGTTTTGTCACCAAGTTCTTTGACCGTCTCCAAAAACGTTTGGTTGTGTTGCCAGAAGCGAGCGCGCGAGACAAATTGATCCTCCGCCAGCCCTTGTTCAATGAGTATCTTGCGAGCCAGCACGGGATCGATGGGAGCGAGTGTTACAGCGATACGAGGCGATACCAGCATCCCATAAAGCGTGCCCCGACGCATCACCAGTGCACTCCCTTGTTTCTTGCTGAAGTGCGGTTCGTCAAAACTATACTTGATCAAATGATGAGCCAATTGCTCGATCCATTCCACTTCGATCTTGGCGACCACACGAGCGTATCGCTGCGTCGTCTCGATAAATTCACCCGCCACGATCCATTTCGAACGACTTTGCTTCAAGCCGGAGCCTGGCCAAATGGTGACATCCAGGTTTTGAGCCCCTTTGTATTTCCCCGTGTCCTCAAGCATGGCGACACTGGACAGCAATCCGCTGAGCAGCGCTCGATGCAACGGTTCGTAACCCTCGGGCAAGCCGGTTTTTGTTGGAGCTTTTGGTTGTTGCTGTTGAGCCAGTGGCAAAAAGCGTTGCTTGTGCTTCGGGACAACGTCCACCGAATCGGCAGTCAACTCCGTCAAAACCACCTTACGCTTGCCGATCGACAGGTTCAGTTCTTTGCATTGCTCCAAGAGTTGGCGATGCACATCGGCCCACTCTCGCAATCGAACCAGCGAAAGGAAGGAATCACGGCAAGCTTTTTCGAGCCGAGAGCGACCGAGCTCCTCACGCAGCTTTTGGTAAAAATCCCAAATGCGAACATAGCTCAGGAAATCACTGTTGGGATCGCGGAACTTGAAATGGGCTTCGTCGGCTGCCGTGGCCTTCTCCGGTGGACGAACGCGGGGATCTTGAGTCTCAATCGCAGCTGCAATAATGAGCGCGTCGTTTAAACAGCCGTTGCGTTCGGCTTCAATGAGAACTCGACCAACACGTGGATCGACAGGCCAGCGAGCGATTTTGCGACCAATCTCGGTGAGGTGACCCGCTTCGTCGACGGCGCTGAGCTCCCGCAATACGTTCATCCCCTCGCGAACCGACTCAGGTCTCGGCGGATCAAGCCATGGCAACGACTCGATGTCGTCGATGCCGAGCGACTTGATATGCACAATGGTCGACGCCAAATCGCTTCGGCGGATCTCAGGCGTTGCAAACGCGGATCGGGAAAGGAAATCGGCTTCATCATAGAGTCGGATCGCGATGCCGGGACCAAGTCGACCACAGCGACCTGATCGCTGGTTGGCGGACGCTTGCGAGATCGGCTCAATCGGTAGCCGTTGTACTTTGCTCTTGGCGGCAAAGCGTGAGATCCTCGCCGTACCCGTATCGATCACGTAGCGAATGCCGGGAACGGTTAGCGAACTCTCTGCGACGTTGGTGGCCAAGATGATGCGTTGATTGCGGTGTGGTTGAAACACCCGTTGCTGTTCCGCTTCCGTAAGTCTTGCATAGAGTGGCAAGACTTCGATGGAGTTTTGTTGTCCTCGGTCGGTCAAATGTCCACGAAGCTGTTTGGCCGCATCGCGAATATCGCGCTCGGTTGCAAAGAAGGCCAGAATATCTCCTCGCCCCTCGCCCAGTAACTCGTCGATCGAATCGCAAAAACGCTGCGTCATCGAATCGAAATCGTAATCTGGACTACCTTGATTTTCGCGAGCATTCATCGCACCTCGGTATCGAATGTCGACAGGGAAGCTGCGTCCCTCAACCATTACGATCGGTGCTGGTCCAATGGCATCGGTAAAGTGGTTGGCATACTGCTCAGCATCGATGGTCGCGCTGGTGATGACCACTCGCAAATCGGGCCTCTTCGGCAACAGGCGTTGTAGATACGCCATGAGCAAATCGATATTGAGCGACCGCTCATGGGCTTCGTCGAGGATGATGCAATCGTAAGCGTCCAGAAATCGATCGCGTTGGATTTCGGCCAGGAGCACGCCGTCCGTCATGAGCTTAACGAGACTGGTCGGTTGGGTTTGGTCGTTGAAACGGACTTTGTAGCCAACGACGTTCCCACCCTTGGTCTCCATTTCTTCGGCCAATCGATGGGAAATCGAACGAGCCGCGATTCGACGTGGCTGCGTATGTCCGATCCAACCGAATTTTCCCAAGCCAGCTTCGATGCAGAACTTTGGCAATTGCGTGCTCTTGCCAGAGCCCGTTTCACCACAAAGTACGAGCACTTGTCGGTGAACCAGGAGATCGATAATCTCTTCGCGATACGCTGTGATTGGCAACGTCGCATCGTACTGAAGTGTGTACTTTGCCGACTTTCGTGCATCGAACTGTTCTCGCGCTTGGCGAACAGCAGAGTTCCAACGCTGCAAATCGACCTCTTTGCGGCTGCCACTGGGGAATCGGTCGATACGTTGCCGTTGATCCCGAAGACGAAAGTACGACCGCCGAAGCACTTCATCGGCTCGAAGCGTCTCGTCGGTGTTGGCATTCAAGTCTACGGACTCAGGTGGGCCAGAGGTGCCCATTCCGGGAGCACTCATGAGCGTTCCCAACGGATCGCAAAGATACGAGCGGCCACGATGAAAACAAAACCGCTCGCAGTAAGAACGGCCAGCTCCATGCCGATATCTCGCAACGAGAGCTCTCGCCAGAAGATCTTGTTGTATCCATCCAGCGCCCAAGCATTGAATGTCCATAACCCTGCTTTCTGGATGGTCTCGCTCATGAGGTAGCGTGGCACCATACTTCCGCCAAGAGCGCTCATCGTGAGGATCACAATCGTGGAGACCCAGCCCAATTGCATTCGCGATTTGCAAAGAGCTGCCAGCATGAGAGCAAAACTGGATGCCGCTCCAGCCGTCACGAGCGTCATGGCAACGAAGCCTTCGAGGTGATGTTGCAGATCGATTCCAAAGACGATCGAACCCCAAAGGAACATCAACGCCATTTGCGTGGAGCCAATCATCGTGAGGAAGACCCATTTGCCTAGCAGCAGTTGATCCATGGTGAGCCGGCTGCAGAGCAATCGATCGAGCGTCGAGTTCTCGCGCTCCTCAAGGAGTGAACCGCTGGCAGTGGTCGCGCTAAAGAGCAAGAACATTACCGCGATTCCGGCCGCGTACATGGCGATGACTGGATTGGTTTTTTTGCCACCGATAATGTCAACGGTTGCAATGGATGGCAATTGGGGCGCATTCATCAGTGGGGGTGCGGGGCTGGTGTAGCTGGCTGGAGCAACTGGATTGCTGCTCATCGATTTGGTTTTGGTGATCTCGGCGCTGGCCGTCATCACCGCTTTTTGGACAACTGCCGTCAAAACTTGCGATGCAACTTGGTCAAAGGAATCCGTCAGGACTTCAATTTCGGGTGCATCACCTTGATCGGGATTGTGCTTCGGGAAGACAACAGCGGCAGATACCATTCCGCGACGCACGAGGTCGACCGCAGATTCACGGTTCATCGCTTTCGCGGATCGGTCGCTGAGCCGGAGCGACTTTTGATCCTGCAGTAGAGCGACCGACCGGTCAGAAAGTTCGGAGGGCCATTCGTTGCTGATCGCGACTTTTATTTTGGGGGTGGAGGAAGAGGAATCCCGCGAACCAAAAATCAGCGCAAAGATACTGAAAAACACCATCGGCACAATGAACGTCAGGAGCAGTTCGGATCGATTGTTGCGAAGCCGCCGCCAACTGGTCTGAATGACCGTCCAAATCATAACGAGCAATCCTGTGGTGAGATTCGTGTATTCCGAGGTTGGCAGTTTCGCACCGACAATTGCGGGTCTTTCTTTGAGTGTGCGGCATTGTAGCACGCACCACTTCCGCATGGCAATTCCTTAACGGCAAATCGATCGGGCTAAAACTAGACCTGCACGGTACCTATTGCATTAAGAATTAGGGTTACTTGTGAGCGGCAAGGCGCTAGCCGCCGGTGTTTATAGGAACCGGCGGCTAGCGCCTTGCCGCTCACTAGCCTACTCTGGAAAACACATCCACGCTTGAATAAATCGCTGGGTCATGAAGCCGCAGGATTGGTAGAGCCCAATGGCGGCAGTATTCCTAAGATCCACGGCCAGAGTGATGCCCTCGATCTCGCTTCGCAAAGCCAAGTCTCGAACAAAGTTCATCACTACTTTGGAAAGGCCCCTGCCTCGCCATTCGGGAAGCAATCCCAAATAAGTTAGCTCCCAACACTTGGCCACAGTCGGTGTAATGAGCAAGCAGCCGACTGGAACATAACGATTTCGCACAACCCACCATGTGTTTGGAACGCCTATTATTGCAGAAGCGTATCCAGCCAGTGTGCTGTCGATATTGCGAAGTCCATTCAACTCCGGTACATCTTTTGTCCCATCGTAAGTCCTTTCGACAAGTTGGCTCCATTCAGATCGTGGGATCGAATCGTACGCAATAAAATCGATCTCATTAGTGTCAACTCCAGTATTCATGATTGCCAGCCTTGGAATCGTATCGATACCAACGCACTCCATCTGAACGAGTTTTGCAATTGGAATCATTCCGGCCGATTGCAACAGAAGATCGCGTTGCGGGTCAGGCGAAACGAACGCGGTAGCAGGATCATGCGAGACACGGGAAACAATCAATGGCGAAATCCCCTGTACCAATTCAGCTCCAGCGAGAAATGCATCGCGAAACAAGCGTTTGGCGAGATCAATCAGCAGATCGCGTTTAAGTTCGTCGTCCGGGGGATCCATACGAAAACTACCAACCGATCCGAGGGCGCCTGGATACAAGACCACATAACCCGCCACTCGAACTCCCGCTTGTTCGTGCATCCTTGTCAAAATGGGTGATGCAATTTTCGAACGTTGGCATAGATCAACGAGCGTTGCGATATAGGTATCGACTGCGGTTTCGTCTTCTGCAGCATGGCACCAGCGAACGCATTCCATCCAATCCATGTTCATCGCTTCGCATGCCTTTAACGGAAAGACGATTGTATCTGGGCTTGGGTTACCAATGGACGAGCAAAGGGGGCATTCGAATTCGCTTCGCTCAAGCGAACGAGCATTAGCACAGGTTGTGTATCCCCCTTATGCGTTTTGGTATGAAAGAAGTGTTCACCGAGTCCGCGTGAATCCGATGTAGGGCCGATCACGATCGTGTCTCCTTGTTGAATGCGAAGTTCGACGGTGAGCTGCTTCCAGGCAACCGACTCGCGCCGCGTGTCCGTTCGAACGGCGAGTTCACGAGCTACCACCTTCTTGACAAGCTCACCGTGTTGCATTTCTGGAGTCAAATGGACCGTCGCCGAGCCATCGCCGTGCGGTGTTGCTTGAATGGCGTAAACAAAGTGAGGTGCATCGTAGACTAGCTCTTTTGAAGCGACATCATAGTAAATAACCGACAAAAAACCGGTGGTGAAATTTCGAACCGAGAGTTCTTTTCGAACATTATCGCGGCATCGCCAAAGCTGAGAATAAGAGGAAACATCGGCCGCAAAGCCAGCTTGTTCTAATGGATCTTCGCCGATGCGCTGGACTGTTTGCCGAACCCATTCATCCAACAAAGGCGGCGTGTGTCCAGCAATTTTTCCGGCTCGCAGGCCGTTCTTGTCCAACGCGATTCGCAAATCGGATTTGATAGCTTGCTCATCGATTTGAGCCCAGAGATCGGGCAATAAGGCTGCTTGCTGTGGGTTGAGTCGTACCAAGATCGTTTCTACGCCGGCGGCATCGCTGGCGCTCTGCGCACTTCCAAAAGGCTTCGCTCCGCTCGCAGCAACAGGTTCTTCACCGGTGGGTAGCCAACTCGCGCAACCTAGCTGAAAAACCAGGCTAGCGCAAAGGGCCATTAAAATCAACCGATTGAACCGCACGAAACCCATCGGCCTCAATCATCACTTTCGAACGTTGGGAACATTGTTGGGTCGAGGTGCTTCGGGGTTGCTAGCCGCCCGAACATCTTCCATCGCGGGTGGAGCAAAAATGCGGTCTTCGACTGCCCAGTCCTTTAAATCGAATGGAATAAATTCCTTGCGGAAGATTGCATCGTTGATCTTTTGCAGCAACGAAGCGTTCTTGGCACGGTCACTGAACTGAAATACTTCGCGATTGTCTTTGAGCACTTCATTCGGTTCATCAAAATGTTCAGGATTGTATTTGATTAACATCACTGGCAAGAACATTTCGCGGTCGAGGAAGATTTGGACGTGGTGGTAGTTCACTGCATCTGATTGAAATTTGGGATGTGCCTCAATCAAGAAGAGGTCGTCGCGAGGCCTGCCTTGCGCGTCTTTAGGTGACGGCAACAATCGTACCCAATAACGAGCTTTGATCTTGTCCGCCTTGACTCCAAACATAAACGGCATGGGAGACTCGAGAATCCCAGCACCTTTCAACTCAGGGGGCATCGTAAACCGCGTGCATCGCTTTAAACTACGATCGTACTCATAAACTTTTTCGCCGTCACAAAGCCACCATTCGCCAAAGACGGAGTCAAAGCTCTTGTATTCCGGCTGGTTCTTTGCATCGAGTTGACCTGTAAGCTTGAGCAGCATCTCGATTTTAAACATTCCTTTGTCAGGTGCCATGTATTTGAGTTCACCCGATGCCGTGGTTACATTGACGTCTCGAATGCCTCTTCCTGTTTTTTTGGCCAACTCTTCGACAAAGTTGTCGGACGAGTTGTACTGCCATCGAAGAAATTTGCATGAATAGCGTTCTATGTCTGCAGTCGATCTTTCCCAGTAGTTCAGAATCTTGTCCAGGTCCGCTAGTTCTTGTGGCGAAGGAGGGTTTTTGGCAAATGGATCGATCGTGACGATTTCTTGTCCGCTACCCATGCGTGGAATCTGATTGGAAACGGGACGTTGGTTGAGGGCCGGATTCAGAGCCGGGTTCATGGCTGGATTGCCCTGTG
>Ga0105049_10010005_pt1 | contig 10890 bp, 9 predicted proteins | sample MAT06_FD_78087 | JGI IMG/M metagenome (GOLD analysis project Ga0105049, IMG submission 78087) | Freshwater microbial communities from Lake Fryxell liftoff mats and glacier meltwater in Antarctica - MAT-06 | ecosystem: Environmental > Aquatic > Freshwater > Ice > Liftoff microbial mat | place... | reverse complement strand
GCTGGGTCCGGCGCAGCGCGCACTGGAGATCGCACCGAACGACTATCGCGCGCTATCGCTGATGGGCAACGTGCTGGCCTACCTCGGCCGCATCGACGAATCGCAGCGCTTCAATGCGCGCGCAACGGAACTCAATCCACTGTTGCCGTGGGTGATGGTGCGCAACGGCTGGGCCAACGTGCTGGCCGGCCGGCCTGGGGAGGCGCTGGCCGATATCGAAAGCCTGCAATCGCAGGTTGGTTCCGGCGCGCGCCGCTTCGTGGTCCCGCGCATTCACATGGCCTACGGCCAACTGGCGAAAAGCTTGCAGTCGCTGGGTCCGGCGACGGCAGACGAACCCACGCTTGGCGCCGCAGCGCGCGCTGCGACGCTGCAGCTGCTCGGCGACCTCGATGGCGCGAGGACTGCACTGCAAAGCCGCAACATCAAGCTGCCCGCAGCGCCGCTCTACATCGATACCATGCTGCGTCAGGCCTTGCTGGATGGCACTGCGAAATCATTCGCGGAGTCGCTCGAGCGCAGCGATCCGCCGCCCGCGCAGGCCCCATGGCTCGGCATATCGCACGCGATCGCCGTCGCCTACGCTGGCGACCGACGCAACGCACTGCGCGAGCTCAGCCAGATCTTTGCCGATCCGCACCAGCGCGAGTTGGCCGTCTACAGCTGGTTCGCCGCCAGCAGCGGCCTGTCGCGCATTGCCGACTGGATCAGCCTGCGCCGCGAACAAGGCATCGCCCATGCCAGCGAACTGGCAGCGTACGACGCATTCATCGCCGCAATGACCGCTGGTGGCGTCCGCGCACCGATGCTTGCCTACCATCGCGCGGTGTCCGCAGCGCTGCACGATGATCCAACGACAGCCGACCGGCTGCTCGGCGAGGCGATTGCTGCCGGGTGGCTGGATTCGATCGCGCTGCGCTTCGACCTCGCTTGGGCACCGCATTCCCAGACGGCATGGTTCGCCGCGCGTCGCGACGAGATATCGCTGCGCATCGATAACGAGCGCCGCGCGGCCGGGATATCCGAACGCTGATCGCGCCGAGGGCGCGCCTGGCGCAGCGCGGCGCGATAGTCACCACGGCTGTTTGCCCGACTGCTGCGTGGACGGAATGCGTGCACGCTGCTCGCGCGCGGTGGCCTCGCAGTTCGGGTGATTCGAATCCGGTGGGCACTTCGGCAAATACACGCCCTGCAGCACGATGAACGCAAGCGGTACCTCGCCGACGATCTGCTGCCCGAGGTTCTCGCCATCGCGAGTCCATGCGCGATTGAAGCGCGTGGACTGATGAGTCAGCACGGGCGCACGCTCAGTCGGCGCTGGCCGCGCAAACGGATCGGCAGCAGTGGACTTCGATTCCGGCGGCGCCCGCACGCCGCCATCAGGCGTGAACAGGCGCCGCGCATCAAGTGCCGGCTCGCGGGATGCTCGGCGCGCTGGATCGCGCGGCATGAACTCTACGGCGACCCCCTGGTCCTCCGGTGCTGCGCGGGGCGTGATCGCGCGCGGTACGAGGGTCTCATCGCGTGCCGCTGCGGACTGCACCGGCGCAAGCGCCTCGACAGGAGCCGGCTGCTGCTGGACGAACGCGATCGAGATGCTGCTTTCGGCGCGGATATCGACCTGCGCGGGGCGATAGCGGGCCAGGTAGTCGAGCACCAGCCAAGCGGCCACATGGGCCAGCAACACCGCCAGCAGCACCAGTCGCTGCAGCCTCGCGTCGTCAATCGCCGCGCGCGCCCCTGCGCGATTGCGCCGCGCAAGCTGCTCGGTCATTGCGTCGGCCCTGCTGAAAGTGCTCACCAATCGCCGTGCAGCGCAGTGTCGAAAATCATGGCCGGAAATCAACTGCGCGACTCAGGTCCTCAGGCTCGGTCTGATACGTCTCCCACGGCGCCTTGGGCGGATTCTTCATCGCCGGCGGCGGCACATCGCCGCAGCCGCCGAGGATGATGATGTAGGCGCAACGCCAACGCGTGCCCCACGGCGTCTTGAACTCCTTCTCCAGGATCACGCGACGCATGATCTCGGCACCGAGGGGCTCGTTCGACGGCACCCAGTATTCGTCGAAGCGGGTGGGCTTGTAGGGGATCGGCGAGCGGATCGGTGCGATGGCCTGCGGCTTCGGGGGCGCGAAGTCCGGCGCGGCAACCAGCGGTTGGGCCGCGTCGATCGCCTGTTTGGACAGGCGCGGCGAGCCGTCGTCGTTGAACAGTCGCGACGAGTCCAACGCGGCCGGCGCTGGCGGCGCCGCGCCGGGTGCGGCCAGCGGCTGCGCCGGCTCGCGCAGTGCGTTGGGCAGCGGCTGCAGCTGGGGCAGCGGGATACGCTGCGCTGCCACCGCAGACGTAACCGGCGGCTCGACGACTGGCGGTGTCGCTGGCGGTTGCGCGCTTGGAAGTGCTGCCGGCAACCGCGCAGGCGCGTCGAAAAACACGATCTCGATCGATTCTTGCAGTGCCGCTGCGAGCGGCAACGGCTGCAACTGCATGGCGCGATCCACCAGCATGGCGCCGAGGATATGCAGCAACACCAGCGCCGACAGCACCCAGCGACGCGGCACGACGTCGACCGGCCCAGGAGCGCGCGAGGGCCGCGCTATCTCGAGCGGCAATTGCGGCAGGGTCAGTGGCGGCAGGCCGTCGGGCATCGTGGGATGGTGGAGCCAAGGGGCGTAAGCAGACGTTAAAGACGCGCGCGCTGCGAGAGCCGTTGCGCGGCATGCAGCGTGGACCAGCCTCAGGCAGGTCTGGCAACCCGTGCTGACGTTACCGCCGGCAATCCAGAGTCAGCGCTGCGGCAGTCCCGGTGCCCAGCACCGGGCTGCTGCACGATCACAAGATCCGGATCAATTCACCGGCGCGACCGAAACGGCCACCTGGATGCGGTCGCCCGGATGCGCATCGGTGCGCGTGGTGTAGGTGCGACCGTGGTACTCGTACTCCACGTTGTAGCCCACGACCTGCTCGTCGCGACGATAGTCGACACGGGTTTCGCAGACCTGCTCGCTGGACTGGCGGTAACCGCCGCCGACCTCGCGGTAACCACCGCGGCTCGCGCGGTCGTGGCCGACCGAGCCGCCGATCAGCGCACCGGCGATGGTCGCTGCGCGGCGACCGCCGCCCTTGCCGACCTGGTTGCCCAGCGCGCCGCCGATGATCGCGCCCAGCAGCGCGCCACCGGTACCGTCGCGACGGTCGCCCGAACGGTAGGCATAGCGCGGCTCGTAGTATTCGACCGGCTGGTTGCGACAGACATCGCGCTCGACCGGCTCATCGTAGGTCTCGATGATCGGATCGACGCGCACCACGCGCGCCCAGTCGTACTCGGCGTCGCCGATGTAACGATCGTCGCCACGATAGGACTGCGCGGATGCAGCGCCGGCCAACGCCAGTGACAGACCGATTACCTGCAATACACGCTTCATGGCAATTCTCCGATACGGCCGCGCACAGTGCGCTGGCGTGGTGCCATTGAAGCGTCGCGCGGCTGAATTCGTTCTTAACTGGGGCCTTCTGACGAGCCGCCGTTCAGCCGGTGTTTTGCAGCCCGCGGGCGATGCCACTGACGGTGGAAACCAGAGCCTCCAGATTGTCGCCGTCGGGCCGACCCTGCGCGCGCCACTCGGCCAGCAGCTTGACCTGCAGCAGGCTCAGCGGATCCACGTACGGGTTGCGCAGGCGCAACGACATCTTCAGCCGCGGATCGCGCTCGAGCAGCTCGCGCGTGCCGCGCAGGCGCAGGATAAGCGCCACGGTGTTCTCGAAGTCCGTCGCGATCTGCGGGAAGAACTGCGCATGCAGCGCGCCGGCCAGTGCCGAATAGCGTGCGGCGATGCCAAGGTCGGATTTGACCAGAACCATCTCGGCGTCCTCGAGCAGGTTCTCGAAGAATGCCCATTCACGCGCCATCGTCGCCATCACATCTTCGCCGACCGCATCGATCGCCGCCTGCAGGCCGTGGCCGATGCCGTACCAGCCCGGCAGACCGTGGCGGCTCTGCGACCACGCGAACACCCACGGAATCGCGCGCAGCTGCGCGACCGTCGACTCGCCCGGCGCACGCGAACTCGGCCGCGAGCCGATCCGCATGCGCTCGATCACATCGATCGGCGTGGCCGCGCGGAAGTAATCGACAAAGTCCGGCGTCTCGAAGATCAGCGCCTGATAGGCCTTGCGCGATGCAGCCGCCATCGCATCCATCGCCTGCGTCCAGCGCGGATCAATGGGGGCCGCCGGCGGCTCGCACTCGCGCGCGATCAGTGCGGAGAACGTCTGTTCGATGCTGCGCAGCGCGATGGCGCGCATGCCGTACTTGCGGCGAATCACCTCACCCTGTTCGGTCAGGCGCAGGCGACCGCTGAACGCACCGGCGGGTGCACCGCGGATCGCGCGCTCGGTCTTGCCACCACCGCGACTGACGGTGCCACCGCGGCCGTGGAAATAATCCAGCGCGATTCCGGCCTCGCGCGCGATCGCGCTCAGTGCCGACTGTGCGCGCTGCAGGGCCCAGCGCGCCGAGGCCAGCCCGCCATCCTTGTTGCTGTCGCTGTAGCCCAGCATCACGGTCTGCCGATTGCCGCGGGTCGAAAGGTGCGCGCGATAGTGCGAGTCGGCGAGAAGGCGCGCCAGCACTGCCGGCGCGCGCTCGAGATCGTCGACGGTCTCGAACAGCGGTGCGACATCCAGCGCCGGCGGCTGCATGCCCGCAGCCTCGGCCAGCACGAGAACCGACAGCACATCGTCGGCATCCTCGCTCATGCTCACGATGAACAGTCCCAGCGCCTGGGTGCCGAAGCGCCCACGTGCCCAGTCGAGCGCGCGGAATACGTCCAGCGTGCGCGAGAGGTTGGCATCATCGTTGCTATCAGCCACCGCCACTTGCGCTGCCAACACCTCGCGCAGTCGCTGCGTGCGCTCGCTGGCCGGCCGGCTGGCCCATTCCGGATCGGCGAGCAATGTCGCCAGTGCGGCGCGATGCACGCCGGCGTGCTGGCGCACATCGAGGGCGGCGAAATGGAAGCCGAAGGTACGCACGCGCCAGCGCATCCGCGTGACCAGATGCAGTCCCGCGTGGCGACCGCCGTGACGTTGAAGGCTGTCGCCGATCAGGTCGAGATCTGCGAGCAGCTCATCCGCATGCGCATAGGCTGCAGGCCCGTCGGCCAGCGTATCGCGCAGGCGGGCGGCGATCAGCAGCGCGAGGCAGCGATACGGCATCTCGCGATGGCGCAGCGCGATGGCGGCGGTTGCCGCGGGCATTCGGGTGCGGTATTCCTCCAGGCGCTTGAGCAGGCCGGCGGCCACCGTCACCCGCGACAGCGATTGCGAGAGCTGCTGTGCGAGGTCCTGCAACTCGTCCAGATAGCGGGCCACCACCAGCGCACGATGGCTCAGCAGCGAGTCGCGCACGGTGTCGGCGCCGACCCCGGGATTGCCATCCATGTCGCCGCCGACCCAGGAACCGAAGGCGATCAGCAGCGGCAGTTCGCGCCAGTCGTGCTCGGGCCAGACGCCGCGCAGCGCGCGCGACAGCGATTCGTAGCAGGCCGGCAGTACGCGATACAGCACGTCGCCCAGATAGAACAGCACGTGCTCGCGCTCCTGGGCCACCGAAGGTCGCACCGAGGCGTACTCCGCGGTCTGCCAGCCGGCGCTCACCTGCAGCCTGATCGCGGCGCGATGGCGGCGCTCTTCGGTAGGGGTAAGGCTCGATTCGATGCGCTCGACCAACTTGCGCGCGATATGCTTTTCCTTGTCCAGCAGCGTGCGCCGTACCGCTTCGGTGGGGTGCGCGGTGAATATCGGCTCCAGTCGGATCCGCGACAGCGCGTCTGTTACCTGCGCGGGGCTGACGCCTGCGTCGCGCAGTCGCTGCAGGGTCTCGTGCACGCTGCCGGGCACCGGCGCGGATTCGTCGGCCTCGTAGGCCAGCCGGCGGCGGATGCGATGCACCTGTTCGGCGAGGTTGACCAGCTGGAACCACGCCGAGAACGCGCGCACCAGATCGTCGGTGATCGCCGCGGTGGCGTCGCCAAGCGCCGCGTCGAGGGCGTCGGTCGCCGATTCATGGCCTTCGCGACGATCGATCGCCGCCCTCCGCACGCACTCGAGCCGCTCGAAGAATTCTTCGCCGCACTGCTCCCGCACGACCTCGCCGATGATCCCGCCGAGCACGCTGACGTCGGATTTCAGCGGCAGGTCTTTCGCTTCGAAGGGAATTTCTCGCGCCATGGACACATCATGCCGCAAAGCAGCAAAAAGTGAAGCGCCGGGCGGTCGGCGCGTGGTGTCGCACCCCAGCCGCTGGCGTTGTTCGATTTCGCTTGTTTCGGCGGGCGGAGGATTGGGGCTGCGCGTTGGTCGATGCAGCAACCTTGCAAGGCATCGCGCGCAATACTCCCTTCCCCCCTTGCGCGAGAAGGGCTGGGGATGGGGGCTGCACGATCGCGGAAGCGTTCGGACCCGCTCAAATCACCGCGCCTCCCAACCACTGATGCGCAAGTCCCGCACACCGCGCCGCCCCACGCCCCAACAGCGGCCCCACGTGGCTTGCCGCGGACACCCGGATCAAATCAGCCGCCCAACCAGCAGCCAACGCCACCGACACCTCCACCGGGACTTCCCTGTCGCGCTCGCAAGCCAATACCAGCACAGGGCACGCAGGCCGCTCGACCATCACCCCGCTGCGCGCTGCATCCACCACAGCGCCCGATTCATCGCGCCAGCGCCGCCAGGCCCATTCGCACGTCGCATCGTCGGCATCCGGCAGCGCGCGCCGCGTCGAGGCCAGCGAAGCCTGCAAACCCCACGGAATCACCGGCGGCGATGCATCGTGAACCGGCATGCCCAGGTGCCACGGCGCCGGCGGCAGCGGATTGACCAGCACCAGCGCGCGCGCATCCACCAGCCCGCCGCACATCATCGCCAGCAGACCGCCGAGGCTCGCACCGACCAGTACCGGCGCCTCGCCAAGCCTTCGCGCTGCGTCCTCGATCTGATGTACATAATCCGCAAGGCGCGTTGCCGCCACGCTGCCGGATGCATGCTGCAGTTCGAGCGCCTCGGCCTGTCGTCCATGCGACCGCAACACGCGCAGCCACACCGCCCATTCCCAGGCACCACCGCCAGCGCCATGGATCAACAGGATCGGTGCGTGCGCAGTCGATGCGCTGTCCAGCGGCCCAGGCTTCATCGCGCAATTCTGACCCAAGTCAGGCACCGACGCGCGCGGGGCTTGACCGCAGCCGCACCGAAGCAGGAAGGTACCCATCCGGCCTGTCGCTGCGCGATTCCGCCCGGATGGTTCAGGGCCCGGCATGCGACCCGCCCCGCGATCTCACGAGGAGGAATTCGCATGCCTGCCTACACCACCCATCAGATCCGCAACATCGCCCTCGCGGGCCATTCCAGCGCCGGCAAGACCACCCTGTTCGAAGCCCTGCTGCATGCCGGCGGCACCATTGCAGCGGCAGGCCAGGTCGAACGCGGCAACACCGTGTCGGACTTCGATCCGATGGAAAAAGCGCGCGGCCATTCCATCCACACCGCGATCGCCGCGATCGACCACGGCGGTATCCACATCAACTTGATCGACACCCCCGGCTATGCGGATTTCCGCGGGCCCACGCTGGCGGCACTAGCCGTCGTCGAGACCGCCGCGATCGTGGTCGATGCCGCGCGCGGCGTGGAGCACGCCACGCAGCGCCTGATGGAGCACGCCAAGGCGCGGCGCCTGTGCCGGCTGGTGATCGTCAACAAGATCGACCAGACCGATGCCGACCTCGAGATGCTGGTCGAACAGCTGCGCGACACCTTCGGACCCGAATGCCTGCCAATCAACCTGCCAGCCAAGGGCCGCGCCGGCGTGCTGGACTGCTTCCGCAATGCCGCCGGCGACAGCGACCTGGGCAGCGTGGCCGCCGCGCACCAGCGCATCGTCGATCAAGTCGTCGAGATCAACGAAGAGGTGATGGGCCGCTATCTGGAAGAAGGCGAACAAGGCCTCAGCGGCACGCAGCTGCACGATGCCTTCGAGCAATGCCTGCGCGAAGGCCATCTGGTTCCGATCTGCTTCGTATCGGCGCGTAGCGGCGCCGGCGTGCGCGAACTGCTGGATCTGTTCGAACGCCTGATGCCCTCCCCCGCCGAGGCCAACCCGCCGCTGTTCATCAAGCGCAGCGGCCCTGCAGCCAGCGACTTCAGCACCACGCCCGACCCGCAACTGCACGTGGTCGCCGACGTATTCAAGATCGTCAACGATCCGTTTGTCGGCAAGCTCAGCGTGTTTCGCGTCTACCAAGGCACGCTCAAGCGCGACACCCAGCTGCTGATCGACGACGGCAAGAAGCCGTTCAAGGTGGGACATCTATACAAGCTGCGCGGCAAGGACCACGTCGAGATCGACGACGCGGTGCCCGGCGATATCGCCGCCGTGGCCAAGATCGACGAGATCCACTTCGACGCGGTGCTGCACGACAGCCACGACGAAGACCAGATCCACCTCGAGCCCATCGACTTTCCGCAACCGATGTTTGGGCTTGCCATCGAACCTGCCACCCGCGGCCAGGAACAGAAACTCGCCACCGCCCTGCACCGTCTCGCCGAAGAAGACCCGTGTTTCCGCATCGAGCACGACAAGGAGCTCAACCAGACCGTGATCCGCGGCCTCGGCGAGCTGCACCTGCGGGTGATGCTCGAGCGCATGAAGGAGCGCTACCAGGTTGAAGTGTAAACCCGGCCGCCGAAGATCGCCTACCGCGAAACGATCAGCGCGCGCGCCGACGGCCACCACCGCCACAAGAAACAGACCGGCGGCGCTGGCCAGTTCGGCGAGGTCTTCCTGCGCATCGAGCCCCTGCCCCGCGGCGCAGGCTTCGAGTTCGTCGACGGCGTCAAAGGCGGCACCATCCCGCATCAGTTCATCCCCGCGGTGGAGAAAGGCGTGCGCATGGTGCTCGAGCACGGCGCCGTCGCCGGCTACGTCCTGCAGGACGTGCGCGTGATCGTCTACGACGGCAAGTACCACCCCGTCGACTCCAAGGAAGTCGCCTTCGTCAGCGCCGGCAAGAAAGCCTTCATGGACGCCATCGGCAAAGCCCGCCCGCTGATCCTGGAGCCCATCGTCAACCTCGACGTCACCATCCCCGACGCCCACATCGGCGAGGTTACCGGCGGCCTGTCATCCAAGCGCGGGCGCATCAACGGCACCGACAGCACGCGCGGCGGCGAGATCGTGGTGAAAGCGCAGGTGCCGCTGGCGGAGATCGGGGATTACTCGAACGAGTTGAAGGCGCTCACCGCCGGGCGCGGGCGCTATGCGATCGAGTTCTCGCACTATGAGGCGGTGCCGGCGGGGGTGCAGCGGGGGCTGGTGGAGGGGTACAGGCCGCGGGTGGAGGAGGAGTAGACAATCGTATCGTGCAGCACTTTGCGACCCTCCTTCAGCTTCGCCAGGCGTAGCGCTCAGTCGAGCGCGGGCAGCCACGTCGCGCACACTAGCTCGTAACCAGTCCGCAATAGTTTGATTGAAGCGCACTGGGATTCGTGGTGACTCCAACGCTTGAGAGCGTGGCACGGAGGGGAGCTTCAGTGGATCACGGTGCAGATCGGATTGTTTTGAGCCTCTCTTGAAATCCTAGTGGGTACCCTTGGCACTCCAGGAGTTGTGGCGGCCACGCGCCTGGGTGGCCGGGTCATTCTCTGCCACCAACATTGTTGCTCGCGGCCGGCGTACGCAGTCGGTTCTCCAAACCGACTTGGTCGATGACGGCGATGAAGCGCGCGTCGTCACGCAGGTTGTCCCAGCGCGGCTCGACATTCAGGAAAGTAAGCCGGAGATCGCGCTCGCCAACGGCCTGTTCAAGAAGTTCCAGCGCGCGTTCCCTGTCGCCCAGCGCGTTGTGCACTGCCGCGCGGCTGACCGCGGGGACGTATCCTGCGGCGGCGCGGGTCTCCATCGCATCGAGCAGCGTCCGCGCGCAATCCGGGACACCCATTGATTCGGGGAGGCAATCCGGGACACCGACGGTTCCGATGGGCGGGGACCAGGCGGTGCCACGAATCAACTGCGCAATCAGAGCATTACATCCACGTTGCGGTGGTCATCCAATCGGCAGATGCTTCCGGCATATGCCAGCACCGAGGTTTTCATGCGCACACGCCTCGCCTCCCTCTTCCGCAACGGCCGCAACCAGGCGGTGCGCATCCCTCGTGAGTTCGAGATTGAGGGCTTCGAGGTGCTGATCCACAAGGAAGGCGACCGGCTGGTGCTTACGCCGGTGCGCAAGCATCGGCTAGCGGATCTGCTCGCCGGTTGGGAGGCGCTGCCCGAAGGCGTGCCGGAGGCGGAAGACGTGCCACCGCAGGATCGAGCGCCGCTCTGATGGCCGTCGCGGCATGGATGCTTGACACGAACGTCCTGTCCGACTTGATCCGCGACCCGCACGGCGTCGTTGCCTCGCGCGTTGCCGCCGAGCCCGCGGCGGCTATCTGCACCAGCATCGTTGTCGCGTGCGAACTGCGCTTCGGCGCCGTGCGCAAGGGGTCGACGGTACTGATCGACCGCGTTGACCAGTTGCTGGATCGCATCGACGTACTGCCGCTCGACACCGATGTGGACCGCCACTATGCCGCGCTGCGCACCACGCTCGAATCCAACGGCACGCCGATCGGCAGCGCGCATTGTTTCGCTGACGAAAACATAGCGTTGCAGCGACTACCCGCGGGCAGCGGCGCGCTCCAACCGTGGAGCTTTGGCCCGGCGCTACGCTGATCCCGTTCTCCGGAGTTGTGAGATGGCCAACCTCACCCTCAGCATCGACGACGACCTGCTCCAGCGTGCCCGCGAAGCGGCGCTACGCGAGCGCACCTCGGTCAACGCCCTCGTTCACG
>Ga0105049_10010003_pt1 | contig 10892 bp, 12 predicted proteins | sample MAT06_FD_78087 | JGI IMG/M metagenome (GOLD analysis project Ga0105049, IMG submission 78087) | Freshwater microbial communities from Lake Fryxell liftoff mats and glacier meltwater in Antarctica - MAT-06 | ecosystem: Environmental > Aquatic > Freshwater > Ice > Liftoff microbial mat | place... | reverse complement strand
TTAACCTCTGGGCTTTCCATTTGATATTCCAGCACCTTAAGCCCGTTTATCCAATGCTCAACATGTTGGTCATTTACAATCAGGCGAGCGGTATTAAATTCGCCTATTGGTTTAAGAACTTTATTTTTTGGGGCAATTAAATCATATAATGCTCCGGTAGATCGTTTAGGTTCTTTATCATAAAAATTCAGATCATCTAAAAGCTGCATTTCATAATTTCTTAGCCAATGGGGGCTGTTTCCATTTCCTGAAACTAACCTTTGATCTTCCTGCACATTAAAAAAAACAACACCATTACCGGCTTTTGAAGTTTTCCATTCGAAGACCAGTATAAAATTTTTGAAAGTGTCTTTAGTGATGAAATCGATATTATTTACCTTAGTTCAAGCCCTTAAAGTATTGTCCTCCACTATCCATGAATCGTTGGGAAATTCTGTCACCTTATAACCTCTCAGCTTATCTGTAGATGCTCCCACAAATAAATCTTCCCACTCAGGCTGTGAGGCAGTGCCTGATTTCCTTGTAGAAACACATGAGATGGCTAAAAGCAAAAGGCTAATTAAACCCAATTGCGATTTTCTTACAAAAAATTTTACTTGCATAGTGATAATTGATATTAATCTATATAAGGCGTAAAATTATCTAATAACCATTGGCTTGTGTTTAAAAATGTTAACTGGTTTAATAAAAATATTAGCTTTAACCCTTACATTTTGTTTCTTTAGGCTAAAATCATACGCATTGATACCTCAGTTTTATAAGATAATTCCTTACCCTGCCACTACCATTAACGTGTTATTGCATAAAAAGCATCATTTTTTCAACCCATTTCATTTTCATCCTGAATTGGAACTCACGCTGATTTTAAAAAGTACCGGAATTAGATTTGTAGGCGATTCAGTTGAAGCTTTTGAAGAAGGCAATCTGGTATTAATTGGTGCTAACATTCCACATTGCTGGCGTAACCATACCTTATCTATTGAAGATGATACGCATAAGGCCGAAATGCTAACGGTACATTTTGACAAGAATTTTATTGGAGAAGCCTTTTATAATCTACCAGAATGCACTTTGATTAATGCTTTGTTAAGCAAAGCTATGCACGGGGTAAAGATAACAGGTACTACTCGTAATCAAGTAGCAAGGCTATTGATCACACTGCAAAAACAAGAGGGTATTTCAAGGATTATAACTTTATTAACTATTTTAAAACACCTGTCATTGTCGTTGGATATTATACCCTCGGCAAGCACGGGTTTTGTTACAACTTATAAAGATTCTGAAAGAATCAATCGTGTATTACTTTATGTAATCAATAATATTTCAAATATTATAAGTTTAAAAGACGTTGCTTTAGAAACCAGTATGAGTGAAACCGGCTTTTGCCGTTATTTTAAGGTTACTACAGGTAAAACTTTTTCAACCTTTCTAAATGAGTTTAGAGTAGCGTATGCTTGCAAACTGTTGATCAGTTCATCAGAAAGTATTACACAAATCGCATACGAAAGCGGATATAATAATTTATCAAATTTTCTTATCCAATTTAAGCGTGTTATGCAAATGACCCCTCGAAAATACCAAGCTCAGTTTAAAAGGCTGTAGTGGTGAATAAGCTAATAAATAAATTCTCTTTAAATAGCAAGGAGACTCTGTAACATAGTAACCGGATGCACTCCCGATCATCACTTTGTTTACGAAACTATATGGTTATTAATTTATTATTCGTCTGTTTTAAAACCATATTTGCTATGCAACTTACAAGGATGTGTTAAATTTGTTTTCTTTTATTTATTTATGAGGACTAAGGCTGATTTAATACCACAAGCCTGATTGAGGTCGGCAATAAGGTCCGGCAAACATGTATGCGTCTGATGGTTTTCATTAAAAAGCAGCGGATAAAAAAAAGCCAAGAAAATAATGATGCAAGGATGAATTTCTTTACATCGTCTGTTATAGGATTTGCCCGGTGGTTTTGATGTTTGGCGATTCTGCAAAACTTATAAAACCATATCTGCTAAAAGATAAAGCACAGGAAATCATCGATAGCTTAACATTCAATATATTTACCTGAGCCAGCTAATTTTATTAATCAGGCATGTTTGATGGTTAATTATATTTATCTCCTATGCTTTGATTTATGAACGGTTTTTTTAGCATTTAAAATGGTATTATTGCCCTAACTACATTATTTATAAATTATATAATAAACTTCTATGCTTAAAATATCAAAAGCTGTTTGCCTATTTTGTTTTATAAGCATTTCAGCGTTTAGCCAGGTTCAGAAAAAACAGGCTGGTATATCAACTTCAATTACGCCCGTATTTAAAATAATTCAACCAGATTTTAAGCTTAGTCCGCATTCCGGGATGAACAGAAAGCACTGGAAAGACGCTGCCATATATTTACTTGAGGGAGCCTTTAGTTATGTGAAAACATTTGACGATCCCATGAAGTTTCCGAAACAACCCGGAAAAAGTTATCCTTCAGATGCAAAACCTAACCGTACCGAATTGCTTGAAGGATTTTGCCGCACCCTGTTTATGGCTGTACCTTTACTTAAAGAAGATCCTAATCTTACCATTAACAACATAAAAGTAGCTGACTATTACCGCTACAATTTGATTAAACTTACAGACCCCAAAAGCAATACCTATATTGGGCCAAGACCGGGCGATTGGCCAAGTCAGAACCTGGTAGAGTTTGGCGGCCTTTCTGTTTCCCTTTTCTCAATAGCAGAAATAATGTGGGATCCACTTACTGCAGAACAAAAAGCCGCATTGTCATCCATCATGATTAGCTACGGCGATGGCCCTACCATTCCGAATAACTGGAAGTTTTTCAATATTATGATTTTAAGTTTTTATAAAAGTAAGGGCTATAACGTAAATGAAACTTTGCTTGAAGATCTCATTAAAAAATCATTGTCTTATTACGAAGGAGATGGATGGTACCACGATAATCCGGCATTGGATTATTACAGCATGTGGGGTTTTCAGACGTATGGAATGTTATGGTCGGAGTTTTTCGGTAAAAAATATTATCCCGAATATGCCAGGCAGTTTAAGGAGAATTTCTCTCCTATAAAAAGTAACTATCCGCATATGTTTAGTGAAAATGGCGAAATGATTATGTGGGGAAGAAGTATTTCATACCGTTTTGGTGCAACTATCCCGCTTGCACTTACAGGTTTTGAAAACGATCCGGCAACTAATTATGGCTGGATGCGCCGAATTTGTTCAGGGTCATTATTGCAGTTTCTACAAAACCCTGATTTGTTAGAAGACAGAATACCAACCTTAGGTTTTTATGGTGCTTTTGAACCTGTAGTGCAAATGTATAGCTGCCGGGGAAGTGTGTTTTGGATGAGTAAAGCATTTTTATCGCTACTTCTTCCAGAAAATAATGCTTTTTGGACAGCCAAAGAAAATGAAGGCGATTGGGAAAAAAAATTTTCGAAAGACAAAGTTTATAACAATTTTCTGGCCGGAACCAACTTATTGATAACCGACTATCCCGCAATTGGAGCTGCAGAAATAAGATCAATAGCAGATGTACCTACGTTAAAAAAACCACCATTTGATCAATATAGAAACAATGAAAATTACAATCGCCTGGCTTATAACAGTGCATTTCCATGGCAGGCCGATGGTGTTAACGGCGAAGTTGCCATGAGTTATGTTTTTAAAACGAAGGATAAGAAGTGGGAACCTGCAAAAATATATAAGTTTAAAAAGTTTGTTGACGGGATATATTATAGAGATGTTGCTTTAGAATCGAATGCTGATATAGGTTTAAGCCTTGCTGATATTCCTTTGCCAAATGGAATGCTACGTGTAGATAAAAACATAAGCAAGGAAGCTGTGCAGTTACGACTAGGTCATTATTCTCTTCCAAAAATTAAAGCTGAAATTAAAAGTGTAACACGTACTATCAAAGGTAACAAGGTTACCATTATTGATAACGGCGTATACCAATTGGCTTTGGTGCAATTAACTGCCTGGGGTAAAACAGAAGTAGTAAAATCTTCGGGCCTGCATCCTGTAAGTAAAACAAGTTCCGTTATTAATGTTAGTTCCAGCTTTGTGCCTGTAGCAAACAAACCTGTGATCTATGCCACATTAATGCTTTGGAAAAAATCGGGTCAAACCTGGACTGATAGCGACTTAATGCCGGTAGCAAAAATTAAGCAGGAATCGGGTGATTTGATACATGTAACATTTAAAAACGGTGATAAAAAAACGGTTAAGTTTAATTAATGCAGCAGTAAAGCGGTTAACTGTGCTCCGAAGCCGAAGCTTTAAAACCTGGGCCCCGGTGCAGCTTCCGCCTCGCCGGACGGGTAGGGATACCGGCCAATGTGTCTAAGGCCACACCCAACAATGCTACCGGTTCAGTAAACGGTAAAAAAATAATAAGCAGTAAATCCACCAGTTATAAAAAGCCGGTAGCTTTTTATTTTACTACAGTGGTTCTTTTACCTCTTTATAGCTTGTATTACAATCACCCTTGCGCACCTTATAAAAAATTGCGCCTAAGTTATTCCTTTCACAAAGAGATTAATAATAACCGACATTTTTTACTTAATTCAGAAACAACTCAAATAGCATATGCTCCCTACCTAATTAAACGATTGGTGCATTTTTGACCTTAAACTTCCGCTCTTGCAAAACCAACTGTATCCCTGTACATTTGAGGAGATACCTCAGCATTTACCTTAAAGAAACGGCTAAAATAATATTCATCTTCATAGCCCAGTTCGTAACCAATTTCTTTTACAGTTTTGTTGGTAAGGTATAACTCTCTTTTGGCCTCAATGATGATCCGTTCATTAATTAAACTACTGAGTGTTTTATTGAAATGGGATTTGGCAATTTTTGCCAGTGCCTTGGGAGTAATGTACAACAGGGCTGCATAATCTGCAGGAGAATGCCTGGTCTTAAAATTTTCTTCAATTGCATCTTTCAGCTTTTGCAATATAAAAGGCTCTTTATGATCCTTTACTTCCATAGCCGCTTCAGGTTGCTGTTGTGTTTTTAGCCGGGCTGCAGTTATCAGTACTATTTTCAAATAGGAAACTAATAATTCATATTGAGCCAAGTCAGGATTTTGCATTTCTGTTTTTATTTGCTCGCAAAGCATTTGTAAAGTCGTTGCCGACACTTCATCCACCTGTACGAATGGCGGCTTGTAAATATTATTATACAAAACCCCATTACAGGAAACCTCCTTATGGTGTTTGTAAATACAGAAAAAATCCGGGTGAAAATAAATAGCTACGCCTTTTATAGCGCCTTGGGTAGTGAGCATGTATGGCTGATAGGGAGAAAAAGCAAATAAGGAATTGGCCTCAAAATCATACTCCGAAAAGTCGGCTTTCAGTTTCCCTGCACCTTCCTTTACCCAGATAATTGAAAAAAAATTCTGCCTTTGTATGTGGTCGAAAAAAGAATTGTCTTCAAAAGAAAATAGTTTGAAAGCAAGGTTGCCGTTTTGCGGGTTGACTAACGTATAAGCGGATTGATTGAGCATTGCGTTTGATATTTTTAAATAAGTTGAAAGAAATTATCCACGCCTATATACCTCTTTACGGTAAATCCTTCTGCATAGACGGCATTAATGGGCCTTCCATATATACTGTTCATACTTTTTACCTGGTTTATCAACCCAACTATTGAACTGGCACCTTCCTGTTTAGGGTGAACAAACTGTGATCTGAAAGCAAGTATGGCTTCAAGTTTTTGATCCATCTGTTCTGTAATATCCAAAACAAAACCAGGTTCTATAAAATAGTCCTGTATATAATGATATACTGCACGGGGCCGCCATTCTTTTTGCTTTGCTCCATTATCAAAAGTTTTCTTCATTTTCAGGCCGGATAAAAAGCAGGCATCTGCAACTAACTTTGCAGCGTTGGCATGGTCAGGATGCCGGTCGTGTATGGCATTGCACAATACAATTTCCGGTTGATATTTTCTTATTGCCTCAACAACTTTTAACCTGCCAGGTTCATTGTTTTCTATACCACCATCGGGCAAACCCAATTGCTCCCTGTAGGATACACCCAAAATCTTGGTAGCGGTGGCTGCTTCGTTTCGCCTTTCTTCGACCGTTCCATAGCTACCCATTTGTCCGGCACTTAAATCAACAATGGCAACGCTTTTACCCATAGCGATATGCTTCAGTAAAACTCCGGCTGCCGCACATTCCACATCATCCGGATGTGCCCCAAATGCAAGTAAGTCTACTTTATGTTTATTCATTTTTACAGCATATATTTTTTAAAAATAACAGTGGCAATATGACCGCCAAAACCAAAGGTATCACTCATGGCATAATGGATAAGTTTTTCCTTGGCTTTTCCCAGTGTTGTGTTGAGCGTATCTTTCCACGCGGGTTCTACATTTACCGCATTAATAGCCGGGGGGGCTTGTATAGTTTATTCATCACTCAACAATTCCTTGGGATTCTTTCAATTGAATTTTTAACTCCTTTAATGTTGTTTCCAGTTTTGCAACATACGCTTTTTGAGGAGCTAAGGCATTTTCAATTTCTTCCACTGTGTATCGTGGCGTAATGTGCTGCGGACAGTTCCAATCATACGCTTCAATATTAAATACCATCATACGCTCCGGTTTAAACTTATAGTCGCCCAAATCAAGCAAGTCAAGTAATGCCGGGTTGTCCTTTAATGCTACAATTTCGACCCTGGCCAATATTTTTAATCTTGTTCTGGATGGATAATCCACCATTATCAACGCAACATTATTATTGGTGGCAATATTACCAACCGAAATATATTGCATGTTGCCTTTAAAATCTATAAAGCCCAACCTTTTTTCATCCAGCACTTTTACAAATCCCTTTGGCCCGCCACGGTGTTGGATATAAGGAAATTCATTTTCGCCCATGGAAGCTATGTAAAAACTATTTTGATTCACTATGAAATCAATTTCATTTTCTGTTAATCCATCAATATAGGTATCTCTTTCCATTCTTGCATAGCTTGAACGGCTGCCCATTTTTTCCTGCATTTCCTTTACGGCATCTGTAAATGCCAATGAAGCAAAATTTTTTGCCATGATCATTTATTTTAAGATTGTGCTTATCGTGGTGCTTCTACTTTATTTTCGGCTGATTTTTCTAATTCCTTTACCAACGGCGATTGCACCAGCACGCTGTCCCACATACTGTCGCCACATTCATCAGGTATAACAATTGTTTCATCCAATGGTGTATACTGCTTAACTTCCAATTCTTTTTTCATCTTTATTATTTTATAATTTTCTTTCACTTTCTTCAATGGCCAGGTCGTTAATACTTGCATATCGTTTAGCCATCAGCCCGTGCTCATCAAACTCCCAGTTTTCATTTCCATAGGCGCGAAACCATTGACCCTCCGCATTTTGATATTCGTATTCAAAGCGAACTGCAATTCTATTATCGGTATGTGCCCAATATTCTTTTTTGAGTTGGCAGTTTAATTCCCTTTCCCATTTATCGGCAAGAAAAGAAACAATTTGTTCCCTTCCATTTATAAATACATCCCTGTTTCGCCATTCACTATTGATAGTATATGCCTTGGAAACCCTTTCAGGGTCTTTGCTGTTCCATGCATCTTCTGCCAATTGTATTTTTTGTTTGGCAGTGTCCAATGTAAAAGGAGGGAGCGGTGGTCTTTGTTCCATTTTGTATGATTTTAAATTATGATAAACAATCGGGGCAAATCAAATTTACCCTGGATAATAATTTCGAAATTTCTTCTTCCAATGCTTGTTGTTTGTCTTTGGCATACCAACCGTGTAACGCATTGGCGTAGGTAGATGCAGTGGCCGGGTTTGATTTTAATTCCTTAACTAACTTTTGTGCAACAGTTGGCCTTGGTCCCCAAATACCTGTTACAATAAAATGTTCATCCAGTTGAATAAGCTTTGGAATAGAACGGGTACCATTGGTAAGATACGCATTCATCAACGCTGCATTTTGATCTCTGTACACCAGTTTCATTTCAATTTTTCCTTCGCTCAATGCTTCAAGTGCATGCAATGCAGGCAGTGTTTGGGATGCATCTCCACACCAATGCTCGGTTAATACTAACCAGTAGGTTTTAAGCTTAAGCGATTTTACCTGGCTAACCATAGTTTCACCCGGCAGATAGGTTTTTTCAACCCTGAGCATCCGTCTTTGATTAAGGTGGATATACTCCTTTGTCTTCAAATCAGGATTTAACTCAAGGTCTTCTGCCATTTGTTTTTTATACTGTTGGTAGCTGATCCCTTTTTGAAGGTATTTTTTATAATCTCCTTTACTGATTAAAGTGCTGTTAACTGCTGTTTTCATTTTTGTTGTATTTACTTTACAAAGGTGAATTAAATAATAATCTTGAAAAATGGAGGATGAACGAAAAGGGATGGACAATTTTCCCTCAATAAATTTTAAAAGCAATACAAAAGCCGGGGCAACACCCGGCCTTTGCATTTTACCTTATTGAGTAATTATAATCAGTTAAGGCTTACTTCCGCTTCCAGTGCAGGAGCCAAAGGAAAATCAACAGGTACCTGTGAAAGGTTATGCAGATAATTCATTGCTGTTTTATCACTTACCTGTAAAATTAAATCAATCAGATTTTCATTGGTATATCCCTGGGCATAGAAGTTGTCAACTAATGCTGCATCCGCATTACCACGGTTTTTAGTGATATTTTCCGCTAATTGTACCAGCGCATTCAATTTGGCATCGGTTACTTTACCACGACGGATATCCAAAAGTTGCTCATCAGTAAAGCCATTCATTTTACCAATTACAGTGTGCGCACTTTTACAATAAAGACAATTGTTCACTTCACTAACTATTAAGTTAACAGCTTCTTTTTCTTTGTTACTCAAGGTGGTTTTTGCATTTTGATAGGCCAGGTACCTGCCTAATCCATTGGCTGAGTAACCGATAGTAGCATACAAATTTGGTACAAAACCAAGAGCTTTGTTTAAGCTGTCAAAAATTTCCTGATTAGCCGGTGCTACGTCATCTCTTGTTGGGACTGTAAATTTTTTCATTTTTTATTTTTTAAAGTTTTTGTCGTTAATGACAATGCAAAGGTGCTATAACTTTAACCCTTAAAAAATGGAGAATGAACGCAGGTTGATGGACGATTTTCCAAGGATAGCAGATGAAACGTTTTAATAAGGCAAAACTTTTATGCTTATGCAATTGCGGGATCTTTAAAAACGCTGCTGTGCCAGTACCGGGCTGTTAAATAAAGATAAAACTTAAATTTCACCACTTCAACCCGCAGTTGAATTAACATTTTTTTAGGGGCATGGATCCTCTTATTTTAGTTTCTTCCACATTTCATTCGTGAGTGTCTTTGAACTTTACCAAAGACATTCACTAAAACACCATTGGATTAATATTTTTCAGATGATACCGCCTAAATAATACTTTCTTCGATGGCCCTGTGTTTGCATCACAACGAAAATATGTGTCATTATAAAATTGATTGTGAAATATTTTTATCGGAGCGTTGCCTGCTTTTTAAATTGTTTGTTCCCTATCTGATATTGATTTAAAATTTGTTTTGATTTCCACTATACATCCCTTCCGCATGAAATGTTGCAGTTTCGTCCGATAAGAAAAGTACAAGTTCGGCTTTTGTGTCGGTTTTAAAAGTAACTGTTTCATTTTTGAAGATGACGCTTTCACCTTTTGAAAGTCTAAGGGTTTTATTTACTAATAAGTCACCTTGAAATGCATATAAAATACCAGTTAAATTTTCTTTTGGTAATGCTGGCAAGGTATAAACTTCTCTTGAAGTTAAATTCATATCGTATATCCAGGTATCACTACTAAACTTTAATAAAGAGTTTTCATCAGTTGAAGCAATCAAACGCCAGTTGTTAATGCTGTCGGGTTGGGTTAGTTCTGCAAACGTAACTTCTGGCTTGTCATCTTTTATTTTCGGACGAATAAAAATTTGTAACCCTCAGAGGCGTTCTAAAATATTCAGTCAGGCGCAGGACTCCGTCCTGTGTCTTCCGTGTTACTACTGCTTTGAGTTGAATACTATTTTAGTTAAAAAAGTTTAGTTTTAACGATGTTAATAATAACACCATGAGCACCAGATCTAGATTTATTGACAATGCATCAGTGTATTTTACCACCTCAACAGTAGCAGGATGGACGGATGTTTTTACTAGAGAAATATACAAAACAATGCTGCTGGATAGCATCAGGCAATGCCAGCAAAGCCAAGGTTTAAAAATACTTGCCTGGGTTTTAATGACCAATCCCGCCCGGATAACCGGTCGGACGGGCATTTGCATACCATTTGTAGTTGTAACGAAAGATATGATTTGGGATTGATAGGACGCAATATAAAAAGTTTTACTGCCATGAAATTAATTGTTGCAGTAATCAATAATTCAAAGGAAAGCAGGAAGGAATACCTGCGGCGTACTTTTGCAGTTGAAGGTAAAAAAAGTAGCAGTAATTTTAACCCACAAGTTTTTGGGAACACGAAAATCATCCCGTGTTATTAGACAGTACAGTAATGTACAATCAGCGATTAAATTATCTGCCTGCCCGATAAGCCATTAGGCGGGCATTGGAACCCTGTAACAGTAGGCTTTGTAAGGGAGCCGTGGCATTGGATGTATAGCAGTGCGATTGATTATTTTACAGAAAAAAAGGGGCTGCTAGATATTATTATTTTGGATGGTTTTTAGGATCGGAGATTAGTAACAGGGAAGACACAGGACGGAGTCCTGCGCCTGTGGTATATCTTCAGGCGACGAAGTAATTCGTTTTATTTAACTCCGATTTATCGGAGTTTTTTCTGATTTACATCCGAGCCTTTTATGCCTTAAAAAAACCTTTTAGGGTGCTGCCATAGGTACCTC
>Ga0105049_10010001_pt1 | contig 10894 bp, 13 predicted proteins | sample MAT06_FD_78087 | JGI IMG/M metagenome (GOLD analysis project Ga0105049, IMG submission 78087) | Freshwater microbial communities from Lake Fryxell liftoff mats and glacier meltwater in Antarctica - MAT-06 | ecosystem: Environmental > Aquatic > Freshwater > Ice > Liftoff microbial mat | place... | reverse complement strand
CTCGTTGTCGCGGACGATGGATCGGGGCGCGCGCTCGGTCGACTTCCTGATGCGCATCCTGGCCTTCAACCTGGTCCCGACCGGGGTCGAGCTGGTGCTGGCGGCCGGCGTGCTTGCGGCACATTATGACTGGCGCTTCGGAGCGGTGGCCGTCGGCGTGGTCGCTGTCTACGCCGCCTCGACCTTCGCCCTGTCCAACTGGCGGCTGGAGCACCGGCGCGAAATGAATGCCGCCGACACCGAGGCCGCTGGCCTGTCTGTCGACGCCCTGCTGAACTATGAGACGGTCAAGTCGTTCGGGGCCGAGGCGCGGGCGGCGCGGACCTATGACAGTGCGCTGGGCGACTACACCCGCGCCGCCTTGAAGGCGAACAGTTCGCTGGCGCTGCTGAACGTCATGCAGGCGGTGATCATGAATGTCGGCCTCGGGATCATGGCGGTGATGGCCGGGTTCGAGGCGGCGGCGGGGCGGATGGGTCCCGGCGACGTGACGGCGGCGGTGCTGATCATGATCTCGCTCTATGCGCCGTTGAACATCCTCGGCTTCGCCTATCGCGAGATCCGTCAATCCTTCATCGACATGGAGGAGATGCTGAAGGTCACACGGCAGACGCCCCAGGTGGCCGACGCGCCAAACGCCATTCCTCTGCCGCGTCCGGCCGACGCCAAGGGCGCATCCCTGGCCTTCGAACGGGTCGGCTTCCGCCACGACGCCCGGGCCAATGGTCTGGAAGATGTCAGCTTCTTCGCCCCACCGGGCACGACGACGGCCTTGGTCGGACCCTCGGGCTCGGGCAAGTCGACCATAGTCAAACTCGCCTTGCGCCTGCTGGATCCCCAGGACGGTCGCGTGCTGATTGACGGACTGGATGCGCGTCAGGTGACGCAGCAATCCCTGCGCTCTGCGGTCGCGCTGGTGCCGCAGGACGTGGCCCTGTTCAACGACACCATCCGCGCCAACATCGGCTTCGCCCGGCCCGACGCCGACGATACGGCGATCTGGGCGGCGGCGGAAGCGGCCGAACTGTCCAATTTCATCCGTGAGCTTCCGGACGGGATGGAGACCAAGGTCGGCGAGAGGGGGCTCAAACTGTCAGGCGGCGAGCGCCAGAGGGTCGGCATCGCCCGGGCACTGCTGGCCGATCCCTGCGTCCTGATTCTGGATGAGGCGACCAGCGCGCTGGACAGCCGCACCGAGGCCGCGATCCAGAAGACCCTGCGGCGTGCGCGAACGGGGCGCACGACCCTGGTTGTCGCCCACCGCCTGTCGACCATCGCCGATGCGGATCAGATTCTGGTGCTGAAGGCGGGCCGGATCGTCGAACGGGGCGCACATCACGAATTGGTGGCGCGCCTGGGCGGCGAATATGCGGCGTTGTGGAGGAAACAGACCCGCGGCGCGAAGACCGACCGGCAGTCGGTCTGAGGTCAGGCCTTGGGCGGCAGCTTGCGTTCCACGACCATCTTCAGACTGTCCAGAACCGTGCTGCGAGCTGCCGTCTCTTCAAGCGGCAGGGCCTGCAGCAGTTTGAACGAGCCGGCGTGGACGGTGACGATGCGCCAGTCGAACATCTGATCTGGTCTGGCACCGTCGATCAGGTCGCAAAGGCCGCTGGCGGCCTGGCACAGGTCAGCGAGTTCAAAATGGCTGGCGGCGTCGATGACACCGTTGGTCGCGCGATAGGCATCGTTCAGGCGAAACGGCTGGTCGTCGAGGGTTGTGGGCGGAACAACGGCCTCCAAAGCGACGATCTGGGTATCCACGACCGCCATCGCTTCAGCCCGTTTGGATTCGATGTTGGCGCGAGCCTGGGTCAGGGCCACGCCGACGCTGATCCCCCCGGGCGAGTCAATCATCCTGGAGAGGTTCGACTTGACCCGGGCGTGAGTGATTACTGGCATTTATGCGTCGTCTTTTGCGGCCGCTTTCGCGTCCTGTTCAGCATCAAAAGCCGCCCTGCGGATCACCGCAGCGCGCCGTTCCTCAGATGGCGGACCAAGATCATTGAAGCGGCGATCCGGGCCAAAATAGTCTCCGACCTCAAGGAACGGACGTGCATCACGGGCCACCCAGACGATTCGTTCAAGTAGAGTCATCGCGCTGAACGGCTTTGTGACAACGAAATTCGCGCCGCAGTCGCGGGCCTCTATGACTCTGGATCGGCGCAAATGTGCGGCGGTCATGATGACGGGTGCCATGGCGTTGGTCTTGTTCGACCGCCTCAGCCAACGAACCAGTTCATAGCCGTCGACGCTGGGCATCTCGCAGTCGACGACCAGAAGATCGATTGGCTGGTCGGTCAGGATTGCAATGGCTTCCGCCGCACTATGGCAGGTGTAGCTGGTTCGAATCCCGAATCCTCTGAGGGCCTGACAGGTCAGGTCGAGCCCGAAGACCGAATCGTCGACCACCATCGTCGTCGCGCCGCCGAGGTTGATAACCGCTGTTGCTCGAAGGGACTCAGTTGCACCCGGCAAATTCACACCTCCCGAAAAATTTGCAATCAACCAACTATTCTCATGTCACGAGTAATGACTCAGAGTAGAATTAACAGTTAATGCTAACTTGCACGGCCGATGGCGTAGAAGCGGTCTGCTCGGGCTTCGCGGATCTGGTCCGGCGTCATTCCGGACAACGCCTTCAGCTCCTCCGCCAGCACATCGCCGACAGCGGCGATCGCGGCCTCCCGGTCCGCATGGGCCCCGCCGACCGGCTCGGGAATGATCCGGTCGATGATCTTCAGCTCCAGCAGGTCGGGTGCCGTGATCTTCATGGCCATGGCAGCGTCGCGAGCGCGTGCCCCGTCGCGCCACAGGATGCCGGCGGCCCCCTCGGGGGAGATCACCGAATATATGGAATGCTCCAGCATCAGCACCCGACCGGCGGCGGCGATGGCGATGGCACCCCCCGAGCCCCCTTCGCCTGTGATAGTGGCGATCGAAGGCACGCCGAGGGTCAGGCAACGTTCGGTCGAGCGGGCGATGGCCTCGGCCTGACCGCGCTCTTCGGCTCCGAGGCCGGGATAGGCACCGGCGGTGTCGATGAAGGTCAGGACCGGCAGGCCATACTGTTCCGCCAGATCCATCAGCCGCACCGCCTTGCGATAGCCCTCGGGCCGCGCCATGCCGAAATTATGAACGACGCGGGTCTGGGTGTCATGGCCCTTCTCGTGACCCATCAGGACGACCGGCGCGCCGCGGAACCGCGCCAGTCCGCCCAGAATAGCCTGGTCGTCGCCGAACTGGCGATCGCCTTTCAGCTCTACAAAGTCGGTGAAAAGGCCTTCGACATAGTCGACGAAATGGGGCCGCTGCGGATGGCGCGCGACCTGGGTTTTCATCCACGGGTCGAGGCTGGCATAAGTCTTCCGGCGCAGCTGCTCGGCTTTCTTGCGCAGGCCGTCGACCTCGGCATCGAACGAGCCGGAGGTCGATGAGAGCAGATTCAGCTCCTCGATCTTTGCCTCCAGATCGGCGATCGGCTTTTCAAACTCGAGGTAGTGCACGGCCATAAGGCGTCCGGAACAGGCGCGCCACGCGGCGCATCAGAAGGCGGCGGAAACTAGTCAGGTCAACGCCGGTGAGCAAGCGACGGTTCAGAAAGCCTTGGGCAGGCCTGCTTCTTTGAGGATTGCATTGGTCGTGTGGCGGCTCCTTGAGCGCGGCACGATGACGAAGTGGGCATGATCCGGATGCCGCCATTTCTCGTGACTGCCCTTGGCGTTCACGGCCCGCCGCCAGCCAGCGGCGAACGGGAGGCCGGTGAGTTCAGGATAGAAATCTTTCGTCATCAGCGCCCCAACAGCAGTGTGTTGCCAAGTTGGAACGCAAACAGGGAGAGGTCTCAACGCACGGGAGGGTTTGATCGCTACTTTCCTATGCTGCGACGACGTCGAAGCCACCGGTCGCCTCGAATCGGATCGGCACCGGGCCGTGAAGGCCCATATTCTCTGCCAGCAGGTCCGGTGCGAAATGCCGGGCTAACGATTCGAACTCGGCGAGCGCGGCGGTCTCCAGCACCAGACCTCGAATGTTGGATTCGCTGCACCAGACCTCGGCCTCAGGGTCCCAGATCGCCTTGACGTAGAAGGACTGGCTCATCGCCTGAATATGCGCCGTCAGTCGTCCCTGGCCAGGGGATGTTTGTCCCGCACCACCTGCGCCAGCCGGTCGGTGGCGACGTGGGTGTAAATCTGGGTCGTGGCGATGTCGGCGTGGCCCAGCAGGGTCTGGACCACGCGCAGGTCCGCACCGCCGTCCAGGAGATGGGTGGCGAAGGCGTGACGCAGGACGTGGGGGCTGACGCGGGCCGGATCGATGCCGGATTCCAGGGCGGCCTGATCGAGTAGCTGGGCGAAGCGGCGCGGGGTCAGGTGCCCCTTGGCCGACGCAGACGGGAACAGCCACGGACTGTCGGGCACCTTTTCCGCGCGAGCGGCATCGCGGGCGACCATCCAGGCCTTGACCGCCATGCGTGCCGATGTGTTCAGCGGGGCCAGCCGCTCCTTGCCGCCCTTGCCGCGCACGATCAGCCAGGCGGGATCTCGGCGCACAGCCTCAAGGCGCAGGCCCAGCATCTCTGACACTCGAAGACCGGACGCATAGGCCAGTTCCACCAGCGCCACGAGCCGCAGGCCGGCCGCCCCGTCGCGCGCTGCGGCCACGGCGAGCAGCCTCTCGATTTCCTCGCCCGACAGGGTCCGCGGCAGGCTTCGGCCTTGCTTCGGCGCGTCGAGACGCCGCGAGGGATCGTCGGCGCGCCAGCCCTCGCCAAGCGCGAACCGGTAGAACTGCCGTACCGCCGACCGACGCCGCGCCTGGGTCGCCGGCGACAGACCGAGCCGTGCCAGACCAGCGTACCAAGCCTCCAGTCCCGCCTCATCGCCGCGCATCAGACCGCCCGAAACGCCAACTTCGGCGTCGGCCAGATCCCGACCATAGGCGGAGAGGGTGTGGGGCGAGGCGTCGCGTTCGACGGCCATCATCTCCAGAAAGGCTTCGATCTGCGGCGTGCTCATGCGTCGCGACACTTTGCGAGCGCGACGCTTGGTGTAGAGGATGAGGCCTTCATGCCGTGCCTTTCCGCGCCCCGTCCGTCGAAGTGTCGCCGCCCGCGAGGCCGTGCGTGAGCCATGCCGTGGCGATTCCCGTCCATCACCGCACCATAGCCCTGGTCGGGCTGATGGGGGTGGGCAAATCGACAGTCGGGCGGCGTCTGGCCAAACGGTTGGGGCTGCCGTTCGCCGACGGTGACGTCGAGATCGAGGCGGCGGCGGGCATGACCGTATCCGACATCTTCGCCCGGCTCGGTGAGGCCGAGTTCCGCGCCGGGGAGGCCCGGGTGATGAAGCGGCTGCTGGAAGGGCCACGCATGGTGCTGGCCACGGGGGGCGGCGCGATCCTGAATGAAGAGACCCGTACGGCCTTGCAGGCCCGCGCCGTCACGGTGTGGATGCGCGCCGATCTGAAGACGGTTTCCGAGCGGGTGCAGCGTCGCGACACCCGCCCGTTGCTGCGAGGTCGCGATCCGCTGGAGGCCCTGACCGCCATGGCCGAGGTCCGCTATCCGTTCTACGGTCTCGCCGACGTGACGGTTGACGTGGCGACCGGCGCCCACGCCGAAGCGGTGGATGGGATCGTCAAGGCGCTCGAGGCTTTCGGCGCGGAGGGCACGGCATGACGACCACTCTGCCGGTCACCGGGGCCCGGTTTGAGCCTTATGACGTCGTCGTCGGGCGCGGCCTGCTGGCGGAACTGGGTACCCGCGTCGCCTCGCTGGTCCGGGGCCGCACCGTGATCATCACCGACGAGACGGTGGCGGGATTGCACGGCCCCGCGGCCTTGGCGTCGCTGCAAGCCGCCGGCGTTCGCGCCCGGCTGCTGACCATTCCGCCCGGCGAGAAGTCGAAATCGTTCGCCGAGCTGGAGCGGGTGATCGACCGACTGCTGGATTTCGGTCTGGACCGGCGCGACCTGATCATCGCCCTCGGCGGCGGCGTGGTCGGCGATCTGGCCGGTCTGGCGGCGGCCCTCTACATGCGCGGCATCGACGTGGTGCAGGTCCCGACGACGCTGTTGGCCCAGGTCGATTCCTCCGTGGGCGGCAAGACCGCCATCGACACGCCGCGTGGCAAGAACCTGGTCGGGGCCTTCCATCAGCCGCGCCTGGTCGTGGCCGACATCGACTTGCTGGCTACCCTTCCGGAGCGTCAGATACGGTCGGGCTGGGCCGAGGTGCTGAAGCACGGCCTGATCTGCGACGCGGCCTTCTTCGACTGGCTGGCAGGCGAGGGTGCCGCCGGTGCCCAAGGCGACCCCGCCGCCCTGACGCGGGCGGTGGTCCGGTCGGTCGAGATCAAAAGCGCCATCGTCGGCGAGGATGAAAAGGAGGCGGGCCGTCGCGCCTTGTTGAACCTGGGCCACACCTTCGGTCACGCCATCGAGGCGGAACAGGGCTTCGACGAGGATGCGCTGACCCACGGCGAGGCGGTCGCGCTCGGCTGCGCCCTGGCTTTCCGCTTTTCGGCCGCCGCCGGCTTGTGTGCCGCCGCCGACGCGGAAAGGGTCGAAATGGTGATCGCGGACGCAGGTCTGCCGACACGGTTTGAACAGGCCGGCATCGTCAACGCAGACCGTCTGCTGGCGCGCATGGCGGGAGACAAGAAGGCAGAGGGCGGTCGGCTGACGCTGATCCTCGCCCGGACCATCGGCGACGCCTTCGTCGACAAGGCCGTGGACCGCACCGCCGTGCTCAATTTCCTGAAAGCCGAGGGCGTGGCTTGAGCCTGTCACGCATGACGGTCGAGATCAGGCCGCTGGAGAACCGGTTTGTCCGGCTGGATCCCCTCACACCCGCGCTGGAGGCCGAAGTCCGCGCGGCGCTGGATTGCGACGCGGCGTCCTGGGACATGATGGTCGGCGCGGCCTATGGCCCGCATTTCGACGGCTGGTGGAGCGTGGCCCTGACCGCGATGGAGCAGGGGACGCGGGTCGCCTGGGCCGTTCGCCGGGCTTCCGACGGCGCAATCGTCGGCACCACCAGCCTGTACGAGATCAAGCCGAACTATCGTCGCTGCGAGATCGGCTCGACCTTCTACCGTCCGGAGGCCCGGGCCGGCTCGGTCAATCCATCGTGCAAACGCCTGCTGCTGGCTCACGCCTTCGACGCCGGCGCGGTGAGAATCGAAGTCCTGACGGACGCGATCAATCCCGCCAGTCAGGCCGCTATCCGCAAACTTGGCGCGCGGGACGAAGGGGTGCTGCGCAAGCACAAGATCACCTGGAAGGGCCGCGTCCGCGATACCGCCCAGTTCGCCATCCTGGACGACGACTGGCCGGATGTTCGGGCGCGCCTGGACGCCCGGCTGGCGACGTTCGCCTAATCGACGGCGCGGCAGTCGGTGGGTTCGCGACCGTCCGAGGTCCAGGTGGCCATTACGCCCTTGCCGCGCAGCTCATAGCCCGAGGCCCGATACCAGATGCCGTCCCCGGCCCGCTCCTGGAACAGATCGACCGCTTCGCCGCTGGAGTTGCGGACCGTCGCCATCTGGCGCGGATTGTCGAAATCGACCGAAAGCCGCTCGCTGTTGTTGCAGAGGTAGACGGTGCGGATGACGCGGTTGAGGGCCCTGTCCTGGGCCTCCGCACCGGTGCGCCGTTTTGCCGTCTGGGCCTCCTGAGCGCGCAAGCGCACGGAATCCCCGTCGGTCGGCGCGTCTCTGGGCTTCTGGCCGCATGCGGCGAGGGAGAGACAAGCAACGACGGCGACGGCCAGGAAATTCATGCGAACTCTCGAACAAGCGGAGCCGTGAGGCCCTGCGAACTAACGTGCGTCGGGTGCGGCCGTTCCTTTGCGTCGGGCGCGGAAGAAACGCCGCAACAGCTGACCGCCTTCGTCAGCCAGCACCCCACCCTGGACGACCGGTTTCCAGTGACAGGTGGGCTGTTGGAAAAAGCGCGGCCCATGGGCCACAGCGCCGCCCTTGGGATCATCCGCGCCCCAGACCACCCGCCCGATGCGTGCGTGGCTGATGGCCCCCGCGCACATGGCGCATGGCTCGAGCGTCACATAGAGGGTCAGGCCGGTCAGGCGATAATTTTCCAGTTTCGCCGCGGCTCCCCGCAACGCCACTATCTCGGCGTGGGCGGTTGGGTCATGTGCGCCGATGGGACCGTTTCGCCCTTCGGCGACCACCTTGCCGGTGGATTCGTCGACGATCACGCAGCCCACGGGCGTCTCGCCTGCGTCCGCCGCCGCTTGCGCACACGCCAAGGCCATGTGCATGAACCGCTCATCATGGCCAGCCATCCCCGAGACAACGACAAGAAGCCGCGCCCGCGTCAAGACGACAGCCGCGACGGCCCCCGAAAACCCTACGTCAAGCGCGTCGAAGGCGGCGAGGAACGCGGGCCGGAGAAGAGTGGCAAGGTCTTTGGAAAACCCGGTGGCAAGCCGGACGGCAAGTTCGCGCCCAAGGCCGATGAGGGCCCCAAACGCAGCGAACGGGTGGCCAAGGCCATGGCCCGCGCGGGCATCGCCTCGCGTCGCGAGGTCGAACGTTTGATCGGCCTCGGCAAGGTCGCCGTGAACGGCAAGATCCTCGATACGCCCGCCGTTCTGGTCACGCGCGACGACGTCATCACCGTCGACGGCAAGCCGATCGGCTCGGCGCAATCCACGCGGGTCTGGCGCTACAACAAGCCCGCCGGCCTGATGACCTCGCACAATGACCCGCAAGGGCGGCCGACGGTGTTCGACGCCCTGCCCAGCGGATTGCCACGCGTGATCTCGGTCGGTCGTCTCGACCTCAACACCGAAGGCCTGCTGCTGCTGACCAACGACGGTGAGCTGAGCCGCGCGCTGGAGCTGCCCACGACCGAACTGGTGCGCCAGTACCGCGCTCGTGCCCGGGGCCGGGTGTCGCAGTTGCAGCTGGACAGCCTGAAGGAGGGCGTCACCGTCGACGGCATCCGCTACGGCCCGATCGAGGCCACGCTGGACAAGGCCAAGGAGAGCGAGGGCAATGCCCCCGCCAACCTGTGGATCAGCGTCTCCATCACCGAGGGCAAGAACCGCGAGGTCCGCAAGGTGCTGGAGCACCTCGGTCTGACGGTGAACCGGCTGATCCGCTTGGCCTACGGCCCGTTCCAGCTGGGCACCCTGCCGACCGGTTCGATCGAAGAGGTTGGCCCCCGGGTGATCCGAGAGCTGCTGACCGAACACATCCGGCCCGAGAACCTGCCGACCGGCAACACCGTCTCGACCCCCGCGCCGGTTCCGGGCCGTCGGACCTCGGCCCCGATCAACAAGGGCGCGTCGGGCTCGGCCATGTCCGATCCGTCGCGCAAGCCCAGCCGCACCCGTGCCGCCGGGGCCGCCGCTGACGCCGCCGCCGAACGCGCCGCCCGCCCGCCAAAGAAGGCCGGCTGGGCCAAGACCGCGCCCAGGTTCGAGCATCCGAAGAAGAGCTTCACCCCCCGCGCCCGGCCTGAGGGCGCGGAGGCCGCAGGCGAGCGTCCCAAGCGGGTGTTCAAGCCGCGCGAGGATCAGTTCATCGACAAGCCGCGCGGCGACGCCCGGACGGGCGCGCGTCCTGCTGCAAGATCCGACGATCGGCCGGGCGACAAACGACCCTTTGACCGCAAGCCGGACCGCAAGATTGACGGCAAGCCGCCGATTGCGGGCAAGCCCGGCGGTTCGCGCCCCGGCGGCTTCTCCAGGCCCGGCAGCCCCCGTCCGGGAGCGGGCCCGGCCGGCGGGCGTGGCAGCCCGCGCGGTCCTCGCTCCAAGGGTTGATCCGTGCGCATCGTCGCCGGAAGTCTGAAGGGCCGGGCCATCGTGGTGCCGGAGGGGCAGGGCACGCGCCCGACCTCGGATCGCGCGCGTCAGGCGGTGTTCAATGTGCTGGAACACGCCGCCTGGGCCGAACCCCTCGAAGGGCTGCGAGTCATGGACCTGTTCGCCGGATCGGGTGCGCTGGGGTTCGAGGCGCTGAGCCGGGGCGCGGCCTTCGCCCTGTTCGTCGAGACCGATGAGGACGCCCGCGGTGCCATCCGCGAGAACGCCGACTCCTGGGGCCTGATGGGCCGCACGCGCGTTCATCGGCGCAGCGCGACAGACCTGGGCTCGCGACCGGGATCGGACGGCGAGGCCTTCGACCTCGCCTTCCTCGACCCACCCTATCGCAAGGGGATGGGCGAACTGGCGCTGGCCCGGTTGCTGGAGGGAAACTGGCTGAAGCCCGGGGCCGTCGTCGTCTTCGAGCGCGGCTCGGACGAGCTCGAGATCGAAACGCCGGGCTATGAGCGGCTGGATGCCCGCGACTATGGCGCGGCGCGGGTGCTGTTTCTGAGGGTCGCCGCCTGAGCAACCGCTGCGACACCAAGGCGTTGGATTGATCTGGCCAATACCGCCGCTTGCGCAGACAGTGATGTCTGTTCGAATGGCCGCAAGGGTCGGCTGAAGAGGTCCCGGATGAAACGCCTCATACTGGCCTTGCTGATCATCCTCATGGCGGCAGGAACACCCGCCATGGCGACCGAGGAACCCGTCTTCGCCCAGGTTCTCAAGGACGGGTCGTTCGAGGTCCGCGACTATGTCCCGACCGTCGTGGCCGAGGTGACGGTGTCAGGCAGCCAGGAACGCGCCTCCAGCCAGGGCTTCCGAATTCTCGCGGGATATATCTTCGGGGGTAATACCCGGCGTCAGTCCATCGCCATGACGGCCCCCGTGGCCCAGCGTCGGGTCAGTGAAAACATCGCCATGACGGCTCCGGTGAGCCAGACAGCCTCCGGAACGGGCTGGACCGTCCGCTTCACCATGCCCGCCGCCTGGTCCATGCAGACGCTGCCCCAGCCGAACGACGCCCGGATTACCCTGCGTCAGGAGCCGGGG
>Ga0105049_10010000_pt1 | contig 10895 bp, 7 predicted proteins | sample MAT06_FD_78087 | JGI IMG/M metagenome (GOLD analysis project Ga0105049, IMG submission 78087) | Freshwater microbial communities from Lake Fryxell liftoff mats and glacier meltwater in Antarctica - MAT-06 | ecosystem: Environmental > Aquatic > Freshwater > Ice > Liftoff microbial mat | place... | reverse complement strand
TTGTTCGGCGCATTGTGGGCACAAAACCCTAGTGCGCACAAACAGCAGCTGACCGGGCCATGGAAAGATATTCAATACCTTCGCCTGCCAAAACGAGGTCAGGAGGACGTACAGCTTCCTGAAAAATTCCGTCTTTTAGAATTGGACGTGGAACAGCTGACCGCGATGTTGTCAAAAGTCCCCGTCAATTTTTCAAGAAATCTGGCTGAAAAACCCCGTGTGGAAATCGAACTCCCGCTGCCCGACGGCAGCAGCGAAAGGTTCGAAATCTACAGCGACCCCATCATGCACCCCGATCTGGCGCGGCAATACCCGGAGATACAGACCTTCGCTGGCCGAAGCCTGAATGACCCAGCGAAGACCATTCGGATGGACCTCTCGCCGCACGGTTTCAACGCGCAAATCTTGACCGGCAATCGGGGCAGCATCTACCTTTCGCCAGTGACTGTGGGCGACAACCGCTACCACAAGAGTTATTTCAAAAAAGACTCGAGGCGGTCTGAAACTTGGCAATGTCTTACCGAGGGGCATTCGTTCGAGCAGCACCCCAACGATTTTGTCGGGAAAGAACTGGTTGGCACCTGTGGCACTCGTCGCGAGTACCGTTTGGCCTTGGCTTGTACGGGAGAGTACACGTTTTTCCACGGCGGCACGATTGCCCTCGCTCTGGCGGCCATGAACACCACGATGAACCGCGTGAACGGAGTATATGAACGGGATTGCTCTGTTCGCATGAACATCATTGCCAACAACACCCTTATCATGTACACAAATGGTGCAACAGACCCGTACACAAACGGCAATGCCAATACCATGATCAACGAAAATCAGACAAATGTGGACGCTGAAATACTGCCTGCCAACTATGATATCGGGCACGTATTTGATAGGATCATTGGAGGCAGTAGTGGTCTTGCTGGCCCCGGCCCTTGCACCGGCTCAAAAGCAATGGGTGTGACAGGCTCTGGCAACCCCGTCGGCGATCCGTTCGATATTGACTTTGTGGCACATGAGATGGGCCACCAGTTCAATGCCAAGCACACGTTCAACGACAACGCAAATGGGAGTTGCGCAGGCAATCTTACAGCTGCCGCGGCATTTGAGCCTGGAAGCGGCAGCACGATCCTAGCCTACGCTGGCATCTGCAGTGGGGTAGATTTACAACCCAATAGCGACGATTATTTCCATGCTTTCAGCCTTCAAGAGATTGTGACCTACGTCCAATCAGGATCGGGGAGTACTTGCGGGACCACTTTTCCGGTAGCAAACAGCCTGCCCACTGTAAATGCTGGGGCAAACTTTACCATCCCCGCCAGCACCCCGTTCAAACTGACGGCGACGGGCAGCGACCCCGACGGCAGCACGCTTCGGTATTGCTGGGAGCAAATGGACAATCAACTGATTTCACACCCTCCTGCATCCACAGCAACGGGCGGGCCGGTATTCAGATCCTTTTACCCCACCACATCGCCCACGAGGTTCTTCCCAATGCTTCCCGCCATCCTGAACAGCGCATTGTCTACCACTTGGGAGGTATTGCCCAGTGTTTCGCGCACGCTGAATTTCCGCGTCACGGCCAGAGATTTTGGGGCCGGCGGCGGCTGTACGGAAGAAGACGACATGGCGATAACGGTCGTCGGCTCCGCCGGTCCGTTCACCGTCACCAGCACTGGTGTGGACGCCAATTGCCTTTTCGCGGAGGACAATACCACCATCAATTGGAACGTGGCGAACACCACCGCAGCACCCATCAATTGCACCAACGTAGACATTTGGCTTTCTTTGGATGGTGGCAATAATTTTACGATCCTGTTGGCAAACAACACACCCAACGATGGTTCGCAGGTGGTAGCCATCCCTGCCAATGCGGTCACCTCGCAAGGAAGAATCATGGTGATGGCATCCAACAACATTTTCTTCGACATCAACGACAATGACATCAACATCAACTGCCCTTCCAACACAACCGTGACCACAAACCCTGTGAGTGGGGTAGTCAAAGTCCGGCAGAAAATAGAAACCTTGGGGCCCGTAGTCGTGCTCCCTGCCACATCTGCCAAATTTTACGCCGGGGAAGAAGTGCGCTTGAAACCAGGTTTTTGGGCACAGCGTGGCAGCGATTTTCAGGCAAAAATCCAGCCTTGCGACGCTTGTACAGCAACCCGTCCAGAAAGCCTGATTACCGAAAAAGGCAACCCGAAGGTGAATTTTTACGAACTCCCTTCGAGCGATCGAACACGAGCCTACGCTGACTCACCCTTGAAAGCTTTCGCGTTCCCCAACCCGTTTGACCAGAACTTCACGGTAAGTTTTGATCTCCCAACGGCTGGGAAAGTGGATATTCAACTGATGGATTTGACTGGCCGGCATATCCAAACCGTTTATCAAAACGACTTTTTGGAAGCTGGAACACACCAAATTCCCGTAACAAGCAGTCAACTGGCTGTTGGGGTCTATGGGGGCAGGATCACCAGCAATGGCCAGCAAGCGCAAATCAAGCTGGTGAAAATCAATTAGTCTTTCAGCACAAAAGTGTGGCACCCCTTCGAGGTGTGCCACACTTTCTTGAACACTCAAGCCGCATCAGATTCGTCTGACGCGGCTCTTTTTATGATATTTGCGCCTTATGCCGCTCCTCCTCACTACCCACCCATTCCCAGACGCTACTTTCGGTCTTTGGCAAATTGCCGAAAGCGAGGAATTTTTCCGGGCCGACCTGCCGCTTTCGGCTTCTGAGGAATCTGATCTAGCGCAACACCAATACCCGCTCCGCCGACTCGAGTGGCTCGCCGGGCGCTGGCTTTTGCACAAATTGACGGATGCTCCCGAGCGCCTTCCACTGGCCAAAGACGCTTTTTCAAAACCTTTTTTTCCTGAAAACCAGAACCTCGGCTGTTCGCTCAGCCATTCCAAGGGTAATGTGGGGGCGCTTATTGTCAACCCTCTCCTCCTCCCTAAACACTCAACCCTAAACCCTCAACAATCAATCGGTTGCGACATACAGGTTTTAACACAGAAAATGCCCCGAATTGCGCACAAATTCCTCAACGAATCGGAGAAGGGGTTTGTGGAAAATCGTCCTTATGAAGAAAACCTCGTCCTGCTCCACTTGTTTTGGACAGCCAAAGAAAGCCTATACAAAGCGTATGGCTTGAAGGAATTGGATTTTCGGAAAAACATTTTTGTGGAAATTGTACGTTGGGATGGACTCCATGGAGAAGGTATCGGCAGCGTCATAAAAGGAGATTTTCGGCAGGATTTTCAATTGGTACTTAGCAGGATTGTCCTTCCAGAGGATGGGGAACTCACTACGGCGGTTTGTGTAGATCGGTTATTTTTAAATTAAAAACATTTTGTTTGCAAAATAATAAAGGTAAATTTTAATTTTGCCTATGATTTCCCATTAAGCTAAAATTCATAAGCATGAAAAACGTAATGACAAGAAACAAGGAGCGGTTTAATTTCTTTGGAAAGGAGGAAAATCGCGGAAAATTGATAGAGATTAAGTCAAGTAATCCACTACCTCAACCATTTTTTGAACATCCTAATGGTTCACTTTGGCTTGGAGATAGTATTGAGTGGTTGAAAGGCTTAGAAAGCGAAAGTGTAGATTTGATTTTCGCCGACCCGCCTTATAACATCAAGAAAGCCGATTGGGATACATTTGAAAGTCAGGAGGAATATATCAGGTTTTCTATGACATGGATTGAACAAGCAGCAAGAGTATTAAAACCCACTGGAACGCTTTTCATCTGTGGTTTCTCTGAAATTCTTGCGGATTTAAAACATCCTGCAACAAAATTTTTTAAAGGTTGCCGTTGGATTATTTGGCATTACAAAAACAAAGCAAACCTTGGCAGTGACTGGGGGCGAAGCCATGAAAGTATTCTGCATTTCCGCAAGACAAAAAATTTCACATTCAATATTAACGAAATTCGTATTCCATATAGTGAGCATACCCTGAAGTATCCAAGCCATCCACAAGCTTTGACAAGTCAATATGGCAACGGCAAAAATGGAAACCATCTATGGGAACCAAATCCGCTTGGAGCAAAACCGAAGGATGTTTTGGAAATTCCGCAAGACATAATTGAAGTGCCGACAACTTGCAATGGAATGCACGAAAAAACTCCTCACCCAACACAGAAACCTGAAGAACTTTTGCGCAAAATAATATTGGCATCTTCAAACGTCGGGGACATCGTGCTTGACCCATTTTGCGGTTCAGGGACTACGCCTGTGTGTTCAGAACAACTTCAACGTAAATGGCTGGCTTGTGATCTATCTTCAGAATACCTTAAATGGGCAGTTAACCGTCTCCAATTAGTGGAAGATTGGACTATAGAGAAATGGATAAGATATGATTTTGAAAACCAAAAACGCAGAAATTCAATACGATGAATATACAACTCCTGATAGAAAAGGCATTGAATAAAACTAACTTTATTACTTTGCAAAACTATATTGATTTTGCAAAAGAATTTCTTGATTTTGTTTCTCAACATTTACAAGCCGTCATCGTTTCGCAAAACGAAAATGTCTATCAATTCTATCAATATGATAGGGAAGGTAACTATCAGATAACTCGACCTGTTAATTCTAATCTTATGTATTCCGCAGATACATTCGATATTGCTGTTAAAAAATTTCAAGAATTATTGCCAAACCTAAGAGATACAAAACCTGAGCTTCCGCTTGAAAAAATGATCTTAAATAAAGTAACGTACACTTTACAACAGTCAATTGGTGCTGCATTGGATGGAATAGGCGGTGGTCGAGCAAATGCCACAAGAAAAATAAACGGTGATTTGTTTGAAAGATTAATCAGGATTTTATTAACGGAAATGGGAGTAAGTGTAGTTGCAGGTACAGTGCAAGTCCCCCTGATTATTGACAACGAAAAAGCATTCGATATGAACTACCAGCACGACTTGATTATCAAAGACGGTGAGATTGTAAAAGTGCTTGGATCTGTCAAAACATCAAGTAAAGATCGTATTGATAAAATTTTCATTGACAAATTTCTATATAATCGGCTGACAGAAACAGCTATTCCGCATATCGCCATTTTTTTGAACGATGTTCAAAGAAAAAATACAAGAAGAGAAAATCAATATGGAATTAGTTCAACCTTTTTACCTGGACATTTTAAAGGATACACCATAAAACTAAATCCTCTTGATGGGGTATATTATTGTGATATTCGACCAAATATGTCAACCGAGGCCATCTTGAAAGACCACATAAAAACATTTGACCATTTATTAATTGAAGACATTTGGAAATTTATATCTGATAAAGGGTAGCCTAATCCCCAATCACCCAACCATCTTCCTGGCCTTAATCGTCGAAGGAGAAACCCCCAAATCCCTATCTATCTGAATATGTGGAAAATGGCAGCGAAGCCCAATTTTTATCATCGCCAAATGGTGAATGGCATGATCGTACACAAAAGCCAGCTCGCGGCCCATGGTGCTTTGGTAGCAAGGCCGATCTGCGCCGCCAAACTCGGCCTTCAACACCATTTCTGTGGAAGTTTGCAACCTTTCTAAGTCGTCTGAGAAGGACTCCAATGCTGCCAATGCGATACCGGGAACATCTTCAAAAAGCAAATTGCGCTCCCTCGAAGCATAGTCCACGGTACCCGAAGGAAGACCTCGTTCCAGGCAGATAAAAAATTCGAGAATATGCCGAAAGTGCTGCCCCAAGGTGCTGCCGTCAAATTCGGGGAGCGGCTGGCGGTATTCGTGCGGCTCAATTTGACGGAGCAGATCAGTTATTTGGTTGATTGTGAGCAAGATGGCCTCTTTTACTTGCATGGAAATGCCTTTCAGAACGGGTTTGATTTAAAATCTTATCGCGGTAAAAATAGAGACCTTTCCTTTCATATCAGAGATTCCACAGACTTTTGCCTCAACTTGTCTGCCGAAAGACACCAAAAAAATGCACCCAACACTCCCGCCTCCCTTTATTCGCCAAATGCAGGCCCTGCTTGGCGCCGAATGGCCACTGCTCGAAGCCGCGCTCCAAACCGCGCCACCTGTGAGTATCCGACTCAATCCCGGGAAGACGGTGGACGGTGGACGGTGGACGGTGGACGGTGGAGGGTGGTCATTGGACATTGGTCATTGGTCATTGGACATTTTACCCGCCGTGGCTTTAGCGAAGGAAGGTGGACATTCCCGCTCCGCCGTTCCATGGCATCCAAACGGCATTTACCTCCCCGAACGCCCCGTTTTTACGCTCGACCCGACTTTTCATGCCGGGGCATATTATGTGCAAGAAGCTTCGTCCATGTTTATCTACGAAGCATTGCGTCAAACAGTGGATTTTTCCAAGTCTTTGAAAGTTTTAGATTTGTGCGCCGCACCTGGCGGCAAAAGCACCTTGATGGCCGATTTGCTGTCGCCCGAAAGTTTGCTCGTTTCCAATGAAACCATTCGCCCGCGCACGGGTCCGCTCCGGGAAAACTTGGAGCGCTGGGGGAACCCGAATGTAGCCGTCACAAGCGGCGAAGTGGAGGAATTTGCACAATTGGAAGACTGGTTCGATGTGGTTCTGGCCGATGCGCCTTGCAGCGGCGAGGGGCTTTTCCGCAAAGACCCCGATGCAATGAAGGAATGGTCGCTGCCTCAAGTCGAAGTTTGTGCCGCACGCCAACGTCGCATTCTTTCGGCGGCAGTACAGACGCTTAAACCGGGTGGCCTTTTGTTGTACAGTACTTGTACTTATAACGCTCAGGAGAATACTGAAAACGCCCAATGGCTGGCAAAAACCTTTGAACTTCAACCCATTGTGCTGGAAATTCCAGAGGAATGGGGCATTGTCCAATCTGATTTCGGCTGTCAGTTTTACCCGCACAAATTGCAGGGCGAGGGTTTTTTCCTGGCCGTTTTCCGAAAAAAAGAAGGCGATGCCAAAAAACATACCCCTGCCGCGATGTACAAAAGCATTAAACCATTATCCAAAAATCTGGCGCCACAAGCAGCAAGCTGGCTTGCACCCGATGCTGATGCACGTTTTTTTCTGACACCCTCCGGCGAAGTGTTGGCATTGCCTGCGGTGCTTGAACCGGATCTTCTTCTGTTGGATAAATTTTTGAAAACCAAATGGTTTGGGGTCAATATCGGCGAATTCAAAGGCAAAGATTTCGTCCCGAGCCACGCACTGGCATTGAGTCAGTGGGCGTCGCCCAATTTGCCTACCGTGGATTTGAGCCGTGAACAAGCTTTGTTGTTTTTGAAAAAAGAAACATTCGATCCGCCACCCGCTGCGTCTTTGGGTTGGACACTGGCACGTTTTGAAGGGCTGAATTTGGGTTGGTTGAAAATTCTGCCCAATCGTATGAACAACTATTTGCCGCAAGAACGAAGGATAAGGATGGCGATAAAAAGTGCGGGGTAATATGCCAGATGGGCGACCAGCTCAAAGTTAACCAACGGGTTCAATGCGCTGACTCCTAGTTTTGTAGCACTCAGTTTGACTTTACTGCTTTTGGTTTGGTCAAGCGGCAGCCTGAGCTAGCAGGAACCAAAGGTGGCGAATTTTTCAGCGGCTAAGGTCGTATTCGTACATGCCAGCAGTACAGGTTCAAGTTTTCCTTGGGGGTCTTTGATGAGCACCCACTGAATCTTAGGAACGCGGCACCAATAACTTAGTCATTTTAGGTCAACCATACCACTCGGAAAAGATCAGGTTTGTCCAATTGACACAGGGAGCCGTGAGTTGTTTTTCCATATCAGCCAAAGAGGCACCTGCTAATGGTTTTGGCCCACGCTTACCCTTGGTCCTTTGTGAGTGGGGCAAGTTGAACAAATTGCAAACCGTACGGCTACCCGGTCATGGAATAGCAACTGTCAGCAACAACTGCGCTTTAGGCCATACGTCTTTGCGAAATGCCGTAGAAAAACCTGATATTGTGCTTTGAAATCCTGGCGGTAAGGTTAGCATACTTGGTGGGTTAGTATACTCCAAGGTACTAATTGTCAGGATTTCTTTTTATCGAACGAAAAGTGGTAAAGTCGAACGATTTATTTATTTAGTTCAAGCCTTTCAGCAATACCCCGAACTTCTTCGATAGAAATCCCTGTTATTTTGACAACAAAATCGGCAGATGCACCTACCCTTATGGCATTTTCTGCAACTTCCCGTATTACGCTTGATATTTCCATTTTCACCGTTTCCACAAAACTCGCATCACTCCGTTGTGCTTCCTTGTATTGGTCGTAAGCCTTGCGGTCCGCAGGATCTAATTTCAGAATATCCAATTTCTGGCTTGCAGACCTCAATCCTTTTGCCGTGAATTCGTGCTTGATTTCCGCAGTTTTTAGGAAGTACACCCACTCGTCCAGCGTATCCTTGGCGCCTTCGTTGAACCTGTTTGTTTTTATCACATAGTATTCAGGGTACGGTATGGCTAAACGGCGTGGCGGCGCATAGCCGCTATGAACGTTTTAGCCTTTGTGTGTGATAGTCATCTTTCTATTATCAATTTTTTATAGAAACTACCTTCATCTGTTTTGATTTTCATTATGAATAAACCATTTCCAAATTTTTTTTTCAAATTAATGTCAATTGTATTCAGACCTTTTATAAGTTTTTTATTATTGATAATTTTTTGGATTAAATTTCCAGAGGAATTGAATAAACTAATTGATGCCGAAGTCGAAATCTCTAATTCAAACGATAAAGAGAAGTTGCCATCAGAGGGATTTGGAAATACTTTTAGTTGATTTAAATTTCCGATAATATCAAAAGTACTTGTTTCAATTTGGGTTAAGTATCTCGCTATTGAAAATGAACTAAAGCCATCAGATGTTTTTGAAGTCCCGGCACACAATAATTTTCCATCAGATTGAATCGTAGAGGCAAACATTAAATCATCAAGCTCAAAATCTGTAATCACCTTACCGTCGTTGCCAAATGTAACATCTAAATTTCCAAGGGTATCATATCTTGCTATTGCATAATCATGGTTTGGAGTAGTACCTAAAAAGCCACCTAAAATTATTTTTCCGTCTTCTTGCAATATTACTGAATGTGCCGTATTGCTCGTTAGTGAAAAATCTGTTGAAACTCTTCCGTTTGAACCAAAATTAGTGTCCAAAGAGCCGTTTTGATTAAATCTAACCATACCAAAATCTCTACCTGAAATATTAGTTATTCCTGTACCAACAATAATTTTATCATCATTCTGAATAGCGATACTGTTTGCGAATTCATCCAAGATTGTATTGTCAACCATAACACCGTTGACTCCAAATGATAAATCTATTTCTCCTTGTTGATTGAACTTAATTAGAATGATATTGGTAGAATTGTCTAAGAGAAATCCTCCAGTAATTATTTCTTCTTTCGAGTTCAGTTTTGCAAATTTAGGATTATAGCCATCTGGAACAATAGAATTAGCAATACCATTTTCACCAAAGTCATTATCTATTGTTCCATCAGAGTTTAATCTTATAACTAGACTTGAAGTTGGTTGTCCTATAATTTCAGTTTTTCCAGCAATCAATATTTTTCCATCAGATTGCAATAAAATTTCTCTAAAATCCTCTCTTGTATTAGGCGTTTCACTAATCCAGATTCCATTCTGAGCAAAAGTAGAATCAATATCTCCATCCATGTTGAGTTTGATTATAAATCCTTTGAATTCAAAATTGGCATTAGCTGTATAACCTGTCATAAATATATTTTCATTTGTATCAACAACAATATCATAGCACCTATCTCTGAAATTCGATATGCTAAGAATAAACCTACCATCAACCCCAAAATTTGTATCAAGTTGTCCATTAGGTAAATACCTGACCGCAATAATATCTTCGTTTGAAGCACTTATTCCAATTCCAGTTAAAATAATTTTGCCATCTGATTGATAGCCGATTGCATTAGCCTCGGCACTTAATTGTTCAAAGCTGGTTATCATTTTTCCTTCATCTCCAAATGTCAAATCCAGATTCCCAGCTTGTGAAAAAAGTAAATTAGTAATCAAGGTCAGTATTAATGTTTGTGTCAATTTCATGTTTTTCTGATTTTTTGTTTTTCTGATTATCACTAACGCAGTCTGTGAAATAATTCGCCCCGCAAATTACGCCCGCTTCCGAACCTGCGCAAGCCCTCTGCTCACACGCCACGGAGCAGCCTGCCGCCGATCCCCCGCAAGGCGCTCCACCCGGCGCTCCAGAGCCAAAAACAGCGAAAAATGCCCTTTCAGTGCCTTCAAGAGCGCAGAAACCCCCAAAATGGACATACTCCTCCGCAGGTTGTACGCCGTGAAGATGATCGCCATCTCCCCGCTCACCTTTTCCTTGCTTTTGAGCAGCGTGTAGCTGAACCCCCAACTTCTTTTTATCGTGCCGAAAGGGTGCTCGACTATGGCCTGCCTCCGTTTGTACATGTCGCGGTGGCGCAGGATGCGCTGGCGTTTGGCGATAGAAGCCTCAAGCCCGAACTGGAGGCGGAGCCTGTCCCGTACTTCAGTCGGGAAAAGGCCGGTTTTTCTCGGCATGGGCGGGGTGGGTTTTAGATTGCCAGGCCAAAGATGATCTGGGGGATTGGGCAAAAAAAGCGGAATGGGGAATTATTTCACAATCTGACGTGGGCATGGGCTACGTGGCCGCGCTTAGTCGGCCATGTGAGACCATGCTGACGTTGGGCGATTTTCATTTATTATTATGATTATCAATGATTTGGGCTACTTCCTCTATTGATAAATCCAACAAATCCGATATTTCTTGGGTAGGTTTTCCTTTTTTATGAAGTTTGATTACAGTGTTTACACGTTCGTCAATTATACCCTTGTCTACGCCTTGTTTTATCAAATCTTGCGCATCCACCATTTTGGTATGCTGCTCGCTGGCAATGTCACGAAGGTTCTTCAAATACCTTTTATA
>Ga0105049_10009999_pt1 | contig 10896 bp, 11 predicted proteins | sample MAT06_FD_78087 | JGI IMG/M metagenome (GOLD analysis project Ga0105049, IMG submission 78087) | Freshwater microbial communities from Lake Fryxell liftoff mats and glacier meltwater in Antarctica - MAT-06 | ecosystem: Environmental > Aquatic > Freshwater > Ice > Liftoff microbial mat | place... | reverse complement strand
AATGAGTGGCCTGCTTTGGCGATGCATGATTCACGACGCGATCATTCGGGCATGGGTTTGCCTTTCGTCTCTGGCAAGAACCAGACGGCGATCAGACCTACGAGAAAAACGACACTCATATAGCTACACGCATCCCGAAAGGCGGTAAGCTTCATTTCGGGTGTGGTGGCATTTTCGGCTAGTGAGGCTTGGAGTCTCCCGAGGGTCAATGGACCGCTGGCGGCGATAAAACGCCCTGCGTTGTAGCAGAAACTAGTACCCGTGCTACGCAAATGCAGCGGAAACAGCTCCGGTAGATAGATTGCAAAGCCGGCAAAAAGGGCCATTTGAAAAAAGCCCATGACCGAGCTCATCCAAATGTGGCCGATCCCGTTGAAGACTTGAAAGTAGCTAATGGTCGCAACCATGGCGGCGATAAACGCGACGGTAAACGAGATACGACGACCAGCCCACTGAGCAAAGTAAGAAAAGGTCAACATTCCAAAGAACGCACCCAGGTTTTGGCAGATCATGTTGATCGACACCCACCACTTCGCGTAGCCGTCGATCTTGCTAGCATCGATACCATCTGCGGTTAAATTGCGTTTGATAACGTCCCGTACCAGCTCAGGGCTAAAGAACCCAATGCCCCAGATACCGATGACTCCGGCGACACAGAGCATCATTCCAAACATCGAGTGACGGAGCCAGCGAGGGTCTGAAAAGAGGCTTTGGTACGACCCGAATTTAACGCCGGTAACACGCCCCTCCTGCCTGGCTTTAATCCACGCCTCGGGTTCCTTTAGCTTGATCTGCAGAAACACGCAGAGAAACGCGGGCAAAGCACCGACCAGGAACATGACCTTCCAGAAATTCGCCCCATCCAGCTGCTTGCTTGCCACCAGTTGACCGAGAAACATGCCGATCAAACCAGCGGTGATGTTCCCTAAAGCCGATAGGGCTTGGAGCATTCCCAGTGCGCCCGCTCGGGAACGACTCGGCAAACTATCGGCAACCAGCGCCACAGCCAACCCGAACACCCCACCGACCCCCAACCCAGTGAGAAATCGGAAAATCGCAAAATCGACCCAGCCTCGCGAAAGCGCCGAGAGACCCGTGCAAACCGAATAAAGAAAGACAGTAATCGTCAGTGTTTTGGCCCGTCCAATCCGATCGCCCACCGAACCAAAAATCAAACCGCCTGTCGCCCAGCCGATCATAAAGATCGATGTTGCATAGCCTCCGTACAGCTTGATATCGGTACCGGGTGGCATCAGGCTACTCAGAGCATTCTCTCGCGAAAGAATGAAAATCTGCTGGTCCAAACAGTCGAAAAGCCAAGCCAGTGAGGCTGCAATGAAAACAAACCAGTGGTAGCTGGTCAGATCCTTATACCACATCTTGTTGGACTCGCTGTCGGACATAAATGTTGACTTTCTTTATCAAAAAGTGAGAGGTTCGGCTTTTTCTGCGATAGCGATCGGTTCCGATATAATAGCAAAAACCCGATACTGCGAGTCAGCCACCCGCCAATAGTTGGATTCGAGGGTACTTTCCATGGAGACACTCGATCGCTTGAGAGTATGATTCGTCCTCCTGCATTCACCAATCCAATTCGCCGACAACCATGAAATCTCGTTTCCAGCCCGAATTGATCGCCGACGATTGCTTCATCGCTGGCAACGCAACGCTGCGAGGAGAGATTTCCGTCGGGAGCCAATCGTGCGTTTTGTTCGGAGCCGTGATTCGCGGCGATTGCGTTTCCGTTCAAATCGGCTCTCAATCCAACATTCAAGATCTCTGCTGTTTGCACGGCGACCCAGGCTTTCCGTGCGTCATCGGTGACAGAGTGACTGTCGGTCATGGCGCCATGATTCACGGCGCCACCGTCGAAAATGATTGCTTGATCGGCATCCGGGCGGTTGTGCTCAATGGAGCTGTCATCGGAACAGGCTCCATTATTGCTGCTGGTGCGCTGGTGCCCGAGGGAAAAGTTATTCCACCAAACTCGCTGGTCATGGGTGTGCCGGGCAAGGTGGTTCGAGAAACTAATACTGTCGATGCCGAGATGATCCGGCGTGGGTGGCAACACTACATCGAAACAAGTCGACTCTACAAGGAAACCGAAGCATGAGCAAACGGCACGAAAACAACTCCGCTCCTACGGAACTTATCGCAGGAGACATCGAGTACGAAATGGGGATCCCTATCCCTGGCGTCATCTTGGCCAAGGAGCTTTGGGTTCAAACCGCAATCAAGAAACTGCCTGAAAGCGGCCAACTTGACTTTGCAGCGATCTTCGGACGTTTGGCCCCGATCGCGATCGACATCGGCTGCGGCAACGGACGCTTTGCGATCTCCTCAGCCGTTCGCAGACCCGATTGGGATCACATTGCCTTCGATATCTTGCCTGCAGTAATTCGTTACGGCACGCGACGCGGCAATCAACGCGGTCTAGCCAATCTAAGATTCGCCGTCTGCGATGGCTGGCGATTCCTTGAATCCTACCTGCCACCGGAGTCCGTCCGAGAAATTCACATCTACCACCCTCAACCTTTCGCCGACCGGACTCAATCAAGTCGACGAATGCTTACACCCGATTTTTTGTCGATGATGCACAATGCACTTCAGCCAGACGGACAAGTCTGCTTGCAATCCGACAACCGCGAATACTGGGACTATATTTGCGGCATTATGGGGAGAGTCTTCCGTTGGGAGGAAGTGTCAGGACCGTGGCCCGAAGATCAACACGGACGATCGCGACGAGAAGTGCTATCTATCGAACAGGGCTTGCCCATCTTTCGAGGTGTGGGAATTAAGCGTTCAGAACTCACGTCAGAAGAGCTAGCCTTACTCATCGCCGATTTACCTCAACCCAGATTTAAGGTCGAAGGCAACGAGTCTTCGGGCCATAAAAGGTCCGCATGGAAGCCCATGCGACGCGATCGCAATCGTCGCTAGTTAGCTAGCTTAACGCATTGCCATTGCGAGAAAACGTCCCAGCTTGCTATGACTCGAGCGCAAGCCATGTGGTTTGCTAACAGCGATTTTGGGACGCACTTCGATCTTTGAGCGAGATGGCGATTTTGGTTTATCCAAAGACCAGAAAAGAATGCGAGGGCTGCATACCGGGACGCGTGCGTTTAAGGTCTGTCTGGCTGATGATCCTGCTGGGAGTTGTTTTCGGTTCGGGTTGCGTTTCGCAAAAGTATGTTCAACTTCGACCAAACCCCATCAATCCGTTGACCGAGTCTCTCGGCTTGATGTCCCGTGGGGGACCAAAAATCACCCCTCGAACGACGACGCTCCTGAGGCATTATGCCCTCCTCGACGCGTACGAGAAAGACCCCGAGGATTGCTTGGTTCTATTGCAAGAGCTGGCTCTCGACGAAAAGGGGGCCGAAAAAGTCTACGCGATCTCTGAATTGGCTTACACCATCGGCAAGCAAGCCGAGAGAGCCAGTCGAGAGGGGCACGCGCTGGACATGTACACCGTCGCAGTCAGCAATGCATACCTCTATCTGTTCTGTCCCGAACTGGATGTGTCTCGCAATCCGTACGATCCGCAGTTTCGCGGCGCCTGCGACCTATACAACTCAGCTCTGGAGTCCACCTTGCGAATGGTGAGTCAGCAAGGCAACTTGAAGCCCGGTAACAGTTACCGCATCACCACGTCCAAAAAGGACTACGATGTCCAAGTGGTATCGCGGGGCAATTGGCACAATTCCGATTTCGAAAAGCTAAAGTTCTGCAGTGATTTCCAAGTCAAGGGACTTGAATCCGCCAACGTGAGTTACGGAGTAGGCGTACCCATGATCGCGGTTCGGAAACCCCATGAGGGAGAGGGGCCAGCCGAGAAATACTATCCGGAGGGCCTGTCGTTTCCTGTCACTGCTTTGCTGCGAGTGACGGCTCCCAGCATCCATTCTTCACGTGAAACGCAGCATCGACACCCATGTGTGTTGGAACTGCGAGACCCGCTCGACTCGACCGACATCGACTTGAACGCCCGCCTGGTCCCTTTGCAATCGGATCTCAGTACGCCTTTGGCCTATTTCCTTGACAATCCAAAATTTCGGGAGCAAACCAATAGCCACACCTTGCTCCTAGATCCCAGCAGATCGGAAAAGCTACGCGGCTTCTTCATGTTGGAACCGTATGATCCGAATCGCATACCGGTCGTCATGGTGCATGGGTTGTGGTCTAGTCCTCTGACTTGGATGCCGATGTTTAACGACCTGCGGTCTTTCCAAGAACTTCGTCGCAACTATCAGTTTTGGTTTTATCAATACCCGACGGGGCAGCCGTTCTGGATCAGCTCGACTCAAATGCGAAGCGACTTGTTCGAATTGAGGCAAACATTGGATCCCGAAGGCACACATCCGGTCTTGGACGAAATGGTGCTGGTTGGGCATAGCATGGGCGGGCTCGTCTCGCGTATGCAGACCATCGAAAGCGGCGAAGAATTTTGGCGAATCCTAAGCGATGAATCGTTCGATAAAGTCAAAGGGGACGAGCTCGAACGACAACGACTTGCAGCTGCTCTCTTCTTTCATCCCAACAGATCGATCAAGAGGGTGATCACGATCGGTACCCCACATCGCGGCAGCAATTATTCGAACGACTATACGCGCTGGATCGGTCGCCAGCTGATTCAATTGCCTAGCAGTATTACCGACGTCGGTAACTCGCTGGTCCGACAGAATCCTAACTTTTTCCGAAACACCGACTTGGTGACGACTACGACCAGTATCGACTCCCTCAGTCCGCAGTCACCTATCTTCCCGACAATGCTCCGCGCGCGTCGTGCACCTTGGGTACAATACCACAATATCATCGGAGTGATTCACAAGTCCAAATGGTTTGGCGGCGAAGCGGAACTCAGTGATGGTGTCGTTGGAATGGACAGTGCTCACATGGACGATGTGTCGAGTGAGATTTTGGTAGAGGCAAAGCACCAAGAGATCCACACCAAGCCCCGAACTATCTTGGAAGTCCGAAGCATTTTGGTGGACCATCTACGCGAGGCAACGATGCAACCGACCTTGGCAAAAATTCTTGAGATTCCGAAACCGTGGAGAGACTCACAACAACGGATGACTAGCTCGCAAGGGTCGGAGCGGGTTCGAGCGGCCGCGTTCGCCACCGGTTCTTATCCAGGGGCGGCCATAACAAAATCCCTTTCCGACGATTTCGATGTGACAGCTACGGCCTTAGTAGAACCGCTCCCGTTCCCTTGCCGCCCGCAAAAGAAGCCGCGATTACTGGCGACTCCTGGATTGAAGTTAATCAAGTGAGGAGCGTGTACTCGCTACTCCGCGATGGCTTGATCGGAGCGGTACGATTTTACCAGCGGGCAGTCAGTCCTTTGCTTGGCAGCAACTGCCGTTTCAGCCCATCGTGTTCGCAATACACGATTGAGGCGATCGAGAAGTACGGCATTGTGCGCGGAATCTGGAAGGGGATGAAACGCATCTCGCGTTGCCACCCGTTGAGTAAGGGTGGCTACGACCCACCCTAGAGTCTGTCCAGTGATGCACGGCACTCCGTGCAGTTCTTTGAGCGCGGATGAGCGTGCAGAGCGTGCAGAGCGTGCAGAGCGTGCAGAGCTCGTTCCCAAGCTCCAGCTTGGGAACGCACACTCTGGAAGCTCCAGCTTCCCGCCCCCCCAAGAGCCTGCTCGGTTTGTATGTCCTCACAGGTCGCGAAGTGCGGAGGGCGCCAAACGTCCGACGACCGCGGCATCCGGACGCCGAAGCAGAGCTTCGAGGACGGCGTTCCCAAGCTGGAGCTTGGGAACGAGTTTCCTGATCGCTTAACGCGGATTAGTTGCAAGCTTGGTGCGCGGCGGACCGGCCGGTTTCCCTGGACTCCGCGTACTAACTGCGTTCGAAGTTCCAGATCCGATCGTTAGGCCTTCATTGGACCGATGTCGCATAGACGCGTTTGGATCCGCCATAGGCTCTGGCGCGACGGAAGGCTTTATCTCCCCCATGGGACGAACTGCGGGAGTCGGCGTGTTCGACCGTGTTTGAACGTCTGGATCCCTCATGAGAGTAGAGGTGCTAGATGGATTCGCAACCCGAGACATGGACCGCTCATGCATGACTGCCGTGGAGCGATTGCTGGTGTTGCCTGCACATGTCGAACAAGTGCTAGGGTGGCTGACTGGGGACGGACCCATTCCGCAGTCCCCGCAATCGCCGCAACCTGCCGGTTGGTACCGATAGCCCCACAGACTGCGCAGTCTGGCAAATGCCGACGGGCAGCTTCCGCTAGCTCCACAATCGAACTCTCCGTCGCATCCGCACGGATCGCAGACGGGTGGCTCGTTGATATGCTCGTCCCAATAAATTTCCCCACAGCCAGAACCGCAATTCGTGCTCCGAATGCGATCGGCAATGCGAGTCCGAAGAGTGCCAAAACCCCCGATCGGGCCGCAGTCACCACAGCCGACGGTATCGCAACCGCCGCCGACCATCTGCACCGAACAGCATCCAACGTGGCTTGCCAACACAATCGAACCCAGCAGCCAACCGTACCATGCAGTCTTCATCTTCGAATCGCCCCCGACGTTTACTCGTTCGTAAAACAGTACGACACGCCCATTCCATCCTTGGAACAAAGCGTCCTTCTGCTGTTCTCTATCGGTCAGTACAATCGATACAATCAGCAAATCTTTCCAACTTTGTAAGCTAGCACATGACATTAGACTTAGTCCTACGATCACGCATCGTCGCCATTTTACGACTCGACGATTTGTCGAACGCGTTGGAGCTTACCGAAGCGCTGGTCCGTGCAGGCGTTCTCGCGATCGAGTTCACGCTTACTAATTCAAAGGCGCCGGCGCTGGTCCAACGGATAAGAACTCAATGCGCATCGGTTTTGAGTGGAAATGCTGCCATTGGGATAGGATCGGTTCGCTCAGTGGAAGAAGCCAAGCTGGCTATCGATTCCGGTGCGCAGTTCATCGTTTCTCCCATTACTTCCGTGCCGATCATCGATTATTGCAAGCAGAATCGCATCATGGTATGCCCTGGCGCCTACACACCGACCGAGATCGCCATGGCATGGGATGCGGGAGCAGACATTGTCAAGGTTTTCCCGGTCCGATCCTTGGGGCCAGGCTACATTCGCGATGTGATGGCCCCCATGCCGTATTTAAAACTCATGCCCACTGGAGGCGTCGACTTGAGCAATCTGGCTGGTTATTTCGCGGCAGGCGCGGTGGCCGTGGGAGTCGGTAGCCAATTGCTGGATCCAGTTGCAATTCAAGATCAAGCTTGGGGTACGATCACCGAGATCGCCTCGCAGTACGTGTCCGCTTGTCAAGCTGGGATAGACCGATGAGATACGACGTCGTATTGCTGGGTGAGACGATGTTGCGACTGACACCGGAGAGCTTCACACGGCTAGAACAGGCTGACCGAGTGCAAGTGCATGTCGGAGGCAGTGAATCGAACACGGCAGTTGGCCTGTCGCGTTTGGGACACTCGGTCGCTTGGCTCTCCAGGCTCACCGACAACCCGCTGGGCCGTCGCGTCGAACAAACCTTGGCTTCGCATGGAGTGGACACCCAAAGCATTGTTTGGACCGCAAGCGATCGAGTTGGACTCTATTTTTTGGAGAACGGGTCGCCGCCGCGAAGTAGCCAAGTCATTTATGACCGAGTGGGCTCGGCATATTCGCGATTTACACCAAGCGATTTGCCACGCGAACTCTTTTCCACTGGCGTTTCGAAGTGGTTGCACGTCACCGGCATTTCGCTGTGGTTGAACGAGACGGTCCGCGACACGATCGCCACCGCAGTCCAGTGGGCTAGAGAAGCGGGATGGAAGATTAGTTTCGACGTAAATCACCGATCCCTTTTGTGCAACGAGATTGAGGCCCAGGGGCACTGCCAATCTCTCTTTGAAATAGCGGATTTGGCATTCTTGCCCCGTAGAGATGCGGTCCAGCTCTGGAGAATGTCGGATGCAGATGATGATGAAAGGATTATGAAGAGTTTGCTCGAGATGCGAAGTGGAAAGCCGACCGTCATGACACTCGGTTCCCGTGGAGCAATGGCTTCGGACGGTTTGCTTAGCGAGACTCAAACGATCGAACCCGTGGACCCGATAGGCCGTTTGGGTGGCGGGGATGCATTTTCGGCAGGATTTTTATCGGGATGGCTAGAAACATCTGACGTACTGGTCGCCTTGCGTCGCGCAACGGCCATGGCCAGACTGAAATACAGCATCCCCGGGGATCTGCCGCTGGTGACACGAGCCGAGGTGGAAAAGCTGGCCGGCGGGGCGAATGGGACATCCCTCATCCGGTGACCGTCGGATTGCATTGCAATGACTTGAGATTTTGAGCCTGAACCGCTAGCCGAGCCACCGAGCAAGAAATCGGCTAGTGCTGGGCTGTTAAAAATTTGGTATTGCATTGTGGATTCTAAGTGAGATTTTTGTTCCGTTCGATTGGTAGTAATCTAGCAAAAAAGTCGCGATCGCTTAGGGTCGTAGTTTGGAACAAAAACTGCGCAAAGCAAAGTCGTGTCAAAACCCGTTTTTTAACAGCCCAGGGCCAGCCCCAATTGACGCATGTTGTTCATGCACTGTGCCCACCTGGCCGCCTCGCGGGCCGCTTAGCCGACCGGCATCTCATAAGTGCGTTCCGCCGAACTACCGGAAATGTAATTCTGCTTGGCGATACCGTAGAGTTTCTGGCCAGCGGGGGTAGGATAGTTGCCCGTGATGCAAGCTTGGCAAAGGTGGGAGGAGGGTAGATCGATGGCTCGAGCAATCGATTCGATCGGCAAATACCGCAGCGAATCACAGCCCAGCTGCGCCGCCATTCGGTCTTGGCCCTCTTCGGTAAGCAAGCCATGCTCTAAGAACTTGGGAGCAAAAAGCTCACCAATAGTGGACATGTCGATGCCATAAAAACAGGGGGCAATGATCGGTGGACACGCGACCCGAACATGGATTTCCTTGGCACCACCCATATCTCGAATTCGGTTCAACAAGACCTTCATGGTGGTCGATCGCACAATCGAATCCTCCACCAGGATTATACGTTTTCCCTCCAATACCTCGCGTAGAGGTGTGTACTTGAGAGACGCCTTCGCCTTGCGAGCCCGGCCACCTTCGATGAACGTTCGGCCGCTATATCGATTGCGAATGAGCCCCTCTCGGCTGGGAACTCTCAGATGAAAAGCCATGGAGTCTGCAGCCGCTTTACTGGTGTCGGGTACAGGGACGACGATGGTGTCCTCATCAATGATAATTTGATTGCGAGCCATCTCGAGCCGTGCTAGCTCCTCCCCCAAGCGAGTTCTGGAAAGATAAACGCTTCGATCATCAAGCGTACTGGCTACGTTGGCGAAATAGATCCATTCAAAGAAACAATGAGCAGGTGGCTTTGCGACGCTGTACTGCTCGACGCGAATCCCTTCGGGAGTGACCAAAACGACGCCGCCAGGCGGCACGGAATGAATGCTCTGTCGATCGAAGCCCAGGTTAAGCAGTGCAACACTTTCGCTCGCGGATGCAAATAATGATCCATCAATGGCATAGCACAGCGGCTTCATGCCGAGCGGATCGCGAGCCAAAAGCAGCTCCCCTTTGGCGTTAAGGAGCGCCAGGGAAAAAGCTCCATCAAAGTTCTTTGCCGCCGAAGCGAAAACTTCGATCAAATTTCGATCGGATCCACCCAAGCTCAATTCACGCCCGAGTTCATGCATGATGATTTCGGTATCAGTGTCACGAGCTAAGTGATGCTCTCCCTCGTTGGTCAGCTTGTCCTTGAGTTCTTTGTAATTGGCGAGCTGCCCGTTGAAGCAGAAGCTAAACCACTTGTGTTTATGGATATGTTGGCGTTCGAAGGGCTGCGCGTAACTGCGATCGTCTTGACCACACGTGGCATATCGAACATGCCCAATGGCAGCCCGACCGGCGTAATGCTCCATGATCGCTTCGTGCTTACCACGGTGCGAAAGACGAAAGACTTCGCTGACGGTTCCAATATCCTTCATCGTATCTAGCAGGAGCGATCGATTGGGATTGTAGGTGGTCATGCCAGCTGCGAGCTGCCCTCGATTCTGAATGTCTTGCAGCATCCTCGGCAGCAAATAGGAGATTGCCTCTCTTCCACCTTCAGGGCAAAGCGTGCTCTCTTTGCCATTGGCAAGATGATAGATAGCGGCAACACCGCATTCGTGGTGAAGTTCGCTCATAAGTCCAAATCAATCCTCGATTGCGGGGCGGTTCGGAGTACCTTGTCAGCCGGAAAGAGCTTAAATCCTATCCGAAGTCTGCGATTCAGGATACCGCATTTGCAAATGTCACTCTAGTTCAGCCGTATTGGTATAGCCGAATAGATCCAGCCAAGCATAGTCTGCATTCGACTCCTCCGTCCGCCCTAGTTCGTCGAGAATACACGCTCGATGAAATCGCATGACGGCCAGCATTTCCACTAGGGTTTCAATATCGCTTTCCTGAAGATAGGGAAATCGAGATTGGATCAAATCGATCTTTTCTCGCCTGAGATCAGCATCCGAAATTTTGGTCTGTGCCAGTTCCAACTCAGGATCAGCCGCGTGCTCGCTGGGGTTCAAGATCTCGAGCAGACTCAATCGATCGGCTTCCTGGATTCCATTCCCTCGTTTGAAAACATCCAGGAACAGCCTGACGGCCTCCTCGGCAAACACGATGGCTCGGTCGTCGCGTCCCATGCGATGCAGAATCCAAGCTTTTGTATCGAGAAACTGAGAGTCAAATCGACTGTTGGCGACAATGGCCGCATCCACTTCCATCAATGCCAAATCCAGATCTTGATCGGTTAACGCGCGAAAATAGGCTATGGCATTATTTTGAATGGGGGTGCGTTGCCCCATCGACGGATAGAACTTTTTTAGAATCCCGAGCGCCATTT
>Ga0105049_10009998_pt1 | contig 10897 bp, 10 predicted proteins | sample MAT06_FD_78087 | JGI IMG/M metagenome (GOLD analysis project Ga0105049, IMG submission 78087) | Freshwater microbial communities from Lake Fryxell liftoff mats and glacier meltwater in Antarctica - MAT-06 | ecosystem: Environmental > Aquatic > Freshwater > Ice > Liftoff microbial mat | place... | reverse complement strand
TACTTGCCCCCGGCGGATATCCAGATGCAATATTTACAACTTTCTCCTCAATCTTCCTTTTGTGAGTGGAAAGGCAGGGCAATATATTACACCCTCACCGTAGGAGATAAACAATTAGTAAACGTAGCTTGGGCTTATCCCGAACCCACTGGCAATTTTGCTGCCATTAAAGATCATATTGCCTTCTACGCTCACCCCATGGAGGCCTGCTATGTAGGGGAAGACTTGGTGATACCCCAGCCGGGAAATTTCTATGGGGGCTGGATCACTCCTGATATTGTTGGCCCCTTCAAAGGTGTTCCCAATTCTTGGGGCTGGTAATCATCCCCGGTCTGTGAAAGCATTCTGAGCGCATTAAATAAATCTCTATCTTGAAATGTTGATCGATCGAGGTGAGCCTATTCATAGGACTTTATGAACTTTATCTAGAGCTTAAGTAACTATGCCCCGTCAACGTCTGAAATCTGATTTTCCGAGCAAAATTTGTCCAGTATGTGGTTTATCTTTTTTGTGGCGGAAGAAATGGGCAGATTGTTGGAATGAAGTCAAGTATTGCTCCGATCGCTGTCGCCGCCGAAAATCCCATGGAGCCTAAATATCTAGGAAAATATTTCTAAATGTCGCTCTAAAGAACTTTTTGGGTTAGTATAAGTTAGCTGAATTCCAGTGATTTTACCTAATTTTTTGGTGGTGGAGTATGAGGATTTTTGGGAAGGTGGTTCGATCGAGCGCTCTGATCGTAGTCGGGCTGGCGGGAAGTTTCGGGATTGCTCAACCGGGATTTGCCCAAGCTGCCTATGGTAGTTACGTGGGGATTGGGGGCGGAGTCGGCTTATCGGGGCGGGGCGATCGCACGGGGGGCGTAGTTCTCACTGGTCGGTATCGTATCCTCGAAGCTCCTGTATCTCTACGAGCGCAGGGTATTGTCACCAACGGCGGGGCAGCGATTATTCCTACGGTTTCCTACGATATCCCCCTCAACTGGCAGACTGAAGCCTATATAGGAGCCGGAGTGAGCATTCCGACTGGGAATAATTCTCCCGTGGGCGATAAAGTTGGTTTTGCCCTCCAGCCCGGAATAGATTATGCCATTCCCGGCAGTAATACGGTGATTTTTGGGAATGCGGTAATTGCCTTTGATGCGTATCGGAATGGTGGGGGAACGGCAGTTTCTGTCCAAGGCGGCGTAGGTTTTCAGTTTCGGTAAATCTCAGCTTTGGGAAATCTATAGTTTTAGAGTTTCAGAAAATTGAGAAAATTGGGCGTAGCTCCAGAAATTAATCTGAGAAAAGATTAAGATAAAACCAACGATTTTTGTTAAGGTTAGTTTATGCTGCCTCGTTTTTTTTATTTACTAACTTATTAAGCTTTCTAAAAATCAAAAATTTGCCTATGCTAGCACCAATGCGAGTCTATGTACTGTTGTTTAATCCGAGAACTGAAAATGAGGGAATTCACTCCGTGCGGGTGGGCGATCGAGATAAAATCTTCATGTTTAAATCTGAGGATGATGCAACTCGTTACGCCTTGATGCTGGAGGCTCAAGATTTCCCGGTGCCAGTGGTGGAAGAAATGCCAGAGGATGAGGTGATTGAGTTTTGTAATAGCCAAGGCTTTGATTATGAAGTATTAGAAGAGGGTATGTTAGTTTTGCCCCCAGAAGGTAATTTAGAATCTACCGATTGGCGACCAGATGGAGCTAATGACCCTAGTTCAGAATCTAGCCCAGAACCTAGCCCAGAAAACTCTGACCTCGATCGTATTCGTCGTCAGCTAGAAGGATTATTGTGAGCAGCACCACATCCCGGGGACATTTACTCACCGAACAGGCGAATCCCCAAAGCCAAAACCTCGACCAGCTTAGTTCCTTAGAGTTAGTTGAGCTATTTAACCAAGAAGATGCCCAAACCCTTGCTGCCATTGCAGGGGCAAAATCTGAATTGGCGCAGGTGATTGATCGAGCAGCCCAGTCCTTGAGCCGAGGCGGGAGGTTATTTTATATTGGAGCGGGAACCAGTGGCCGCTTGGGGGTGTTGGATGCCGCAGAATGTCCCCCCACTTTCTGCACACCTCCAGAATTAGTCCAAGGAATTATTGCCGGAGGAGCCGGAGCCTTGGTTCGTAGTTCAGAGGATTTGGAAGATAAGCCAGAGGACGGGGCAGAGGCGATCGCCCATCGCCAGATTCATGAGCTAGATATTGTGATTGGGATTACCGCCGGGGGGACAACTCCCTACGTCCACGGAGCCTTGATTGCTGCCAAACAACGGGGAGCCACCACAGTTTTTATCGCCTGTGTCCCCATCGAGCAAGTCCCGGTAGAAAAAGTTGATATTGATATCCGGCTCTTGGTAGGGGCAGAAATTTTAGCAGGTTCCACCAGATTGAAGGCGGGAACAGTGACAAAAATGGCTCTGAATATCATTTCTACGGGAGTAATGGTGTGCCTCGGCAAGGTCTACGGCAATCGCATGGTAGATGTGGCAGTGACAAATAGTAAGTTGCTCGATCGAGCCCTACGGATTCTCCAAGACCTGACTGACCTGAACCGAGGGGACGCAAGGGAACTTTTAGAAAAGAGCGATCGCAAAGTTAAATTAGCTCTCCTCATGCACTGGGGCAAGGTAGATGCTGCCACTGGATTACAGCTATTAGCAGACCATAATGGTAATCTGAGAAATACCTTAAATAGTCTTTAAATAGTCTTTTGAGATAATCTCTTGAATACTCCCTTCAATAGTCTGTAGTCTTAGAGGATACCTAAAAAAGTTTTGGCGACTTTTAGTTGTAACTACACCAATATAATATTTAAATTTTTATGTTTACTACTTCAGAAACAACTACAATCATTTTTATTGTACTCATTGCCCTCGGAGTCTTGGGTTGGGGCTTTAATCGGGCAAGAGTTTACGGCAAATTGGGGATTCTTTCATGGTTGCAATCCGTAGCTTTGATTGTGCCTTGGTTAGTATTTTTTGGCTTAATCGGGGTTGGCATTTATCTCAACTTAGTCGGGATTTTGTTACTACTAGTTGTGTCTACCGGATTCTATATCTGGCTAGGGCGAGAGCTGAGGGCGGCGGGGCAAGATGCTTTGTTGCGAGAACGAGCAGCGAAATTGTTACAGGCAAGAATGGCGGCAGAAAATCCCGAAAATTCGGCTAACCCTGAAAATGCAGATAACCCTGTAGCTCTGATCATGGAGGCAGAGGATTTGGCAATTCCCGAAGAAGACCTGAAGGCGGTACAGGGGATTTTTGGGATTGATACATTTTTTGCGACTAAGACCATTCCCTACGATCAAGGGGTGATTTTTCAAGGCAATCTCCGAGGGGAACCGGGATCCGTCCATGAGAAATTGTCCGCAACCTTAAAAGAAAGATTGGCCGATCGATATCGGTTATTTTTGGTAGAAAATCCAGAGGGAAAGCCTGTGGTCATTGTCTTACCCGCCAGTGCTGATCCCCAGCCTTTGACCACGGGGCAGAAAATTCTTGCCATCGTCCTATTTTTGGCAACTTTGGCAACTACTGGGGAAACCGTGGGGTTGTTCTTTGGGTTTGATTTATTTTCAGAGGTCGATCGATTCCAGGAAATCCTGCCCGTGAGTATTGGCCTTTGGCTAGTCTTGGCTGCCCATGAAATTGCCCATCAGGTGATGGCGAAACAGCGAGGGGTGAAATTTAGTCTGCCGTTTTTTATTCCTAGTTTACAGATTGCGACCTTTGGGGCGATTAACCGTTTTCAGTCTTTGTTACCCAGTCGGAGTACCTTGTTTGATGTGGCGATCGCTGGGCCCGCCGCCGGGGGTATTACCTCAGTGATTTTGCTCGTTACTGGTTTGCTTCTTTCCCATACAGGCAGCACTTTCCAGATGCCCACAGAGTTTTTCCAAGGCTCGATCTTGGTGGGGACTTTAGCAAAAGTTGTCCTCGGTGGAGCTTTGCAAGAAAAGATTGTAGATGTCCATCCCTTAGTAATTGTCGGTTGGCTGGGCTTGGTGTTGACAGCGTTAAACCTGATGCCCGCCGGACAGCTAGATGGGGGCAGAATTGTCCAAGCAATCTACGGCAGAAAAACCGCCCAAAGAACCACGATCGCTACCCTGATCTTGTTGGGAATTGTCTCTTTTGTTAACCCAGCGAACCCGGTAATTCTCTACTGGCTGGTGATCATCGCTTTCCTGCAACGGGGACTAGAAAGACCTACTCTCAACGAAATTAGTGAGCCTGATGATGCCCGTGCTGCCTTGGGATTGTTAGCTCTATTCCTGATGATTGCCACCATGATTCCCATCACCCCCGGACTGGCAGGCAGATTAGGGATTGGAGGCTAGAGTTAGGGGAAATTAATTGATTTTGGGAGGCTAGACGATGGCAATTAGTTTATCAGTGCGATCGGATACGGAGCAAGAGCAACGCTTAATTATGCCGGGAACCTATGACTGGCAACAGTTTGAGGCACTGGAGGCTTTGTTGGCAGAATCCGTAGGTGTGCGGATTACTTATCTAGATGGAGCGATCGAACTGATGACTGTTGGGGAACCTCACGAGCTGATTAAATCTTTACTAGGGATGTTTTTAGAGGCTTATTTCATCGAGATGGGGATCGAGTTTATTCCTGTGGGTAATGCTACACGGCGCAGTGAAGTAAAGGGAGTTTCCTTTGAGCCAGACGAATCCTATTATCTATACGAACAAAAAGTCCATCCAGACCTTGCCATTGAAGTAATTTTGACCAGTGGCAATTTGCAGAAACTAGAGAAATATCGCCGTTTTCAGATTCCTGAAGTGTGGTTCTGGGAAAACGATCAACTGAAGGTTTACGCCCTAGGCAATGAGGCATATCAAGAAGTCGATCGCAGTCAATTGTTGCCAGAACTTGACCTCGCCCTACTGGTGCGCTGTGTCCAAATACCTTCGAGATTAGAAGCAATGCGAGCATTTCGAGATGGGTTGCGCCCGTAAATACAGTGAACAGTAAACAGTAAAGACTTTTAATTGGTGCTGGATAACTGGTAACTGGTAACTGATAACTGACTAGCTAGTCGATCGAGGTAATGGATTCTTCTGTGTGCATTTTTTTGCTAGGAACCGAACCCCGGCGCTGTCCAGCATGGGATTCTTGGAGAAATGTCCGTAGGCGTTGGATTTTGTCAGTTTCTGGTAGGAGGCTCAACTGGTCGATCGCTTCCCGGATGGTATGCCCGGATCTATACAAAACCCGGAAGGCTTTTTTGAGTTGAGAAATTTCCTCACGAGATACCTCAGCTCGCTTCAGACCCACAAGATTGAGCGATCGAATTAACGCCGGATTTCCTTCCACCAGCATAAAAGGCGGCACATCCTGCACCACACGGCTCATCCCCCCCAGCATTGCATGGCTACCAATGTGAACAAACTGATGCACCCCTACCAATCCCCCCAAGACAGCCTTAGATTCAATGTGGACGTGCCCTGCCAGAGCTACGGAGCCAGAAATTACCACATGATCCTCAATCACGCAATCATGGGCAACATGAACATAGGCCATCAGCAGATTATCACTGCCCAGTACGGTTTTTGCGCCCTCTGCCGTGGCTCGGTTAATGGTCACATACTCCCGGATGCGGTTGCGATCGCCGATCTTCACAAAACTTTCTGCCCCATCAAATTTCAAATCTTGGGGATCGCCACCAATCACTGCCCCCGAAAAAATATGATTATCTTTGCCAATGTCTGTAAACCTGCCGATCACCACGTGAGGATCAATAATAGTTCCAGCGTCGATGGTGACTCGATCGCCAATGACCGCATAGGGGCCCACTTGAACCGTGGGATGGAGGCGCGCTTGGGGATGAATAATGGCAGTGGAGTGAATCAAGGTAGTTACAACTGGTTTAGGGGAATAGGAGGAGGGGGGTAAAGAAGGTAAAGTAGGTAAGGGGAGGTAAGGGGAGGTAGAGGGAGGTAAAGAGGGGTTGGGGAATGGTTGAGATATTAGATATTTATGGTTGCTTTTTAGGATGATTTCCGGGGGTTAATTGACCATCGAGAACATCATTTCTGCTTCACAGGCTAACTGCCCATCTACCGTGGCTCTGCCGTGCATTTTACCAAAGCGCTTTTGTTTTACCGCAATTAATTCTACCGTCATAATCAACTGATCTCCCGGCACTACAGGGCGGCGAAACCGAACTTTGTCAATGCTCGCAAACACAAATAAACCTACATCTAACCAAGGTAGCTGGGTTAAGACTACTCCCCCTACCTGAGCCATTGCTTCTACGATCAACACACCGGGCATGAGGGGACGACCGGGGAAATGTCCTTGAAAATGTGGCTCATTAAAGGTGACATTTTTTAAGCCTACAGCAAATTTTTCGGGAACGTACTCAATAATTTTATCTACCAACGCCATGGGGTAACGATGGGGCAAGAGATTATAAATTTCCTCGGCGGTCATGGTCAGCTTGGGAGTTGCTTCGGTATTTATGGCGGGATTGCTATCTAAGGTAATTTCTGGGTTGGTAGTTGTGGTCATGGGTTGGGTGAGTAAATAAATCAGCGTTAGCTATTGATCCTTGAGCTGCTCGGCAATAGCTTTAGCTAGTTGAATATGTAAATTGTGGCTAGCTTTGTAGGCCATGTAGTGAGCGATGGGAATATTGCCCAGTAAACTCAAATCTCCTAAAAAGTCTAGGAGCTTGTGGCGGACTGGTTCGTTGGCAAATCGTAGGGGTGGATTTAACCATTTTTCTCGATCGCACACAAGGGCGTTATCTAAACTACCGCCTTTTATTAAACCAGATTCCTGTAACTGCTTGATCTGATGTAGGAGGGCAAAAGTTCGAGCTGGGGCGATCGCTGCCTGAAAACTCTCTAGTTTGGGAGTCCAACTATGCCACTGATTGCCGATCGCCGCACTATCAAAATCAATGCCGTAGGTAAAACAGAGAGTCGGGCTAGGAATGGCCGCCACAAAAATTTCTCCCTGATAGATCCACACAGGTTCCTGTAAAAACACTTGCGCCGGAAAGGGGTCTGATTGTTTAATGAGGTCTGCGGTGTTATCGATCGCCTGCGCCCACAGCTTTGCACTGCCGTCTAATAGGGGCAATTCGGGACCATCTACCTCAATCTGAGCATCCTTAACCCCCATCCCCATCAGGGAGGCTAATAAATGTTCCACCGTCCGTACCCGTGCTTCTCCTACCCCCAACTCCGTAGACAGGATCGTCTGGCGCACTGCATCAAGACACACAGGAATTTTCGGCTGGTCTGGGAGATCGACGCGGATAAAATTTAGTCCTGTTCCGGGGGGAGTAGCTGCCACCCGTACCTGTGTCTTAACACCACTATGCAAACCGACACCAGAAATCACCAAGCTATTCATGCTTTCTTCATCACCTTATATTTTGCCTCTAGGGTTGGTTAAACAGGGCTACTAAAAAATTAGAATCTCTCGCCAATGCCAAAGTGAATCCGGTTATCACCTCGATCGTTCAACCCATAATCAATTCGAATGGCTCCCACCGGAGACTGGACACGAATCCCCACACCATAGCCAAAGCCACTGCCCGGTTTCCCTCGCAGCCCCGCCGGATCTCCCGGAACCGATCGACCAGTCCCCAGATCCGAAGCTGCATCCACAAACAAGGCTCCCCCAATAATACTAAATACTGGGAACCGATATTCCAAGGAAGCTAGAACATAACTCCTACTACTGCCCACTTCTCCTTCGTTGTAACCCCGGACAGAATTAGTCCCCCCCGTCGAAAACGCCTCGTAGGGCGGCAGATCACCCAGCACCGTTCCCCCTTGGAGATTCAGCGCCAGAACTTGGGGACCTTCAGTAAAGTTGGTAAACCGGACTGGCATATAGTAACTATAGTTGGCCCGCAGACGATTAAAGAATATACTGCCTGAACCAATAGGAACTGTTTGATCAATCCCTAAACGCAACACAGAACCAGAAGTCGGCGCCAGGGGATTGTCACGGGCATCCCTCGCTAGACCGAGTTGGATAGAGAATAAATCATCAACCCCGCTACCACTAGCACTCAAAGGATTTCCTCGCTGTCTGGCTCTAGTCCTGCCGCTATCGTCCTGCACGGAGACATTTTGGTACTGGAAGCCCAAGGAAGCCACCCATTCGGCTCTAGTAAAAACATTATCACTCAAGGGACGGGTAAAAGTCACCCCAGCCCCGTAGCGGAGAATCCGGGGAATTTCGCTGTTTCTAAAAGTTACTGGTCGTGTGCCACCATCAAAAATCAAAGATACGGAACGACTCCGAAAAGCATTGACATTGTAAGAAGTCCGGTAGGGGTCTCCGGCAATCCAAGGGTCAGAAAATTGGAAATCAAATAATAATTCCCGTTGTCCCACTTGCACTTCGGCACCGATGCGTTGGTTATTGCCCCCTAGGTTTTGCTCTTGATAGCCCACAGAGCCAAATAAACCACTGGAGGAACTAAAACCACCCCCGGCTGTCACTGTCCCGGTATTTCGCTCTACGACTTCGAGGACGAGGATCACCTGTCGGGGGTCTTGCCCGGGGCTAAAGGAAGCTCGGACATCGTTAAAAATACCCAAGCCAAAAAGTCTCTGGAGGTCGGCTTCGGCAATGCGGCGATTAAACACATCCCCCGCTTTGAGTTCGACTTCCCTAGTGATAATAAAATCACGGGTGCGCCCTGTCACTGGAGTGCCATCTTCGTTAGTTGCTTCGTTATCAAGATTTAGGAACCGGACTTGGACATCTTCAATTACCCCTTCAGCTACATTTAGGGTGACGGTGCCATCTTCCCCGATCTGGGGCTGGATAACTTGGGCGAGGGTGTAGCCATTGTCTCGATACCACTGGTTAATCCGACCGACTCCGGTTTGCAGTTGCCTGGTGTTGAGGATGGAGCCATACTGGGGGCTGAAAATTTCTTCTACTAGGGCGGGGGGAAAGACACCACCTTGGGGCGTGGCAGGTAGGGGTTGCACTACTACCCGGCGGAGGACTGGGTTGAGATTTACCACAAAGGTCAGACGGACTCCTAGGGGGGTGTCGGCGGGGATAACTTCGACGTTGTTAAAAAATCCGGTGGCGGCGATCGCATTCACGTCTTCTTGGAGTTGCGATCGAGTAGTTGTTCTGCCGGGTTGAGTCCGAATTACTTCATAAACTCGGTTTTCTAGGTCTCCTGCCCCCGATACGACTAATTCTGCTACTAATACTTGAGTTTCGGGAACTACTGGGGCAACGGGAGTTGTGGGTGTAGTCGGAGTTGCTGGAGTAGTAGGGGTAGTAGGTGTGGCCGGAGTTTGGGCAAGCAGGGATCGATCGCTCAATCTGCCCCTTTCCCCTAGCGCTAACAACAAAGCTGTTGGTGGGAGAGAAGAATTAGATAGATTAGATGAACTAGGTAAATTAGATAAACTAGCTAAATTCTGCTCGGCTATTTCGGGAACTGGGGGGGAAATGGTAATATCTGCCCGAATTCCTAGGGGAGGCTGGATAATTTGGGAAGAACCTTGAGAAAACTCTGGGGTTGATCGGCTCTCCACAACTATATTTTGCAGATTTTGCGGAGATCTATCCATAGCAGCAAGGGCTTGAGAATGGTCAGAATCATGAAGATTTTCAACTGGAACTGCCTGAGAGGAGAAAGGTTCTAGATTACTGACCTCATTAGTGACTCCCGATCCCAAATCTGTTGATACTTGAGGCAAAACCGCCAGAGTTGCTGGGGTATCTGGGTTTGCAGCTAATTCTGTCTGTCCCACTGGATTATTGGCATTATTGCTAATAGTGGTTTCTCCCTTAGCAGGGCTGGCTAAACCTACAGTTGCTGAAACTGCCAAACAGGCTAATAAAATTTTTGATAAATACATTTCGTTGTTGTCTATTCCCACGTCCACACACCAAGTTAAATAATATCAGGTTTGTTCATTTCTGCTGCCTTCCTTACCAAGGGACAGCCTAAGTCTTTAGGTAGGTCTTTAGCTAATTTTCTAGCTAAGTGCTTGCTTAACTCTTGCCAACACCTGTTGATAGGCTCCCTCGACATTGCCCAAGTCTTGACGGAATCTATCTTTGTCTAGTACCCGGAGATTGGGGTCAGATTCTTGAGCATCCCAGAGACGGCAAGTATCAGGGCTAATTTCATCAGCAAGAATGATTTGCTGTTGGTTGTCGATGCCAAACTCTAGCTTGAAATCTACGAGGGTGATGCCACAATCTTGGAAAAATCTCCCCATAATTTGATTGATCGCCAAGGTCATAGTTTCGATCTGCTCTAGCTGGTCGAGGCTTGCCAACTCCATCAGTAGTAGTCGATCGATGGTCAACAAAGGATCTCCCAACTCATCATTTTTGTAATAAAACTCTACTAAGGGCTGAGGTAAAATCTTCCCCAAGGGTAATCCGGTTTGTCGACAGAGGCTCCCCGCCGCAATGTTCCTGACAACCACTTCTACAGGAATAATTTTTACAGCTTTTACCCGCATTTGGTTAGGGGCAGGGCAGTCTATATAATGGGTAGGGATGCCAGCTTTGGTTAGTTCTTGAAAAAGGGCGGCGGCGATCGAGCAATTTATTTCTCCTTTCCCCACAATTTGCCCTCGTTTCTGGGCATTAAAAGCCGTGGCATCATCCTTGAAATAAGTCAGTAATATCTCTGGATCATCGGTAGGGTAAAGGATTTTGGCTTTGCCTTCGTAAAGCTTGGTTGCAGAAAAATTTGTCATGGGATTTTGTAGGGTCAGGAGTTTTGGAAATCAGAATAATAATTTTTATAATTATTTAATGAAACTTAGGTAATTTCATCGTTGGATTTGTCATTTTGCGGGATCCAGAGTAGCAGAACTAGTTATTTTTTGCTAAGGTTAAGGAGAGGTTAAGGAAGGGTTAAGTCAGCTTAACT
>Ga0105049_10009995_pt1 | contig 10898 bp, 8 predicted proteins | sample MAT06_FD_78087 | JGI IMG/M metagenome (GOLD analysis project Ga0105049, IMG submission 78087) | Freshwater microbial communities from Lake Fryxell liftoff mats and glacier meltwater in Antarctica - MAT-06 | ecosystem: Environmental > Aquatic > Freshwater > Ice > Liftoff microbial mat | place... | reverse complement strand
TTCGGTGACGGCCTTGGCTTTTTCCGAATGCATCTGATCAAGATTGAGACTGACGCCGGTGAAATCGACGCCGAACTTGCTCATATGGCCAGCGGCGGCCTCTTCATACAGCTCGGACGAATGTAGCAATGCCTTTGATGGGATGCAGCCGACGTTCAGGCACGTACCGCCCAGCGCCTCGCGGCTCTCAACACACGCCGTCCGCAACCCCAGCTGCGCCGCACGGATCGCAGCGACATAACCGCCGGGGCCAGAGCCGATGATCAGGACGTCATAATCATAGTCAGCCATTTTAGTCGTCCCAATTTCCTGATCGAATCCGCTGTTGCTTCGGCACGCCGGTCACAGGTCGATCAACATACGCGTCGGGTCTTCAATCGCGTTTTTCAGCGCCACCAGGAAGGTCACCGCCTCGCGGCCATCGATCAGGCGGTGATCATAGCTGAGCGCGAGGTACATCATCGGACGCACCACGATCTGCGCGTCGCGCACCACGGCGCGGTCCTCGATGCGGTGGAGGCCGAGCACCGCCGATTGGGGTGGGTTGATGATCGGCGTTGACATCAAGCTACCAAAGACACCGCCATTGGAGATGGTGAAAGTGCCGCCCTTCATCTCTTCCATCTTGAGCGTGCCATCCTTGGCGCGTTTGCCGTAATCGCCGATCGTCCGCTCAATCTCGGCTACCGACATCCGGTCTGCATCGCGCACGACCGGCACAACCAACCCGCCAGCGCCCGACACCGCAACCGAGATGTCGGCGTAATTATGATAGACGATCTCATCACCCTCAATCGATGCATTGACGGCGGGGACGTCCTTCAGCGCAAGGCAAGCGGCCTTGGCGAAAAAGCCCATAAAGCCTAGCCGAACGCCGTGCTTCTTCTCGAACAAATCCTTGTATTTGTTGCGCGCCGCAATGACCGCCGACATATCGACATCATTAAATGTGGTGAGCATCGCGGCGGTATTCTGCGCCTCCTTCAAGCGTTTGGCGATGGTTTGGCGCAGGCGCGTCATGCGGACGCGCTCTTCGGCGCGCTCGCCTCCGGTAACCGGCGCAGCAATTGCAGCAGCCGGAGCAGAAGCGGGGGCCGGAGCAGAAGCGGGGGCTGGCGCAGGCCGTTCCGCAGCGGCGATCACATCGTCCTTGGTCAAGCGGCCATCCTTGCCCGTGCCTTTGACGGTTGCTGGATCAACACCGTGCTCAAGCACCGCGCGACGTGCCGAAGGAGACAGCGCTGCTGCGTCAACCGGTGCGGCAGCAGGCGCTGGTTCGGCAACCGTCGCTGCCGGAGAAGCCGCCACCGCAGCGGCCGGCGCGCCGCCCGCCTCAATCGTCGCAATCATAGCGCCGACCAACACGGTATCGCCGACTTGGACGGCGTGCGGCCCCATAATCCCCGCGACCGGGGATGGCACCTCAACCGAAACCTTATCGGTCTCAAGGCTGGCAATCGGCTCGTCTGCTGCGACTGCATCGCCCGGTTGCTTGAGCCATTCGCCGAGTGTCGCTTCGGTAATCGATTCGCCCAGAACGGGGACGGTAACTTCAGTTGCCATGGGGAGGATCAACCTTTCCGGGTTCGGCGAATTTCTTCGCGGACATTGTGACCAAGAGCATCGGCAATCAGCGCGGCCTGCTCCATCTGGTGGCGCTTCATCAGGCCGGTTGCCGGAGAAGCCGCCGCCGCACGCCCCGCATAACGCGGCCGCTGCGCCTTGCCCGCCGCCTCGGCCAGGCTCTCTTCGATCAACGGCTCAATAAACGACCAGGCGCCATTGTTTTTCGGTTCTTCCTGCGCCCAGACGACCGTTTTGAGATTGGTCATCCGCTTCAGCCGCACTACCAATGCGTCGCTGGGAAAAGGATAAAGCTGCTCGATCCGGACAATCGCGGTGCCGGTATCGCCTGCATTGTTGCGCGCCTCCATCAAATCATACGCGACCTTGCCCGTGCACAAAACCAGCCGCGTCACGGCTGCGTCCTCAGGTGCCCAGGGGTCGGACAAGATCCGCATGAAATGGCTCTGACCCTGAAACTCCTCCGCCTTTGACACAGCAAGCTTATGGCGCAGCAGTGATTTGGGCGTGAAAACGATCAGGGGTTTGCGGAAATTGCGGTGCATCTGACGCCGCAACAGATGGAAATAATTGGCAGGCGTCGTGCAATTGGCGACTTGCAGATTATCCTGCGCGCACAATTGCAGGAAGCGCTCGGGCCGCGCGGAGGAATGTTCTGGCCCCTGCCCTTCATAGCCATGCGGCAACAGCATCACGAGGCCATTGGCGCGCAGCCATTTAGCTTCACCTGCCGCAATGAACTGATCAATCATGATCTGCGCGCCGTTCATGAAATCGCCAAACTGCGCTTCCCACAGCACCAGCGTTTTGGGGTCGGCCAGCGCATAGCCATATTCAAAACCGAGCACACCGTACTCGCTCAATGGGCTGTCGAGCACTTCAAAGCTGCCATGCTCGATAGTCCAGAGCGGCACATATTTGTGCTCGTCGGTCTGATCGACCCACACCGCATGCCGCTGGCTAAAGGTGCCGCGCCCCGAATCCTGCCCTGACAGGCGGACACCATAACCCTCCGACAGCAGCGACCCGAAAGCCAGCGCCTCGCCGGTGGCCCAATCAAAACCGCCACCAGTCATGAACATCTCACGCTTGGCATCAATCACACGGGCAAGCGTTTTGTGGATGGCGACGCTGTCCGGCACCGTCGTCAGCGTCCGGCCAAGCACATCGAACAGCTTGGGCTCAATACCTGTCTCAATGTTGCGTCGCGCGGTTTCGACATCGGCCGGCGCGTGCAGGCCAGACCAGCGGCCGGCGAACCAATCTGCCTTGTTGGGCTTATACCCTGCACCGGCTGCAAACTCGTCTTCAAGCAAGTTAGTGAATTGGCTGATCTTGTCATCGATCCATGCCTTGTCGATTGTGCCGTCCGTCATCAGCTTGCCGCCATAGACATCGCTGACGGGGGGGTGCTTGCGGATGCGGTCATACATGAGTGGCTGGGTGAAGCTTGGCTCGTCGCCCTCGTTGTGGCCGAAGCGGCGATAGCACCACATGTCGATCACGATATCGCGCTTAAACTTCTGCCGAAACTCAATCGCCATCTTGCAGGCAAAGGTCACTGCCTCGGGATCATCGCCGTTGACGTGGAAGATCGGGGCCTGGACGCCCTTGGCGACATCGGATGGATAGGGCGAGGAGCGCGCATATTGCGGACTCGTCGTAAAGCCGATCTGGTTGTTGATGACAAAGTGGATGCAGCCACCGGTATTGTAGCCGCGAATGCCCGAAAAGCCGAGGCACTCCCAGACAATCCCCTGCCCCGCAAAAGCCGCGTCGCCGTGGATCAGCACCGGCAGAGAGGCGGTATGTTCGGCAAGGTCGCCCGCAATCGTTTGAATCGCGCGAATCTTGCCCAGCACCACCGGATCAGCTGCCTCGAGATGCGAAGGGTTGGCAACCAGCGACATATGGACGTTGATGCCGTCAAATTCGCGATCCGTGCTGGTGCCGAGATGGTATTTCACATCGCCCGAACCAGCGACATCATCCGGATTGTCGGAACCGCCGCCAAATTCGTGGAAGATCACGCGGTACGCCTTGGCCATCACATTGGCGAGCACGTTCAGCCGACCGCGATGGGCCATGCCGAACACGATTTCACGGACCCCAAATTGGCCGCCGTATTTGATCACGCTTTCAAGCGCCGGGATCATGCTTTCGCCGCCATCAAGGCCAAAGCGCTTGGTGCCGACGTATTTGCGGCCGAGGAATTTCTCCCACTGCTCGCCCTCGATTACCTTGTTGAGAATCGCCTTCTTGCCCTCAGGGCTAAACTGGATCGCCTTGTCCTGGCCTTCCATCCGATCCTGCAGGAAGCGACGCTCCTCAACATCGGAAATGTGCATATATTCGAGGCCGACTGAGCCGCAGTAATTCTTGCGCAGGATCGCCACAATCTCGCTGACCGAGCCCCATTGTAAGCCGAGCGCGCCACCCAGATAGACGGGCCGATCATTATCATCGCTGGAAAAGCCGTGATATTCAGGCGTCATATCTGCGGGTAATTCCTGTTTGGCGAGGCCAAGCGGATCGAGATCGGCCGCGAGATGGCCGCGCACGCGATACGTGCGGATAAGCATCATCGCCCGGATCGAATCGGCTGCGGCGCGCGTTACATCGACCTGCGGTGTCGCATCGGCGGCAGCGGGCTTTGGTGCGTTCGCTTTGGCAGTCTTGGCAGCAGGCTCCATCTGGGTCGGATCAAGCGCGGCGGTCAGATCGTCGGTGCTAGCGACGGGCCAGTTTGCCTGTTGCCAGCTCGGGCCTGTCGCCACGCCCTCCAACCCCTCGAAAAAGGTCCGCCACCCGGCTTCGACGCTATCGGGTGCGGCTTTGAACCGGGCGTAGAGCGTATCGACAAATGCCGGGCTCAAGCCTCCAGCGAGTGCGTCGAAATCCTGGCCTTCATAGCCCATCTTATCGTCTCCTATCCGATCGCCGCTGGCGAACGATCCTTTACCCTACCCACGCAAAACGGCGGCAAGTGTTGAACCCAATTCGGACGGGCTGTCTGCCACGCGGATGCCCGCTGCTTCCATCGCCGCAATCTTATCCTCAGCGCCGCCTCGGCCGCCGGAAACAATTGCGCCTGCGTGGCCCATGCGACGCCCCGGCGGTGCCGTGCGGCCGGCGATAAACCCGGCCATCGGCTTTTTGCGACCACGCCTGCCTTCATCGATCAGGAATTGCGCGGCTTCTTCTTCAGCCGAGCCACCTATTTCACCAATCATGATGATCGAATGCGTTTCAGGATCGGCCAAAAACAACTCAAGCACATCGATGAAATTGGTGCCGTTGACGGGATCACCGCCAATGCCGACCGCAGTCGATTGGCCAAGGCCTTCATTGGTTGTCTGAAACACCGCCTCATAGGTCAACGTGCCGGAACGCGAGACGACGCCGACGGTCCCCTTGGAGAAAATAGAGCCTGGCATGATGCCGATCTTGCACTGGCCCGGCGTTAGGACGCCCGGGCAGTTCGGGCCGATCAGCCGCGACCGGGAACCAGACAGCGCGCGCTTGACCTTGACCATATCAAGCACCGGAATGCCTTCGGTGATCGTGACGATCAGCGGCACCTGCGCGTCAATCGCCTCAAGGATCGAGTCTGCCGCAAAGGGGGGCGGCACGTATATGACCGATGCAGTGGCACCCGTCATCGCGACCGCTTCATGAACGGTATTATAGACCGGCAGATCGAGATGGGTCGTGCCGCCCTTCCCCGGCGTAACGCCAGCGACCATTTGAGTCCCATAGGCAAGCGCCGCCTGGGTGTGAAAGCTGCCGGTCTCTCCAGTCATCCCTTGCGTGATAACCTTGGTGTTCTTGTCGACGAGGATACTCATAAGCGGTACTATTCCCTGTTCCGTCATGCCCGCTAAGGCTGGCATTTCGCGCCGCGTGAGACCCCGGTTTTCGTCGGGGTGACGGCCAATTAGTTCAAGCTGCCATCAATCGCCTTACACGCCACCAGCAGTTCCCTCACCGCATCCACCGACACGCCAAGGTTGACCTTCGCCTCATCATCGAGTGCGATTTCCACAATCTGCTCGACCCCGCCTGCCCCGATCACCACCGGCACACCGACGTAAAGATTGTCGATGCCATATTGGCCGGTCAAATGCGCCGCGGCTGGCAGCACGCGCTTTTGATCATAAAGATAGGCTTCAGCCATCGCGATGCCGCTGGTGGCAGGCGCGTAATAGGCCGAGCCGGTTTTCAGCAACGCAACGATTTCACCGCCGCCTGCGCGGGTGCGCGCAACGATCGCGTCGATTTTTTCCCGGGTGGAGCGACCCATTTTGATCAAATCGGGGATCGGAATGCCCGACACGGTCGAATAGCTGATCACCGGGACCATCGTATCGCCGTGGCCACCGAGCACAAAGCTGGTCACGTCCTTGACCGAAACCTTGAATTCATCCGCCAGGAAATGGCTAAAGCGTGATGAGTCGAGCACGCCGGCCATGCCCACGACCATGTGATGCGGCAGGCCAGAAAATTCCCGCAATGCCCACACCATCGCGTCGAGCGGGTTGGTGATGCAAATGACGAAAGCGTCGGGCGCGTTGGCGGCGATGCCCTCGCCAACGGCTTTCATCACCTTCAGGTTGATGCCGAGCAAATCGTCCCGGCTCATCCCTGGCTTGCGGGCGACGCCAGCGGTGACGATGATCACATCGGCTCCGGCGACATCCCCGTAATCGTTTGTGCCGGTGATCGTGGCGTCAAAGCCCTCGACCGGGCTGCACTGCGACAGATCAAGCGCCTTGCCTTGCGGCACGCCCTCAACCACGTCGAAAAGGACAACATCGCCAAGCCCCTTGAGCGCCGCAAGGTGCGCAAGCGTACCGCCGATATTACCAGCGCCGATCAGCGCGATCTTTTTGCGAGCCACGGGGGGGTTCCTTTTGACCAAGAGCACAGGGCATCAGGAGCCCGCGAACCGGACGCGACTTAGGCGCTTTGGGCGACACCTGCAACTACCGAAATATGACCGCAAGCCGTTTATTGCAAATGCCTCGCAATTGCGTTTCAATTTACTCCGTGTCCCGCCGCGAGATATCTATCGGACTGCATTTCATTCAGCCGCGAGACCGTCCGTTCAAATTCAAAACTACCATCACCGCGCTGATACAGCGCCTCCGGAACCGCGTCGGCAGCAGCAACCAACTTCACATTATTTTCGTAGAACGCATCAATCAGCGTCACAAAGCGCGCCGCTTCATTGCGGTTATCCGGTCCTAATTCCGGGATGCCAACGATCATGACGGTATGGAACCGCCGCGCAATCGCCAGATAATCCGCCGCGCCGCGCGCTTCGCCGCACAGCCGCTTGAACGAGAACACCGCAACGCCCTTCAAACTCTTGGGGACGTGCAGCGCTCGGCCCGCAGAGACGGTCATGTCCTCGGCTGGTACATGCGCACGGTCTTCAGGCGGATAATCGGTCAAGCGGAAAAAGGCCGATGACAGCGCCTTGGTCGCCGCTACACCGTTGGGGACATGCCACATCGTCATCGACCCCAGTCGGTCGCGCCGATAATCAACGGCACCGTTTAAAGACGCGACCATCATCCGATCATGAATCTGGTCAATAAACGGCAAAAAATGCTCGCGGTTCAGCCCATCCTTATAGAGGTCATCAGGTGGTCGATTTGATGTCGCAACGACGGTCAATCCACGCGCCCACATCGCGGTAAACAGCCGCGACAGGAGCATCGCGTCGGCGGAGTTATTGACCACCATCTCGTCAAACGCGATCAGCCGCGCTTCGCCAACCATCGCGGTCGCCACCGGCACGATCGGATCGCCCAATTCCTTCTTGCGCTCCTCAGCCAGACGTTGGTGCACCTCAATCATGAATTCGTGGAAATGGACGCGGCGTTTGCGACGGATATCTACGCACGAAAAAAACAGGTCCATCAGCATCGATTTGCCGCGCCCTACCCCGCCCCAAAGATAGATGCCGCGCGGAGGATCAGGGAGTCGCCCCAAGGCGCGCCACAGCACCGAGCCGCGCTTCGGCGTCGCCTCAAGCTCAGTTGCAAGAGCGGCGAGCGAAAGGGCAGCGGCGGCCTGATCCGGATCGCGCTTCAGTTCGCCTGCTGCAACCAGCGCGTTGTAACGATCCAGAACGAAAGTCATGACGGCTTGGTAGGCTTGCGGATCGTGCCTGAAAAGCTTGCAATCCGCTCATCACCCTGGACAATTAATCCGCGCAGAAAAAGCAACCGGCCCGTTTCCTTGAGCATTTCAACCTGCGCTTCGAGCACCAAGTCAGCCGTTCCTGCACCAATAAACTGCACCGACAGATCAAGCGTCACCGCCGTCCCTGCCTCGATCAACCCGAACCCGCGCGACGCCGCAAACAGCGCAATATCGATAAAACCGAGCAACGCACCACCATGAATCCGACCGCTCAAATTGGTGTGCACGCGCTGCGGTGTCATCCGCACCAGCGCCATCTTCCCATCGACCTTGAGCAGAAACGGCCCAAACAGGCTGTTAAATCGCGTCGGATCAACAAGGTCCCACGTCATCCACCCGGGATGATCAGGCGACTCGCGATAAATGAATGCAGGCGTCGTGTCAGTCAAACCCATCCCGTTTCGACATGGCTCAGACCGCCCGTTCGACTTCCATCTTTTTGATTTCGGCAATCGCCTTGGCCGGGTTTAACCCCTTGGGGCAGACATTGGCACAGTTCATAATCGTATGGCAGCGATAGAGCCGGAACGGATCCTCAAGCTCGTCAAGCCGCTCCCCGGTCATTTCATCGCGGCTGTCGGCCAGCCAGCGATAGGCCTGCAACAGGATCGCGGGGCCAAGGAACTTGTCGCTGTTCCACCAATAACTGGGGCAGCTCGTCGAGCAGCAGGCGCACATGATGCACTCGTACAGGCCGTCAAGCTTTGCGCGATCTTCCGGGCTCTGCAGCCGCTCCTTGCCCGAAGGCGGCGGCGTTACAGTCTGCAGCCACGGCTTGATCGAGGCATATTGCGCATAAAAATGCGTGAAATCCGGCACAAGGTCCTTGATGACCTCCATATGCGGCAGCGGCGTGATGCGGATATCGCCCTTCACATCCTCAATCGCTTTGGTGCAAGCAAGCGTGTTGGTGCCATCAATATTCATTGAGCATGAACCGCAAATGCCCTCGCGGCACGACCGGCGGAACGTGAGCGAGGAATCCTGCTCAGCCTTCATCTTGATCAGCGCATCAAGCACCATCGGGCCACACTCGTCGAGATTGATCTCAAACGTGTCGTAGTGCGGATTCTCGCCTGCATCAGGATCGTAGCGATAGACCTTGAATTTCTTGATGCGCCCAACCGCTCCCATTGCCTTGTGGACCTTGCCCTCAGACTTGGGCTTGCTGTTCTTGGGCAGGAAAAACTCGGCCATCGCTCACATCGTCCTATCATCGGCACCACAGATTTTGCCCGCAGCGCTTAAGTGGCGATACATGAGCCGATGCTGCGCCGCAAACATTTGTGCGGGGTAAAATGCAGCGATCGCTTGCCCGTCACCCCCGCTGCCATCAAGCCAGCCACTTTGAGCCGGCGTTCTTGCACCAGCAATGCAGCATGCGCCTCACCGCCCGGCCAGCATCGATACCGCTGGCTTGCCCACCGGCTCGGTCGCCAACTTCGGCGTGCGGCGATCAAGCGCGGCGAGCCAGGTATGCGCGCGCTCGCCGATCAAGAATTGCGGCATTGAGGGGGTAAGCTTTCCTCCGCCCTCCCAGCCTGCAATCAGGCGATTTGCCTCAGCACTAGCCGCAGCGAGCGGTTGGGGTTTGCGCAGCGCATGATTGATCAAAGCGTCACCAAAGAACGTCCAGTCATTATCCGATTGGCAGCCAAAGGAGGTGCGATCCCCCGATGACGCCGTCACCACCGCCGATTCAGAACCAGCGAGCGCGGGCACATATATCCCGGAGAAGCAGGCGCTGACGATCACCAGGCGCCGCTTGATCCCAAGCACCTCGAGCATCGCGGCCATCCGGGCGGGCGAGATGATGCCAAAACCCTGATCGCCGTCATTATAGACAATTCCGATCGGCGCGCCGTGGCTGGTCGTGTAAAGGATCAACGCGTCTTCTGCCGGGTCCATGAGTTCGGCAATCCGCGCCAGCGCGAGAGTCAGATTTTCAGGCGATCCGCGCGGGAACGCGCTTGGTGCTGATCCATCACTCCCCGCAAGCAGGATGGAGCGACCCGCAGCGTCGTAACGCCGGGTGAGAACTTTGCCCGCCTCGCGCGCTTCTCGACCGAATACCGGATCACTATCAAGCGCGATTGAGACGACATAGGCGTCAACCACGCCTTTGCGCTGCGGCAACAACCCGGCAAGCGCGCGGTCCATCCGGCGATGCTCGGCGAGTTCTGCTGCAGGACTGCGATCCCGTTCCACCTGCATCCCGCCATCGGCATAGCGTGCAGCGACGTCTGCAGGCATTACGCGAAACAGTGGCGACGGCTCGGTATGTTGAGGCGGCTGATAGGGGGCGGTTTGCTGCGCAGGGGTAGAAGCCGATGCACCGATCAGCAGCAGTGTCAGCAATGATACAAACTGCACGCGCGCCATCTAAAACTCCCCGGACCCATCCGACATTCGCGGCAGGCCGGGGGCGAAGTCAATGGCTGCATGTTTTGGCATCGAAATTATACCATGTTCGCCCTATATCGGGCAGGCGATGGTCGATTTCGATACCGCCAAAAGTCCCGCCGACAACGCCAAGCACGGGATCGATTGCGGCGCGGCGCAGGCGTTGTGGTTGGACGGGCTGGCGTTTCGCGTGCAAGTGCCACGGCCTGTTCTAATCGAGACGCAATGGCTGGTGATTGGGCGGATTGGCTGGAGGCGGCGGGTTAGAATTTCGCCTTGATGCCCGCCTGTTTTAGGATCGCGTTGGCGCTATTTTGCTTTCGCGTAGCGGCGTCCACCGTGAAGATCAGGTTCGTGATCGGGCTAAACCAGATTTAGTGATCGCCGTTGCCATTGCGAACAAAGCGGCAATCATGATCGGGCAACATGCGCTTCAGATCGCGGCCATAGGAATTGAGCATCAGGCGTCCACCGGTGTGGTGCTTTCGTCAAAGGCCACCAATCGCAGCGAATGGGGGCGATTGCGGCGGTCTTCGGGGATGTGCCCCGCCTTGTCGATGAGGAGTTCGGGCATAACCGCCATTGCGCGATCCCGCAGATGTTCCAGCGTGTCACCCTCCGTCACCAGGCCGGGCACGTCGCAATCAAACGTGTACCAGATTTGGGCTTCGGGATCATAGGCCGCGTGCAGGGTCCAC
>Ga0105049_10009989_pt1 | contig 10901 bp, 11 predicted proteins | sample MAT06_FD_78087 | JGI IMG/M metagenome (GOLD analysis project Ga0105049, IMG submission 78087) | Freshwater microbial communities from Lake Fryxell liftoff mats and glacier meltwater in Antarctica - MAT-06 | ecosystem: Environmental > Aquatic > Freshwater > Ice > Liftoff microbial mat | place... | reverse complement strand
CCTTGTTAGAGGACTTGATGATCTTATATCCGGTGGCACGGGCGTACATTCCGGCGAGCCAGTCTTCGGAATAGATTGATCCTTTAATTGCACGTGCTATCTGCCCGGATAAATTGGTCTTTATCCATTGCATAAGATCCTTGTCAGTTTTAATTTTACTAAATTCCAGTTCGCCATCGGGATTAAATCCCAGTCCGAATGCTTTTCCTGACGTCAACGAAGCAGCAACTCCGGTTGTTGGAATTCCATAAACCTTCTGAAAATCTTTTGTTGCCTGTTCCGTGTTTTTTCCAAAATCGGTGTCAGGTTCTTAATTTAGGAATCAAAGTCTGACAAGAAATTTCTGCCATGATTTTACAAGCTTATTATTGTCACCGCGTTTAATTGCCATGAATAGTGTTTATTTATAATCAGCGATAAAATGTGTTTTGCTAAAAATCCAGTTTTCAATTGCTCAAAAGTAATGTTAACGAGATGCTGCAATAATTTTCAATATTGTGAAAACCAAAATTCATTTTTCGTGCAATCTGATTTGCCTGAAAACAAAATTACATCTGCAAAGTGAACCTATGAAAAAGATACTTCTTCGGGAAAGGAATCTCTCGAAATAAAAAAAGGAACTGTAACCAGTTTATTTAGTACCCGGGACGGGAATCGAACCCGTACAATCGCAATGATTACAGGATTTTAAGTCCTGCGTGTCTACCAGTTCCACCACCCGGGCATTGAACGGCGCGAATTAACAAAATTATTTTCAATACAAAAAGCCTTTGTCATCTTTCCTGAAAGTAAATCAGCCGTGTTTTTAACGAGAGAGTTAACAACAGACATCGTAGAAATTCGGGGAAAAATTTTAACATTTTTTAAGGAAACGACTTTTTTTCAAATCGTAATGCCTTGAATAAGTTTACTTTAACATCATGGCACTATTATCATTACATGGGTTGAAAACAAATATAACAGACCTATGAAAACAATAATTTTTCCGATCGCCTTCATTGCAGCTCTTTCATTTTCCTCCTGCGGTGGTGGCACAAAAGACACGAAGGAAGTTGCAGAAGAATCAAATGACAGCACGTTTGATAATTCAAAGGACATGAAAAACGATGCAGAAGCAATGGCTAAGGCTGCTTCCATGAATATGTGGGAAGTTCAGTATTCTGAGGCTGCATTGCCTGGACTCGTAACTCCGGAAGCTAGGGAGCTTGCCCAAATGATGATCGATTCTCATAAAAAGGTCGGCGATAAGGCGATGGCGCTAGCCGCTGAAAAGCAGATAACACTGCCTGCTGGCCTTACAGAAGACGAAATGAACAAGATCAACAGGATGCAGGATAATGATAAGGGCATTAATTTCGATAAAAGCTACGCTGACCAGATGATCGATGATCATAAAAAAGCGGTCGATCATTTCGAAAAAAGTGCTGATAGATGCGAAGATCCCTCAATCAAAGCATTTTTTGCGGATAATCTGGCCGATTTGAGAAACCATCAGCAACGCGCGGAAAGCACGAAAGAAACCATTAAAGACAGGAAGAAATAAATTGACGATTGGCAATTGACGACGGCCTGGAGGATAGTTGTTTCGTCTTAATCAATATTAAAAGGCTTTCACGTGTAATGCCTGACTTTACAAGAAGTTGGTGAGCATGAAACGTGAAAGCCTTTTTTATTACAGATGAACGATGTAATGCCGTGTGATAAATAAAAGGTTAACAGCTCAGTTCTGTAATACTTAACGATGAGAATTAGTTTTTCTAAGCTGGAAGAAGCAACCGGGGGATTTTTCCTTAAAAAAAGACTTCTGTGCAGGCTGTTTTTCTAAAAGTATCGTTTCCGGACCATCACGTCCTTTGCTGGGCTGTGATTATTCCATATTATCTCTGAATGAAACGAACTTGGGTTATATCGATTATTTGCTATGAAATGCAGCGTCGGGTTAACGACGAAATGTCAAAAGAAATCCGGCCCCATTGCGGCTGATGCGCTCAGAACCTATGCGAATATCTCCGAAATCAGCAGGCAGAATTATCCGGCACTTCATGATTAACATAGCAGTAGTTTCGTTAAGGAAAAATTAACGCAAATTTCCCGAGTCTCGTTGGCCATGTTCGCCGAGCGATGAAGGATCAGAAACAAAGCGTGCAATGACTTTACCTTTTCTGAAAAAGTTGAGCACACTGAACGAAATTGATTTGCCATCTTTTATCGCGGAATTAAGAATCCAAACCTGAAATTGTAAACTATCTGCTATATTTGGCCACTATGAAGGTCCGCCGGATCCTTGCCCCCGACAATTTCAGTTTAACACTTAAACGGCTTTGTTTTCAGCTTATCGAGAATCATGACGATTTCGGCAATTGCGTTTTGATAGGTCTTCAGCCAAGAGGCATCTTTCTTTCGAGGAGAATCCGTGACGAATTGAATCACTTAACCGGCAAAACGTTGCAATATGGCGAGCTGGACAGCACTTTTTTTCGGGATGATTTTCATTTAAAGCCTTTGATACCAAAGCCAACCATGATGGATTTTGTTGTTGAAGGGAAAAATGTTGTGCTGATCGACGACGTACTTTTTACCGGCCGCTCAACACGTGCAGCGCTCGACGCGCTTCAGCATTTCGGACGTCCTTCAAAGGTCGAGCTGCTTGTGCTTGTCGATCGTCGTCTCAGCCGTCATGTCCCAATACAGCCTGATTATGTTGGAATCGTTGTGGATGTTCTGCAGAATGAAAAAATTGTGGTCAACTGGCAGGAGGGAATAGAGGCTGCCGAAGTAATGCTTCAACATTTTGATTAAAGAGGAAATATGCTGAGCGTAAAACATCTTCTGGGCATAAAATACCTTACAAGCAACGACATTGATCTTATACTCCAGACTGCAGAAACGTTTCTGGATGTAATAAACCGGCCGATCAAACGGGTTCCTTCACTTCGGGATATTACAATAGTAAATCTGTTTTTTGAAAACTCCACCCGTACCCGATTGTCTTTTGAGCTGGCCGAAAAGCGTCTTTCGGCCGACGTACTAAATTTTGCCGCGTCATCCTCCTCTGTTTCAAAGGGAGAAACCCTTATTGATACGGTAAATAATATTCTCGCGATGAAGGTGGACATGGTTGTGTTGCGGCATCCACAGCCTGGAGCGGCACATTTCCTTTCAGAACGGGTAAATTCAAAAATCATTAATGCAGGTGATGGGGCTCATGAACATCCCACCCAAGCCTTGCTCGATGCTTTTTCCATCAAAAGAAAGCTCGGATCGGTTGGAGGAAAAAAGGTTGTAATCGTTGGGGATATCATGCACAGCCGCGTTGCCCTATCGAATATTCTCTGCCTTAAAAAGCTCGGGGCGCAGGTTATGGTTTGTGGTCCGCCGACATTGATTCCAAAGCATATCAGTTCCCTCGGAGTGATTGTTGAAACAGATCTTCAGAAGGCTCTTGAATGGTGCGATGTGGCGAATATATTGCGGATTCAGCTGGAGCGTCAGGATACCAGATATTTTCCTTCCTTGCGCGAATATGCGATGGTTTGGGGCTTAAATCAGGAGCGTGTGGCCTCCCTGAACAAGGAGATTCTTATCATGCATCCGGGACCGATAAACCGGGGAGTGGAGATTACATCAGACGTTGCCGACGGAAAGCAATCGATTATTCTTGACCAGGTTGAGAGCGGAGTAGCGGTGAGGATGGCGGTGTTGTATCTGCTTGCGGGTCGGAAAGAAGGAGAAAATTAAAAATTCAGGGCTTGGGTTTGACGTTTGATTGAGCAGGCAGGACGCCGTTAGCCGCAAAATCTTGAAAAGTGCACTTTCGCAAGACGTCATTTTTTGGGATTTGGAGGAAAATTTCAAGCGGAGTTTTTTCATTTAAGTATTTGATTTACATTCAATTAACACTGAATCAGAGGCCTCCGACACGGGGCCACCGCTAACCTCCCTCCATTAGCAAAATTACGAATAAGGTTGCAACGATTTTTTGATGAAACGTTTATAAACGTGTATAAACGTTTCATTTTTAGAGCAACGCTATCGACGCAATAAATATTCTGGAAAATCCTTTCTTTTTGCAGCGTTCAATGATTTTACGTACGTTTGCCCAAATATTTCAGGGGTATGAATTTCTCCAGCGAAAAAACAGAACATTATACAATACTAAGAGTACTGGCGGATAAGCTTGACAGCACATTGGCTCCAGACCTTAAAGGAGAATTCCTCCTTATCAACAAGGAAGGCGTTTGCAATGTGATCCTTGACCTTTCTGCAACGCGGTATTGCGACTCTTCCGGACTTTCATCAGTCCTGGTTGGTAACCGACTGTGCAAAACCAGCAACGGTGCACTTATCCTTACAGGACTGCAGCCTTCTGTAAAAAAACTGATCACGATTTCTCAACTTGAGCCCGTCCTTAACATTGTTCCAACTGTTAGCGAGGCTGTTGATTATCTTTTTATGGCATCCATCGAAAAAGACATAACCGACAACGAATAACGATGATAAAAAACTACATTCTATTACTTGTTGTATTAATTTCTGCTGCTGGTACCGGCGTTTCTCAATGCATTCCTGACCCCGTTTACGCAGATTCAACATTTGGGGTCTGGCCAGATACAACAGAGAATTTGCCCTGTGCTTTTGGAGATGAGGCCACCTACAGCGCAGTAATAAATATTAAAACGCTCACGGATACTGCAGTTACAGTAACAATAGGGCTTCCGGTTGTTGTCCAGGCATATATTGAGGCTTTCCGTGTAAATTCAATTACAGGCCTTCCCGCAGGGTTTACGTTTATTCCAAATGCAGCTGAATGGGCGAATGGCGGCGCAGCACCCGACTATACCGCAGTTCAGGGATGCCTTCAGATTGTTGCAAGTCAGGCCTCAGTTCAAGCTTTGCTCGCTAATAATCCAGCAGGTGTCGACTTTGATCTCACAGTTGTAGTGGATGCAAAAATCAATTCCACTAATCAGCCATTGACGGCACTTGCAGGAATTGACGGCAAATGGTTATCAGAAATTGCAGCTCAATCCCCTCAACTAGGCATTCAGCCTATTCTAGTGGAGGGTTACAGTATAAGAGTCCGACCTGCTTCAGGTAATTGTGCCCCTCTTTCTGTCGGTGATATCGTTTCCGTTCCCTTTAATATTAACGGTAACTATCCAAACCCTTTTACCAAATCGACAGAGATTCGTTTCACTGCTCCTAAAAATCAAGAGGTTACTTTGCAGATCTTTAATATGATTGGTAAAGAAGTTAAAAGCGAAATGATAAAGGCAACCCGCGGGGCTAACGCATTTGTGCTTAACAGCAGCGATGACCTGAAGCCAGGAATTTATTTCTATACCCTCAACGACGGTAAGAAAACGTTAACACGCAAAATGATCGTTTCAGGAAACTGATACACATAAATATTTAAAGAAAACCCTGTGGAATCTAATCTTCTGCAGGGTTTTTCGTTTCAACACCCAAAGCATGGCCATTGAACTTACAATATTAGGATGCGGATCGGCCACACCTACATTAAACCGCAATCCGACATCGCAACATCTGAGAATTCAAAGTACCGATATCCTGGTTGACTGCGGCGAAGGAACACAGATTCAATGCCTTAAAAACAAAGTTAAGATCAATAAGATCAGAGCTGTTTTTATCAGTCACCTGCATGGAGACCATTACCTGGGATTGCCCGGCCTGATTTCATCGATGCACCTGCTTGGAAGAAAAAACCTGCTTACTGTTTATGGGCCGCCTCCGCTCGAAAGGATCATAAACATGCAGCTGGAGGTATCGCAAACAACGTTGAGATATCCGCTGGAGTTTATCGCCACTGATGCTAACAAGCCTCACTTACTTGCCGTTTTTCCGGAATTTTCGGTGCATAGCTTTCCCTTGAAGCATAGGATTCCATGCACAGGGTTTATTTTCAGGGAAAATCCACGGCTCAGAAAGCTTAGCGATGCCGCCGTTCATGACTATAACATTCCTGTAATCCATTACAGACGTATTAAGGAAGGAGAGGATTATGTTGATGATAACGGGCTTATAATTCCAAACAACCTGCTTACAAGTGATCCTTTGCCGCCCGTTTCTTATGCTTTTTGCTCTGATACGGCACCCGATCCATCTGTAACGAAGGCTGTTGAAAATGTGGATCACCTTTATCACGAGGCCACTTTTCTGGAAGAACTTTCGGATAGGGCCGCTGAAACGTTTCATAGCACTGCAATGCAGGCCGCCAAAACAGCGGTCGACGCAAATGTAAAACACTTATTATTAGGTCATTATTCTTCCCGCTATGGAGATTCGTTCCCGCTGCAACAGGAAGCTGAAACCATTTTTCCCGGAGCAAAAGCGGTAGAAGATGGCATGAAATTCATTCTTGAATAAGATGGCTCCGTTTTCTACGTTCTTGATTTTTCAATGAGAATACGTACATTTATCAAAATTTACCTGTTATGACGATTACAAAAGACCGTATCGTACTAGACATCGTTCAGGATAATCCGCTTCTGGCATCTGTTGTTGACAGGTTTGGTATCCCCTTTTCGAAGTGGACACTTACCCTTGAAAAAGCATGTGAAATTGATCAGGTCAACATGAACCTGCTTATGGAAATGTTGAAAGCATTTTCAGATAACAACTACTTTCCTAAAGATGAGCTTAACCGATTGCCCCTTCAATCGATTATCGAATACCTCATCAAAACGCATATTTACTACATCAATTCACGCCTGCCAAGGATCGAGCAGTTTATTGACCTACTGGTTGACCATTACGGCAAGTTTGATGTTCATCTTTACCTTTTAAAGGATTATTTCCAGGACTATAAAAGAGACATGCTTGCTCATATCTGTATTGAGGAGCGCGACCTTTTTCCTTATGTGCTGAAGCTGATGAAAGCTGGGGACGAACAACCGGAAACCACCAATAAGCTATTTAACCTTCTTGAGGAGAATTCGATCACTCGTTTCATCAACGAGCATCACCATGTAGAAGATGAGCTAGTTGAAATCCGGAGGCGATTAAATAACTACTCAGAAGCACACAATCATAAGATACAGATTACAACCTTGTTTTACGAGCTGCGTCTTTTTGAAATTGATTTGCTTACCCACGGAAAAGTTGAAGACATGATTCTCATCCCGCGTGCACGTGAAATTGAGGATAAGCTGAAAAGATCATTGCTCCGGAAAGCAATGCTTAGCTAATCGCCCCGAAAGTATTATTAACGCTGAAGAATACTAATCTGGAATCGCTCTAAATTCCCTATTGCGATTTGGGATCTGAGCATTCCTGATGATCCTTCTCTATCTTAGCGCAATCTTTTTAAATCACGGCAGTAAAGCTTAAATTTGAACTCATGCTAAAAAAAAATATCGAATCTGCATTGAATGAGCAGATAGCTACGGAAGCAACTGCGTCTTTTTTATACCTGGCGCTTGCCTCATGGTGTGATATGAAAGGGTTTGAAGGGGCGGCTAATTTTATGTACAGGCATTCAGAAGAGGAAAGGCTGCATATGCTGAAGCTTTTCCACTACATTAATCATTCCGGTGGTTATGCCCAAACCCCTGCCATCGAACAACCAGCCTATGAATTCTCTTCAATGGCCAGTATTTTCAGGACGGTTTATGAAAGCGAAATGAAAGTGACCCAATCTGTCAATGAATTGGTTGATTTGTGTACCCGTGAAAAGGATTATTCAACACTGAATTTTATTCAATGGTATGTTTCTGAGCAACATGAAGAGGAAGTTCTGTTCCGTTCATTGCTCGAGAAAATCGAGCTTGTTGGGGAAGATGGAAAGGGCCTGTTTATGTTTGATCAGTACCTCCAGAATTTTATTCCGGCAGAAAATCCTGCGAAAAACGAACGTTGATTTAATGCGTCCTATATTCGGCTCCTTTATAAGGTTCCGAAAAGAATCTATCTACTGTTGTATTAAACAACAAAGGGTTCTGTTTAGTAATACGATGAGTTTCTCCTGTGAAAATGCAGAGGTTCGCTTTTGTAATATTCAGATAAATTAACAACGTATGGGCCTCTTTAATTTCATCCCTGTCGCAGGACAAAATCAATGTCGGACATTTTATTTTTCCTAAATCCGAAACGCTGATATGTGGTTGAAATTGCATCATCCGGTTTCGTAGCCTGATTAAATGCCAGTTTTTACTCGTGTCCTTTTTTGCCATCATTTCATCGGCCATTTTTGCTTCATTAATAATCCCGGTAAAATCACCAGGGTAAATTGCAGTCGTGTCTGGCAAAATATTGGCTCCAAAAGCAGCAATCTTTTTCGTTTTTGCCGGATAGTAAATCGCCATCATCAACGCTAAAATACCACCGTCACTTCTTCCGATAATGCAGGCGGAATCTAGTTTCAGATGGTTAAGCAGCGCGTTAAGATCTATCGTCATCTGCATATAAGTGAGAGAGTCTTTTCCGAGTTCATTCTTTCCGCGACCGCGACAATCCATCGCAATTACATGGTAGTTCTTCGCGAAGTATTCGATCTGTGGCGACATGTAATTAATATTTCCTCCATTTCCGTGAAGCAATACCAAGGGTTCACCTTTTCCGTATTCTTCGTAATATAAATTAACGCCACCGGAGTTCAGGTAATGACCAGCAGAGGCGTTGCTTCCATATTCCACAGTTGTTTTCTGCGCCTTTATTAATCCTGGAAATATCAACAGAACAAATACCAGTAAGAATTTTCTGACCATCGTTATTTTGTTTTCCGCATGTTAATTTTTGGAATTATCTGGAATAAATATCGGAAATCATTTTTCATATTTTGCAAATATTCCGGTATCAAAAGGTGTCCATAAGCAGCATTTTTGTCCGCACGTTTTTAATCCACTATTTGCCCAGGTATTACACGTTTGAAACAAGCTATAGCTGCCGGTAGCCTCATAAAACGCATCCGATTTTCCATAATTTGCGTGCGTAACGATGTTAATAAAATGCCCGTCCGAGTCCTTTTGAAAACTATCGGATATATATTTAATCAAACGGGAATATTGCGCTTTGCTGATCTGGATTTTCTTGCAGGTTTCGCTCTCCGTCATTCTGGAATAATAAGTAGCATGTATCGTTGATGTCCCTAATGCAAAAGCTGCTTTAAATGCTACAGAGGCTTTCAAGTCAGACCATTCAGGTGTTTCCAGGTAAAAGCCTTTATCGCCCCAACCCATTGCCAAAAACGAGTACGTTGTATCTTTTAAGTGTGTATCGGAAAACCTTATCTCTTTGCTCCAGTCAATTTGCTCACTTCGTGTAGGAAGAACAATATCGGTGTGAACGCCGTTGGTTTTAATGTAAATCGCAAGCTCTTCTTTTGTTCCCGTTTCCTGGTCAACAGTTATGCGGGAAAGACAATATGCAGAGAGCATGTAAAACAATACAAGACCAACGAACGTAAGTAGTACTTTACCTGTTAATTTAAGAAGCTTTTTCAATTGGATGCTGATTCACTGATTTTCGTTATAAAGTTATTTATTATTCAATTGCTATTTCCTCAATATTATGATTCGTTCTGTAAAAGAATGTCTCCAAAGATAATAACTATTATTTTAATAGCTTAATTGCGTCAATGGATCGTAAAATACAATCCTTTTTTGGCCTAATCAGCTAGCGCAAAATTCAATAATACTTAACAATTTACTTTAACCCTTTTTTTGCAGGGAAATACAGATTTATAATTTTTCCCATTGATGAATTAAACGCCCCCGTTTTTATTCAAAAATGATTTTCCCGCTTCCTAATTCGATGTTATTAAAATAAATGCCAAACACATAAATTCCTTTCGCAAGATTCTTTCCAGGATACAGGAAGTCTGCGCTTGAGACAGAAACCCTGTCAACTTCTTTTCCCACTGCATCAAACACAATCATTACCATTCCTTGCTGGAAATTCTGAACGTTTATTCTAACTCCATCTTTTGCAGGATTCGGAAATGCGTTTAGATTCCTTGATTTGGTCGGATCTGATATCCCCACAGGATTTTTATTCAAAAGCACGATAACATCTTGCGATAGAAAATGGCCCACTAGGACGTCAGGTTTACCATCTCCGTCAAAATCATCGGTGCAGATTGGCTGTGGATTTGTTCCAACTGCAATGGGAGAGTTATCTGCGTTAGTAAAACTGCCCGTGCCGCTTCCTAAGAAAAACATAACTTCATCGTCCAATCCGTTGGTTACTGAAATATCCTGCTGCCCATCACTATTAAAATCGGCAATTGCCGTCTGGTAAGCATACTGTCCTGTAGCTATCGGGGAACCTGGTGCTTCGACAAAACTTCCATCTGTTTGACCGAAGAATAAGCTTACATCGTTTCCTGTTCCATTGGCTACGATCAGGTCGCTGCCACTAGCAATCGGAGAACCATTAGCATGGGAAAACTGACCAGCTCCGTTTCCGAGAAAAATGCTTAGCGTGTTTGCATAGGAATTTCCAATTACAAAATCTTTCTTGCCATCTCCATTAAGATCTCCTGAAGCAAATCCGCGCAAAGAGCTAGTCCCGGCGTTAATTGGCGACCCGCTCGCTTCCACAAAGTTTACGTTTTGCGCCGTTAATACACCTGATAAAAATGTAGCAGAAATAAGATAAAGACTTACTTTTTTCACAATTGGGTTAATGTGCTTTTGAATAAACAGGGGTAAAAAAAAATTTTTATTGTTTAAAGCGATGCTTGTGTCGTGTTTTTGTTCAACGGAAGTTCACGTTCAGTTGGTTATTTATTTTACCCAACGCACTTGTTTTTTTCGACAAAACAGAATTCCGAAGATCGTTAATCACACCAGGCAACGTAAGCTCCCGATAGATCTTTCCGTATACACAACCAGAAATCCGGGCAAAACCGTTTCAAATAGCTTTACAAAAAAGAAAATAGT
>Ga0105049_10009988_pt1 | contig 10902 bp, 5 predicted proteins | sample MAT06_FD_78087 | JGI IMG/M metagenome (GOLD analysis project Ga0105049, IMG submission 78087) | Freshwater microbial communities from Lake Fryxell liftoff mats and glacier meltwater in Antarctica - MAT-06 | ecosystem: Environmental > Aquatic > Freshwater > Ice > Liftoff microbial mat | place... | reverse complement strand
GCACCTCTTTTGGCAATTCGCTCATTTCGGCAATACCACCCGCGTTGTCGGCGATTGGACCGAAAGCATCGATAGCCAACTGCATGGCCGTCGTAGCCATCATCGCAGAAGCGGCAATGGCCACCCCGTAGAAACCAGCTAGTTCGTAAGCCGACCAAATAGCACCTGAGAACAGTACAATAGGCATCCAGGTAGACATCATGCCCGTAGCCAAACCAGCGATCACATTAGTCGCGTGGCCAGTACCGGATTGGCGAACAATGCTCATCACAGGCTTTCCGCCCAAACCAGTATAGTATTCAGTAATGGCAGAAATAAGTGCCCCTACGATAAGGCCCACCATGGTTGCGTTGAAAACATTGGTGCTGGTGATGATCTGCGAGCCTTGACCGAAGAAACGCATCGTCATCGTTTCAGGAAGCATCCACTTGATGATAGGGAAACAAACGACTGCGGTGAGGATAACACTTACCCAGTTGCCGTTGTTCAGCGCACGCTGAACGGTAGCTGAATCAGCTTCAACACCATCTTTTATGCGTACAAATTGCATACCAACAATAGAAAGCAAAATGCCGACACCCGCAATCATAATCGGTAGAAGAATGGGGCCAATGCCGCCAAATGCATCGTCAATGCCGCCAGAGTCACGAATTACCGAGTTGCCGAGTACCATGGCAGCCAAAACTGTGGCCACATAAGAACCAAACAAGTCGGCGCCCATGCCCGCAACGTCGCCAACGTTGTCACCAACGTTGTCTGCAATGGTAGCAGGGTTGCGTGGATCATCTTCTGGAATACCAGCTTCGACTTTACCCACAAGGTCAGCACCTACGTCGGCTGCTTTGGTGTAAATACCACCACCCACACGTGCAAAAAGTGCAATAGACTCTGCGCCAAGCGAGAAACCTGCAAGCACTTCAAGTACACGAGACATGGTACGAGGACCATCAGCACCGTATGTGCCATTCATAAAGAAGACATAAAACACAACGAACAAAGCACTCAAGCCTAGTACAGCCAAACCGGCTACACCGAGGCCCATCACTGAACCGCCTTTGAAAGACACATTGAGTGCTTTTGTGAGGCTGGTTCGCGCCGCTTGAGTGGTACGAACGTTGGCTTTTGTGGCCACACGCATGCCAAGATTGCCCGCTAATGCAGAGAAAAACGCCCCGATGACAAATGCCACCACGATGAGCGGGTGGCTCGTGTCAGCTTGAGTGCTGAGCCAGCCCAGAAGCGCTCCCGCAATAACTACATAAATGCCGAGGATGCGATATTCGGCTTTAAGGAAAGCCATTGCACCATCTGCGATGTGTTTGGCGATGCTTTGCATCTTTTCGTCGCCCGCATCTTGTTTGGTCACCCATTTCTGGAGAATAAACATATACACGAGACCCACTAATCCGAAGATTGGTAAAAAGTAAACCAGAGAACTCATCCCTTTAAATTTGTTTTACGTGAAAGTTGATAAAAACGGGTGCAAAAGTAGAGAAAGAATCTTTCTAGGCGTAGTAAAGTTGAAAGTTCACAAGTTATATGCCCATTTTGAACTTTTAAAGCCATAAACAAGCCTGCTCGACTTAGCTTTGTGGGTACTTTTGTATTTAAAAAAACATGACAGCTCTTCTCAGATTGCTTTTTGCCGCCCTTATCGTCGGGCTCTTCATTACCGGGGTTTTTTATTTTATTGCAAGCGTAATAAGCAGCATCGCCTTCAACCCCGCATCGCGGGCTTGGCAAGAATTATTGGCCAAACTTCGTGACAGGCTGAAGAAGCGAAACGAATTTCGCGCTAAAGAGCTGGCCGATCCGCTTTTGGCCTGTAATGCCGAAACACTTGCACATTTATCCCTTAAGCCGAAAATTCTTAAAAAAGCGGGCTGGCGCGATCCTATATTTGAAGGCATTTTTAGCACCATTTATCAGGAACCTGTGGCAGTATTTGCAGGGCAAAAAAACGGTAAAACCTCCGTCGTTGTCGCAAAAACAAGCGATAAGGAGTTTGTCTTCAGGCAAAAAGGGAAAGAAACGGAAGTTTGGCAGAACGGGCAGCCTTATGCTGTTTTGGTTGACGGCACCCTGCTTTCCTCAGGCAAACAAAGCCGGTTGCTGGCAAAATTGGAATTGGATGCCGAACTCAGACAGTGGCCAGTGTTATTAGGCAACAACGAGGCGGCTACCATCACTAATTTGGAGCGTGCGGTATCGCCCATTCCACGTGCAGTTACGCTGCTTCGCAACCTTACGGCAGAGGAAGAGCAAGTCATGTTGGTGCTGGCGATCATTCAAGGTTTGCAGAAGTGATTTTTTCAAATTTTGCAAATAAAAACTGAATAAAGCGTATAAATTTGCGCAGCACAGGTTTTATAATCTATTGATAATAAGCCTTTTGTAAATTTAATCCAATATTGTTCAAGCACCAAGGGTTTGCTGTGGCATCAAATTTGTCTTCTAGCTTACTATTCGCTGAACAAACCTTCTGAGCGCCCCCCCGCGAATCAAAGATTGCTCGCACTGCACTGATCCAAATTCACTAGATTGATAACAAACTGACTCAACCCGATTCCGGGTTCGTGCTCAGCTTCTATTTTCCAATTGTTTCGTTCACTTTTAAAAATTTAATCAATGACATTTAATCACCTTATCACCTTACGGGCATTCGCCCGAAACGCCAATACATTTGGCAGTCGGCTGCGCTTGGTTCTGGCAGCACTTGTTTTTTTGGGCTTAGCCAACACGGCCTGGGCAAGTATAACCTCACCCTTGCCAGGTGACAGTACCCTTTCGGCCATAATCTGTGCCAATGAGACGTTTCTGTTTAACGATCAATTGCTCGACACAGCAGGCACCTACACAGCAACCTTTGAGGCTGTGGATGGTACGGACTCCACCGTAACGCTTGTGCTTGAGGTATTGCCCGTTCTGGAGGGGAATGTGACAGCCTCCATTTGTCAAGGCGAATCCTATAGTTTCAACGGGGTTCAGTACACGCAATCGGGCACTTATTTGGCCACCTTGCCTGGTTCCAATGGCTGCGATTCTATTGCGTCGCTTAAATTGACCGTATTCCCGAATATTATTACCAAACTGAATGCGGGTATTTGTGCCGGAACAAACTATGTTTTTCAGGGCGATACCATTACAGAAGCAGGGCTTTATTCGGCCATCTTGCAATCCGTAAACGGTTGTGATTCTATTGTGCAGCTTCAGTTGGCTGTGGTGTCCTTTTTTGATATTCAACAAACAGCGGCTATTTGCGATGGGAAGACCTTTGCTTTTGCCGGTCTAATGCTGAGTGATGCTGGGGTGTATGTTGATTCACTCACCGCAATTGGCGGCTGTGATTCGATCGTGACCCTTACTTTAAGGATTCTTCCGGTACCGGTTACGACGATTAAAGTTGGTATTTGCGAAGGAAGCTCTTATGTTTTTCAAGGTGACACCCTTTCATCAAGCGGTTTATATACCTATGCTTTCTCTGCCGCTAATGGCTGTGATTCGCTCGTAACACTTGATTTGAGCGTGGTTACGTCCTTCGAGACTGCAGCTGCCGCTACCATCTGCAACGGAGAGATTTATGGTTTTGGAATGCAGGAGCTCATCGTTGGGGGCGTTTATCTCAACGAGTTTAAGGCGATCGGTGGCTGCGATTCTATGGTGACGCTGACCTTGACAGTACTGCCGACTCAAAATAATGCTGTGGAAGCGACCATTTGTGACGGAGAAACTTATACCTATAATGGCACCGCCCTCACAGATCCGGGTTTATATGAGTTTGTCCTAACGGGTGTAAATGGCTGCGATTCTACAGTTTTGCTAACCTTGAATGTGCTGCCCGTTCCAAATACGGTGATTGAAGCCAGTATTTGCTCCGGCGATAGCTATGATTTTAATGGCGAAACGTTTAGCGATGAAGGCGTTTATGAGCAGATTTATACTGCTGCCAGCGGTTGCGATTCAGTGGTTTCGCTAGTTTTGACTGTTCTTCCTTTATCATTTACTGCATTGCAAGTGACCATTTGCATTGATGAAACGTATGATTTTAATGGCGAAATACTAGATTCTTCTGGCGTTTACAGCCAACTATTCGTGGCAGCTAATGGTTGCGACAGTACCGTGACCCTGACGCTGATAGAACTTCCCGTACTTGAATCTACGTTGAATATCTCCATCTGTGCAGGCGAATCTTACGAATTTGATGGAGCGGTGCTTGCAGATGCAGGCACTTACACAGCTACTGTAGCCGGAACAAACGGTTGCGATAGCACAGTAACGCTTAATTTAGCCGTTTTGCCAACGCAGAGTTCCAGCCTTGAAGTCAGTATTTGCGATGGCACAAACTATTCGTTTAATGATTCCTTGTTGACCGATTCTGGCACTTACATCGCTGTTTTAACGGGTGTAAACGGTTGCGATAGTACGGTGACGCTGGTGCTGAACGTATTGCCTACGCAAACAACCAATATCGCTGCCATTATTTGTGCTGGCGAAAACTATGATTACTTTGGAGTAAGCCTCAGCGACGCGGGCAGCTACGAGTTTGTTTTTGCTGGTGAAAACGGTTGCGATTCAACGGTAGTTATTCAGATTACGGTGCTTCCAGTGTCTGAAACTGCGCTTTCTGCATCGATTTGTGCGGGTGGTGTTTACGATTACAATGGCGAGTTGATCACACAAGATGGGGTTTATGCGTTCGTATTTGACGCAGCCAACGGTTGCGACTCTATCGTAACCCTTACCCTAACGGTACTGCCATTGTCAAACGCGAGTCTTTCCGTGACACTTTGCTCCGGATTGTCTTATGCATTTGATGGTCAAGTACTGACCGATTCGGGTACGTACACCTCAGTTGCAACAGGATTGAACGGTTGCGATAGTACCACTACCCTTCAATTAACTTTTGTGATGGAGTTCGTGACCAACCTAGAAGCATCCATTTGTTTGGGCGAGGAATATGTGTTTAACGGCCAGATCCTCAATGAAGATGGGGTTTATATAGACACCCTCAGCGCGGTAGGTGGTTGCGATTCGCTGGTAACGCTAACCTTGACGATACTTCCCCTTAGCCAAAGCGTCACAGATGCGACCATTTGTGCGGGAGAAACCTATTTATTCAATGGCGATTTGTTGGCGGATGCGGGCACATACTCGTTTATACTTTCGGGTGTGAATGGTTGCGATTCTACTGCTATACTTAATCTTAGCGTATTGTCTGTGCAAACAACTTCATTGAGCATTACCACTTGTGCCAACCAACCTTATTTGTTCGATGGTTTGAGCCTGGGGCAGTCTGGCAATTACACCGCTGTTTTGACCAGTACAAATGGGTGTGATAGCACTGTGATGCTACAATTGACCGTACTACCCATTTCATCCAGCTCGTTTAGTGCAACCATTTGCGCTGGTGATCTGTATTCTTTTGATGGAAACGCGTTAACCCAAACGGGTTCCTACTCCGCCACGTTTGCAGCCGTCAATGGCTGTGATTCTCTCGTGACCCTCCAACTGACGGTGCTTACGCTGGCCCAAAGTGGTACGGCTGCAGTCGTGTGCGAAGGCGCGCCTTTCGTATACCAGGGCCAAACATTTTCGCAAAGCGGGACTTACACGTTCAATTTCCCTGCTGCAGCTGCGAATGGCTGTGACTCGATTGAAACCCTCTTCCTCACCATTTTCGAGCTCATCCCCGTTACCAATCTATTGGCGACGATCTGTTCTGGTGAATCTTATGTTTTTGGAGGCGAAACACTCACCGCTAGCGGTACTTACACCGCAGAACTTGCTTCAGCCACAGGTTGCGACTCCATAGTTGTACTTCAACTCAGCGTTTTGCAATCCAGTGAAGTAGTCATTAACGCCGAGATTTGTGCAGGGGAATCTTATGCTTTCCAAGGCCAGGTGCTAACGGATCCAGGGGTTTACACGGTGGTATACAGCAATAGCAATGGTTGTGACTCCACCATTATGCTCGTGCTAACTGAGAATATCGTAAATATCAACGTTACCTTGCAAGGAGGCACCCTGACAGCACAAGCGACCAATGTGCAATATCAATGGATTGACTGCGCCACAAACCAGCCAATCCCCGGGGCAAATAGCAGCAGCTTTACCCCAACAGTTACGGGTCAATATGCGGTACAAATTACCAATGCATTTGGCTGTACCGGAAAATCGGAATGCAAGTTGGTACAAGTTGTATCCGTAGGCGAACCTTTGAGCCAGGCTGACTGGCGTATTCAACCTAATCCAGCCAGCCAACTGGCTACGGTGGTGTTGAACGAAGCCGTTGAAGGCGATCTACAAGTTGAAGTATATGATCCTGCTGGTCGTTTGCTCCGCCAACAGCATGTGGCTTCGGGCACAAGTCAGGTAGCACTTGAGCTGACGGATTTCCCAGACGGAATGTTGTTGGTGCGTTTGGTTAGTGCAGGTGGCACTTCTTCCAAGCTTTTGATGAAGGCCGGACGATAATCCGCTTCTGCTTGGTTTTTATGAATTGCATGAGCCACTCTACATCAGGGTGGCTCATGTTTTTTTAGGCTTTCTAATTTTTTAAAAAAAACATTCGCCTCACCCAACCTCCCCGCCTAACCTTACGTGTAACCAGATAGACACAAACAAATAAACACTCCTATCTTCCGCCGAGAGCCAAAAGAGACTTTCGGCGGATCTTTTAAAACAACCACTGAGCCTACAACTTAAATTGTAAAACAACCTTGAACCTCGACCCACAACTCCTTCAGGCAGCTCAAAAAGGCGACCGAAAAGCACAGTACGCGCTGTACCGCTCGTGCTTTCCGGTGCTTATGTCGGTTTGTATGCGCTACCGGCGCGACAAGCAGGAGGCAGTGGCGGCAGTGAATAATGGGTTTTTAAAAATCATCCAAAATCTGGATCGATATAAGCGCGATGAGGTGCCCTTTAATGCCTGGATTCGACGGATTATGATCAATACGGTCATAGACGAATATCGCCGGGAGAAGAAATGGCGCGAACTGACGGTGTTCACCGAAGATATCGAGCGGGCTTACCCCAGTGAGCCCGTAGATTGGAACGAAGCTGATCAGCGCCTCGACGTACAACACCTGGAAGCTTTGTTACAACGGCTACCGCCGATGACCCAAAAGGTGTTCAATCTATTTGCAATTGATGGATTCAGTCATAATGAAATTAGTGACCTGCTTGGCATGAGCGAAGGCACGTCGAAATGGCACGTAAGTACCGCCCGGGCACAACTACAATCTTGGATTAAAACGGAAATGGTTAGTGGGTAAATTGACAGATCAAAATGGCAAAAAGAATATGGAAAACATAGACGATCTAATGCGACAAAAATTTGACTCCGACGATCCGGGGGAGCGTTTCGAGTTCCAGGAGGAATACTGGGAACAGGCCCAGGCTTTGCTTGAGCGCGAAGAAGATCGCCGTCGCAGGTGGCTGTGGTTTTTTATTGGGCTGGCGGTGGCTATTGCGCTATTTACCTGGTTTTTGCTTGGCCAATCAGGTTTATGGTCTCAAAACAAAACCGGGACTGGAGACTCGACTACTTTCACTAAAAAAACAGAAAAGCAAATAACCTCAGCAGGAACACCATCAGCGGGCGAACCAGAAACAAAAGCTGAGTCAGGAAAAGCCGGCGGGCAAATATCAAGCGACAAAAAAGAGCCTGAAGTATCGATTTCCGAAGCCCAAGCCAGTAGCGTAAAAACAGGCCAGGCCAGCCTTGGAACCCGCGGAAAGGTACCCGATAAAAACTTTAGTTCCGGCCCAAAAAGCCAAGGTTCAGCTTCAAAAACACGAAATAATTATAAATCACGGAAAAGTCTACCTCAAAAAAGAGTCCCTGAAAACGCCATAAAAACCGTCAATTTGTCGGAAAGCACTGCAACAACTGCTGAGTCAGCATCTCAACCTTTAAATACGGTTCCTTCGCAACAAAATCAAACCCTCCAAAACCTGAAGGGGAACCCAGGAGAGGCTGAAGATCTGCAAGCAAAAAATCTGACAACCAGTAATCTGCCAATCCTAGCTTCCTTAGCCAAGACTACGGCGGGTAAACCAATCATTAACTTACCCACCCCATTAATCCCATTTCCTATTCCGGCGCGCGTTGTAGTGCCCAAAAAGGTGTCTGTGCCGATTAAAGAACCGATTACAAATACCCCAGATCCTGTGACGGGCAAAAGGTTTTCTTTCGGATTATCGATGGTCGGAGCGGCGTATCAAAAGCCAGACCAAGCAGATAAGTGGGCAGGCTGGGCTATCGGAGCTTTTGGGGATTATCGTTTGAATAAAAACTGGTCGCTCATGGTTGGTGCACAATGGCGTTTTCTGCCAGGATATGATGCAGGCGAAGATTCATTGAATTCCGTTTCGGCGGAAGGACTGCGCTATTCATTCGGCTACAAAAGCGAGCTATGGCAACGCGAAACGCGTGGGTTGCACTATCTTGAAATACCGATTTCCGTGCGCTGGCAAAAGGATCGCTGGGGTCTTGAAAGTGGTGTTGCCGTTGGGAAACTCTTAACGGTACAGAATCAAACGAAATACACCGTAATTTCTTCCCTGGAACCTGCAAAAACCACCACTAAAAAGTTTGTCAAGGGCAATACTCAACCTTACAATCAAGTTAATTTTGCTGCCTTTGCAGGGGTAGCCTATCGTTTAAATAATCGACTTTCACTGACTTCGCGGGTGCAGTATCGGTTTACACCAGTTTTCAAGCCGGACATTGAACGTGTCAATAACAAAGGGTTCGGCAATGTGGAATTAGGGCTTAGGGTTCGTTTGTTTTAAAATTCAACCGTTCCAAACCACCAATACTAAAAATTATGCATAAAATACTCCTTTCCATAGTGCTGGCTGCCCTGATATGGTCGGCTTGCACGAAGTCAGATTTTCCCGATCCGATAGTCGAAACCCCGGTATTTATGGTAAAAATCGATTCGATGCCTGAAGGCCCTGCCTCTACGACAGCCGGAGAGGATGGAATCTACCTCTTCACCGAGGTGAGTCAAAGATTTGGCGGTTTCCTGGTATTATCCGGGACTTTTGCAGATTCAAAATGCCCAGAGGGAGATTGTCCAGGTAGTCTTCGATTTGAATTTTGGAATGAATGGCTTGAAGATTTTGTGAGACCAGACACCCTTTTCAATGAAGGAACCTGGCCATATTTCCAGCTTTATAGTCCTGATCTCCAACCCAAAACGGTGGCCATTCGGTGGGTGCGGTCTGATGGGACGGTATTTCGCTCCGACATTTCTTTTCCGCCTCCAAATCAAGACTCCCTTCATTTCAACGTCTCCAAATCAGGATCTTGGGAAAACAATGAAAACGGAGAAAAGACCTGGAAAATGAACATAGACTTTGCCTGCCTATTATTTGACTCCACGCAGCAGAACCAAGCCAAATTTGTAAAAGGCAGTGGTGTAATTGCAGTGGCCTATCGATAGCTAGCCAATACCGTATCTTTGCGCCATGACGCGCATCAAAACAGACATCCTTGTGCTTGGCTCTGGTATTGCCGGGCTAACGTTTGCCATTAAAGCCTCCAAACTTTTCCCAGATCGAAAGATCCTTGTACTCACCAAGACTACCGAAGGCGAGAGCAATACGCGCTATGCCCAAGGGGGCGTGGCTGCAGTATGGAATCTGGAAAAAGACAATTTTGAAAAACACATCGCAGATACGCTGGATGCTGGCGATGGCCTCTGCAAAGAAGATATTGTACGCATTGTAGTGGAAGAAGGCCCTGAACGGGTGCGCGAAATAATCGGCTGGGGGGCCCATTTTGACAAAGAGAAAGACGCTAAGGCCTATGATCTCGCCCGTGAAGGTGGTCACTCAGAACATCGTATCCTGCATTACAAAGACCTCACCGGCTGGGAAATGCAGCGAACCCTCATGGAGGAGGCCAAAAAATATCCCAATATTCAAATATTGGAACATTTCTTCGCACTAGATCTCATTACACAGCACCATTTAGGGCGCATGGTAATCCGGGTTACGCCTGGCATTGAGTGTTATGGTTGTTATGCCCTCAATAAGCAAAATGGCGAAATTGAAACGATACTCGCCTGTGTTACAGTACTTTGCACAGGGGGTGCCGGACAGGTTTATAAATCTACAACAAACCCCGTTATTGCCACTGGCGACGGCGTGGCAATGGCATATCGGGCCAAGAGTCGGGTGGAGAACATGGAGTTTATGCAATTTCACCCTACTTCGCTTTACAATCCTGCAGGTGAAAATCCCTCCTTCTTGGTTTCGGAAGCCGTACGAGGCTTCGGCGGGATTTTAAAAACCGCAGAAGGAGCGGAGTTTATGCAGCATTATGATCCACGGCTTTCCCTTGCACCACGAGATATTGTAGCACGCGCCATTGACTCTGAAATGAAAAAAAGAGGTACGGATTGTATGTACCTGGACTGCCGCCATTTAGAAAAAGAAGGCTTTTTGGCGCATTTTCCCACAATCTATGAAAAATGCAAAAGCATCGGCATAGACCCCATGAAAGACATGATTCCGATCGTGCCTGCCTGCCACTATACTTGTGGAGGTGTGATGGTAGATGCGTACGGGCGAACCAGTATTCAAAGACTTTATGCAGCAGGAGAGTGCAGCAGCACGGGCCTTCATGGAGCCAACCGCCTCGCCTCCAATTCGCTTTTGGAAGGTATGGTGTTTGCCCATCGAGTCGCCCATGATCTGGTTGGCAAATTAGAGGGCTGGGGATTTCAGGACGGTGTGCCAGACTGGAGCGCCGAGGGTACAACGGACCCGCAGGAAATGGTGCTTATCACACAGGGATTGAAGGAATTGCGGGAAATCATGTCGTACTATGTCGGTATTGTACGCTCCAATGTTCGTTCAAAACGCGCGCTCGACCGCCTCTTTTTG
>Ga0105049_10009986_pt1 | contig 10905 bp, 9 predicted proteins | sample MAT06_FD_78087 | JGI IMG/M metagenome (GOLD analysis project Ga0105049, IMG submission 78087) | Freshwater microbial communities from Lake Fryxell liftoff mats and glacier meltwater in Antarctica - MAT-06 | ecosystem: Environmental > Aquatic > Freshwater > Ice > Liftoff microbial mat | place... | reverse complement strand
GAAGAAGTACCGCGCGGTGGTGTGGCTGAACACCACTGGCGACGTGCTCGATGACGCGCAACAAGGCGCGTTTGAGCGCTTCATCAAGGCTGGCGGCGGTTACGCCGGCGTGCACTCGGCGTCCGACACCGAGTACGATTGGGCGTGGTACGGCAAACTGGTCGGTGCCTACTTTAAGAGCCACCCACACAATCAGAAGGCCAAGCTCGACGTCATCGACAAAAAGCACCCGTCGACCGCGCACCTGCCGGACGTATGGGAACGCTTCGACGAATGGTACACCTTCCGTGCGGCACCGACCCACGTGAAGGTGCTGATGAAGATCGACGAGAAGAGCTACGAAGGTGGCGGGATGGACAACAACCATCCGATCTGCTGGTACCACGAGATGGACGGCGGTCGCGCGTTTTACACCGCTGGCGGCCACACCAAAGAGAGCTACATTGAGCCGGATTTCCGCAAACACCTGCTTGGTGGCATGAAGTACGCCATCGGCGACAAGCCGCTCGACTACAGCAAGGCGCCGCCCAGCGAGGCGCGTTTCGAAAAAGTCGTCATCTCGCGCGAGATGAAGGACCCGATGCAGTTCACCATCCTGGGTGATGGCCGCATCGTGGTCATCGACCGCATGGGCAAGGTGCGCGTCATTCGCAAAGATGGCACCACCATCACCACCGAGGTGCCGATCTACGCCGTGGCCTCGGGCCCCAACTGGGAAGACGGCATGATCGGCGTCGCCGCCGATCCCGACTTCGCCAAGAACCCCTACGTCTACATCCTGCACGCGGTCAAAGGCGACGTGCCGAAGGAAGCGCTGATGCGCTACGGCTTCAAGGGCGACGAGATCGATATCGCCAGCGGCAAGGTCATCCTGGAGATCCCCAACTGCCGCACGATCATCGGTCACTGCGGTGGCGGCATGAGCTTCGGCCCGGATCGCATGATGTTCATTTCGACCGGCGACAACACCACGCCATTCGTCAGCGACGGCTTCACGCCGATTGATCACCGCACCGAAGGCACCGACGCGCGCGCGACCTCGGCCAACACCATGGACCTGCGCGGAAAAATCCTGCGCATTCGCATCAAAGAGGACGGCACTTACGAGATTCCCAAAGGTAATCTCTTCCCCGTCGGCACGCCGGACACGAGGCCCGAGATCTATGTCATGGGTAACCGCAATCCGTTCCGTCATCATTACGATCCGGTGACCGGTTGGCTGTTGTGGGGCGAGGTCGGTCCCGACTCCGGCGGCGATAATCCCAATCGTGGCCCACGTGGTCACGATGAATTCAACCTCGCCAAGGGCCCTGGGTTCTTCGGCTGGCCGCTCTTCGTCGGCAACAACAAGGCCTACAACGACTACGATTTCGAGACCAAGAAGTCGGGCGACAAGTTCGATCCGGCCAAGCCGCTCAACACCAGCCCGCGCAACACCGGCCTCAAGGAACTGCCACCGGCGCAGATTCCGTTGATGTGGTACCCAGGTTCCAAGTCCGACGAGTTCCCCGAACTCGGTCAGGGCGGCCGCTGCGCCATGGGTGGCCCGATCTACCGCTTCAATGCGGGCTTGAAGTCCGAAGACAAGTTCCCCGCTTTCTTCGAGGGTAAGTGGTTCATCTACGAATGGATGCGTGAGTGGGTCAAGGTCGTCAGCTTCGACAAAGATGGCAACAAGACCTCGGTCGAGAACTTTGCCCCCGGCATCAAGTTCAAGAAGCCGATGGACATGAAGTTCGGCCCGGACGGCGCGCTCTACGTGCTCGAATACGGCACCAACTGGAGCAACAACACCGACTCGCAACTGTCGAAGGTGGTTTATGCCGGCGGCAACCGCTCGCCGATCGCCAACGTCGCTGCCGACAAGTACGTCGGCAAGGATCCGCTGACGGTGAAATTCAGCAGCGCTGGCACCCTTGATAAGGATGAGGGCGATGTGTTGACGTATGCCTGGGACTTCGGCGGCAAAGGCACGTCGAGCGAAGCGAATCCGAGCTTCACCTTTAAGGAACCCGGCACCTATAACGTCACGCTGACGGTGAAGGACAGGGCCGGCAAGAGCGCGACCAATGGTCTGCCCATTGGCGTCGGCAACGACGAACCGGTGGTGAAGATCGTCGAACCGAAGGCCGGCTCGTTCTTCGCCTGGGGCAAACCCCTGACCTTCAAGGTCGAGGTCAGCGACAGCGAGGACGGCTCCACCGCCGACGGCAAGATCAACGCTGCCAAGATCCAGGTCGCCGCGGTGTATCAGGACGGCGCCCCGGCAGCAGCACCAAGCGGCCATCAAGAAGCCCCGGTGCTGACCGGTGGCAGCGACAAGGGCCGCAAGCTCGTTGCCGGTAGTGATTGCCTGGCCTGTCACCAGATGCAGGTGCAGTCGGTTGGTCCATCGTTCATGGCGATTTCGACCAAGTACCACAAGCAGGACATGAAGGACAAGCTGGCAGCGAAGATCATTGCTGGTGGCGCGGGCGCCTGGGGTCCGATCCCGATGGTACCGCACCCGCAGCACAGCCTGGAAGTGGCCAAGGACATGGCCGGCTGGATCTTGTCGCTCGCTGACGCACCGCCGCCCGCCACCGGCGCGACCGGCAGCCTGACCACCATCGCCAAGCCCGAGAAAAATGATCGCGGCGTCTATATCGTCACTGCCAGCTACGCCGACGCCGGCGCTAAAGGCCAGTCCGCACTCACCGGTCACGCCACCGTCACGCTGCGCTCGCGCTACGTGAAGGCGACCTCCTGCACCACCAACAAGGGTCTGCAAGAAGAGGATTGTGGCGATGACGACAAAGGCCGCAGCTTCGGCTACATCGATCACGACGACCACATCAGCTTCGCCGGCATGGACCTGAGCGCGACCAAGGCCATCGAGGTCCGCGTCGCCAGCGCAGGTGCTGGCGGCATCATCGAAGTACATGCGGGTTCACCGACCGGTGCGCTGGTCGCAAAGATCGAGGTTGGTCAGACCGGTGGCTGGCAGACGTGGAAGACCACGGCTCCGGCCGACGTGACCGATCCGGGTGGCGTGCAGGAGCTGTTCTTTGTCTTCAAGTCAAAGAGCGGTTCCGGCGGCGGGTTGTTCAATGTGAATTGGGTGCACTTCGTGGAGAGGTGATTCCAAACAGAGGTAGCTGAACACACGAGCCGCAGGGACTTCCTTGCGGCTCGTGGCATTTAGGAAGCGAATGCTATTTACTTATTTTGATCGGCGCCGGTGCATTGGGCTTGAGGGCATAGAGGAAGGGCCTGCTTTCGGTCTCGCAGATCGCAGACATCGATTTCCAATTTCTTATGATTAGTTCACCCATTCCAAATACAGTCAGATCTCGACGGACCTGAATCTGAAAAACACCAAGCTGATGACTCTTCATTGCCTGAAGCTCTTGCGGGTTTTTGCTTTGGCGAAGGTCACGTGTTATCAGGCACCATTCATCGCCTTGTCCGTGCAACCAGCGGAATAAATCAAGGTCGCTAGTTCCGCGCCCAGGGCCTTCTGGATCGACAACATGTACGGCCTGTTCTTTCAGGGATCTCAAAGCTAAAGCCACACAAGGCGGCAAGTTCTCGTCTAAGAGAGCGATCATGCTGCAGTGGAAGCCATCTCAAAATCGACAATCGCTCTAATCGTGTCAGCGGACAAGCCAAAGGCGTTGGCGACGGGTTCAACTTGGTTCTTTTCGGCCCGCCAGAGTGAAAGCACGGCCGAGGTGGGAATGCGAGTGTTGGCAATACGTGGATCACCATCGACGTGAAACGGGTCGACAACGATGGGAATGTTTTTCCCTTTAGGGTGCCAAGCGCAAACGTTCCCAGTTTCGTCGAAATCCAAGCGCTTGCTGATGTCTAGTATGACTGGGGCAATTCCCTGTTGGCCTGCTTTGAGGAGGCTGCGAAGCTCCGCGTTTTCAGTCTCATTTTCACCCATGCGAACGTAAATGTCGTTCGGGGCGATGTAGATGGTTTTATTGGCGAAAGGATGATCTTGACCAGTAACTGAGCGAGCTTCGGCAAGAGCCTTGCGAATCTTTTGTAAAGAAAAACCGGCATCCAAGAAGGCGCTAGAGTACACTAGCTCCATAAGCTCTAAAAATGAAGCTTGGCAAGTTCCCTTTGCGATAAGCGGCGGGGACATTTTGCGATCTGTGGCTGGACCGAATTCATAACCTTCAAGCCAACGTTTGGCCGTTCGCCTTGTGATTTTCACGAGACGAGACACCTGCGACAGGTCATATCGAGGGGATGTGAGGGGGTCGTTCACGAATGATAGCATGACTAACTTCGTTGTGCGATGAAGTGGCTATTTGGGGGCATCTAGCCAGCCCCGTCGGGGTGACGGATGGTGACGGGGCACACCCCATTAAGGACACACGCATCCCGCTGCCTGCCTGTGTTCATGAGTCCCCGTGAGGGGACGCCCAACCTCCAGCCCAGCGCGTGAGCGCTGGGAAGACGTGGAATCCACCATGAGTCCTGGAAGGACGACCGTCCCCTCGGCGGTGCGTGAGCGCCGACGATCCATCGACCGGCGCTCACGCACCGGATCTACGCGATCGCCCTTCCAGGGCTGCTATGATAGTTCGTGCTGGTCCCAGCGCTTACGCGCTGGGCTGGACGTTGGGCGTCCCCTGGCGGGGACTCATCGATTTGGTGTTCGCCGAATGCCATTCGCTGTCTGGGCCCAGGGTCACCCCAGCAGAGTTGGGCATCTCGACACGGCCGCTTAGTCATGCGCATGCACCTGCATGCTGCACGGTGGATGGGCACTGATTGGGTGATTTCGTGGAGTCCATACGGTGGAGGTACCCGTTCCCGCGTACCAAGCTTCATATGCATTGGTCTGCCATTCGCTGATCCCACGCGGTTGACGAAAAACTAGTTACAGGGGGATACCATGACCAGCCAACTCACCGGACCATTTTATGTCGCGGAATACCTTCCGCGCGATCATCAGCAGGCCGACGCTGCGGTCAGCGACCGCATCTCGGAGCACAAGGAATTCGACGACGCAATCATCAGCGCTCGCAAGCACACTTTGCACACTGCCTTGCCGTCGAAATCAGCCCACGCCTGCGTTTATGTCGAACATGACCGGGTCAGGGAGATCGTCTGGTCATCGATCTAGCAGGCGGCTGAAAAACAGTAGACGGCAGGGGTGTAACGGCGATTCGGCGTGTCGGATGGGTTGGTCGCGATGGGCATCCCCCCGGCGTTGGCGAAACGACCAAATAGCGTTGCGCCTGCGCCTGCTTTAGTGGGGCAGTGGGGCGGGGTCGCATCCGCTGATACCACGCGCTGCCGATTTTGCTGCGAGCCTCATCCGGATTTCGCCAGCGTTGGTCGCGTGTGGGTCGACAGCACCCTTTCATCTCTCCAAACATCGGAGGTTCCCATGCGTTCATCTGCCATCGCGTTCGTTGCACTCATCACCTTCGCCATGATGTCGGTCGGCTGCTGGCTAGAGACCGGGCGTGGGCCAGGAGACAAAGCGCATGGTCAAGAACCGGTGGGCACCACGCCCGCTCCTCCGGTAACGGATCCTACGCCCGGTGCAGATCCCAAGAAAACCACTCCGGCTCCATCGGCGACGACTCCAGCGCCCGATGCCCATCCGGCGGAAACCACGCCGGCCAAATAGTCAGCAGCATCGGTCGAGCGATTTCCGCCGCCCCGGCGCCTGCTGTTCGATCAGTCGATCGGTTGCCGAAAAAGCAGGGGCGGTTTCCACAACGAACGACCAGGAACCAAAAGATCTGGCTGTGCGCTGTGACCTCAGCCGCAATGGCCTATACACCGCGGAGGAAACTCAGGGTGCAGGTTTCGCCTTCGCCTGTTCCAGCGCCTTGACCGCAGCGGCGCGTTTTTCGCTCAGGTTCTCCATTTTCTTATCTACCGACTTCTTTTCATTGGTCAGTGCGGTGATCTTGGCCTTGGCTTGTGCGGCCAAGCCCTCGGCGCCGCCGGCTTCACGTTTTGCTGCTGAGAGTGCCTTTTGCGCGTTCTCGACCGCTTGAGTCAAGGGTTGGAGATTGGTGCCATTATTCACGCCGCCACCTGCCGGTTGGTTCTGATTGGCAGCACGGGCCTGATCCAGGCTTTGCTGGGCGGCGTCCAGAGCCGACTTCGCAGCGGGGACTTTTTGCGCCAGACCCTGCGCGGTGGAAAGATCGTTGTTCGCCTTCTGCAAACTGGCGTCGATTTCCGCCGGACGCTTTTTCAGTTCAGCGATCTGCTTGTCGATGACCGCGATGGAATTTTCCTTCTCGTCCGCAGCTTTCTGCGCGCCGGCAGCCGCGGCTTCCTTTTGGGCGGTGGCCTTGAGCGCATCCGCTTCGGCGACGGTCATGACCTTGCCCTGGTACCGCACCTTGCCTTGCGCCGCGAGCGCTTCGGATTCCTTCACCCACTTGCCATCAACAAGCGCCAAGTCCAGGTCGCTGAGCATTTTGACCGCGACCTCTTGCGTGGCGTCGAGTTCGACGGCTTTCTTTGCGTGCACCACCGACTGGTCATTGAGGTTGTTTTCACGGCACCACAGCGCGAGCGCGAGATGCTCTGTCGCGGTCATAGCGGCGACGCTCTTCGCCTGATACTGTTCCTCGGGATCCGCCAGTTTGACCACCTTGGCGATGTCGGCGCGTTTATAGGGCAGGGTGATGGACATGGCCTTGCCACTCTTGCTCACCGAGGTGGATTTGATCACCAGCTTGTCGGGTTCATCGCTGATCACCTCGCCCACCACCACCACTCCCGTGCGCAGGTGGACCTCCACTTGTTGCGCGGCAGCGAGGGGGAGCGCCATGAGCGTAGCGCTGACAGCGATGATTCGGACGAGTGTGGCAAGGTGGGTAAGCAGCATGGAAGCCTCCGTTGATCCGTTGATCCGTTGATCCGTTGATCCGTTGATAAGGTGCGCTGATTGACCCTGCAGGTTGGCTCTGTGCCGGCTGTTCCGCACAATCAGCCGGCTGGGCAAAGGGCAGGATATAGGCCGTGTGATGCTCAAGCCCAGCACGGAACCATGGTTTTCACCACGTTTGCACCGCTGTGTCTGGCGCGCGTCTCAGTGCAAAGTGCAATGGACCTGCGGTGGTGTTGGCCTGCCCCCACGCGCTGAGAGGCGGTTTCACGGAGTTTCACGGGTAAGCGCTACTTCAGCAACGGCGAGTGTCACGGATGCGACCGGCAGCGTGATCACGGCGGAGGGAGAATTGCGGAAACTGGTGCCGGCTGAGGGAAGGTAAGGGCATTCGGCGTTCGGCGTTCTTTCGTCAGCCCGATGAACAATCGGGCCTGACGCTCATCCAATCAGGTCGCTGTGGTTGCAACGGTACTCCGTCATCGCTCTAGTGGCCGCCCAGCCATGACCACCAATCCCAAGCTCATCCCGTACCTCGCCGAGCTCATCCAGCACGCCAAGACGTTGCAGTACAAAAACCGCTACGGCGCACTGGTGCAGGTGCAGATCCAACCCTTGGCGCAGTTGAATAAGTTGAACGCCGATGCGGCGACCGTCGCCAAAATGCGCGAGTCAGGTGCGGAAGACGCCCTGGTGATCGGCGCTGACGAAGCGGGCATCCCAATCCTGATTTCTTGCCAGACCTTGAAAACGTACCTGCTGGATCCGGCCATGCCGGCACCGGGCAGCTACCTGAAAAATGAGATCAAGATAATCCACTGACGGTCTTGACCTGACCTGGGCTCGCGGGCGTTTGCTCGCGAAGGTACGGGTCAGGTCGTTCACTACGCCGTACATTTCTTGATTGCCGTAGCTCTCCAGTCGGTGGCCGAAGTGGTAGACCCACCCGTCGATCACTTGGTCAGCAGGAATTCCTTGATGTCCAAGGTGATGTCGACCACATCGCCGTTCTTGGTGATGACCGTGTCGCCGACCATGTCGGCATCGAGCACGATCACGAAGCGGTCTTTGGTCGCTTCCTTAATGACGCGGATCAACTCGCCTTGCACTTGGAGTTTGACGGATTGTTCGACGTCATTTTTTTCCTGATGTGCTGCTGACAACGCTTTCATCGCTGCGTCTCGTTGGGTCGGGTCATTGAGCTTGTTGCCCAGTTCCTGTTGGACCGCCAGAGCTTTTGCCGTGGCTGCCTGGATTGCGACTTTGGCCTGGGCATTTTCTGGTTTGGCCAAGATCCGCACCATCAGCAATTCTTCGATCTCGTACTTGCTGATCACGCCGATCTTGGCGTCCGCTGCCTGCAGCCCGCTGCCCAGGGCCAAGAGGAGTAGGAGAAATAGGGGCTTCGGCATGGGGGCTCAGGATTCGAGTGGTGTTTGGTGGTGCGGTCACCTCGTGTTGAGGTGGCGTCGGTCTACCGAGCATCCCCACGCACGCAATCACACGCACCCACCACGGTGGAACTCACCGTGATGGCAACAACACTTGATACCGACGACCGATCGTCACTCCGATTTGATCGCTCAGACCAGGCCGTCCAACACCCCGTCCTTGCACATCTCCGGATTGCCGAAGGTCTCCAGGCGGTGGCCTAAGCCGTGGGCCAGGGCCATCAGCAGACGATTGTGCGGGACTTTCTTATACTTCAGTGAGCGGCCCATCTTCCAGTCGAGGCCGCCGCCGAGGCAGATGAAGGGGATGTTGTCGCGGGTGTGGCTGTTGCCTTTGCCGAGTTCATTGGTCCAGACGACCAGGGTGTTGTCGAGCATGCTGCCTTTGCTGCCCGGCTCCGGCGTGTTCTGGAGTTTCTTGACCAGGTAGGCGAGTTCTTCAGCGTACCACTTGTTGATCTTGGTCAGCTGGTCTTGCACGTCCTGTTTTTCGTCCGGTTCGTGCGACAGGTGGTGGTGGCCTTCATTGATGCCGAGCCACTTCATCTTCGCGCCGCCGACCGACTGGGTGTACTGTAGCGTGGCGACGCGCGCGAAGTCGGCCTGCATGCTGTCGATCATCAGGTCGATCTGCAGTCGGCTGAGTTCGGGCATGCGGTCGTTGTCGTTGCGCACTCCGGTCGGCAATGTGGGTGGCTGGTGGGCGTTACCGCTCTTGGCATCGAAGGCGGCGGAATCAGCGAGCTGTTTTTCCGTGTCGCGCACAAAGGTCGCGTGCTGATCGAGCAGTCGGCGATCCTCGGCGCTGATGCTGGCGCTGACCTTTTTCAGATCCGCGTGCACGTCGTCGAGGATGCTGCGCAGCGTTTCCTGGTCCTTCTTCTGACCGTAGAGCTTGTTCAGCATCTGGTACGGATCACTGATCGGCGCGAGCGGCTGGTTGGGGCCAGCGTAGGACATGCGCGTCCAGGTGTCGGCGCGTTCGGGCACCTGCACACCGAATTCAAGCGAACCGAAACGCGTGCGGGTCTCGGGTTTCGCCTGGAGGAACTTCGCGATCTCTTGATCGATGGAGATGCCTTTCGACCAGCCGGCCGGCGTGTCGGAGCCACCTTGGATGTTGCCTGGGAAGAGTTCGATGCCAGTCAGCAGGCAGCCGATGCCGCGCATGTGGCCGTCGCCGTCGCCGTTGATCTTGTTGCACACGCCGTAGAGCGAGAGCATGCGCTTCTTGAATGGTTCGAGTGGCGCGAGGCTTTCCTTGAGTGCGAAGTCGGCGCCTTCCTGATCCGGCCAGAAAGTTTTCGGCACCACGCCGTTCGGGCTGAACATCACGATCAGGCGTTGTTTGCGTTTGCCTTTCCCTTTCGTGCCGCCTGTGCCCGGATCGGCAGCGAAGCCGAGACTCGGCAGGCCCATCAGGAACGGCAACGCTGCGGCGCTGACGCCGAGGTTGCGCAGAAACTGACGGCGGTTGACGGAGTCGATCAGGGAACGTGTCATTTGGATGCTGCCTTGTTGCGGATTTGGGCAGGGGAAGTCGGGGCAGGTGAAGCGAGAGCGGAACTGACGACGATCTCAGCCAGCAGTTTGCGGATGTTGCAGCCGTTGTCGTTGAAGAACTGGCGCAACCTTTCCTTTTCTTGCGGCCCGTAGGCGAGGATCGGTTGTTTGATGGCGTCCTTGAACAGGCGCTCGACGAAGGCGCCTTGCGCCTCGGAGCTCTGTGCCAGGAACGCGCCCAATTCGCTGGCGTCCTTGAACTTCGCCAGTTCGGCGTCGGCGCGCAGGTAGCTACCGCTGGCGTCGATGGCCTTGCCGCCTTCATCCGCGCGGTAACAGCCGACGGTATCAAAGTGCTCCATGGTGAAACCCAGCGGGTTGATCATGTCATGGCACGACTGGCAGGAGACCGGCTTGGTCTGTTTGCTGATGCGTTCGCGGGTGGTCAGTTTCGGACTCAGGTGCGGGCTTTCCGGGGTGAACGAATCCGGCGGTGAGCGCAGACGGCGGCCGAGCAGATTGCGGCTGACGAACACGCCGCGGTGGATCGGTGAGGTGGAGTTGCTGTAGGCGAAGCCCGCCATCAGCAGTGGATGGGTCAGGACGCCAGCGCGTGGCTGCTGGTCGAACGCGATCTTCTCGAACGGAGCGTTCTCGGGCTTGTCGATGCCGTAGAACTTCGCCAGGCGACCGTTGAGCCACAGTCCGCGATCGTTGAAGAAGCGCCGGTAGTCGCTCGCGGGATCGCTCAGCACCTCATCGATGAAAAGGTCGAGCGAAGCGCGCAGATCGGTGACGAAGGTGTCATCGAAGCCTGGAAACTTGCCGGCCTCCTTGCCCAGGCCGTGCAGGTCGTCGACCTTGAGCCAGCGGTGGAAGTAGTCGCGCAGTTTGATGCGCGTGCGCGGATCATCGAGCATGCGCTCGACCTCACGCGTCAGGACATCGCGTTTGCTCAGTTCGTTCTTCTTCGCCAGGTCGAGCAGCCGCTGGTCGGGCAGCGAATCCCACAACGCGTACGACGCCTTGGCCGCCAAGTTGTAGGCGTTAGCGGGATCACCGGGCTTGGTCTCGATGCCGAGGTAGAGG
>Ga0105049_10009980_pt1 | contig 10907 bp, 9 predicted proteins | sample MAT06_FD_78087 | JGI IMG/M metagenome (GOLD analysis project Ga0105049, IMG submission 78087) | Freshwater microbial communities from Lake Fryxell liftoff mats and glacier meltwater in Antarctica - MAT-06 | ecosystem: Environmental > Aquatic > Freshwater > Ice > Liftoff microbial mat | place... | reverse complement strand
GGGCCCGTGGTCAGCTTCTCGATGCAAGGGCGTTCCTCGTGCTGCGGCCCGACATCGGCCCCGTGCTCCAGATCGAACTCACCGACCCTGACGACCCGACGCCCTATTGGCTGGTGTCGACGCGCCGACCCGAGAAACTCGCCACGGCGATCGCCACCGCGCCACGCACCTGAGCGCGATTGTGGCGCCCGAAGTAGTGCGGTTTAACTCGCGCACTCCCGGCACACCGATCCGAGCTTCTCGACGTGATCGAGTTGTGAGCGGTGGAACACAAGGAAACAGCCGATGCACGTGAACTCATCAGCCTGCGGGGGCAAAACGACGACGTCGAGGTCGAGGTCAGCGAGGTCTTGACCTTCCAGCTCGAAACCGGGGTTGTCGGCGTCATCGACGTCAACGACACCCGAGAGCTTGTCGGGAACGCGCTCTTGCAGGGCCTGGATCGAGTCGGTGTCCTCGTCGGTCTTGCGGGGGGCGTCGTAGTCCGTAGCCATGCCAGTCCACTTCTCATTCACACTTGTCGGCCGCGTTCGGCGGGCATAGTTTGCAGGAAGGGAGGGGGAAACGCAAACGCGCGCTGCCCGCCGTGTCCCGACCTGCCTTCCCGCCCAACTTCCGGCACGCCCGCGCTATTCCCGGCGTGGCGCACAACGCCGTGGGATGCTGTGGCCAGCAACCCCCCGACGGGAGAGTGAGAGCCATGGACGAGCTCACAGTGATCGGCGCCGAGAATGGCGCTCTCGTCGTCGTCTCTGCCGACGGCTCGCGGTTTCGCGTTCCGATCACCGAAGCCCTGCACACCGCGCTCCGACAGAACCGACCGGCGGCGTCCGCACCGCACCGCGTCGGGCCGCGCGAGGTTCAGGCGCTCATTCGTCAAGGCCTGACCGCGACCGAAGTGGCAACGCAGACCGGCGAACCGTTGGAGTACATCCAGCGCTTCGAGGGCCCTGTGCTCGCCGAGCGCGAGTATGTCGTCACGGCGGCGCGCAGTGTGCCCGTCGCGGTTGCCGCAGACACGGATTCCGGGGCGACCGGCACCTTTGGCTCGGCGATCGATCACCGCCTGACCCACATCGGAGCGCGGGATGCGCGTTGGGAAAGCCGCAAGCAGGAGTCGCATTGGATTGTCTCGGTCAGCTTCCTTGACGGCGACATCGCGCGCACGGCGGTCTGGAGCTTCGACCCCAAGAAGTCTCTGTTGGCCCCGGCAAACCATGAGGCTCAGTCACTCTCGCAGCAGCAGGAAGACGGGCCCGTACCGCTCATGCCGCGACTGCGAGCGGTGCCCACTGATGCCGCGCCCGCCGGTCGCTTCGATAGCGGCGCTTTCGCCCTCGCCACCGATGTGGCACGGCCTTCCCCCGCAATCGCGCGCCCCGAACGGCCGATCGCCCGTATCGCCGAGCTCGACACCACCGATACCCAGGAGCTGGGCAACACAGCCGATCTGCTGGAGGCCCTGCGCCGTCGGCGCGGCGAACGCGAGTCTGCGCCCGTCGATGACTGGGATTCCTCGCGTGCGGCACACCCCTCCACCGGTTCGATCCGCATCGTTGACGTGCCTATTGACCCGTCGATGCTGGATGACGGAGCGCTCGATGCTCGCCAGGTCGATGCTCGCCAGGTCGATGCTCACCAGGTCGACGCTCGCCAACTCAATGCCCACGACGTTGATCACGAAGACATCGACGACCGTGCGATCGATGATGCAGCTCTCACCGGCCTCGATGCCGCGCCCGCCGCCCAGGAGCGAACCAAGCCCGCTGCTCGTCGCGGTCGGGCTGCGATGCCGAGCTGGGATGAGATCGTATTCGGCGCACGACCCGACGACGACTCGGCCTAACGCGCGAAAGCCCCCCAGCGGGCGAGCGGTACCCGCAACTCTTGTGGCGAGAACGAGCCGTGCTGCCCGACCATTGCCAGCGAGCGATCCGTGGCGGTTCGGGCGTCGTAGTACGCCACTTGCGCGCGCGCGGCCACGATGACGTGCCCGATACGGGGTAGGGCCGCTGCCGAAACCGGGCCGAACCAATCCGCTGCGATCGCCTCCTCACGCGTGACGACCCACGACCGGCCACCCTCGGCGTCGAGCCAGCGGTCTCGCACGATTTCGGCCTGCAGCGGGTCGTCGAGACCAAGGTGCAGGCACCGCGGTTCTCCGGCGACGTGGCGGATGCCCTGCCAGAGCGGGTCATTGGCCGCGAGAATGAGCCGGCGATGCGGCGCCACGTCGAGCATGCCGTGGTCGGCCGTCAGCAACACCCCCGCATCGGCCGGGAGTGACTGCTCAAGAGCGCGCAGACCCGCGTCGAGTTCGTCGAGGCGCTGCGTCCATTGTGGCGACTCGACGCCGTCAGCGTGCCCCGCCATGTCAAGTTCAGGAACATAGATGTAGACGAGCCTGCGCTCCGGGCCCCGCAGCATCTCGACGCCCGCCGCAATGCGGTCGCTGATCGATCGCCGCGCTTCAAAGCGGGCTCCCCGCAAAACGGCCTCGGTGAAACCGGTGTCGCGGTACCGCTCGGCGCCGACCACCACCGAGTCAACCCCCTCAGCACCGGCCAGTTCGAACACGGTCGGGTGCGGTTGCCACTCGTGCGGACGCATGCCGGCATCCCACCCAGTCAGCTGGTTCACGACGCGGTCTCCGATGGCGTCGATGACGCGGTAGCCGACCAGTCCGTGTTCCCCTGCCGCGCGGCCGGTCGTGAGCGTCGCAAGCGCTGAAGCGGTCGTAGTCGGGAAGCCCGATTCGATAACCCCGTCCCGAGCCGGGATCGCGGCCAGCAGCCGACGGGCGTGACCGGCGCGATTCTGCAAGGCCGACATCCCAAGGCCATCGACAAGTAGCACCGCTGCGCTGCGAACGCCGGGTAGTGCGAGCCGGTTCGGTGCGGCGCCCATCGCCGCGAATGCACCGGTCAACACGTCGGCGAGTGACAGGGTGTCGCCGCGGGGCGCCGGTAGCATGGGGGCCATCTTATGACTCCCCCTCCAGCCTCCCGACCATCGGGTTCCGACGCTGCCGACGCGCCCGACGGCGAGCGTATCGACGATGTCGACCTCGCCGACGAGATGCAGGGCTCGTTTCTTGAGTACGCATACTCGGTGATCTATTCGCGCGCCCTGCCGGACGCGCGCGATGGCTTGAAGCCCGTTCAGCGGCGAATCCTCTACCAGATGGCCGAAATGGGGCTCCGGCCCGATCGCGGGCACGTCAAGTCGGCGCGCGTTGTCGGCGAGGTCATGGGCAAGCTGCATCCTCACGGTGACACTGCGATCTACGACGCTCTCGTGCGGCTGTCGCAAGACTTCACGCTGCGCGTGCCGCTCATCGACGGGCACGGCAACTTCGGCTCGCTCGATGACGGCCCCGCCGCAGCGAGATACACCGAAGCCCGTCTGCGCGCCGAGGCCATGGCGATGGTCGACGACCTGGACGAAGACGTCGTCGATTTCGTGCCCAACTACGACAACCAGTTGACGCAACCGTCGGTTCTGCCGGCGGCGTTTCCGAACCTCCTCGTCAATGGCACGAGCGGCATCGCCGTCGGCATGGCCACGAACATGGCTCCACACAATCTCATCGAAGTTGCCGCGGCTGCGCGGCACTTGCTCGACGACCCCGAGGCCACGCTCGACGACCTCATGGCCTATGTGCCCGGGCCCGACCTGCCCACGGGTGGCACGATCATCGGGCTCGACGGCGTGCGCGAGGCCTACGCCACGGGCCGCGGCAGCTTCAAGACGCGCGCGAAGGTGTCAATCGAGCCAATCACCGCGCGCAAAACCGGCATCGTCGTCACCGAGCTGCCCTACCTCGTGGGCCCCGAGAAGGTGATCGAGAAGATCAAAGACGGCGTGCAGTCAAAGAAGCTCGCGGGCATTAGCGACGTCACTGATCTCACCGACCGACGTAACGGCCTGCGGCTGGTCATTGGTATTAAGACCGGGTTCAGCCCCGAGGCCGTGCTTGAACAGTTGTACCGCTACACCCCGCTTGAAGACGGCTTCTCGATCAACGCCGTAGCCCTTGTTGCCGGTACCCCGCAGACTCTCGGCCTCAAGGAGTTGCTGCGGGTTTACCTCGATCACCGAATCCAAGTTGTCACCCGGCGCAGTCGCTACCGCCTCGATCGTCGGCGCGAGCGGTTGCACCTCGTGGAAGGGTTGCTCGTCGCAATCCTGGACATCGATGAGGTCATCCAGGTCATCCGCACCTCTGACGACGCGGAGGCGGCCCGCATCCGGCTCATGGACGTCTTCGACCTCAGCCAACTGCAAGGCGAGTACATCCTCGAACTACGGCTACGCCGTCTCACAAAGTTCAGCCGAATCGAACTCGAATCAGAGCGCGACCAGCTGCGGGCCGAGATTGCCGAACTTGAGACGCTGCTCGGCGACCCCGCCCGAGTGCGCGTCGTGGTCGGCGACGAGCTCAACGCCACCGCCGAACGCTTCGGAACCCCGCGCCGCACTCTGCTCACCGAAGCACAGGCCTCGATCGCCGCCCCGCGCAACCGCGGTACCGCGCCGGTTTCGCTCCAGATCGCCGACACCCCCTGTCGGGTGCTCGTGTCGACCACGGGTCGGGCCGTGCGGGTCGAGTTGCCTGACGGCGCGGTGATCGCCGCCCCCGCGCGACGCAGCAAGCACGACGCTTTGCTGGGTGCCGTCGATTCGACGACGAGAGGCGGGCTCGTGGCCATCACCTCTCGCGGTCGTTTCGTGCGGTTCACGCCCGTCGATCTGCCGAGCGTTCCTGCTACCTCGGTGCAGCTGGCCGCCGGCGCGAAGCTTCGCGACTACCTGGGCCTCACCGATCCGAAGGAGCAGGTGCTGGCAATCGTCGACCCAGCAAGCGCCCTGCCACTCGCCCTGGGCACGCGCGACGGCATCGTCAAGCGCGTTGCCCCCGAGGGCTGGCCCGCACGACCCGATGGCGACGTAATCGCCCTCAAACCCGGAGACGAGCTGCTCGGAGCGGCACCGGCAGACGACAGTGTCACCCTTGTCTTCGTGACCTCGGATGCGCAGCTACTGCACTTCGGCGCCGATCAGGTGCGCCCCCAGGGCCTTGCGGCGGGCGGAATGGCGGGCATCAAGGTCGGCGCCGGCGCCCGCGCGGTGTTCTTCGGCGCGGTGGACCCGACGACCGCCAACGTGCTGACCGTCTCCAGTTCGAGCGAGACCATCGCAGGCGTCGACCCGGGGCGCGCAAAGCTCACAGCGTTTGAACAATTCCCCGCGAAGGGCCGAGCGACCGGCGGAGTTCGGTGCCACGCCTTTCTCAAGGGCGAAGACGTTCTGCAACTCGCCTGGGTCGGCGATGTTCCAATCGCGGTCGGCGCTGATGGCTCGGCACGGTCACTGCCCGAGGGCGGCGCGAAGCGCGACGCATCCGGGTCTGCGCTCGACTCACCGATCGGCTCGGTCGGCACGCCGATCTGCTGATCGGTTTCGGGCTAGCCCTCGCCCTGCCTAGGCGTCGCCAGGTCTATACGTCGCAAGGCCAATACATCGCAAGGTCTGTACATCGCAAGGTCTATACATCGATGCGGCCGCGGTCGAGGCCCTGCCCGGCGATGATGAAGTCCTTGCGCGGAGCAACCTCGTTTCCCATGAGCAGCTCAAACATGCGCGACGATGCTTCGGCGTCGCTCACCCGCACGCGGCGCAGCGTGCGGTGGGCCCGGCTCATGGTCGTATCGGCAAGTTGATCGGCATCCATTTCGCCGAGGCCTTTGTAGCGTTGGATCGGATCTTGGTAGCGCTTGCCTGCCTTCTTCAGTGCAGCTAACACGCCCTGCAACTCTTTCTCGCTATAGGTGTACATCGTCTCGTTGGGCTTCGACCCGGGATTCATCACCACGACCCGATGCAATGGCGGCACTGCAGCAAAGACGCGGCCATCATCGATCATGGGTCTCATGTACCGAAAGAACAGGGTCAACAACAGCGTTCGAATGTGGGCGCCGTCGACGTCGGCATCGGCCATGATGATGACTTTGCCGTAGCGCGCCTGCTCGAGTTCGAAGCTGCGCCCGGAACCTGCACCGATCACTTGGATGATCGAGGCGCACTCAGCGTTGCCGAGCATGTCGCTCACCGACGCCTTCTGTACGTTCAAAATTTTGCCGCGAATAGGCAGCAGGGCCTGGTACTCGCTGTCGCGCCCAAGCTTCGCCGTGCCGAGGGCACTATCGCCCTCAACGATGAACAGTTCGCTACTTGCGACCTCATTCGAGCGGCAGTCGACGAGCTTGGCCGGCAGAGCCGAGCTTTCGAGCGCATTCTTGCGCCGCTGCGTCTCTTTGTGGGCGCGAGCCGAAATGCGACTCTTCATTTCAGACACGACCTTGTCGAGAACGAGCGCCGCCTGAGACTTGTCGTCGCGCTTGCTCGACGTGAATCGCTCAGCGAGACCGCGCGCGAGAACGTTCGCCACAATCGCCCGTACGGCCGGCGTGCCGAGAACTTCTTTCGTTTGACCCTCGAACTGCGGCTCGGGAAGACGAACCGTGAGCACCGCGGTGAGCCCAGCGAGCACGTCGTCTTTCTCGAGTTTGTCGGCCCCAACCTTGAGCCGCCGTGCGTTCTTCTCGACCTCGGCGCGCATGAACTTCAGCAACCCCTGCTCGAAACCGAGTTGGTGGCTGCCCCCCTTCGGCGTGGCAATGATGTTGACGTACGAGCGAAAACACGTCTCGTACCCGGTGCCCCAGCGCAGTGCCACGTCGACGACGCACTCGCGCTCAAGGTCAGTGGGCACCATGTGGCCATTGGCCTGAAGTACGGGAACGGTCTCGGTGAAAGAGCCGGTTCCGGTGATTCGCCAGGTGTCGGTGAGTGGAGCATCCGGGGCCAAGAACTCGGCGTACTCGCTGATGCCACCGTCGAAACGGAACGACTCGTTCGTCGTCGTCTCGCCGCGCTCGTCTGCGAGCGTCAGCGTGATGCCCGGAACCAGGAACGCTGTCTGCCGAAGACGCCCGGTGAGCTCGTCAGTGAGAAAGCTCGCGCCCTTCGTGAAAATCTGCGGGTCGGCCCAGTAGCGGATGCGCGTACCGGTGACGCCCTTGGCAACCTTGCCGACCACCCGGAGCTCGCTGCCCGAAATGAAGGGCGCGAACGGGGCGTCGGGGCTCGGTCCGTCGGCATCGTCGTCGAACACCCCCGGCTCGCCGCGGTGAAACGACATCGCCCAGGTCTTGCCATCTCGATCGACCTCGACATCGAGGCGGGCGCTGAGCGCGTTGACCACCGAAGCGCCCACACCGTGCAGGCCCCCGGATGCGGCATATGAGCCGCCGCCGAACTTGCCGCCGGCGTGCAGTTTGGTGAACACCACCTCGACGCCACTCAGTCCCGTCTTGGGCTCGATGTCGACCGGGATGCCCCGCGCGCGGTCACGTACCTCGACGCTCCCGTCGCGGTGTAAACGCAGGTCAATCTGGGTGCCGTGATCACCGAGCGCCTCGTCGACCGAGTTGTCAATGATCTCCCACAGGCAGTGCATGAGGCCGCGCGAGTCGGTCGAGCCGATATACATGCCGGGCCGCTTGCGCACCGCATCGAGACCCTCGAGAACAGACAGATGGCGGGCGGAGTAGTCGGAGCTGGGCACGTTGTTCATCGTAGGCGGGGCAGGCGACGCCCTTTGGCTCCCACTCCGGAGCAGAACCGCTATCGGATGCGTCGACGTGCCGTTCCTACGCGTTCAGCGAAATCCGAGCGGATTGACACGGCTCTGTCGCACGCGTGTGGTGCAATAAGGACATCGGAATTTTCGCGACGCCAACGGATAGTGAGGGGCACCCCATGACGCAGATCACCACCGAGAACCCGACCGTCACCAGCGCACCACTCACGGGGCTCGACCGCTGCGACAGCTGTGGCGCTCAGGCCTACGTGCGCGCCACACTCGCGACGGGCGAGCTGTTGTTCTGTGCTCACCACGCTGCCCGATTCAAAGAAAAGCTGTCAGGTTCTGCGGTCGCATGGCACGACGAATCGAGCCGTCTTATCGATGAACGCGGCGCCTGAGGCACACGGCGTTCGTCGCGTAGCACGCCTTTCGGCACGCGCGCTCGACCACACCCTCAGCCTGCTGATCGATCTCGCGGGCCGCGACGCCCGGGTGGACCTCCGCGCCGACGCTTATGGCCATGGTGCGGCCGAGGTCGAGTCTCGCGCTCGTGCCCGCGGCATCACACACTTCGTGACAGACGGTGACGTGTCGATCGCCGATGCCGAGGACGGGCCGGAGATGCTCGCCTATGGCTTCGGCGCCGACCAGCATCCGGTCATGCGGCTCGAGGGTGAGGTCGTCGCCGTGAAGAGGGTTGCGCACGACACCGCCGTCTCGTATGGGTACCAATACCGCACGATCGGAGAATCAACCCTGGCCCTCGTTGGGCTGGGCTATGCCGACGGTGTACCTCGGCTCGCATCCAGCCGGGCGACCGTCGCAGTCGGGAACGTGCGTGGAATCGTCGCTGGCCGCATCGCCATGGACCAGTTCGTCGTCGACTTGCGAGGTTCGAGCGCCACGGCGGGCGAGCCTGCCGTGTTGTGGCACGACGCCGAAACTCTCGCCGAGTGGTGCACCGCGACCGAACGATCGGCCGCCACCCTCACGACGAGGTTGGGCCCGCGTATCCATCGGGTATGGGACGAGTCGTGAGCGCAGGCACCGGCCCAGGCACAGGCGCGATCGCGATCATCGACCGATCCGCGTTTGCCCACAACGTGCGCATGCTGCATGAGCGCATAGCACCGACGGAGGTCATGCTGGCAGTTAAGGCCGATGCTTACGGGCACGGCATGCTCGAACTCGCCCCAGTAGCCCTCGAGAACGGCGCCAGTTCGCTCGCCGTGCTCGAGATCCCTGCGGCGTTGGCTCTGCGTGAGGCGGGCATCGAGTGCCGCCTACTAGCGTGGCTACACTCCCCCTCCAGCGACTTCGCAGCCGCAATTGCCGCCGAGGTTGACCTGGGCGTCTCGACCATGCAGCAGCTTGAGGCGATCACCGCACTCGGGACACCTCTGTTGCCAGCCCGGGTTCATCTGAAAATTGACACCGGGTTGCGTCGCAACGGCGTCTTACCCGAGCTTTGGCCCGCGTTTGTACGGGCGGCGCGTGATGCCGCCGAGTCAGGCCACATCGTCATCGAAGGCATCTGGTCGCACCTTGCTGACGCATCGCCCGAGGCAGACATCGCGGCGCTCGGCGTGTTCACCACTGCGCTAACGACCGCGGCTGAGCTGGGCGTGGTTCCGCGAGTCCGCCATCTCGCCGCGAGTTCGGCGGGGTGGCGCGAGCCGAGAACTCGATTCGATCTCGTGCGTTTCGGCATCGCGGCCTACGGCATTTCACCGTACGACGACATCAGCGGCGAACAACTCGGTCTTCGTGCGGTCATGACGTTGCAGACCAGTGTTACGGATGCGCCCGCACCGTCCGGTCACCGTTGGATCGCGGCGGGCTACGCCCAGGGGGTCCCGAGCGCCGCCCACTCGGCAGAGGTCTCGATCGAGGGCCGGCTCTGCACGATCACGGTTGTCGAGGTGAATCGATCTCTCGTCGCACTCTCTCCCAGTGTTGCGACAGGAACGCTGGTGACGATCTTTGGCGAGCCGGCCACAGGTGCACCCAGCGCAGAACAGTGGGCCAGGTGGGCCCGCACGATCGGTGATGAGATTGTCACGGGCGTGCCACCACGAGTTCCGCGCCACTACGTGGACTGAGGCTTCCTGCGTGTCTGATGGGAGTGAACCTTCAGCGTCACGAGGTCAGACCTCGACTCCCGCACGCCCCAGCCGCGCAGCGATCGCGGCACGTGAGCGACGTGCGAGCTCATCGACGTGTGCGACTCGCTCCTCGGGTTCAGGCAGTGTAAGGGCGTGGCGTGCGAGAGCCGCACTCAACAACTCGTCCGCCAGCATCGGATTCATCGGCAGCACGGGCCCACCGAGATGAGTTCCGATCAGCGAGCCGACGCGCACTCCTTCGCCCCGATCGCTGACATCGACTACGCCGGCATTCCCAGGGCCACGGTCGAGCACGGTGAGCGCCTCGGCCTCATGCAGCTCGATTGTGACTCCGTGATTAACGAAACCCGCGAGCCGAACCGCGCCTCGTGGTTCGCCGAGTACCTCTCCGACGGCCCGCACATTCGAATCCCGCACGGTGAGAGGCAGAATGCCCACACCCGAGCGCTCGACCCCGTCAATCCCGACGATGCGGCGGCCAAGCACCTGCATGCCTGCTCCGACCGCGATCAACGGCACGCCTGCGGTGACCCACCTCTGCAGTACCGCAGCCTTCGTCAGTATGTCGGGAAGCACGGCATCGCGTGCTGATCGCGGACCGCTACCAATGTGCACCAGATCGACCTCGGCGGGCAACGCATGGCCGACGGCACCTTCGATCACCTCGACCTGCACACCACGCCATTCGAGACGACGGACTAGAGCCAGCACGTTCCCGCGGTCACCGTTGATGCCAAGTTCTTTTGCATACAGGTGAAGCACACGCACGCGGGTCATGCGCCGCCCTCCAAGTCGAGGTAGCCCAATCGCAGGCGGAACTCCATCATGAGCTCGTAATTGATGAGAGCGACTTTTGGGCCGTCGGTCGGTTCGGGCAGAGCGAGAAACGCCTCGACAGCGGGAACGAAGTCTTCGATCACCGAATCGACCTCGATCTCGGCATACGCGAGCCGCGTTGCCCACTGCCACGCCTTGGTGCCCGTGACGATGTCGACGTGATCGATACGTGACAGGTCGGTGTCATAGATCCATGACGGGTCAGGCGTGCCCTCGTCGACAGCGACCAAGACGCACTGTGGCACCCGGCCGAGTGCATCAAGGTTGAGCTGCAAGCTGGGCGGATTCTTCAT
>Ga0105049_10009978_pt1 | contig 10908 bp, 10 predicted proteins | sample MAT06_FD_78087 | JGI IMG/M metagenome (GOLD analysis project Ga0105049, IMG submission 78087) | Freshwater microbial communities from Lake Fryxell liftoff mats and glacier meltwater in Antarctica - MAT-06 | ecosystem: Environmental > Aquatic > Freshwater > Ice > Liftoff microbial mat | place... | reverse complement strand
GCTTGAGATACGCTTCCGGATCTTCGGCGTAACCGCCGAACCATTCCTCAAACGCTTTCGCGACGCGCTTGGGCGTGTCGATGAGGCCCTCGCGGGTCGGATCGTCGCCCGTCCAAGCGAGCAGTGTCCGCACGGCCTGTTCGGCTTCATCACGGCTCGGGCGGATAAGCGCCGAATCGTTCGCATGTGTCTCGATGGCTGCCATGTTCTCCCCGCAGCGTTTCTCGGTGCGTGGATCCGCACCGGGGCTGACCGAGTCTTACGTTGGCTACACTGCAGCGGTTCGCAGCGTGTCAGGTAAAACCTGTCAAATCTTAATATGGGGAGCGTCGCGTGACGTCGCCAGCGCGTCAACCGCGCCGGAAACTACATCTAGGTGGTCAGCCTAGTGCATCCGCTTGATATCGTGCGGGCTGTCGAGAGAAAAGGTTGGAATTTCAACCTCGAACAGATCGCCGTCGTTCGTCTGCACCTGATAATTGCCGCCCATCATGCCCGAGGGGGCGGTGAGGGGGGTGCCGGATGTGTATTCGAACTTCTCGCCGGGCTTGAGAACCGGCTGTTCGCCGACGACGCCGAGGCCGCGCGATTCCTGCGTGCGGCCGAACGAATCAGTGATGCGCCAGAAACGCGACCGGATCTGGACGGTTTCCTTGCCCTTGTTCTCGATTTCGACCTTGTAGGCCCAGACGTAATAATCGTCCTCAGGGGCGCTCTGGTCCGACAGGTAGATGGGCTCGACCGAAACGCTGATGCTCCGCGTCTCGCTCTGATAGTTCCACATCGCCCTGCCTCCCTCATGTGCCGGATGGTGAATGAATGATTCACCGAAATCCGTGCCGACACTTCTAGGGTCGGAGCGAACCGCGCCGCAAGGGGCGGGGAAGCGTTCACCACAAGTTTGAATCGTTAACGTGAAGATTTGAGCGCGGCGTCGATGTCGTCGATCAGATCGAGCGGATCTTCCAGCCCCACCGAAAGCCGGAACATCCCCTCGGTGATGCCGAGCGCGCGGCGTTCGGCCTCGGGCAGGCGCGCATGCGTCGTGGTGTCGGGATGGGTCAGCAGCGATTTCGCATCGCCGAGATTGTTGGAGATATCGATTATCTGCAGCGCGTCGGCAAAGGCGAAGGCCTTTTCGCGTCCGCCCGCGACCTCAAACGTCACGACCGTACCGCCGCCGCTCATCTGGCTGCGCGCCAGATTGGCCTGCGGATGATCCGGATCGAACGGATAGCGGACGTTGGAAACGCCGGGCGCGGTTTTGAGATACTCGATCAGTGTCTCGGCACCGGATGCCATCGCGCGAACGCGCAAATCCATCGTCTCCAGGCCCTTCAGCAGCACCCAGGCATTGAACGGGCTGAGCGAGGGGCCGGTATTGCGCAGGAAAATGCCCAGCTTGTCGTCGAACACTTGCTTGCGCGCCAGGATGGCGCCGCCCAGCACGCGGCCCTGCCCGTCCATATGCTTGGTCGCGGAATAGACGACCATGTCGGCGCCAAGCTCATAGGGCTTCTGGAAAATCGGGCTTGCAAAGATGTTGTCGACCACGAGTTGCGCGCCCACCGAATGGGCGAGATCGGCAATCGCCCGAACGTCGAAAATCTCCAACGCCGGGTTCGACGGCGTTTCGAGGAAGAACGCCTTGGTGTTGGGACGGACCGCCGTTTCCCAGGTCGCCATATCCGCGCCGTCGATCAGCGTCGTGGCGATGCCGAGCCGGGGCAGCAGGTCTTCCACGATATAGCGGCAGCCGCCGAAGAGCGCGCGCGAGGAAAGAACATGGTCGCCGGCCGACAGCGTGCCGAGGAACGCTGCGGCGACGGCGGCAAGGCCGGTCGCGGTGCCACGGCATTCGATGCCTTCAGGGGCGCCTTCCAGCAGCAGCAGGCGCTGTTCGAACATCGCGACGGTGGGGTTAGAAAAGCGGGAATAAATGTAGCCCGGCTCCTCGTTCTTGAAGCGCCGCTCGGCCGACCCGGCATCCGGATAGGCAAACCCGGAGGTGAGATACAGCGCCTCGCTGGTCTCGCCATGCTGCGAGCGCTCCATCCCGCCGCGCACAGCAAGGGTCCGGGGGCGAAGGGTCCGTTTGGGTTTGTCGTTCGTCATGGCAGCACCTCAGCAACAAAAAAGCCCCGCCACCCAAAAGAAGGGTCCGGGGCTGGCGCGTGGGCTGCCATCGTCCCGGCCTTTTAGCGGATGGTGTATCCCGCATGCGGCCCGCAAGCCGACCGGCTCAAATCTCCGCATGCACGGCTGCGATAGGCCCCGCCTTCGCTTCCGTCAAGCCGCGCCTCGGTTATAAGGGTCATATGACGCCGATTGACGAACCGCTGCTGGGTGGACTGGACGATGCTGCGGCCGACACGGGGCCGCGCCACACGACAGGGCTTTTGCCCGGCCAGATCCTGCGCGCGATGATCCACGCCCACGAGATCGGCGCGGCGGTCGATATCCGCGAGGAGCAGATCCAGCCCGCCAGCCTCGACCTCCGCCTCGGCGCGGTCGCCTATCGCGTCCGGGCCAGCTTCCTGCCCGGTGAAGGCCACACCGTGCGCGACAAGCTGGAGCAGGTCGTGATGCACGAGATCGACCTGACCAAAGGCGCGGTGCTGGAAACCGGCTGCGTCTATCTCTGCCCGCTGATGGAGCATCTCAACCTCGGCTACCGCGTCTCGGGTGCCGCCAATGCCAAAAGCTCCACCGGACGGCTGGACGTCTTTACCCGCCTGGTGACCGACGGCGCGCGCGAGTTCGACACCATCCCCCAGCAATATTCAGGTCCCCTTTGGGCCGAGATCAGCCCCCGCACCTTTTCGGTACTGGTACGCACGGGCTCGCGTCTCAATCAGCTCCGGCTCCGGCGCGGCACGCCGGTGGCGACGGATTCGCAGATCAAGAAGCTTCACGCCGAGATCGGCCTCGTCTCCGGCGTCGATGCCCGGATCGACAAGGGCGTCGCGTTCTCGATCGATCTCAATGGCGATGCGCTCACCGGCCTCGTCGGCTACCGCGCCAAGCGCCACGCCGGCGTCATCGACATCGACAAGGTCGGCGTCGCCGATCCGCAGGATTTCTGGGAGCCGGTCTACGCCCGCAAGCGCAGCGCGATCATCCTAGATCCCGGCGAGTTTTACATTCTGGCCTCACGCGAAGCGGTGACCATCCCACCGGACTGGGCCGCCGAGATGGTGCCTTACGATCCGCTGGTCGGTGAATTCCGCGTCCACTACGCAGGTTTCTTCGATCCGGGCTTCGGCTATTCCGGTGCGGGCGGGGCAGGCAGCCGCGCCGTGCTGGAAGTCCGTAGCCACGAAGTCCCCTTCGTGCTGGAGCACGGGCAGACCGTCGGGCGCCTGATGTTCGAACGCCTGATCGAGCCGCCCCAACGTCTCTACGGCCAGGGCATCGGCTCCAACTATCAGCGCCAGGGCCTGGCACTCTCCAAACACTTCAAGCGCGTCTGAACCTTACGGCGCGTGCGCCCTTAGGAACGCATCGACCACATAGATGACGCGGCGCTCGACATCGACGGCATCGAAGGGCGCGGGCACGCCGTAAATCCGCTTCATGAAGAGATGGCCGTAGGTGAACGAGGCGAAGTGCTCCGCCGCCAGAACAGGGTCGGGCACCTTCATGCGCCCCGCCGCGTCCTGCGCCGAGAGCCAGTCCGCAAAGGTCCGGATAAAGCGCGAGGGGCCGTGCGCGTAAATTTGCCCCAGCATCGGCTGGGCGTTCGGCGCGGCGATCAGCGCCCGCATCATCTTGATGTTTTCCGGCGCGATGATTTTGGTGTGATAGAGCCTGGCGATACTGGTGAGAACCGTGCGCGGATCGGCGTCGGGTCCCGCAGTGACGAACGGCTCCACCATCTCGGAGATGCGGTCGTCGATCATCGCATTGAAGAGCTGCTCCTTCGAGCCGAACTGGTTGTAGATCGTCTGCTTGGAGACCTCGGCCTCGAAGGCGACCTGCTCCATCGAGGCGTTGTAGCCCTTCTCGGCAAAGACCCGCCGTGCGGCTTCAATCACTGCGCTGCGCTTGCGCGAGGTGCGGCCCTGCGGCTGCGGGCGTGCGGTTTCGAGCGTCTCTGAAGACATCAATGCATCTCCTGTGCGAGCCGGTTCACCGGCTTATCGAGGAACACCATCAGCAGCGCCGCGCCCACGAAGGCCGCCGCGAGAATGTAGAAGAGATCGGAGAAGGCGAGGACTGTCGCCTGTTGATAGGTGAGCTGGCCAAGCACGCGCAACGCCGCCGCCTGTCCGTCGCCGGGCATCGTCTGCTCATAGCGCGCCGCGAAACCGTCGAGGAAATTCTGCACCATCGGATTGCCGGGCGTGAGGCCTTCGCGCAGCCGCTCCCAGTGCAGGTTGATCCGGTCGGTCATCTGCGTGTTGAGGACCGCGAGGCCGAACGCGCCGCCGGTATTGCGCATCAGATTGAAAAGCCCGGAGGCACCGCGGATCTGCGACGGCGACAGCGACTGGATCGCCATCGTTTGCACCGACAGCATGGTCGTCATCAGGCCCATGCCGCGCAGGGCCTGCGGAATGAAGATGTCCCAGTATCCGGTCTCGGTGGTCAGCGGCTGGAACTGCCACGCCGAGAGGAACAGGAAGAAAAAGCCGACAACGCCAAGCAGCCTCAGATCGACCCGGCTTGAAAGGATGCCGACGACCGGCGCGGTCATGAACATGAAAATGCCGGTGACCCACAGCCACTCGCCGATCTGCAGCGAGGAGAATTGCTGCACCCGCCCCAGATACAGCGGCAGCAGATAGGTGATACCGAACAGGCCGACGCCGACGATGAAGGCCATCACCGTCGCCAGCGCAAAATTGCGATTGGCGAAGGGCGAAAGATCGACGATCGGATTGGGTCTTGTCAGCACGCGCCAGAAGAAGATCGCGCCGGCGATTACCGAGATCGCCGCGAGGTTTCGGATTTCCGCGTCGCGGAACCACTCATTCTTGGCCCCTTCCTCCAGCACATATTGGAACGTGCCCAGAAACACCGCGAGCATGGCGAGGCCGAAGAAATCGAGGTTCTTCCACAGCCCCCAATCCGGCTCGTCGATGTCCATCGTCAGCCAGACGGTGATGGTGACGAAGATGCCGGGGATGACGTTGACGAAGAACAGCCAGTGCCAGCTCACCAGTTCGGTGATGTAGCCGCCGAGCGTCGGCCCGATGGTTGGGGCCAACGTCACGACCAGGCCGACAAAAGCGGTGGAGGCGCCGCGGCGCTTGGTCCCGAAGACGATGAACGAGGTCGCAAAGGTCGTCGGGATCATCGCGCCGCCGATGAAGCCCTGCACCGCGCGCCACACCATCATCTCCTCGATCGATGAGGAGAGGCCACACATGAAGCTGGCAAGGGTGAAGCCGGCGGCGGACGCGGTGAAAAGCGTCCGCGTCGAGAGCATCCGGCTGAGATAGCCCGAGAACGGGATCATCACGACTTCGGCGATGAGATAGCTCGTCTGCACCCAGCTCACCTCCGCCGACGAGGCGGAGAGGCCGGCCTGAATCTGCGTCAGGCTGGAGGAGACGATCTGGATGTCCAGCACCGCCATGAACATGCCGACCACCATGGCGAAGAAGCCGATCAGCACGGGCGTGCCGCGCTGTTCGATCAGCGGCTTCATCATCATGCCCGGCGGGGCGGTGGCGGCGTCGCTCATGGCGGGGGCCTTTAGCGGGTTGCCGCCTCAACAGGACGCGGCGCGGGCGCCAGTACCGATGCGGCACCCTCACCTTCACCGCGTGTATCCACCGCGACCGTCACCGACATGCCGGGGCGCAGCATCGCGAGCGCCGCAGCATCGCCCGTCACCAGCACCTTCACGGGCAGGCGCTGGACGATCTTGGTGAAGTTGCCGGTCGCGTTTTCCGGCGGCAGCAGCGAGAACTCCGAGCCGGTGGCCGGCGCGAAGCTGTCGATCTTGCCGCTCAGCTCCATGTCGGGGAAGGCATCGACGCTGACCGAGACGATCTGGCCGCGGCGCATCTCGCCGGCCTGCGTCTCCTTGAAGTTCGCAACGACATAGACATCGGGCAGCTTGACGACCGCCATCAACTGGCCGCCGGCCCGCACATACTGGCCGTCCTGCACGCTGCGCGCCCCGACGACGCCGGCAAAGGGTGCGCGGATGAGGGTGTGTTCAAGATCGATGTCTGACAGTTTCTCGGCAGCCTTGGCGGCGTCGAGATCGGCCTGCAATTGCGCGCGGGTGGATTCGATCACGGAAAGCTGTTCGCGCTCGGCCTCGAAGGCGGCGACGGCGCTGGCGACGGCGGCGTCGGCCTTGGATGAATCCGCCTGAGCCTGATCGAGCGCCTGCTTGGAGCCGCTGCCACTGGCCCGCAACTCACGCGCCCGGGCGAGATCGGCGGCGGCGCGCTTTTGGTCGGCGAGCGCGCTGTCGAGGCGGGCCTGTGCCGCGTCGATCAGCTTGCCTTCCAGCGAAAGCTTCACCGCGATGCCGTCGAGCCCGGCCTGCTTGGCGGCGGTGACCGCCTTTGCCTGATCGACACGGGCCTGAAAGTCGGCATCGTCGATGGAGACGAGAATGTCGCCGGCCTCGACCGTCTGGTTGTCGCCGACATGCACCTTGGCGACATAGCCGTTCACCCGCGCCGCGATCGCCGCCGTGTCGGCCTTCACATAGGCATCGTCGGTGGATTCGATGAACTGGCCGTAGGTGAAGTAGGTGAAGCCGTAATAGCCGATCGCGCAGATGGCGATCAGCGCGACGGCGATAAGCGCAGGACGGCGCATAGCGTGCTCGATCCGGGAAAAATGGACTGACGGGTCCAATATATGAAATTGGACTCCAAAGTCAAGTTAAGCCCCGTTTGGCCCGGAAAACCCGCCGCTTTGCCGGGGCTTGGACGCCGTGCTAACCAGACGGCGCGGCGGGTGTAGCTCAATGGCAGAGCAGAAGCTTCCCAAGCTTACGACGAGGGTTCGATTCCCTTCACCCGCTCCAGCCTCACCTGAAATCAGGCGATTGCGGCTGAGCTGACGCCCAGCCGACCGGCGCATGCCCCCTAACGCGGCGCCATGCGGATGGCGCCGTCGATGCGGACATGTTCGCCGTTGAGATAGCCGTTGGTGATCATCGTGTGAGCGAGGTGGGCATATTCCTCGGCCGCCCCGAGGCGCTTGGGGAACGGCACCTGCGCGCCGAGCGAGGCCTTCAGCGCGGCCGGTGCGCGGCCCATCATCGGCGTGTCGAAAATGCCCGGCAAAATCGTGTTCACGCGGATGGCGTCGTTGGAGAGATCGCGCGCTGCGACCAGCGTGAGGCCGACAATCCCGGCCTTGGCCGAGGCATAGGCGGCCTGCCCGATCTGGCCGTCTTTCGCCGCGACCGAAGCGGTGTTGACGATCGCCCCGCGGTCGCCATCGTCCAGCGGGTCGAGGGTCAGCATGCCCGCCGCCGAGGCGACGATGCAGCGGAACGTGCCGACAAGGTTCAGCTCCAGCGTCTTCTGGAAATTGGAGATGACGTATTTCTTGATCTCGCCGGTCTGCTTGTCGCGGCTGACCGTCTTGGCCGGGCCGCCAAAGCCGCCGCCGGCGCAGTTCACCAGAATGCGCTCCTGGCCATGCGCCGCGCGGGCCATTTCAAAGCCCGCATCGACCGCCTCGTCCGACATCACATCGACCTTGCAGAAAATGCCGCCGATCTCCTTGGCGACCGCCGTGCCGCGCTCCTCATTCAAATCGAACAGCGCCACTTTGACGCCGAACGAGGCGAGCAGGCGGGCCGTCGCCTCGCCCATGCCGGAGGCCCCGCCGGTGATCACCGCAGAAATCGTGCTGTCGAGCTTCATGATGTCGTTTCCTCAGGTTTTGATCCTTATCCCGCGACTATCGGCACCGAGCCCTTCGCGGGCAAGGCGGGCCAAAAAAGTCTCACAGCCCGCCATTGATCTGGCGCAAGGCGATCTGCCATAGCGGGTGCCAGAAAACGTGGTCCGACCGGCGAAAGTACCCGATCCGATGAGTGAGCTGGAAACCCGCAAGGCTGACGTGCGCGCCTGGTTCGAGGCGCTGCAGCTCTCGATCTTCGCGATGCTGGAAGAGATTGAGGATACGGCGCCGTTCGATCTCTATCCCGGCACGCCGGGCCGGTTCGCAGCGACGCCCTGGCAGCGCACCAAGGCGGCCGATGGCGGCGATCAGGGCGGCGGGCGCATGGGCATGTTGCATGGCCGGGTGTTCGAAAAGGTCGGCGTCCACACCTCCACCGTGTTCGGATCGTTCGGCGCCGATTTTGCCAAACAGGTCAAGGGCGCGAGCGAAGACCCGCGCTTCTGGGCCTCGGGCATCAGCCTCATCTGCCATCCGCGCAACCCGCATGTCCCGGCGGTTCACATGAACACGCGGATGATCGTCACGACGCAAAGCTGGTTTGGCGGCGGGGCCGATCTCAATCCGACGCTCGATGCCCAGCGCGCGCGCAGCCATCCCGACGCGCAGCTGTTTCACGAGCGCCTGCGCGCCACCTGCGATGCCTTCGATCCGGCCTGGTATCCAAAATACGAGGCATGGGCCGAGGAGTATTTCTGGCTGCCGCACCGCAGCGAGCCGCGCGGCGTCGGCGGCATTTTCTACGATCATCACGACAGCGGCGACTGGGCGCGTGACTTTGCCTTCACCCGGGCGGTGGGCGAGCAGTTCCGGGCGACCTACCCCGAAATCGTGCGGCGGCATCTGGCCGAGCCGTGGGACGAGACGGCGCGCGCCGAGCAGACCAAGTGGCGCGGGCGCTATGTCGAGTTCAACCTGCTCTATGATCGCGGTACGACATTCGGCCTGAAAACCGGCGGTCATGTCGAAGCGATCCTCTCCTCCATGCCACCGGTCGCCACCTGGGCTTGAGCCGGAGATTGTGACGGAAATCACGTTTTGGCCGCCGTCTGACAAACGTCATGAGCGGATTTTCGTGAATCCGCTTAGTCTCTTCTTTGCTTCGCCTTCGGCGGGCTTGGGGATGACGATGCGGATCTGGGCTATCCTTCCAGCATTGGCGCTTTCGGCGCTTGGCGCGCTGGCTCTTTCGGGAGGCGGCGCTGAGCGGCCTGAGGGCAACCCCCATATGGTCCGCCTCGCGGCCCTGCAGACCGCCGGCACGATGAGCGACGCCTGCGTCTGGTCGCCGGAAGCCGCAGTTGCAGGCGAGCCCGGTCCTTGCGCCGCAGCAGAGCTGAGCCTCGGGATACTGAGCGCCGAAGCCCCGGCCCCATTGCAGCAGATGGCCGAAGCGCCTCACGCCGATGTGGCCACCCATCGTCCGCTGATCTGGCCTGACGACTTCATCGCGCTGACCATTGCGGCGGCGACCGATGCGTGGAGTGCAACGGTCGGCTTTCTGACCGACCTCTACGACTACGCCTTTGAAGGCGAAGAGACGGACAAGCCCTCCGGCTCCTGAGCCGCTGCGGCTTAGGTCTGGGCCGGAAATCCGCCATGTCTGTAGAGCGTTAATCTCTGCTTAACGAAACTCTGGAGCCGCGCAAAAACCCGCGCTAGGCTTTGCCCAACAAATTTGGGTGGGTGGCATGGCCTTGACCGATGACGAGATTTTCGTCCGGGCGGCGCTTAAGGACGATGCGGACGATGTCGCTCGCATTTTCGTCGAGTCCTGGCGTGAATCCTATGCCGGGCTGCTGCCCACCAACTACCTCGTCCGGCTCTCGGAAGTCCGCCAGCGCCTCCTCTGGACGCGAGAGATCTCACATCGCGGCCCGCATGACGGCGTGCTGGTCGCCGAACACGATTATTACGGCGTCATCGGCTTTTGCAGCTTCGGCCCGGCCCGCGACCGGGCGGTCGGCTATGACGGCGAGATCTACACGATCTATGTCGATCCCAATCACGTCGGCCAGGGTACTGGCCACCGCCTCATGCACGCGGCCTTCGCGCGGCTCTTCGCCGAGGGCTTCCGCTCGGCGGTGATCTGGGCGCTGAAGGGCAATCCGGCACGCTATTTCTACGAAGGCGAGGGCGGCCGGGCGGTCGCCGAGCGGCCTGGCGCCGTCGCCGGCAAGCCGGTGCGCGAGGTCGGCTTCGGCTGGCCCGACATCACGCCTGCCACCGGCACGCGGGTCAGATGACGCCGCCTGCCGCCGCAGGCCCGAAACCTGCCGCCGCAGGCCCGAAACCTGCCGCCGCAGGCCCGAAACCTGCCGCCGCAGGCCCGAAACCAGCCGCAGCGGGCCCGAAAAACGTCATCCTGCTGCTGTTCGACAGTCTCAACCGGCACATGCTGTCCGCCTATGGCGGCAGCGAGGCGATCACGCCGAATTTTGACCGCTTCGCCAAACGCGCTCAAATCCTCGACAATCACTATGTCGGCGCGCTGCCCTGCATGCCGGCGCGGCACGACATATTGTGCGGAGCCTGGGATTTCCTGTGGAAGCCCTGGGGTTCGGTCGAGCTTTGGGAAGACAGCATCGCAGCGCCGCTGGCCCGCGAGAAAGTGGTGACCCAGCTCATCACCGATCACCCGCATCTCTTCGAGACCGGCGGCGAGAACTACCATTCCGACTTCATGGCATGGGACTATCAGCGCGGGCACGAGGGCGATGCGTGGAAGACTGCCCATGATCCCTCATGGGCCGGCGCGCCGCTGATGGGGCGCAAACACATGCCCTACGACAATTCGCGCGGGTGGTTTCGCGGCGAGGCAGATTTCCCCGGTCCCCGCACGATGGCCTCGGCGGCCAAATGGCTCAGCGACAATGCCGGAAAGCACGACCGCTTCTTCCTTTTCGTCGACGAGTTCGACCCGCACGAGCCGTTCGACACGCCTGACGAGTACATCAAGCGCTACGATCCGGGCTGGGACGGTCCGCCGCTGATCTGGCCGCCTTATGGCCAGGGCTG
>Ga0105049_10009977_pt1 | contig 10909 bp, 9 predicted proteins | sample MAT06_FD_78087 | JGI IMG/M metagenome (GOLD analysis project Ga0105049, IMG submission 78087) | Freshwater microbial communities from Lake Fryxell liftoff mats and glacier meltwater in Antarctica - MAT-06 | ecosystem: Environmental > Aquatic > Freshwater > Ice > Liftoff microbial mat | place... | reverse complement strand
TTGTGGAGATTACGGCGATCACCATGCGTCGGGACGCGGTGTATCCGACCACGATCGTGGGGCTGCCCCCGCAGGAGGATTACTACCTCGGCAAGGCCACCGAACGGCTGTTTTTCCCGTTGCTCAAGACGATCGTGCACGACATCGAGGACTATGACCTGCCGATGTTTGGGGCGTTTCATAACTGCGCGTGCCTGAAGGTGCAGAAGGCGTATCCGTTGCAGGGGCGGCGGCTGATGCACAGCATCTGGGGTGCTGGGCAGATGGCGTGGACCAAAACGATCTTCGTGGTGGACGACGATTGTGATGTGCACGACACCTTTGCGGTGTTGGCGCGGGCGGGCCGGTGGTGCCACCCGGTTCGGGATGTGGAGCGGGTGAACGGGCCACTCGATATTCTGGATCATGCCGCGCCACGGCTGGGAGCGGGGACGAAAATCGGGTTTGACTGCACCCGCAAGATCTCTGGTGAAGAAGTGGGTGGGGTTGAGGTTTCGGCGCGGGCACGGTCGGTTGGTGGCGATGGGGCGTATGCGGCGTACGCGGCGGCGGTGATGGCGATGCCGGGTGTTGTCGCGGTCAACGTGCCGGTTGCTTTGGAACGCGGCTGGATGTTTGTGGCGGTTCGGAAGCGTGCAGCCGGGCAAGGCGCGGACGTGATCCGCTCAATCGCGGGGTTGAGGGATGCCGGCGGCCTGACGGACGAAGAGTTGCCGCCCTTTGTTGTGGTTGTGGACGACTCGGTGGACGTGATGGATGTGGACCGGACGCTTTTTTGCTGGTGCGCCCACAGCGATGCTGGCCGCGACAGTCAGGTGTTCGGGACGGCTGCGTGGCCCCGGCTGGGGTTTGATGCGACGCCGAAGGTGGCTGGGGACGAACGCAACGGTGAGGCGGTGCGGGCGTGGCCGCCGATTGTGGCGGTGGCTCCCGAGATGGCGGCGCAGGTTGAGCGGAGGTGGGGAGAATTCGGGCTTGCTTGAACTGTCGGGTAAGCATCAATCGATGATGGTGGATTGGTCGGTGGGCCAGCGCTTGCTGCGACCGGTTTCGATCTGGCCGCCTTGAGCGATCCAGCCTTCGAGGCCGTCGGCGTAGAAGTAGACGTCGTCGTATCCATTCTGGAGGAGGCGCTTGGTCATTCCGATGGCGGAGGGAGTGCCGGGGTGAACGCCGTAGACGACAAGGCGGTCAAAGGCTTCGAGGCGGGCGTCGGGCTTCTGACCTGTCGGGATGGTCGAAAGTTGTTTATTCCAAGCGTTGGGCAGGTGAGCGATCGCGAAATCGGCGGGGGCCCGCGGATCAATCAGGAGAACGGCACCGGGTTTTCTGTCTGCTTCGCTCACCAAACGCTGCAGTTCTGCCCCGGAGATGAACTCAATGTCCTTGTCGGTCGTTTCGGTGGTGCAGCCGCCCAGCATGGAGGCCGAAAGGCCAATGCAAACACTGGTCCAAGAACACGCCGCGGAGAATTGACGTAGTACCATGACTCCAAGGGTACCACTTTGCCGCGAGGCGCGTGGAGGCCGGCGGAGAACCGTTGGATTTTGACAACACGATGAGCAAGAAATATCTGAGCCTGTCGATTCCTGAGCCTTGGTTCGCGGCGGGTGTTGCGGCTTTTTTGGCGGTATGTAGTGGGATGTCAGCGAACGCTCAACCTCAGCCGCAACCGGACGGTGCGGGTGGCAAGCCCGGGGCCGGATCGGAACGGGCGACCCGTGTGACCGTGACTTCAGTGGCTGGTTCGCTAATACCTGGCGAGACGAACTTGATCGGTTTGACGTTTCGCATCGAGGCTGGATGGCACATGTACTGGGACGGCCATAACGATTCCGGGTCGGCTCCGGAATTTACGATGACGTTGCCGGCGGGGTGGAGCCAAGGGAAGACCAAGTGGCCGGTTCCCAAGCGCCAGATGTTGCCCGGTGACATTGTCGACTATGTCTATGAAGGTGAAGTGACGCTCTTGGTGCCGCTCGAAGTTCCGGCGGCTGCGGCGGGGAGCGACGTTGAGATTCCGATCCGGTTGAAATGGCTGGTGTGTTCGGATGTGTGCGTGCCCGAGAAGGGTTCGACGACGCTGAAGGCTTTGGTCGCTCTCTCGAACGCGCCGACGGTGGAAGGGGTGGAGCAGCCTCGGCGGATTTCGGAGACGTTGCACCGCCGTTTGCCCAAGCCGATTGCTGAGGCCACTGGGATAAAAGTCACTGCGGGAGCAGGGTTTCTGCGCATCGAGGCGGAGGGGGCCAAGATCATTCGGTTTATGCCGTCGGTGTTGGGTGTTGCGTTGCTGGATGCCGCGGCTGAGGGTGAAGTGAAGGGCGGGGTGTTGGCGGCGGGCCTTGACGAGGCCGACGCTGAGCACCCGGGCGTGGCGGGCATCATTGAGGTTGTGGGTCCCAAGGGGCGTGAGGCGTATTGGTTTGAGAAGTCGTTGGCGAGCGCGGCGGCCAGCGATGGCAACCCCGAGGGCGGAAGCCCGGCACCAAAGTAGAAACGATCCGGATGAAGGACCGGGATGTGCGTCCCGCGTTTTGTCGGTGGATGTGTTGGAAGATTCTGTGGTTTGAACTTTCTGGAGATTCGCAAGATGAAGAACCTGTGTGCAACGTTGGTAACGGGACTTGTGCTGTCATTCGCGGGGACGGCGCTGGCCCAGACCGGGGCTGCTCCTTCGACGCCGAAGACCGATGGGGCGAAGGTTGCTGAGAAGGCCAAGGAAGCGGTGAAAGGCGCGAAGGCGGGCGACGTGAAGGTGGGCGACAAGGCCCCGGACTTCACGATCACCGATACCGACGGCAAGAGTCACAACCTCGCTGAACTGAACAAATCCGGGAAGATTGTCGTTCTTCAGTGGTTCAACTCCGAGTGCCCTTATGTCGTTAAACACTACGGCGATGCGGGCAACACCTTCAATGACATCCAGAAGAACTACGCGAGCAAGGGCGTGGTGTTGATCGCCGTGAACAGCGGCGGCAAGGGCAAGGCCGGCACCGGCAAGGAACTGAACCAGAAGGTCAAGGAAACATGGAAGATGGCCTATCCGATCGTTCTTGACGAGAGCGGCGAGATCGGCCGGGCGTACGGCGCCAAGAACACACCGGCGATGTACATTGTCAACAAGGACGGCATTGTTGCGTACACCGGCGCCATCGACGATGACAAGGGCAGCGAGAAGCCGGGCAAGACGAACTATGTCACCAAGGCTCTTGACCAGTTGATCGCGGGCGAGACCGTGACGACGAGCGAGACCAAGCCCTACGGCTGCGGTGTGAAGTACGGCTCCTGAAGCCTTGAGACGGTAGTTGGAAGACTTTCAAATAGGTCCGGGCGTTGAATCGTCCGGACCTTTTTTTTCGTGTCGGCTTCGTGACGGAACGCACCACGACCGGGCGCGATCGCTCGTATCCTTGGAGTCACATGCTCGGAACCATCTTCGATTTTCTGCTCGTTGTCCTGGGTTTCAGTTCGATCGTGGTAATCCACGAGTTCGGGCACTTTCTGGCGGCCCGGTGGGCGGGAGTGAGGGTTCTCGCGTTCGCGGTTGGCTTTGGGCCGGCCTTGGTTTCGTACCGCAAGGGGCTTGGCGTTCGGGCCGGGAGCAGCGAGCGCGAATATGCGGAGCGGCTGCTGGCGGGTGGTGCCGGATTGGGGGCGATCAGCCCGACGGAGTACCGGATCAACGGGTTGCCCTTCGGCGGGTACGTCAAGATGCTGGGGCAGGAGGATCTGGACCCGGCGGCCGCGAGCCGCGCTTCTGACAGTTACCAAAACTGCGTGCCGTGGAAGAAGATGGTGATCATTTCGGCGGGCGTGGTGTTCAATGTCGTTGCCGCGGCCGTGCTGTTTATTGTGGTGTTCATGGCGGGCCTCAAGACCGAGTCGGCGCGGATCGGGGTGGTTCAGGCCGATTCGCCGGCGGCGACGACTGTGGCGACCAATGCAGGGCGGTTGGGGGTTGCGGAACCGGGGCTGAAGCCGGGGGACCGTGTGCTGGAGGTGGGGGGGCGCGAGGCCCGGTCATTCGATGATGTGATGCTCGTCGGCGCGATGGCGAAGCGCGGCACGGCGGTAGCCATGCTGGTGGAGCGGGAGGGTGTTGCTGAGCCGCTCTCGTTCGCGATTGTTCCGAAGGTTGGAAGGCTGAGCGGGATGTTGGAGTTGGGGGTGGGCCCGGCATATTCATCGATGGTGTTGCAGTCTCGGAATGGGAAGGAAGCGGCCGAGATACGGGAGGTCTTTGCATCGATCGGGCTTGCGGGTGTTGAGCCGGGGATGCGACTGGTTCGCGCGGGGACCATTACGGACGTTCGCGATGCATCTGCAGTTGTGGCCGCGGCCCGGGCGTCGGGCGGTGAACCGTTTGAACTGGAGTTTGCGGGCGACGGAGAGGCGAACATCGTGAAGATGGTCGCGCCGGGCGCTGAGTTTCAGCAGGATTTGGTGGCGGGTTTTGATGGCAGCCGTGTGTCCATTGAACATCTTCTTGGCATGGTGTCGGTGATGACGGTGGGGCTGGTCGAGGAGGGTTCACGCGGCTTTGAGGCGGGCCTTCGCACCGGCGATGTGTTCGTTCGATTGGGGGCCGTTGAGTATCCATCGGTGCTGCAGGGCGTGGCCGAGATCCGGTCGTTGAAGGGGAAGCCGATTCCTGTGGTGGTGTTGCGCACGAACGAAGCCGGGGTGGCGGAAGAGGTGACGCTGACTGGCGTGTCGGTGAATCGGAAAGGGCAGATCGGCTTTAGCGTCGGGGATGCAAGCGGGAGCCGTGCCCTTTTGGCCGCGACGCCGCCGGAACTGTTGACGCTGGCCGGTGGTGGCGCGGCGTGGGGTGGGCCGGGATCTGAGGTCGTGAGCGTGAACGGAACGCCGGTGGCGAATTTTGCGGAAATCCGTGAGGTGTTGCGGGCGGCGGCCGTGGGAGATCGTGCGGTGATTGCGGAAGTTCGGCCGCCCTCGGGCGGGGCGCTGCGGACGGTGCGATGGGACTTGACGCAGGCGCACGTCGATCACTTGGCGGGGCTTTCGTGGACGTCACCGATCTCGCAGGGAATCTTTGAGCAAGAGAAGACCGTGCTGAAGGCGGGGAATCCGGCCGAGGCGGTGGTGATGGGGCTGGGTGAGACGCGGCGCGTGATGCTGCAAACCTACGTGACGTTTGCGCGTCTCTTTGAGGGGTCGATCAAGGTGTCGCACCTGAAGGGGCCGGTGGGTATTGCGCACATCGGAACGCTCATCGCGGGGAAGGGGACGGTGTGGCTTCTGTTCTTTCTGGCGCTCATCAGCATCAACCTTGCGGTGATCAATTTTCTGCCGTTGCCGATCGTGGATGGGGGCCAGTTTCTGCTGATCGTGTACGAACAGATTCGCGGGCGGCCTGCGCCGGTGGGTTTTCTCAACGCGATCACCATCGGCGGGTTGGCGATTATCGGGTCGCTGTTTCTGATTGTGACGTTTAACGACATCCGCAACTTGTTCGGCGTGTGAAGAGTCACCCTTGCTCGGATTGCTCGGACTTCTTGCGCTGGGGTTTCTCATCGCCAATTTGGCGATGACGGGGTACACCGTGTGGATGCTGGTGCATCCGCCGCGGCGGACGTACGCCACGGCCTTGGCGAGGGGGATTCCTGGAGACCCGGGAGAGGTTGGGCCGGATGGGGGTGGCCCGTACGTGTTTGAATCTTGGGAAACGGAACCTGGGCAGGGCCGTGGTGGATTGAAGGTGTGGGATGTCGGCGGGAAGGATGCCCAAGGGCCGGTGGTGGTCTTTGTTCATGGGTGGGGCGATTCGCGGATCGGCGGGTTGTCGCGTCTGCCGGTGTTCGCGGGGATTGCGTCGCGGGTGCTGATGTTTGACCTGCGCGGGCACGGAGAATCGGGCGGCACGTGCGGCTTGGGTGTTCGCGATGTTGGCGATCTTGGTGCCGTGGTGGCTCGCATCGGGGGCGAGCGGCCGATCGTGCTGGTGGGGTGGTCGATGGGGGCGGGCGTGGCGATTGCCTTTGCCGCGAGCGGGTTGGGAGTGAGCGGGCGCGTGGCGGCCGTGATCGCGGAATCGGCGTACCGATTCGGGAGCACGCCGGCCCGGAATGTGCTGAGGATGTCGCGTTTGCCGTACCGGATTAATCTGCCACTTGCGTTCGCGTGCCTCGGGGTGGAGCACCGACTGGGCTTGCGAGGATTTGATGGGCCGCGATTTGACCGGGCGGCTCTGGCGTCGCGGTTGAAGGTGCCGCTGCTGGTGATTCATGGGTTGGATGATCGGACGAGCCCGCCGGCCGATGGGAAGTTGATTGCTCAAGCCGCGCCGAACGGTGAGTTTCTGGGGGTGGCCGATGCGGGGCACCACGGATTGTGGACGAAGCCGGAGACGGGCTTGCTGGTGGGGAAGGCGTCCGCGGACTTTGTGGCGAGGCAGGTGAGAAGTAGGATGCCTGTGTGACGCAGGTGTGACGCCGATTGGTGCGGGTTCCATAAGATCGGGGATGAACGAGATCCTTGAACGACCTGTGTCGCCGACCGTGGATGCCGTGATGGCGTCCGAGCGGGCGGCTGCGTTCACGAAGCGTTCGATCAAGGCGGCCAGCAAGAGCGCCGGGCTCCGGCTTGCGCTCTCGATGATCGATCTCACGACGCTGGAGGGGAAAGACTCGGTTGAGAAGGCGCGGTCGCTGTGCAGCAAGGCCGCGCGGCCATATGAACTCGATGAACGGGTGCTGGGTGAACGGCTTCCGGCGTGCGCTGCGGTATGCGTGTATCCGGCGCTCGTTCGGGCGTGCCGCGAACAGTTGCGGGGGTCGGATGTGAAGGTGGCGAGCGTGGCGACGGGTTTTCCGAGCGGGCAGTTTCCGCTCTCGGTGCGGCTTGAGGATGTGAGGCGGGCGGTAGCGGACGGTGCGGACGAGATCGACATGGTTATCAACAGGGGTTCGTTTTTGGCCGGCCGGTATGTTGAGGTTGCGGACGAGATTTCGCAGATTAAATTGGCGTGTGAGCGGGAGGACGGGTCTTACGCCCATTTGAAGGTGATCTTGGAGACGGGCGAGTTGGAAACCTTGGATTCGGTGCGGCTGGCCAGCGATATTGCGATCCGCGCGATGCACGATGTGCACGTGCCGCGGCATGCTCACGGGGCGGATTTCATCAAGACGTCAACGGGCAAGGTGCAGCCTGCGGCGACCATGCCCGTGACGCTGGTGATGCTCGAGGCCATCAGGGACTGGTATCTCAAGACGGGTGAACTGGTGGGGATGAAGCCGGCGGGGGGTATTCGCACGGCGAAGCAGGCGCTGCATTACTTGGTGATTGTCAAAGAGACGATGGGGCCACTGAAAGTGCCGGGCTTTGAAGCGGTGGACGGCAATCCGTGGTTGACACCAGACTACTTCCGGTTTGGTGCGAGCGCTCTTTGCAACGACCTTCTGCGGCAGATTGTGCGGCTGAAGACAGGCAAGTATGTTGCGGGGCATGACTTTTCGGAGGCTTGAGCGCGGGTTGAAGGAACGAGGCTTGGGAGTTCTTGGGGCCGACGCAAGGGTCGGTTTTGATTCGCGTGGCAATTGGTGAGGGGAGACCTGTTGCGGGGGTGAATGCCTCCCAAAGATGGGCCATGCCCGACGCCCTCTTCCCCTCGCAAACGAACGGTCACCATCCTCCTGGGGTTGCGGCCACGCGGGTTCCTGCGCCATCGCCGATCGCGGCGTTCGCCTCGGCGTTTGCAACGCTCGACACGTATGCACCGGCTCCGGAATCGGTGAAAGTGTCGATCGCGGACGCGTATGGCCACTTTATTGGTGGGCGATTCACGGAGCCACACCGAGGAAAGGGCGGAACATTCGCCACGATCAACCCGGGTACGGAAGAGGTGCTGGCGGAAGTTTCGCAGGGGACGGTGTCGGACGTGAATGCGGCGGTGAAAGCGGCCCGCGCTGCGTTCCCGGCGTGGGCGGCGTTGCCGGCGATTGAGCGCGGCAAGTACATCTTCAGAATCGCCCGTCGGATTCAGGAACGGGCCCGGGAGTTGGCGGTCCTTGAGACGCTCGATTCGGGCAAGCCGATCAAGGAGTCGCGGGATGTCGACATCCCGCTGGCGGCGGCGCACTTCTTTTATCACGCCGGATGGTCCGACAAATTGCAGTATGCGTTCCCCGGTCGAACGCCGCGGCCGCTGGGGGTATGCGGGCAGATCATCCCATGGAACTTCCCGCTGCTGATGGCGGCGTGGAAGATTGCCCCGGCCCTGGCGTGCGGGAATACGGTGGTTTTGAAGCCAGCCGAGACGACACCGCTGAGCGCGCTCCGGCTGGCGGAGATTATCGAGGAAGTGGGGCTGCCGCCGGGCGTTGTGAACATCGTGACGGGGGACGGTCGGACGGGCGCAGCGTTGGTTGAACACGCGGGGGTCGACAAGATCGCGTTCACGGGTTCGACCGAGATCGGCAAGCGGATTGCGCTCGCGTGCGCCGGAACTTCGAAGAGGTTGACGCTGGAACTGGGCGGCAAGAGCCCGCACATCATTTTCGAGGATGCGAGTCTTGACCAGGCGATCGAGGGGATCATCGCCGGGATCTATTTCAATCAGGGTGAGGTGTGCTGCGCGGGGTCGCGGCTGTTTGTGCAGGAGAGCATTGCGCCCGAGGTGTCGCGGCGGCTTGCGATGCGGCTCGGGAGTTTGCGGGTGGGTGACCCGATGGACAAGAACACGGATGTCGGGGCGGTGAATAGCCGCGAGCAATTGGACCGCGTCAATCACTACCTGCGGCTGGGCGTTGAGGAAGGTGCTTCGTTGTGCGGGCCGGTGGGGGCGGCGGCTGACTATGGGCTTCCCTCGAAGGGCTTCTATTGCCGCCCGTGCTTCTTTACGAACGTACAGCCGAGCCACACCATTGCTCGGGAAGAGATCTTCGGGCCGGTGCTGAGCGTGATGACTTTCCGCACTCCGGAGGAAGCGATTGCGCGGGCGAACAACACACCGTATGGGCTGGCGGCGGGCATCTGGACGGACAAGGGGAGCAAGATTTTCGAGATCGCCCGGAAGTTGAAGGCGGGGGTGGTTTGGTGCAACACGTACAACCGCTTTGACCCCGCGAGCCCGTTTGGCGGTTTTAAGGAAAGCGGGTTTGGTCGCGAAGGCGGTGTGCAGGGGTTACGGGCGTACGTGAGGCTCTGAGGCGACGAGAGAGACGGAGAACGCACGACCTTGCACGACCCCACCCAACTGCCGACAGGGCTTCCCGTACCGGCGGACGACGGCGCGTGCGATCACCTCGTTGGCACGCTGCTTCCGTCGATTGAGTTGGGTTGCGGCAACGCTGATTCCATTGACTTGAAGCGATTCCGTACGGATGCACGGCTCGCCGAGGCGGTGTTGTTTGTGTACCCACGGACGGGTGTCCCTGGTCAACGGCCGTCCCTTGGGTTTGGAGGCGAGGAATGGGACACGATCCCCGGGGCTCGCGGCTGCACGCCGCAGTCTTGCGGTTTTCGCGACGGATATGCCGGGTTTGAAGGGCTTGGCGTGCGCATCTTCGGGGTGAGCACCAACACGGTTGAGCATCAGGCCGAATTCAAGAGTCGGATGCAGATTCCGTTTCCGCTTATTTCTGACTCTTCCCTCCAACTTACGCGTGCGGTTCGCCTTCCGACCTTTGAATTTCCCGTTGAGAGCGGCGGCCCCAACACGATGCTCCACCGCATGGCCTGGTTCGTGGTGCGGGGTCGGATCCACAAAGTGTGGTACCCGGTGTACCCGCCCAGCGAGAACGCAGCGCGGGTTCTGGCGTGGCTGCGGGCGAGACCGAGCGTGCGAGCCGCGACACCCGCCGACGTTGCGTGGATCCGCGCCGAACTCCACCGGCACTGGCATTCGACGTCGATCTCGTCTCGCGGCAAGGTTTTTGCGGCCGACCAATTGCCGGCGCTGATCGCGGAAACTGGGGGTACGCCTGCGGGCTTGTTGACCTATTCCGTGGAACGCGACGGCTGCGAGGTTGTGACGCTGAGCAGCACCGTTGAAGGAAAAGGTGTGGGGGCCGAACTGCTCTGCGCGGTGGAGGCCGAGGCACTCCGGGCCGGTTGCGGGCGGCTTTTTCTTACGACCACTAATGACAATCTTCACGCCCTCGGGTTTTATCAGCGGCGGGGTTGGAGTCTGGCGGCGCTGCACCGGGGAGGAATGGATGAAGCGCGGCGTTCGAAGCCGGAGATACCGTGGATGGGCCTCAGCCGGATCCGATTGCGGGATGAGATTGAACTCGAATTGAGCCTTTCGCAGGTGCGATGAGAACAGCACGATCCCGGTCCGCTCGACCCGATCGCGCAGATCCGAAAGCAGATTTCCGAGTTTGTGGTTATCATTTCGTTAGGTGGTGTCTGGCAGCGTCTCGCTTGAACCCGCTTCAAACCGTTCCTATCCTCAGGCTCGGAATAAGTTCAGAAACTGTTTGAATTGAAGGACACGATTCGATGGCACTCGTTCTTGAGCAGCGCAAGCAGGTAGTTTCAACTCACCAGACACACGCCACCGACACCGGCTCGGCCGAGGTTCAGGTCGCAATGCTGACCGCGAAGATTATCGCGGTGGCTGGCCATATGCAGGGGCACGACAAGGACTTCCATTCTCGCCGCGGCTTGGTGATGATGGTCGGACGGCGCAACCGCCTGCTGAAGTACTTGGCGCGGACCAGCCCGCAGCGATACCAGAATCTGATCGCCAAGTTGGGTCTGCGTAAGTAAGAATTGAACCGGCCCGTGACTGAGATGTCACGGGCCGTTTTCGTTTTGGGTTGGTTTGGTCGGCGTGGCGTTTTGGTTCGGGCGGTCGTTACGGCCGGGCGGCAGTGGACAAAGTTCAGCGGTTTCTGGGCTTCGAGCCGGAAGACTTCTGGGATTTGTCTTCTGCCATCCG
>Ga0105049_10009976_pt1 | contig 10910 bp, 7 predicted proteins | sample MAT06_FD_78087 | JGI IMG/M metagenome (GOLD analysis project Ga0105049, IMG submission 78087) | Freshwater microbial communities from Lake Fryxell liftoff mats and glacier meltwater in Antarctica - MAT-06 | ecosystem: Environmental > Aquatic > Freshwater > Ice > Liftoff microbial mat | place... | reverse complement strand
TCTGGAGTTTCCCCACTTTTTTTTCCTGCTTTGTATGAGATATGTGAAGCTATGCCGTATTCAGAAGTGCTGTGCATCCCTTCAGTTCTGATTTGAACCTCGACTATATTTCCATCTCCAGTAAAAACAGTTGTATGCAGTCCTTGATAGCCATTTGGTTTAGGGAACGCAATATAGTCCTTTATTTTTCCAGGAAGTGGTCTCCACGATCCGTGCACAATCCCGAGGACTCGATAACAGTCTTCATTTGTCTTTACAATGATACGAGCTGCAAGAACATCGAAAACCTGCTCGATATCTTTTTTCTTAGCTTGCATTTTTTTATGGAGGCTCCAAACTCCTTTTACGCGGTATTCAGTGCGAACACTCGTTAAACCCTCTTTGGCCAAGGCTTTTTTAACTGATTTCAAGAATTTTTCAAGACTCTCGACGTTCTCTTGATATTTTTGCTTGAGAAGAATTTTTAGTTTTGAATATTCTTCTGGGTAAACGAAAGGGAATGAAAGATCCTCTAGTTCACGAGAGAGTTTTCGAATACCGAGTCGGTAGGCAATTGGTGCATATATTTCAAGCGTTTCTGTCGCTATTCGTTTCCGTTTTTCGAGGGGAATGTGTGAAAGGGTGCGCATGTTGTGAAGGCGGTCTGCGAGCTTGATCATCAGTACTCTGATGTCTTCCGACATCGCCACAAAAAGTTTACGGAGACTTTCATTGTGTCTGTCACTCCCTCGATATCTGAGTTTTCCAAGCTTCGTTACTCCTTCTACAAGAAAGACGATTTCAGAATTGAATTCTTTTTCTAATTCTTCGTCAGTGACTGATGTGTCCTCCAGCGTGTCATGAAGAAGCCCTGCGACGATTGTTGTTGCTCCCATGCCGTATTGAGCTAGGATTTTTGCTGTTTCTGAGAGGTGTACGAAGTACTCTTCGCCAGAAAATCGTTTCTGGCCCGCGTGTGCATTGAGGGCAAATTCATAAGCACGTTTTATAAGTACCGCGTCATGAGGTTCTCGTGAGCTCATTTCACCAATGATTTCTTGAATAGTGACCATAATCACATTCTACGTTTTAAATAATAAAAGCCAACTGGTTACTAAAGCTAGCTTTTAAACTATATTTTTGAACTTACTTTACGAGCTTGTGTGGATTGTGGTTTGCACATACCTTATTTGAACATCTTTCAGGAATGGTTTTCGGTCACGAATAATTTCTTCGTCGTCACTCAGAAATTTTCTTGACCACAGCTCGTGGTTTTGCTTGCTAGCAAAACATCACTACGCCTCACTAAGACGACCGCGTACAAAGCGAAGGCTTTGTACTGTCATATTACTTTACGAGTTTGTGCGGATTATGGTTTGGGCAAGACTTGTTACTACAGCGTTCGGGTATTGTCTTAGGTCACAAGTCAAATTTGTTCCGACGAACCAATTCGCTCGCGACCCCGGCTCGAAATCTCGCGTTGGTACGCTCGATATATCTGCGCCTCACTAAAACCAATGTGCATGCAGTGAAGACTGCATGCTTACCATATTACTTTACGAGCTTGTGTGGATTGTGGTTTGCACATACCTTATTTGAACATCTTTCAGGAATGGTTTTAGTGCCGGCCATCATCAGCGCTCCGCACATATCACATATTGCTCCGGTTGGCTTTGCTTTGATTGCGTGTTTACAATCTGGATAGTTGCTACAGCTATAGAAAATTCCAAATCGCCCACGCCGTTCCATCATGTCTCCTTTTTTGCAGATAGGGCACACAACGCCAGTCATCAGTTTCTTTTTTGCCTCAGGGTCTTCTTTTACAAATTTACATTTAGGATATCGTCCACACGCGATAAATCTTCCAAATCGTCCGTCTCGCTCGAAGAGATTTGATTTTTCGCATTTTGGACAGACCTCCCCGGTGTCTTTCGGCCCTTCAAGTTCTGTTCCATCTATGGTTCGTGCTCCCGTACAGTCAGGGAATCTTTCACAAGAAAGGAATTTTCCTTGTCGAGAAAGTTTGATAATCATTCCCGCATTGCATGTTGGGCATTTCCATTTAGGATCTGCTACTCCCATATTAGTGATCTTGGCGAGCTTGTCTTTTGACTTCACTTCTTTCAAAAATGGACCATAAAAATCTTTGAGAGTTTTTACATACTCTGCTTTTCCATCAGCGATAAGGTCTAGTTTATCCTCCATTTCAGCAGTAAATGAATCACTAATATACTGCGTAAAATTTTCTTCAAGAAAACTACTCACCACGTCTCCGGTGTCTGTTGGAATAAGAGATCGTTGCTCTTTCATCACGTACCCTCGATCGACAATAGTCTTTATAATTGACGCATAGGTGGACGGGCGTCCAATACCTCTTTTTTCAAGTTCTTTGACAAGTCCCGCTTCTGAATATCGAGGTGGGGGAGTTGTTTGCTTTTCTTCGGTTGAGAGTTTTATTAAATTCAAAGCCAGGCCCTCGGAAAGTTTTGGAACCATAACGTCTTCTTGCTTGGCGTTTGGGTCTGCCATGAGCCAGCCGTCAAACAGCACCCTCGAGCCGTTTAGAGCAAAGTCAGGAATAGAGTCAGAGGAGACATTTGCGGTAATTTTTGTGCGAAGCATTTTTGCGTCCCTCATCTGAGAAGCGATGGTCCGTTGCCAGATAAGTTTATAGAGGCGCCTCTGCTCGTCTGTTGTTCCTGCGTTGTCTTTAGAGAGATCAGAAGGGCGAATTGCTTCGTGGGCTTCCTGTGCATTCTTGCTGGTTTTTCCATAGACTCTTTCTTCAAGTAATTCTTTTCCAAATTTTTTGGTGATGACCGCTGCAATTTGTTTTTTTGCAACAACACTGAGGTTTGTGCTGTCGGTACGCATATAGGTGATGTGCCCTGCTTCGTAGAGTTTCTGAGCAATTGACATTGTCCGTGATGGTGAAAAGCCAAGGCGACTACTTGCTGATTGCTGAAGAGTTGAAGTAATGAACGGAGCTTTTGGAGCACGTTTTACTTCAGTTTCTTTAATCTCTTTAATTTTCCAATCTTCTTTTTCTGCAATTTTTACAATCCTATCTACTTCATTCTTTTCGCGAGGTTCGTTCTCGCACGTAAACGTCAGTTCAGTCTTGTCTTCAGTATTAAATAGACCAGAAAGAGTCCAAAATGTCTCTGGAATAAAGCTCCTGATTTCTCGTTCACGCTCCATAAGGATGCGAAGAGCGGGGGACTGCACACGACCCGCAGAGAGTCCGTAGCGAACTTTTTTCCAGATAAGTCCTGAAAGGTCGTATCCCACAAGGCGGTCGAGAACCCTGCGCGCTTCTTGCGCAGTCTTTAGGTTGTCGTCGATGTCGCGAGGATGCTTTACGGCTTCGATAACAGCATCTTTAGTGATTTCATGAAAGACAACTCGCTTTGGATGACGGAGTCCCACAGCTTGTGCAATGTGCCAAGCGATAGCTTCGCCTTCTCGGTCGGGGTCGGTTGCAAGGAGTACTTCTTTGGCGCTTCCTGCAAGTTTTTTGATTTCAGCAATTACTTTTTCTTTGCCACGGCTAATCTCATAATGGGGAGTAAATCCTTTTTCGATATCAATCGCCTTTTTATTATTTTTAGGAAGATCACGCACGTGTCCAATCGAAGCGACTACCGTGTATTCGCCGTCTAAATATTTTGAAATAGTCTTTGCTTTAGCAGGAGACTCAACGATAAGAAGTTTTTTACTCATGTGGTTTGTGTACGTATTAGTACTACAGATATTTTTTGAATGCAAATTGAATGCAAAAGAACAAGAGGAATAAAAAGAATAGAAAAGAATAAGTGGAACAGAGAATAAGAAAATTGAATGCGAGCGAATAAAGAGAAACAATAAAAACTAGCATATCGTATCCGACTGTTTTATTATTTTCTAGCAACTACCTCAATCGTATCTCTCCCATATTTTCTACAATAATTCCTTTTATCTCCATTGCTGCAAGGATAGAATTGATTTCATAAGCGGGTTTCTTAAGCGCTCGGATAATATCATCACGCTCTAAGGGCTCTAACAACAGCTCTACGATATCTTTTTCTTCGTCGCTTAGGTCAGAGTAATCTTTAGTATTTGATTCCTCCGTTTGAAATCCAAATGATTGAAGAATGTCTTTGCCGGACGTAATAGGGGTAGCACCTAGGCGAATGAGCATGTGCGGACCTTCTGTATTTTTTGAAAATATGGAGCCAGGAACTGTCATCACTTCGGTGTTATAGTCAGTTGCAAGTCTCGAAGTGATAAGGGTTCCCGATTTAAGTTCTGCTTCAATTACTAATACTGCGTCGCTCATTCCAGCCATAATTCTGTTACGTTGCGGAAAGCTCCAGGGAGTTGCTTTGAAAGTTGGTTCAAATTCCGAAAGAAGAGCCCCGCCTGAATGGATGATTTCTTCGGCAAGTTGCCTGTGTGAACTCGGATAGAGCGCTGATGAATCAAGTCCAGAGCCAGGAATAGCGATGGTGTGAAGATTATTTTTGATTGCAGCTTTATGGGCAATAGAGTCGATGCCGAGAGCGAGTCCTGAAACGATAGAGATTGGAAAACCGCGCAATTCACTTATAAGTTTTTCACAAGCAGCTTTTCCATACTCGCTATATTTACGGGCACCAACTACACAGAGAAGCTTCACGCCTTCTTTTGGAAGAGTCCCAGCGCAGTACAGTTGTTTTGGAATATCAGGTATTTCAAAAAGCCCACTGGGGAACTCATTTTTTGGTAACTCCCGAATTGAGTATGCCATATTCATAATTATACCAATATTTGTTAGGATGTAATCTACCTTATTAACCCCACTAGAATCTAGCAACTAGCATCTAGTAACTAATCATTATGCTCGATATCAAATTCATCAGAGAAAACGCCGATATTATAAAAGAAGGAGCTAAGAAAAAGCGTATCGTGGTAGATGTTGACGGGCTACTTTCTCTTGATGAAAAACGACGAGAACTGCTTCTTAAGGTGGAAGACAAGCGTAAAACTCAAAATGATATGAGTCAAAAAATTGCTTCTGAAACTAATTCAACGCTCAAGCTTGAATATATTAATAGTATGACTACCGTTAAAGAGGCGCTCAGAATAGAAGAAGAAGAATTAAAGGAGATTATGAAGAGCTGGCAGCTGCATATGGTGCAGATTCCAAATGTTCCCGACATGTCTGTTCCAGATGGAGAAAGCGATGCGGACAACAAAGAAGTAAAAATTTGGGGAGAGATTCCAAAATTCTCTTTTGAGCCAAAATCACATATCGACATCATGCAACGACTCGATATGGTGGATTTTGACCGTGGGACTAAAGTCGCTGGATTTAGAGGATACTTTCTAAAAAATGATGGGGCACTGCTTTCGTTTGCTGTTTGGAATTATGCGATGGATTTCTTTTTGAAAAAAGGATTTAATCCTTTCATCGTGCCTTCGCTTGTGCGTCGTGAGACCCTCATGGGAACCGGGTATCTTCCACAAGGTGAAGAAGATTTGTATAAGACACAAGATGGAGACTTTCTAGCGGGAACTGCAGAGGTTGCAACGATGGGGTACCACATGGATGAAATATTGTCGGGCGCTGACCTGCCTAAAAAATTCCTTTCTTTTTCTCCGTGCTTTCGAAGAGAAGCAGGAAGTCACGGAAAAGATGTAAAAGGCCTTATACGCGTACATGAATTTTACAAACTCGAACAAGTGGTGCTCTGTGAAGCCAATCATGAAACTTCGGTAGCACATCATGAAGAGCTCAATCGAAACACAGAAGAATTTATTGAAAGCCTTAATATTCCGTATCACACAGTGGTGAATTGTGGAGGAGACCTTGGACTCGGCCAAGTAAAAAAATATGATATCGAACTTTGGGTGCCGCTCGAACAGACATATCGAGAAATAAGCTCCGCTTCATATTTTCATGATTTTCAAACTCGAAGATTAAATATTCGCTACAAAGACCACGAAGGAAAAATGAGATATCCTCACTCACTTAATTCTACTGCAATTCCAACCCCGCGTATCCTAGTGTCACTTGTTGAAAACTTTCAACAGGCAGACGGCAGTATTTTGATTCCAGAAGTACTTCGTCCATACATGGGTAACCGATTAGTAATAGAGAAAAAATAAACTTATGGTACGGACATTGCGCTCTCTAAAACAGCAAAAAAAACAACGCAGACTTCTTATTGCAAAAATAAGCCTGGCTGTCTTTGGGCTCGCAGTCTTACTCGGTGGGCCGGCTCTTTTATCTCACGCAAACTTCTTAAAAATCTCACAAATTACAGTTTCGGGAAATGTGGCTGTTGCAAGCGCTACCATTCAAGAAGAAGTACAAAAAACTCTGAGTGGTACCTACGCTAAGGTTTTTTCGAGAGCAAATGTAGTTATCTATCCGCAAAGTGAAATCGTTGCTAATCTTACCTCTTCTTTTTCCCGATTTGAATCTATACATGTTGAACGTGATTCTTTGCAGTCACTTCATGTGTCAGTTGTTGAGCGAAAACCATCTGCGCTCTGGTGCCAAACAATAGAAAAAAATTCTTGTTACTTTATTGATAGCACAGGGCTTATTTTCGATACAGCAGGAGATTTTTCTGAAAATGTTTATTTTGTATATGTCGGCAACGTTACGAATGAGCCTATTAACGCTCATTTTTTGTCACCAGCTAATTTTTTGAAGGCTAATGCTATTATTTCTGGAATCAAAAATCTTGGACTAATTACAGTTCAATTCACGCATATCTCTGACACCTCTTTTGAGGTGGGTCTTAAGGGTGGTGAGCACATCATCATTTCTCTAACCGATGATCCTTCAAAAATTATTTCAAATCTGGAGTCCGTTCTCATAGACCCGAACCTTAGTATTTTTCAAAATAAAGAGCTTTCCGTCTCTTCTATTGATGTACGATACGGAAACAAAATCGTATTAAAAAAAAAGTAGAAAATTAGAAGTGGCAGCTCTATAAAAAGACGCTATACTATATATATGAATATGCTTCTCTTTTTTCCATACTATGTGCGATGGCATTATGGGCAAGGCACAAAAGACCTATTTGTAATCCTAGGACGATTTTTATCATTTGTATTTTCTTGGTTTTCCATAACGCTTCTTTTACAAACCCTTTTTTCTCCTTGGAAACGATTGGGAAGTGAGTACCAGAAAGGCTTTCATCCAGAAGAATTTTTCAGCTCTCTTCTCATAAATACAATTATGAGAATCGTGGGATTCTTCATTCGTACTGTTGTTGTGGTACTCGGACTTATTGCCACAATGGTGACTATGACAGCCTCTCTTGTTTTGGCAATTATATGGATTTTTTATCCTTTCGTTTTGGTATTTTTGACAGTCTTGTTTATTGAAAATATTTTTTAACATGAATTTTAATCAATTAAAAAAAGAACTAGAGTATTTTTATCCAGTATATTTGCTAGAAAAAATAATAAGTCATAGCACCCGGCGTATCGTTCTGCGAGTCTTGAGCGCTCTTCTCGTCATTTTATTCGCACTCGCCAGCGGGCTTATTACTGAACCAACAAAAGCTTTAACAGGATTGTTTTTTCTTATTTTGATTATTTTCATAAAATTATCAGCTCTCGAGGGCCTTTATTTTTCTTATCTCTTTAGCACAAAAAATGTCAATAATCTTTATGAGCTTTCTGATATTGTATATTCAACAAACCAAAGAGATCTGACCAAAGGATTTATTGAATCTCGTGCAGGGTATAATGCTCTCCTGCGAGCAGGATTTGATGATGATTCCATCGCCCTTTTTTTATCTCAAAGAAAAATGTGCTTATCCTCTGAAACGGTTACGTTTGAAGACTCTTCTTCAAAAGTTCAAAGCTACATTCATGCACTCATAAAGGGAGATGGGGAATTCCAAGGATTTTTAAATTTGCAAAAAGTAACCGAAGAAGTACTGCTCGAAAGCTTTTCTTGGTCCTCAAAAATTTTTGAAGCAGATCTTAATCGTGAGCGATACTGGGCGCAGTCATTTCTAGAACGGATAACTCCAATCGGAAGAGATTGGTCATATGGAGAAGCATACTTTCTCAACAGATTTAGCTCACCCTTACTTGTTTCTTTTGAAGATCAGACCGAGCTCCACCAGGAAGCAATAGGTACGCTTGAGATATCCCTTTCAAAGTCATCACAGTCAAATGTTTTGATTGTTGGCGAAGAGGGAACTGGTAAAATAGAAATCATAGAAGGACTTGCTCGCAAGATTCATCACAACCAAAGTAACCCTGCACTTCATAAAAAGAAATTTACAGTTCTTCATGTCGATTCGCTGATTGCAAAGTACTTGGATGCTTCAAGTTTTGAGAAGGCTTTACTGTCTATATTAAGTGAAATCATTAGTGTTGGAAACCTTGTCTTGGTCATTCCAAATCTATCAGTTCTTTTAAAAGGCGGAGCCTTGCTCGGAGTTGATGTTGCTGCTGTTCTTGTTCCATTTATGCGTTCACCAGAAATGCATATAATTGGTATCAGTGATCCAAGAGCCTTTCACATAGAGATTTCAAAAAATAATGACCTTATGCAATTTATGGAGCCACTCCTCATTTCAGGAGAAAATAGCAACACTGTAATAAGGGTACTATTGGAAGATGTCCGTAATATGGAAAACACACAAGGCGTATTTTTCACGTATCCTTCAGTCAAAAAAGCTATAGAGAGTAGCGAGCGTTATTTTGTCGGTGCACCACTTTACGACACAGCGCTCGACTTATTGCTCGAAGGAATTGGCAACGCCGCACTTTCAAATCTTAACATTGTGACAGAAGAAGATATCCTTGATGTTGTAAAAAGAAAGACGGGAGTTGAAACAGGAATGATTACAGTAGGCGAGCGGGACCGTCTCATGCATCTAGAAGAACTTCTTCACGATCGAGTTGTAGGTCAAGATTCAGCCATTACGCTCGTCAGTGATGCGTTTAGAAGGGCTCGGTCGGGAATCAATAGCTCAGACCGCCCGCTAGGATCTTTCCTTTTTTTGGGACCAACTGGAGTAGGGAAGACCGAGACTGCAAAAGCCCTTACTGAAATCTTTTTTGGTGAAAAAGGGACTATGAATAGACTCGATATGTCTGAATACAATACTGCTGACTCACTAAATAGACTCATTGGAGGATATGATGGAGATCATGCCGGAGTTCTGGCTTCAATGCTCCGCGATAATCCATACGGAGTGCTACTCCTCGATGAATTCGAAAAGACAAATCCAAAAGTACTTGATCTTTTTTTGCAAATTTTAGATGAAGGGGTATTTTCCGACGCGCAAGGGAAAAAAGTTAGCGCTCGTAATATGATCATCATCGCAACATCAAACGCTGGAAGTCAGACTATTTTTGATACAGTTTCTAGGGGGGAAGACCTGCTTTCAAAAAAAGAGGAAATTATAACTAGTATTATTTCAGAAAGTGTTTTTAAACCAGAGCTTGTCAATCGTTTTGATGGAGTTGTCCTTTTTGAACCGTTAGAAAAAGAACACCTTCGTAAGATATCAAGCCTCATGCTCAACAAGCTTGTTTGGAGACTCAAAGGAAAAGGAATTACTCTTATTATAAATGATGCATTATTGAATTTCCTTGTAAAAAAAGGGAATGATCCAAAGTTTGGAGCACGCCCTCTCAATCGCGCTATCCAAGATAGTGTTGAAAAAATAATTGCAGAAGGAATCATCTCTTTGAAATATCGAGCAGGTTCTACTGTAGAGTTAACGGAGATGGATCTTTCAAAGATTATATAAAAATTACACGAACGCAATATAAAAGTCACATTTTAATAGATTTTTTTGAGTATAAAAGGTAAAGGGCAGAACTGATGTATCAGTTCTGCCCTCGTGTAACCCGGTTTACTTAGTCCTGTTGTTTGGTTGGCACATTTCGCCCACAACCCGTCGACAAGTTGATGATGTGCGGAAAATTCATTTTCGGATGGCCCATTGCTCTCACTCTGTTGAGGGCCATTGCTTCAATAGATGCAATGGCGCTTTCCTGCGAAAAAAGTGAAGCAATGTCGAGTCCTTCGCACTGTTCTTTGCTCAGCTGCATTTTGCGTCTCCAACTAAAATGTTCACGATCAGGTCTCCCGGACGAGAGATCTGAATACAGCATAGCCCCGTTTAGTAAGTGAAGTCAAGAGCGTATCGTGGGATAAGTTTTTGTTTGCTTCACTTGGCGATTTTTCTATTCATGGGTATAGTTGGCTGATGAAATCAGAGGGAAATTTTTGGAACCAGTTACCTAAACCAATACTTGTTCTCGCTCCAATGGCGGATGTCACTGACGCCGCCTTTCGTCGTTTGATTGCAAAGTACGGAAAGCCTGATGTTATGTGGACTGAATTCGTATCAGCCGACGGGCTTGTTCGCGCGACAGAAGAAGGAAAAAGAAAATTGATGAAAGATTTAATTTTTTCAAATGAAGAGCGTCCGATTGTGGCTCAGCTTTTTTCTGCAACTCCGCAGTATATGCAGCAAGCTGCAGCTCTGTGTAGGGAATTAGGATTCAATGGCATAGACATCAACATGGGATGCCCAGATAAATCAATAGAAAAACAAGGAGCGGGAGCTGCCATGATTAAAAATCCGCAAAACGCTCGTGCCGTCATTCGTGCAGCAAAGATTGGAGCAGGAAACTTACCTGTGTCGGTGAAGACTCGAATTGGATACAACAAAGATGAGCTAGAAACATGGATCCCAGAGCTACTCGCTGAAAACCCTGCAGTGCTCACAGTCCACGCTCGCACGAGAAAAGAAATGTCACTAGTTCCTGCTCGCTGGGAACACATAAAGCGCGCTGTCGAAATTAGGGACAAGATGGGTAGCGACACACTCATTTTTGGAAATGGTGATGTTCTTAATGTGGAAGATGCAAGGCAGAAAGCAATGGAAAGTGGAGCTGACGGTGTGATGCTCGGACGG